>Ga0214473_10004527_pt1 | contig 16710 bp, 17 predicted proteins | sample RVTome_7_FD_203509 | JGI IMG/M metagenome (GOLD analysis project Ga0214473, IMG submission 203509) | Soil microbial communities from uranium-contaminated site in the Upper Colorado River Basin, Wyoming, United States - RVT98D197 | ecosystem: Environmental > Terrestrial > Soil > Contaminated >... | reverse complement strand
TGGTGACCCAAATTAAGATCCCGTTCCCGAAATTAGTCGGATGGAAACCTACACGCGAAACCCTGCATGCTTATTCGAGGGTGTTGAGCGCCATTCGAGCTGCTTTCACGCCTGAGCAGCCGCGCTTCCAACATATTAGTTTGCGCCTGTACACAGCCGGGCTGACCACCACGCCCATTCCTCACCCCGCCGACCCCAAACGCAATTTTGCGCTGAGCATGGATTTGCGCAACCATTACATCCTGCTCAGCACTAGCGACAGAGACGTGCAACAATTCCGCATGAGCGAGGGATTGAGCGCCACCGAGTTGGGAGCACTGCTGCTTGAGAAGTTAGCCGAATTAGATATTCGGGGGAAAGTGGATAAGCAGGTCTACGCCGATGAGAAGCCGCGCCATTATGCTCTGGACGCGGTCGAGCGTTATTTCACTGCCCTGAGCCACGCCGGCCGCATCTTTGAGCAATTCAAAGCTAAACTAAAGGGCGAAACGGATCCGGTGCAGCTCTGGCCGCACCAATTCGATCTTTCTTTTGCTCTATTGGGCAACCAGCAGGTAAAAACGCTGGAGGGTGACACACGCAGCCAGATCCTTTTCGGCTTCGCCACGGAACACCCAGGCCTACCCAGCACGTATTTCTACGCCAGCCCAACTCCGTTTGAAGAAGACTTGACCCACAAGAAACTGCCCAAGGGGGCCGTTTGGCACACCGCAGTCTGGCAAGGCGCTTTGTTGCCTTATGCCGAAGTCGCGGAGAGGGAAGATGGCGAAAAGAAATTGGTGGAATTTTTGCAGGGGGCCTATAAAGTAGAGAAAGCGCTGATTTAAACTTTGTTCAATCAGCTGTGCTTAGTTACGGCCCCCAGCGCGGCTGCCAATCACAAATATCGTTTTCGGTAAGCCGCCTGGGATCGCTGCCATCCACGCGCATGATATAGATTTCGCAGCCCAGGTCCTGACGGGGATGGTCGCGGTAGGACATAAAAACGATCCAGCCTCCATCCGGTGAAAAGCTGGGCGCCAGGTTGCCGAAGCCATCGGTTAGCTGACGCATGTTTTCACCGTTGGTGTCGAAAATATATATATCGCGATCCCATTCTGTGCCGATATATGTGGCCAGGGAGACGCCATCCACCGACCAATCGTTGCGGCCGCGGATGCCGCTCAAATAAGTCACCTGATACACATTCGATCCATCGGCATCCATAATAAACAATTGAGGAACGCCCGCTGTTTCGGAGGCAAACAGGATGCGGGTGCCATCCGGCGACCAGACTGGGTCCCAGCCACCTCCGCTGCGATCTGTGATTTTCACCGGATTGCTGCCGTCGCGTTCCATCAACCAAATATTATGGCTGCTTGGATAGTCCTGCCCATTGGCCCAGGCATAAAAAACGATCAGCGTGCCATCCGGTGAGGCGGTGGGGGCATAGGCATTTTTATCGCTGAAATTGGTGAGCTGGGTAAGCGTGTCGTTCAGTAAATTAAATTCGTAGATTTGATAGCGCCCAGTACGGTCAGAGGCAAATAAAATCGCATTCCCATCCGGAACAATCGACGGGAAAAAATCATCGTAACTGCCTCCGGGTGTGAGCACGCGCTGGCCGCTGCCATCGGCATTGATCAAACAAATCTGATCGCGACGCACCCGCTTACTGTACTGGCAAACGTAAACAATCTTGCCAGCCGGAGGTGCATCGGGGTCGGGAGTTTGGCTGGCTAGCGGAGTCTCGGAAGCCAAAGGACGCGCGGCCAAGGTCTGCGCCATGGCGGTTTGCACCGGATTGACGAGCGGCGCGGGCGCGCAGGCGGCGAGGAAACTAGCCAGGAGGATGAAGCGGCCTAGGCGGAAGAATTGCTCCATGCCCAGATGCCCCAGAGGAAGATCATCAGCAGGCCAATGCCGAAGCGCGCCAGAAAGGACCAACCCCAGCCGATCAACAAACCGCGAGTGACGCGCAGGGCTTGCCTGATGCTGCGCAAGCGCCAATATTCAGAGAGGTAAAGGAGGAGCGGCGCACCCAACAAACCCCCAAAGGGTGGAAAGAAGATGGTGCCGAGAAGCCCGCCCACGAACCCCCAAAACAAACTCCACCAAGAAGCCCCTTCTTTACGAGCCTTTGCGCCCATCAGGATGTTGTCCGCGAGGGCGCCGGCGATCATCAGAATGGTGATGAGGATAAAAAGAATTATGCCAAGCGTATTAAACTGGTTGACCAACCCGTAAACAAGAGCAGCCAACCAAATCACCGTGCCACCCGGGAAAATGGGGATGACCAAGCCAAAGAGGCCGATCAGCATGACCAGCAAAGTGAAAAAGATACTGGAGGCCTCCAGCCAGCCCGTCATATTTTTTCATCTGGGCGAATGGTGTCAATTCCACCCATCCAGGGCAGCAGCACTTCGGGGATGCGCACCGAGCCATCGGCCTGCTGATTATTTTCCAGCACGGCGATCAAGGTGCGCGGCAAGCCCAAGCCGGAACCATTGATGGTGTGCACATAGCGGGTGCCTTTTTCCCCTTTGGGACGATAACGGATGGCGGCGCGGCGCGCCTGGTATTCGCCCACGCGCGAAATGGAGGAGACTTCCAACCACTCCTCGCAGCCTCCCGCCCAAACTTCAATATCGTAGCTGATGTGGGCAGCCTCGCTGGTGTCGCCGGCCGCCTTGAGCAGCAAGCGGTAGGGCAAATTGAGCGCCTGGCAAGTGGCTTCGGCATCGGCCACCATCTGCTCGAATTCCTGCACGGAAGTTTCGGGGGTGCAAAACTTGTACATCTCGACCTTATCGAATTGGTGGCCGCGCTTGATGCCGCGCACATCGCGGCCGGCACTCATCTTCTCGCGGCGGAAGCAGGGAGAATACGCCGTATAGCGGCGGGGCAGGTCGGCCTCGTCGAGGATGGCGCCCATGTGCAAACCGGTGAGCGGCACTTCGGCGGTGGGTATTAGGTAGAGATCTTCCTCATGATCTTTGTAAAGATTCTCGGCGAAGCGCGGCAATTGGCCCGCGCCGAAGAGCGTCGCGGAGCGCACGAGGAAAGGCGTATATTTTTCGGTGTAACCCTGGCGAATGTGCAAATCGAGCATCCAAGCAATGAGGGCGCGCTGCAAGCGGGCGCCGGGGCCGCTGAGCACGTAAAAGCGCGAGCCGGTGAGGTTAACCCCCTGGTCGAAATCAATGATGCCGAGTTCGGGGCCCAGGTCCCAATGCGGCTTGGGTTTAAAATCGAACTTGGGCTTCTGGCCCCACTCTTTAGCCACGACATTGGCCTCTTCGCCGCCGGCAGGGACGCGGTCCTCGACGATATTGGGGATGTTGGCCATCAAATCATTTAAACCCGCGTCCACTTTGGCCAACTCGCCATCCAGCGTATCGATCTTGTCTCCCACCGTGCGCATTTCGGCGATTTTTTTCTCTTTGGCTGCCTTGTCCTTCATGGCGCTGATCTCTTTAGAGACGACGTTGCGCTGCCCCTTGAGGGTTTCAACTTCTTGCAACAGTTCGCGGCGGCGCGCGTCGAGCTGGCGCGCTTTATCCACCATAGACGCGTCCATGTTGCGCTTCTTCATGCCCGCCTTGACCAAGTCGGGGGTTTCGCGGATCAGGTTGATGTCAAGCATTAGTGCCTCAAAATGTTTGGATGTGGGTACAAGCGATGAGCGCTATGATAATCAATAAAGGTGATTCGTGCCTCACAGCACCTCTACCTTCTTGCACACTGAAGAGGGAAATGGCATTTGGTCAGTTGGTCCCTCCCCTTTCCTGGCAAGCCTTAAGGATCAACTCTTTAACTGTGTGCAGTTTTTTAATAATCTGCTTGTTATTGAACCTAATAAGGGCAAAGCCCAGGTCTTCTAGATGCTTGGATCTAGCCAAATCGTAATCAGCTTGTGCCTTATGAATATCTCCATCCACTTCAACAATAAGCTTGGTTTCAAAACAATAGAAATCAACCACAAAATGATCGATTCGGTGTTGACGCCGAAATTTGTACCCTCCCAATTGACGATTGCGAAGGGTCTGCCAAAGTAAATTTTCGGCCGGTGTAGGTTGGGAACGAAATTCGCGGATCCGCGTAAACAGTGGATTTGTTGGATAGCGTGATTTTTTCATTGGGCTTCTGGTTAAGACCTCACCCCCGGCCCCTCTCCAGCTAGCTGGAGAGGGGGGAATCTAGTTTATTTATCACTCCTCACATCTAGGGGTGAGGTCATCAAATTTATTCTTCCCTCTTTCTCAAATGTGGGAAGAGAATCACTTCGCGAATATTAGATTGGTCGGTGAAGAGCATGGTGAGGCGATCAATGCCCATGCCAAAACCGCCATTGGGCGGCATGCCATAGCGCATGCCGCGCAAGTAATCTTCATCCATAGGGTGCAACTCTTCGTCATCCACTTTCAGGCTTTTGCTCATCTCTTCGAAGCGGGCGAGTTGATCCAACGGGTCATTCAGTTCAGTGAAGGCGTTGCAGATTTCGAGGCCGCCCATGTAGCCTTCGAAGCGCTCGACAATTTGTGGATCGCTGCTTAGACTTTTGGCCAACGGCGAGACTTCGCGCGGATAGTTATATAAAAAAGTCGGTTGGATTAAGCGCGGCTCAATGACGCTGCCGATCAGATCATCGATCAACTTGCCACGCGAAGCTCCTGCGGGCACATTGTATTTCTTCGCCGCCATGGCGGCCGCCAAACTTTTTGCGTCAGGAGTTTTTTGCAAATCGATGCCAGCCAGTTCCTGCACCGCCTCGGTTAATTCGATGCGCGGCCAATCAGACGCCAGGTCGATTTTATTTCCCTGATAGGTGAATTTCGTGCCGCCCAAGACCTGTTTGCCGGTGAACAGCAGCATTTCTTCGGTAAATTCCATGACGCGTTGATAATCTGCGTAGGCCATATAAAATTCGAGCATGGTGAACTCGGGGTTGTGTTTGCGATCCACGCCCTCATTGCGGAAATCGCGGCCGATCTCGTACACGCGCTCGATGCCACCGACCAGCAAGCGCTTCAAATAGAGCTCGAACGAGATGCGCAGATAGAGGTCCTGTTTGAGCTGGTTGTGATGCGTAGTGAAGGGGCGAGCCGCAGCCCCGCCATAGACCGGCTGCAAGACAGGGGTCTCCACTTCGAGAAAGCCCTGGCCATCCATGAATTCGCGCAAGGCGCGGGTGATGGCGGCGCGCACACGGAAGATCTCGCGCACCTGGGGATTGACGGCCAGATCGGCATAACGCTGTCGAAAGCGCGTCTCGGGGTCGGCCAAAGTTGCGTGGCGCACAAGCTCGCCGCCCACCTCTTCGTCTTTGGCGGCGGGCAAGGGTGTGATGGCCTTGGCGATCATGCGGAAATCGGCCACATTGAGCGTAGCCTCCCCCGCCTTGGTGCGAAACATCTCTCCGCTGGCCTGGACGAAATCGCCCAAGTCAAAATAGTCGCGGAACTGGGCCAGCTTTTCTTCGCCAAGGTCATCGGCGCGCAGGAAGAGCTGCACTGTGCCATGCCCATCTTCAATATGGGCAAAAAGGATCTTGCCCATCACTCGCATCGAGCGGATGCGACCAACCAGCGTAACTTTTACCTTTTTGGCGCGTTTTTTCTTTTCCGAGGCTTCAAAAGCTTGGATAGCTTCCCGGCTGGTGTGGCTGCGCTCCACGCGCGGCGGAAAGGGTTCGATGCCCTGCTCGCGTAAACGCCGCAGTTTTTCCAAGCGGGTGCGTTCTATTTCGCTGTAATTGCCTGGCTCGTCCATGTTTCGTTGAAGTGATTAAAACATAAAAAAGACCCGTACACTTTCGCCTAGGGTACGGGTCTTTTTAAGTCGAAAATGGTAAAGGTCACATGACCTTCATAATCTTTACAGAGAAGGAACCCGACGGGGCCTGGATATCGGCTTTGTCGCCTTCTTTCTTACCCATCAACGCGCGGCCAAGTGGAGATTCGTGCGAGATCTTGCCATCGCGCGGGTTGGCTTCCGCCGCGCCAACGATGCGATACTCTTCGGGCGTGCGGCGGCCCTGCTGAATGGTAACAATCGAGCCGATCTCGATCAGGCCGCCCTTCTTTCTGCCCTTATGCTCCTCAATCAGGGTGGCATTGGCCAGGATCATCTCGAGCTCTTTGATACGGCCCTCGACGAAGGATTGCTCGTTCTTGGCCGCCTCAAACTCCGGGTCTTCGACGAATTCGCCCAGGCTGTTCTCGGCAGCCTCACGCAGGCGCTCGGCGATCTCCTTGCGGCGCGTGTTGCGCAAAAACTCAACTTCGTCCTGAAGTTTTTTATGTCCTTCTTTGGTCAAATATTCTGTAGCCATGCTTCCTTTTTCTTGCCTTATAAAAAAACCTTGCCGCAAGCGTCTTCCCAAAGAGCGCCCACAGCGGGCTTAATATAGCATAGAAAAAGGCTTTTATCAAGAACGAATGTTCAGTTAGGCGCTTGTGTTGCCCGCCAGAGCTGGATGCCCTTTAATTGCCCCCAGTACAGGTCATAGGCGCGTTCCAAACCATCCGGCTCCGGCCAAAAGGTATTGAGCTGGGACTTGTAGCAAGCCGCCGATTTTTTCCAGGCGACCAGGCCTTTTTCCGAGATCGGAAATATTTCCCCTTTTGAGCCGCGCGGCAGCAGATAGCCGAGGAGATGCTCGTTTTTGAGCACATAAGGGTAATCGGCGTAATACCAAAGAGGCAGATTCAATTGTTCCGCGGCAGCTCGCACCAACTGGTGATCGACGTGAGATCCCAACGAGATGGGTGTGACCAAGTTAGCTTGCTTGGGCAGCGCCGCTTTTATCTCTTGAGCAATTGCGGCCACCAGATGCGTTTATTCCATCGTATGAATCGCGCCGAAGACGGCCGCGCTGGAATTGTAGAGAGCTTCTCCGCTTTCAGGATGGCGGCGGTAAATGCAATCTGGAATCTCGAACCAGCGCGGCTTAGCGCCTAATGCCGCGCAAGCCTTTTCATCTTCCTGGCGGCGTTGTGCCGGGGTCTGGCTGCCTGTGCCCCAGTTCTGGTGCAGAGATTCGGCAAAGCTGGGAAAGGGTCCTTCAGGCGGATCGCCCGCGCAGATCGTCCATATTTCCACCTCTTCCCCCATTTTGCCCTGCTCCCAGAGCAAGCCCCCACAAGAAAATGAGACATCATCCAAGTGGGGCGAGAGATAAATCCAGGGCACGCGCGGCATTATACTATTGCGGATGTTATTATCTGGCTCGTGATGTTCTTTAACCAAAGCGATCCGTTGAAGCGTATGCGCGTGCGCTACATGTTGATCGCCATTGCGCTGGCCACCCTGCCTTGTTATTTAGCCGGATACGTGGCCGCCCAAGTGCGCCTCAGCCAAACACCCAGCCCAACTCCGTCCAATACAGCAACCGCCAGCGCCACGGCCACATTGACCGCCACACCGACAAGCACCAGCACAGCCACTCCCACGGCTACGCAGACCAGCAGTTCCACACCCACGCGCACGGCAACGGCCACATTCACTCCCACGCAAACTGCTTCTCCGACACAGATCCCGTCATTAACCCCTTTGCCAAGCGCCACCATAACGCTATTGCCGACAAACACCGCCACTGAAACGCCGGTGCTGCCCATCACTACTCCTTAAAGAAAACGAAACTGGGGCGCGATACAATCTTCCGAATGCCTATCACTGCGTCTCGCACTGGCCTTGGCCGTTCATTCATCGGCTTGGTCTGGCTGCTTAGCGCCTGCTCACTGAATCTGCCCACAGGTCAAGCTGCGCCAACAAACACAGAACCCTCTCAAGGCGGGAATACAGTTGAAAGCACCGCCTCACCCGCCTCAGAGAGCAGCGGGCCGATCACTCTGACCATTTGGTTGCCGCCGGCCTTCGATCCAGCCGGCGGCAACCTTGCGGCAACCATGCTGCAAAACCGCTTGAGCGAGTTCAGCGAACAACATCCCCAGGCGCGAATTGAGACCCGCGTAAAAGCAGAAGAGGGCACGGGCGGATTGCTTGATTCGTTAATTTCCTACCAGCAGGCTGCGCCATTGGCCTTGCCCGACCTGACGCTGTTACCCAGTTCGCTGCTGCAAATTGCCGCTCAAAATGAAATCCTGCATTCATTAAATGCTTTGAGCAGCGAACTGGATAGCGAAGACTGGTATCCATTCGCCCGCCAAATGGCCGTGCGGGAGGGGCAAGACCTTGGCTTGCCCTTTGCCGCAGATGCGCTTGTGATAGCCTATCGCCATACCGCCATTCAGCAGGCGCCGGCCACCTGGCAACAACTCAATGCAGGCCGCAGGCCGCTTGGATTTTCGGCGGCGGACCCCACGGCCGTTTTCACTCTGGCCGAATTACTTTCTCTTGAAGGGCGCAATGAAACTATCAGGCTAGACTCATCTATCTCTCCAGAAACCTTGACTGCGGTTTTTGAGTTCTTCGCGCGAGGCCGAGACAGGGGCGTCTTTCCTTTTTGGCTGACGCAATACCAAACTGCAGAACAAAGCTGGCAGGCATTCATTGAAGGAAGCACACCCATGGTGGTGGCCTGGACCAGCCAGGTATTCGTGGATCCGCCATCCGATGTCAGCGCCGCTCCTATCCCCACCCAAGACGGACAAGCTTACACACTGATGAAGGGCTGGTTGTGGACGGTCACAACGTCACACGAGGAACGCGCTACCTTAGCAGCGGACCTGGCTGAATTCCTCAGTACGCCGGAATTCATCGCCCAATGGAGCGCGGCGGCCGGTTTGCTGCCACCGCGCCCCAGTTCGTTGGCCGCCTGGTCACCGGACGAAAAGCAGGCCCTAGCCAGCCAGATCGTCAGCGAAGCCGGAAGCCTACCCGATCAGTCTTTTCTCGATCTCTGGGGGCCGGCACTTTCCGAAGCCATCGTTCCGCTGCTCAAGCAAGAGCTCACTCCAGCCCAGGCGGTGGAAAATGTTCTGGCGGCGGTTACTAACCCCCAATAGTCTCACTCTGGATTAATTGATCTCCGCTTGACGATGCCCTTGCGCAGATGATAAGATGCGCGGCGGTGTAAACATGCCTGAAGAAGGCAAGAAACCAGAAAACCCCCCCTCCCCCCAGCCTAATTCGATGGAAAACCCGGCGCCGAAGGGCAAGCCGCGTTCTGGCTTGGCCAATTTATTCGCGCGCTTGAACCCCGGCGGGGCCCCCTCCCCATTGCGGCGTTATGCCGGCATGGCCATCGTGCTCATCGTGGCCTTGGCGGTGGTTGGAGTGATGCGCAATTTTGCCGCCGGGGTGCAGCAAACTCGGCAAGAGGAATTGCATGCCACGGCCCAAGCCCTGGCGATGCCCACGATTGAATCTGTGACGGGGGGAGAAGCGGGCGCGTTAATGCCCTCTTTTTCTGCAGCCGCTTCGCAATTTGAGGAAGGCATTCCCCGGCTGGCCTCAATGGATACCGTCATCCCTAGCCGAGCGCGGGTGGACGTGACCACTTACACCGTGGTGCAAGGCGACACTTTATTTGGCATCGCAGATAAATTCGGAGTTAGACCGGAGAGCATCCTTTGGTTTAACTATGATGTTTTGGAAGACAACCCAAATGAGATCACCCCAGGTTTGGTCCTCAATATTCCCCCTGTGGATGGCGTATTGCACAGCTATAAGAGCGGCGAGAGCCTGGTGGCGATCGCCGACTTCTACAACACCAGCCCGCAGTCCATTGTGGAGTGGTCGGGCAATCACCTGGACCCTTATGAGACCAATCTAGAGAATCCCAACCTTCCCAATGGCACCGCACTCATCGTTCCTGGCGGCTCGCGCGAACTGCGCGATTGGGGGCCGCCGGCCGTGACGCGCACAAATGCCGCCACCGCAGCTTACTATGGTCCCGGCTCTTGCGGCGCCATCTACGAAGGCGCTATAGGAAACGGTACCTTTGTTTGGCCCACTGTTGCCACTTTCCTTTCTGGCAACGATTACTTACCACCCGTGCACCGTGGTATCGATATTGCGGGCGGAGAAGGGAATGCAGTTTACGCAGTGGACAGCGGTGTAGTGGTGTACGCGGGATGGAGCGATTATGGCTATGGAAACCTGTTAGTGATCGATCATGGCAATGGTTGGCAATCAGCCTATGCTCACTTGAGCACCATGGCGGTAACCTGCGGCCAGAGCGTGAGCCAGGGCGAAGTGGTTGCTGGAATTGGCAACACGGGTAATTCCAGCGGCCCGCACTTGCACTTTGAATTGAACAGTTCTCTGTATGGCAAGGTTAATCCCTTGGATTTCCTGATTACCGCGTAAAAACCTGAGAGCCGCTAAACTCTTGGGGGTTTTTCAGGCTAGTGTTATTATGGTTGGCGCATAAATCAAATCGGAGGTTAGCATGTTGAATAACGCGTTCGTGATGGCGACATTGCCCGTAGAAGATATCAAACGGGCTGTCAAGTTTTATACCGAGAAGTTAGGGCTTAAACAATTGGATTCGCCTGAAGAAGGCAGCGCCATTTTTGAAGCCGGGGATGGCAGCCAAATCTTTATGTATCAACGCGCCCGCACGAAGGCTGAGCACACTGCAGCTACTTTCGGCGTGGACGATTTAGAAGCTACAGTAAAAAGCCTGAGTGCCAGAGGCGTGAAGTTTGAGCAATACGACATGGGGCCGATCAAGACCAACGAGTTAGGCATCGCCGAGGACGGCAATACCAAAGCCGCTTGGTTGACCGACCCAGAAGGAAATATTCTTGCTATCGTTTCTCGAGGGTCTTAGCCAGAAACGAGGGCTTTTCTTCTCGCAGCCGGCGAATGCTATAATGTTGCTCTCGGGCGCGTAGCTCAGCTGGTTAGAGCGCACGGTTCACATCCGTGAGGTCGTGGGTTCGAGTCCCCCCGCGCCCACCATGTCAAAAACCACTGCATGGTGGTTTTTTATTTTGTGGAGCGGAGATCCGTGAGCTATCTTGCAAAGCAAGATTCTGGGTTCGAGTCCCCCCGCGCCCACCATATTCAAAATAACACATCGGTATAGTTTATGAATCACTACCTAATTTAAGCTTTACTATTGTCTTATACAGTTCGATAATTTCCCCTGCCGTTTTACTCCACGAATATTTTTCTGCTACTTTTCTAGCTGCTTCACCCATCCGCTCGCGTAATTCTGAATTGCTTAGCAATTCCACCAGTCGCTGCGCCAGTTCCTCGGGCCGACCTTCTTGGAAATGATAGCCAGTCTCGCCATCCTGCACTAAATAAGCCAGGCCCCCCACCCTGGAAGCCAGCACGGGGCGGGCGCAAGCCATCGCTTCCAGCGCCACCATGCCAAAGGTCTCAGCATAGGAAGGCATCACTACAAGGTCGGCTGCGGCGTAATAGATTGGCAATTCTTCCTGGCGGCGGCTGCCTAAGAACTGCACTCGGTCCTGAATGCCCAGCTCTTGCGTCAGGTTTTTCAAACGCGCCATCTCTACGCTAAGGGACTCAAACTTTTCATCGCTGTCTCCACCGATAATCTGAACTCGGAAGGATTTAACCGACGGCGCTCCCGAACTAACTATCAGATGCGCAGCGCGGATCAAGGTATCTATGCCTTTCAGCGCCTCGATGCGGCCAACGTAGAGCAGCAAATGCTCATCCAATGGCAGACCCAGGGAGGCGCGTGCCCCAGCCCTGGATATGGGAACAAAACGCTGGAGGTCCACGCCAGGCGATATCATCGCCACTCGATCACTGCGCAATTCATACAGCCATTGCAGGTCGGCGCGTTCGGCGGGCGTAGCAGCCACGACGATATCCGCGGCCGCCATGGCCGTGCGCTCTCCGCGGATGCGCTCATCGCTCTCGCGTTCGCCCACCGCGGTAATGCGATTTTTGACCAAGCCGAGAGTATGGAACATGAGGAGCATCGGCACCGACCAGGCCGCCTTGAGCTGTGCGCCGACTAGACCCGACATCCAATAGTGGGCGTGAATAACGTCATACCGCAACCCTTCGACGCGGGCGAAGTCGCTTATGTTTTGTGCAAATTCTGGGAGATGGGTGGGCAACTCGTTCAACGCCAGTTCGCGGCGCGGCCCGGCGGGCAACGAGATCAGCCGCGCCCCTTTCTCAAGGATTTGCTGCTCGGGCTGGGCCGCACGCGTGAAGATATCCACCTGATGGCCAAGCCTGGCCAGTTCTGTGCTCAGCTCGCGCACATACACGTTCATACCGCCGCTGTGCTTGCCCCCCAGCGCGGCTAGCGGGCTGGTGTGAGTGGAGAGCATGGCGATGCGCATTAGTGAGTTGACTGCTTGTTGTCAGGTTATGAATTCGTCGCCGCGTGGGGCACAATCTTATTGCACCTAAATCCGAAGGTTATAATTCTGCTCTTCCGAGTGGAGTTCCGTATTCTTTGCGTACTCCCGCGCACACAACGAGGTTTGAAACTCAAACCTCGTTGTGTGCGCAAGCCACCGTAGCTCAGTTGGCAGAGCAGTCGCTTCGTAAGCGACGGGTCGTGGGTTCGAGTCCCACCGGTGGCTCTCAGATTTCCAATCTCTAGTCCCCATTCTCCTTTTCTTTTATCCCCTCAATTCGTTTACGGATGTGTTCACGCACGTCCATGTAGGCATCGCTCATCTCCAAGCGGTGGCGGGTGAAGAGCAGCGCCAACAATGGCTTGTATTTTTTATCCAGCCAAAGCAGCGCTTGGTGCGGGTCGCCCGCTCCTCGCCTCATGGCGCGGTTGAGCAGGCGGGCAAAATTGCGGCTGTAAATTTCTTTATTGTAGGCGGGCACGAGACCAAGCGATTATAACCATGCCAACAATGTCAGGCCGCAGTTAATAATGACCAGTTACTAATTACTTTTTTATTCCCCATCCCTCATCCCTAGCCTTCATCCTTTTTATTGCCTGTATAATCTCGACATGGCCGCGCAACCCATCCCTCTGGTCATCGGCATCGCCGGCGGCAGCGGTTCCGGAAAAACCACCGTGGCGCAGGCCATTTTGCAGCGCGCCGAACCGGATAGCATCGCCTACATCCAACACGACTCCTATTACAAAGACCTCGGCAAGCTGGCCCCGGCCCAGCGCGCCACCACCAACTTTGATCATCCCAATTCTTTAGAAACCGAATTAATGATCCGGCACGTCCAACAGCTCAAGGCGGGCAAAGCGGTAGACGTGCCAACCTACGACTTCACTACCCACACGCGCCAGAAAGAAATGGTTCACGTGGAATCGCGCCCGGTGATCCTTGTGGAAGGCATTCTGCTCTATACCGAAGCGGAGATGCGCGAGCTGTGCGACATCAAGCTCTACATCGATACGGATGCCGACCTGCGCTTCATTCGGCGCTTGCAACGTGACATCACGGAGCGCGGGCGCAGCACCGAATCGGTCATCCAGCAATACCTGGCCACCGTGCGCCCGATGCACCTGGAATTTGTCGAGCCTTCCAAGCGTTATGCAGACCTTATCATCCCTTACGGCGGCTTCAATGAGGTCGCCCTCGACGTGGTGCTGGCGCGCATCGAGGCCAAATTCCGCGAATTTAAACATCCCGCGAACGGCTAATCAACGAAAGGATAACAATGGCTGGCAAAGAATGGAAAAAAGCACCCGCAATGGAAATTGATCCGAAAAAGAATTACCGCGCCACCATGAAAACAGATAAAGGGGAGTTGGTCTTCGAGCTCCATGCGCAGAAAGCGCCCCGCATCGTAAACAATTTCGTCTTTCTAGCTCGACAGGGTTATTACGACGGCACTGTATTCCACCGCGTGATCAACGACTTCATGGCCCAGGGTGGCGACCCCACCGCAACAGGCAGCGGCGGACCGGGCTACAGTTTCGAGGATGAGTTCCATCCCGATTTACGCCACAACAAGCGCGGCGTCCTTTCTATGGCCAACGCCGGGCCGAATACGAACGGTTCCCAATTCTTCATCACCCACCGCGCCACGCCGCACCTCGATAACAAGCACAGCGTGTTCGGGCAGTTGATTGAGGGCGAGGATGTGCTTATGGCCATCCCGGCGCGCGATCCCAATAATAAGAAAGCCCCGGCAGGCCAATTAATTTCGGTATCCATCCAGGAGTCTTAGTGGCCATTGCGCGGCCAAGCCGGATAACCCTATTACGTATCCTGGCGCTCATCCTGGTAATTGCCATGAGTATCGCCATCTTCACCATTCCCGAGGAGCAGGCCCGGCGTTTGGAAAATTACGGCTACGCCGGCATTTTTCTGCTGACGATGTTGGCTTATGGAACGCTGTTCCTGCCGGCGCCAGTGGTCATCGTGATATTTTCCATGGCGGCACGCCTTCCTCCCCTAGGGGTGGCCCTGGCGGCCGCCAGCGGAGCCTCCATTGGCGAACTTTCGGGCTATTTGGCTGGGTTTAGCGGGCAAGCGGCGATCGAAAATAGCCGGGTCTATCAGAAGATGGTGGCCTGGATGCAGCGCTTTGGCGGTTTTACCGTATTATTTCTGGCCGCGGTGCCTAACCCGCTTTTTGATTTCTCGGGCATCGCCGCGGGCGCATTGCGCATGCCGGTAGGGCACTTCCTCGTGTGGTGCTGGCTTGGCCAGATCATTAAGATGCTGGTGGTAGCTTTTGCCGGTGCGGGGTTGCTTCATATCCCCTGGTTCAATAATTAGCAGGAGCCTTTTCAAAGGAAAAAGATGAGCGACTTCAAAACAAGTGATCAGTTTCTCAAAAACAACTTGAACACCAGCCTGGAGGAATTGGCGAAACTATGCGCTATCCCCAGCATCGCCGCGCAGAACCGCGGCTTGGATGAATGCGCCGAATTGGTGGCGCAGATGCTCAAGCGGCGCGGCTTCCAAACCGAGATCATGCCTTCGGGCGGCTCGCCAGTGGTTTATGCGGAGCGCAAAGGCAAAAGCGACAAGACGCTGCTCTTTTACAACCATTACGATGTGCAGCCGCCTGAGCCGCTCGAATCATGGGAAAGCCCGCCCTTTGAAGCGACGCGGCGCGGCGGGCTCATGTTTGCCCGAGGGGTGAGCGACGACAAAGGCCACTTTGTGAGCCGCATGTTTGCCCTGGATGCGCTGCTTGCGCAAGAAAAGGAGTTGCCCTGCAATATCAAGTTTGTGGTCGAAGGTGAGGAGGAGATCGGCAGCGTGCACATGCCGCCCTTTGTGGAAAAGCATGCCAAAAAGTTGGCCGCCGACGCCTGCATCTGGGAATTCGGCGGGGTGGACCACAACGACGTGCCCCAACAGGTGATGGGCATGCGCGGCATTTGCTACGTGCAGCTCGATGTGGATTTGCTTACCATGGATGTGCATTCAGGCCTGGGCGGCTCGATTTTTCCCAATGCGGCCTGGCGGCTGGTGTGGGCGCTGGCCAGCCTGAAGGGGCCTGACGAACGCATCCGCATCCCTCACCATTACGACGACGTGGTTCCGCCCGGCGCGCGCGACCGCGAGATCGCCGCTGCCCTGCCTTACGAAGGCGATGAGTATAAGAAGCGTTATGGAGTGAAAGAATTCCTGCGCGGCACAACAGGCCATCCTGATTTATATTTGCAAGAAACACTCGAACCCACCTGCACCATTTGTGGGCTAAATTCGGGATACCAGGGTCCCGGCAGCAAGACGGTGCTGCCGGCCAAGGCTTCGGCCAAGGTGGACTTCCGCCTGGTGCCCAACCAGACGCCTAAAGAAGTGTTGAAGAACTTACGCGCCCACCTGGACGCAGAAGGGTTTGAGGATGTGCAGATCACGGAGATTGGCAGCGAACCCCCCGGCCGCACCGATCCTGACGATCCTTTTATCGAACTGGTGGTGAATAGCGCCAAGGATGTGTATGGAGTGCCGCAACAACGCGTGCCCATGTCCGGCGGTTCGGGCCCCAATCACGCCTTCTTACATTTCCTCAAGCTGCCGGTGGCTACAGCGGGCCTGGGTTATCCGGGCAACCAGGTGCATGCCCCCAACGAAAACATCCGCGAAGATCTATATTTAAAGGCGGCGCAACATATTACGCGGATTATTGCTGCGTTTGCGGAGAGTTAACTTTCTTCTACATTTTCCGTCACTGCGAGCGCAGCGAAGCAGTCTCCCGGACAAGACCTTGCTATGATTTAATGAATAATCCGGGAGATTGCTTTCCCTCGCTTCGCTCGGGACAGGCTCTGGGCTTCACCCTTCTCGCAATGACAGATAGTACGTCACTGCGAGCGTAGCGAAGCAGTCTCCCGCTTATGATCTTGCAACGACCGTAAATAATGCCCGGGGTATTGCTTTCCTTCGGGTTTCTTTCGGGACAGAGTCTGGGAAGGCATCACCCTTCTCGCAATGATGGGCAAACCGCTTTAATCCACCACGTAGGGGACTTCTACGATGATCACGCCCGGGGTGAAGAGCAGGCGCAAGCGCAAGAGTTGCGCGGTGCGCGTGTGCAGCAGGCTGTGCCAGCCCACGCGCGGCACAAATTCGGGCACCACCACGGTGACCACTTCATTCGGCTTACAAGCTGCGGCCACCGTCTTAATATATCTAAGAAGAGGTTCAAACAGCAAGCGAAAAGGCGAGCCGAGGATGACCAGATTGACTTCTTCGGCCCACTCCTGCCATTTCAGCAACAGTTTTTCCCCCTCAGCCGCGTCGATGGCCACGTGGACCGCGGTGACATCTGTGCTTAAGGAACGCGCGTAACGCAAAGCGTTCAGCGTGCCGCGGTGGACACCGGACACGGGGATGATCACCTTTTGGCGGCGAATGGCGGGCGGTTGCTTGTAGCCTTGCA
>Ga0214473_10004526_pt1 | contig 16711 bp, 12 predicted proteins | sample RVTome_7_FD_203509 | JGI IMG/M metagenome (GOLD analysis project Ga0214473, IMG submission 203509) | Soil microbial communities from uranium-contaminated site in the Upper Colorado River Basin, Wyoming, United States - RVT98D197 | ecosystem: Environmental > Terrestrial > Soil > Contaminated >... | reverse complement strand
CATTTCGCGATAAGTTGTTGAATCGCCGCGTGAGCCTGGTCGGCCAGGTACAGCAGGCTGAACTTTATAGCCGTGAACGGGATGCAGAAGCAACGCAGGACCCGGCGGACATGGCAGCCAATGCGTATACAAAAGAGTTGCTCGTCTCAATGTCAGATAACGACCGGCAATTGCTCAATCTAATTGATGAAGCGCTGGAGAGAATAGAGGACAGCGGATACGGCAAGTGCGTCAGGTGCGGCGAGGCACTTCCAGAAAAGAGGCTGGATGCAGTTCCCTGGGCGCGGCACTGCGTGCGTTGCCAGGACCTTCACGAGCGAGGCCTGCTGACTGAAGACGAGGACTAGGACACCGACGATTGTGGATTGCGAATTGCGGATTTCGAATTGGGGATTTGGATCTTAGCTCGGCCTGATAGCTATTCGAAATCCGAAATTCGCAATCCGCAATCCGCAATCCGCCACATGTTCCTCACGAACACACTCAATCGTTTGTACGATGCCGGGCTCACGATTTTCTATCCACAGGCCTGTGCGATATGTGGTCAGAGCGTGGAAGCACGAGCAGATGGAGTTGCCTGCAGCAACTGCTGGTGTGAGACACGCATTTTTGATGACACGTTCACGTTCTGTTGGAAATGCGGTGAGGTCTTTTTTCAACCCTTGGCCGTCAAGAATATTGGGGAAGTGAGCTGCCGGCGTTGCGATTGGCAGGCCTTCACGGCCTCCCGAGCGTGCGGAGCATATGAGGGGGCGTTGCGAGCCTCTGTTCTTTCCCTAAAACGTAGTCCTTACGCTTGTGCTCGCTTAATTCAACTGCTAGTCACCACACAGAAACGCCCGCCCTTAACCGAAGTAACGCGCATCATTCCCGTTCCACTTCATCCGTTGCGAGAGAAAGCGCGCGGTTTTAACCAAGCATCCGTAATAGCGAGAGAACTCTCACGACGGACGAAGCTCCCGCTGGATGAGCGCAGCTTAAGCCGGGTTGCCCATTCAGAACGTTATCGCGCTGGCATGAGCCCTCAGGCTCGGCGCACAAGCGTTGAAAAGGCATTTGTGGTCACGCACCCGCGCCTAGTCGCAAACGAGCGAATATTGCTTGTGGATGATGTTTATACCACCGGGGCTACAGTCTCCTCGTGTGCCGAAGCTTTGCTGGCCGCCGGCGCCGAAGCAGTTTATGTGCTTACAATCGCGCGAGCCTTGTGAATGGGTGCAAGCCGTTCTGTTTTGTCTGTACTCTGCCATAGGCTGAGGAGAGACCACTGACCGCTCGCCAAATGTCGTGTATGATTGGCTTCAATGAAAACTCTGTATCCTCCAATTGCGCCATTTAAAACAGGCAGACTGCGAGTCTCCGCCATACATGAGATCTACTATGAGCAGTGCGGTAATCCGAAAGGGCAGCCCGCGATATTTCTGCATGGTGGTCCAGGGGGCGGTCTGACTCCCGAATACAGGCAATTCTTCAATCCCGAGACTTACCATATCGTGCTGTTCGAGCAACGTGGCTCGGGCAGGAGCACGCCTCATGCAAGTCTCGAAGAGAATACCACCTGGGATTTGGTAGCCGACATTGAACGCTTACGCGAGCAACTGGGAATCGAACGCTGGTTGGTGTTTGGCGGTTCCTGGGGCAGCACGTTGTCACTCTGTTATGCCGAGACGCATCCTGAGCGAGTAAAGGCGCTGGTGTTGCGCGGGATCTTTCTTTGCCGTCCTTACGAGATCAGCTGGTTCTATCAGCAAGGCGCCGGAGCGAGCGCAATATTTCCTGATGCGTGGGAAGAATATGTAAGGGTCATTCCGCCAGCCGAACGCGGGGACATGCTTATGGCCTACCACAGGCGGCTAATGTCGGATGATGAGGCTGTCCGGCTTGAAGCTGCGCGCGCGTGGTCTATCTGGGAAGCCAGCACTTCCAAACTCTACCCGGATCCGAGCTTGATACAGCACTTTTCCGAGCCTCACACCGCTCTCGCGTTGGCCCGAATTGAGTGTCACTACTTTGTAAATAACTGCTTTTTCGAAAACGACAATTACTTGCTCGAGAATGTGGGAAAAATACGGCAGTTGCCGGCAGTGATTGTGCAAGGTCGATACGATGTGGTGTGTCCAGCTATGAGCGCGTGGGACCTGCACCGGGCCTGGCCGGAAGCCAGTCTGCGTCTTATTCCCGACGCTGGCCATTCAGCCACTGAGCCCGGAATTATCAGTGCTCTTGTTGGAGCGACTGACGAATTCTCTCAGATCAGTAAAGAATGAGCTTAGCGTCCTCGCTCTGGCTGCCATCGACTATGGACGCGATTGTCGAGTTCGATCAAGATCTTAACGTCACGAACTTAATGCTGCGTCAGCCAGAACCAGGAATTTCAACGCAGAGCCGCAAAGTACGCATAGGTCGCGCAGAAAAAGTTCTTTGCTCTAACGGGGGTGAAGATGTCTACCGGGCCTGCCGGTCCGTATCAACTAAAATTACATCTAATTTATGGAGAATGGCGCCTTCCCACCGGGCAATAGTTTTGACACATTCTCCAGCCGTCGCGTAATATCAAGGTTCATATGAACGGCCGGGTTCTAGTACTGAATGCCTCTTTTGAACCCATCAATGTGTGCACTGAAAGGCGCGCCGTGGTGATGATCTTTAAAGGAGTGGCGCGCGTCGAAGAGCGCAACGGCCATATACTGCACTCTGCCAAACTCTCGATTCATGCGCCCTCCGTGATCCGTTTGACGGAGTACATTCATATACCGTTCGAGAGACGCTCGCTGTCCCGAAAGAATATCCTCCTGCGGGACCATTCCACGTGCCAATATTGCGGCAGACCCCATCCTCCCTCTGAGCTGACCTTGGATCACGTTTTGCCACGGTCGCGCGGAGGGGAGTCTACATGGGACAATCTGGTCGCATGCTGCAAGCGTTGCAATCATCGAAAGGGAAACCGCACACCAGAAGAGTCAAGCATGCATTTGTTGCGACGGCCGCGCGGCTTCTCGTTGCACGTGAACCGGCAAATCATGCGTTTTCTTGGGCGAGCAGACGAAACGTGGAGGAAGTATCTCTTTTACGAATCGAATAATGGCGAGTAGCCAAATGCCCAAACAACCCCCGCCCATGCCTAAGAGAGGTAGTTTATGAGTGAAACAATGCTGGCAATTGGAGGGCTGGGCACTCCCGAGCTTATAGTAATCGCAGTTGTTATTGTGCTGCTATTTGGCGCGACCAGACTCCCGCAGTTGGCCAAAGCCCTCGGACAGAGCAAGCGAGCTTTTAAGGAAGGTCTGGATGAAGGCGAAAAGGAACCGCCAAAAGAGCTCAAGGATAAGTAAGTAAGTCTGGCCGACGTCCTCTGCTTCTTAACTACTTGCCTTCTAGTGACTGCGGCTCTTCCGGCCCATAATCAAGGTCGCTTTTACGGTCAAAGCAAACTCTGCCTCATGTCGCTCATCGTTTATGAGGCGAGCAATCTCGGCTGCGACCCTCGGTCTTGACTCTACGGGAACTGTATTAAGCCAACCGAGCATCAGGAAGTCGGAGATTAATGGAGACTTGAGAAACTGTTCACCGGATTCGTAATCAAATTCTTCGATTCTCGTCAGCGAAAGTACTTCGTCGAGACCGTAGGTCCGCGCGAGTTCCTCCACTTCCGAAATCGTGGGCAGTTCCGTAATCAAGTGCTCGACGGTGGCCTCGTGGCCGATTAAGCCACAGTTGTGTAACGCTTCCCAGTAGATGGAGAAGAACTCTCCGAAACTTGATGCCGTTGGGAGGTAGAGACTAACGGTAGCTCCCGGCTTAGCGACACGAACCATCTCTTCCCATATCTGGCTAACACGCCGCGGTGACACCAGTGAAGCGTCGGCAAGGATCAGGTCGAATCTATTTTCTGCGAGTGGAAGGCGGTTCAACGGCGCCTGCGAGAACTCAATCGGTAGCTCGGTTGCCATCGCTTTTGCGCGCGCAAGTTCGATGTATTCCTTGCTTTCATCCACGCCAGTAAATTTTAGTTTCTCACCTGCTCGTTCCTGCAGTGCGATTGCGTGGCCTCCGGTTCCGCAAACCAAATAAAGCGCCTCGCCCTTTTCCGGCAGCCGTACTTGCTCGTCGACTAGCGAGGCGAATCGCTCGCACCAATCGGTTGCCACGAACAGATCGTGAAGGAATGCCAACTCTTTATCAGTCTTTGTCGAAATGGCTGCCATCTGCTACTTCAACAGGGAAATGTCGGTTTTAGGTTGTGGTTTTCAATCGGCAATCGACAATCGACAATTTCTATCCTCTAATCCGGCCCGTTATCCCAGTACTTGCGCCCACGCAAGCGTTCGGGCAAACATCCCATCTCATCCTTTGCCGCCGCATCGTTGTGGACGTATCGATACCCCTGCCCATAACCAGCCTTCCTCATTAGAGGCGTCACCGCGTTTCGCAAGTGTAATGGAACCGGTTCGCGAGCTGTCTCCATCGCATCAGCTACGGCCGCTCCATAAGCGCGCAGAACAGCGTTTGACTTGGGGGCTCGAGCCAGATAGATGGTGGCCTGAGAAAGCGGAAATAATCCTTCGGGTAGGCCGATTAGTTGAACTATGTCTGCGGCCGCGGCAGCCTGCACCATCGCTTGCGGGTCAGCTAACCCAATGTCCTCCGAGGCGAGAATACAGAGGCGCCGCGCAATGAAGACCGGATCAGCTCCTCCTTCAATCATTCGAGCCAGCCAATAAAGTGCGGCGTCCACATCCGAATTGCGTAACGACTTTATTAAGGCCGAGGCAAGGTTGTAATGCTCCTCGCCGCCCTTGTCGTAGGCATAGTGAGCGCGGCCAAGCGCTTCTCGGATAACTTCAATCGTGATGGTTCGCTGGCCCTCATTGTCAGGAATGGTTGATTCAACCGCAGCTTCCAGGGCTGCCAGAGCCACACGCGCGTCACCCCCGGAGGAGGTCGCCAGTATTTGGATCAATTCGGATGAGATTTTCGGCTGAAGGTTCGCAAGTCCGCGATCAGCGTCGGCTAGTGCTCGCTCGAGAATTGCCATTACCTCCTCGGGTTCGAGCGGGTTTAGCACAAGCACGCGACAACGGGAGAGTAGGGCGCCGGTAACTTCAAAGGACGGATTTTCAGTAGTTGCCCCAATTAACGTAAGGGTGCCATTCTCGACTGCGTGCAGGAGTGCATCCTGTTGCCCCTTATTGAACCGATGGATTTCGTCAATAAAGAGAATCGTGCGCCGGCCGTAGCGTTGCTCCGCTCGGGCTTCTGTGATCGCCGCACGCAAGTCCTTTACTCCCGAAAACACGGCCGAAAGCGCCACAAACCGAGCGCTCGTTTTCTCCGCCAGTAGCCGAGCCAGTGTGGTTTTGCCGGTGCCCGGTGCGCCCCACAGAATCAATGAAGGAAGGTTTGCCTTTCCTTCGAGCAGCCGCCTTAGAATGCGCCCTTCGCCGACCAAATGGCTTTGTCCCATAAATTCAGAAAGGGAGCGCGGCCTCATCCGCTCGGCCAGGGGGGCCGACCTGTCCGCAGCCGGAGGCGCTGCCTCGTCGAAGAGATTTCCTGTAGTTAACCGAGCCATGTATGTATAATTATCACCCAAACTCACGGAACAAGCGACTTGCGAGTGGGGGCGAATTTCGAATGCCCCGGTTTAACGACCTGAAGCCAAGGGTTAGCCGAATTCGAGGGAACGGTTATAGTGGGACGTTCGTATTACCAAGCGGCAGGGTTTGCGGTTATTCATAGAAAACGAAAGCTGAGTCGGGAGAATGTGTTATGAAAGAAGCGAAGGACGTTCTTAGAATCGTAGGAATGATACTACTGGGGATTTTTGTTTTCGCCGTAGGTGTACCGATCGTACTCACATTTGCTGGCGTAACACTGGGTATTTTGAAAGTGCTCTTTGGTATTGCGATCTTGCTGATCAAGTTGGCAGTAATTATTGCTGTTGGTTACCTGCTGCTTGTAGGCGTTCGAGCCTTGTTGCGTTAACTCGCAGTGTGAACAAATTCCAGGCTGGAGGGCGAAAGTAGAGTTAGCCGAACGGTCCTACACAGCAAATCGAAAGTGGACCACATCGCCCTCTCGCATGATGTAATCCTTGCCTTCCAACCTTAGCAATCCCTTCTCACGAGCGGCTGCATAAGATCCTGCGCTCATGAGGTCATCGTAACTGACCACTTCAGCACGAATAAATCCTCGCTCAATATCTGAGTGGATGACCCCTGCCGCTTGTTGAGCACGCGTGCCTTGCGCAATCGTCCAGGCTCGCGCCTCTTTCTCTCCCGCCGTCAGGAACGACATCAAGCCGAGCAGGTGATAAGCACTGCGGATAAGTTGATCCACGCCGCTTGTAGATACGCCGAGTGTAGACAAGTAATCCAGACGTTCTGCCGACGGCAAGGCAACCAGTTCCGCTTCAAGTTGAGCGCAAATCACGACGCACTCCGCCGCCTCGCTTTCCGCAATCTCATACACTGCTTGCACACCATGGTTCGCGTGCGGATTCAGTAATGCCTCTTCATCCACGTTTGCCGCGTAGATTGTTGGCTTCATTGTTAAGAGAAAGAAATTACGCGCGAGGGCCAACTCCTCATTGCTGAGCTCTGCTGTTCTGGCTGATTGCCCCTTTTCCAGAACTCGCAGGAGACGGTCGAGTACGCCAATTTCCGCGCGTGCCGTTTTGTCTCCTGCCTTGGCGCCTTTTTGCGCCTTCTCCCGGCGTCGTTCAGCAGTAGCTAGATCGGAAAGCGCCAACTCTATCTGAATAGTCTCAATATCACGGCGCGGATCGACGGCGCCCTCGACGTGAATGACACTTTCGTCTTCAAAACATCGGACCACCTGGATAACTGTATCTGTCTCACGAATGTTAGCGAGAAATTGATTGCCGAGACCTTCACCCTTGGATGCGCCACGTACCAGACCCGCAATGTCTAGAAACTCTACCGTCGCCGGAATAATCTTCTCGGTCTTCACCAACTTGGCCAGAGGCTCCAGCCGCTCATCGGGTACAGGCACAATACCTACGTTAGGTTCAATAGTGGCGAAAGGATAGTTCGCGGCCAGCGCTGCCGTTTGCGCGGTTAACGCATTAAATAGTGTCGACTTGCCGACGTTTGGTAAACCGACTATGCCTGCACGAAGCATCTAGCTATGACCTCCAGGGTTTGAAACTAACTGAAATTGAAGAACCGCGCAACATGCTCCTTTTCGGTTGTCATTGATGCAAATGGCTTTGGCCGTTGCAACACCCGAGAGCACATGAAGATACCATCTGCTTGCTGATGGACTTTTCAACTTCGGCCTAGAAAAGCGATCGGCCACCAAGATACCATCGGGCTTTAGCCGATGGAGATTCAGTTTCGGCCTAAGAAGCGCGTCAGACACTCGAAATACTTCAGCCTAATTCATTGACGGGGGAGATGCAGAAACTATTTCGTGTTAGGTCGAAATTGAAGCACCATCAGTTAAAGTTGAGCGCACGCAAACTTACAGTTTGCGTTACAATAATCTTTGTAGATGATCGCCTCTCTTGTGCTGGCGCTACTGGCAGTGGCCAGTGGCACATTCGCCACTTATCTTTATGAGGAGCGTACGGCGCTCGCTCACAGACTTTGTGCCGGAACATGTACCGGTCTAGCAGGGTTAGGTTTGATTGGTTTTATCTCTGCCTCACTGCTTGGACTTACTCTTCTTTCAATTCTGCTCACGATTCTTGTGCTGGCGATCCCGATGGCACTTGTCTGGATGAACCCCCCGCGCAGGAACCGGTTGCGGTCGCAACTTCAGTTCACCTCACAGTCGGTGGGTCGCGCGTTGATCCATCCCACACGGGCGCATTTGGGATTCGTCATTTTCTACTCACTCACTGCTGTAGTGCTTTGGAAGGTGTTCAGTCGTGCCATGATTGTCTTACCGGAGGGTATTTACACGGGCGCACTCAATAATTTTGGCGATCTGCCTTTCCATCTTAGCGTTATCAGCGGGTTTGCTTTCGGCAACAATTTTCCGCCGGAAGATCCGACCTATGCCGGAGTGCGGTTTACTTACCCGTTCCTGACCGATTTTGTGTCGGCGGTGTTTGTTCGTTGTGGAGCAAGCCTTCGCAACTCAATGTTCATTGAAAATTTTCTGTTGGCAATCGCCTTTGTTGGAGTACTGCATAGGTGGGCCTGGGAGATGTTGCAGAACCGTTTGGCTGCCATCATCACACCGCTATTAGTCCTTCTTAATGGCGGCTTAGGATGGACTCTACTGTGGAAACAGGCGCAAGAGAATGAAAGAGGGCTTTATGGCGTATTGGCAACGTTGCCGCCCTCATTCACCGTGATTCCGCAGACTACCTGGCGTTGGGGGAATGCAATCTCCTCACTTTTACTGCCCCAGCGAGGCATTCTGCTGGGCCTACCGCTCGCCGTAATTGTGTTCACCCAATGGTGGCTCGCCTCAAATGGCCCGGCGGATCACGGTTTTTCCGGCGAGGCCGACAAGACGAAGAAAAAGCGATCGTCAGAACCGCCCTCGCAACTTAGGCCCATTCATCGAATGATTGCTGCGGGTGCGATAGCGGGATTGTTGCCCCTCGTTCATGCTCATAGCTTTGTGGTAGTGATGATGGTTGCGGTAGTGATTGCGCTCTTCATGCAGCGCTGGAATGAATGGTTGGCTTTCTTTGTGGTGGCCTCTGTTATCGCTCTTCCACAAATGTACTGGTCCACTCATGGCAGCGCTGTAGACCCAAAGACATTCTTTTCCTGGCAGTTCGGGTGGGACCGCGGGCAGGATAACGCCTTATGGTTTTGGTTCAAGAACAGTGGGCTGTTTATTCCGCTAACGGTTGCCGCAATACTTTGGCGCAACAAAGACCAATACCTGGTTTCACGACGGCTGCTGCTTTTTTTCATGCCCTTCACGTTATGCTTCATCGTGCCAAACGTCATTAAGATGGCGCCATGGATCTGGGACAACATTAAAGTCCTCTTTTACTGGTGGCTCGCGTCAGCCCCTCTGGTTGCTATTCTACTGGCCCGACTTTGGGAGAAGGGCAAGTGGAATCGGGTATTGGCCGCGATTCTCTTTCTCTCCTTAACGCTTGCAGGAAGTCTGGATGTGGCTTCGATCGCTTTCCGGAACACCAAATACCAGATATTCGATGCTGATGGAATCGAGTTTGCCGAAATGATCAAGGAGCAGGCCGCGCCACGTTCACTCATCATGCATGCGCCAGTGCACAATACTCCGGTGTTCCTGACTGGCAGGCGGTCACTCATGGGTTATCCCGGCCATATCTGGACCCATGGGCTTGAATTCAATCAACGGGAGGCGGAGATCAAACGGATGTATGCCGGCGGGGCCGATGCTGCCCAATTAATTCGCAATTACAAGGTCGACTATGTCGTAGTCAGTCGGCTTGAACGCGAGCGAACGACTGTTAATGAGCGATTCATTTCGTCATTCCCAAAGGTTGGAGAAGTCGGTGACTACACGCTCTACAAGACGGCCCCCTAAGCCTAAGCGCGCTTCTGCTTTGGCGCCGGCAAAAGCGGAAACGGCCGGAGCGGACAGCGCGCCGCAGGAAGAGCTATCAGAGACTGGCTGGCGAGTGGCCAGTCTATCAATTCTGGTAGTTGCTGTTTTCCTTCGTCTCTATCACCTTCAGTTGGTCCCACTCCATCATGATGAAGGTGTCAACGGAAACTTTCTGGTTCGCCTGGTTCGCGAAGGCTTTTACCATTACGACCCTGCGAACTATCACGGTCCAACGCTCTATTACTTTTCTGCCATCATTCCGTGGATATTGAGAATCTTATTCGGCCCCACTGCAGCGAATACCTACGGTCTGAATACGATCACCATCCGCCTGATTCCAGCTCTATTTGGGGTAGCAACGATCTACCTCGTGTTGCTTTTACGCAGGCAACTTGGATCTATAGCCACATTATCTGCTGCCGCTCTCCTGGCGATCTCGCCCGGCGCCGTATACCTGTCGCGATATTTCATCCACGAGACGTTGTTCGGTTTTTTTACTGTGGGCCTGGTGGTAGCAGGATTGAATTATTTCAAAGACGGGCCCCTAATATATCTTTTGCTCGCGTCAATCTCCGCTGCCCTGCTCTTTGCTACCAAAGAGACAGCGATCATCTCCGTAGGTGTGCTGTTCATTGCCTCGGGATTAACCGTGTACTATCGACGGTTACGGCAGCGGCCACAGTCCTCGAGATCAGCACGACAGGAGTTGCAACAAGCCTTTGTAGCATTCTTGAGGCGAGCAGGTGGCACTCGCTCGCTGGCGCTGTGGGGAGCGTCAGCCATTCTCGTTTTCGTTGCTGTAACTGTTCTCTTCTATTCTTCTTTCTTTACCAATTTCCCGCAGGGTATTTACGACGCTTTCAAGACTTTCCAGTTCTGGCGCAAGACAGGTAGCGAAGCTCACGTTCACCCTTACTATACGTATCTAAAATGGCTCCTCAACCAGGAATCACCGCTCTTGTTTTTTGCTTCGCTTGGCGCCGCTTATCTGGTCAACAGGCCTCGTAACTCGCTTGCGTTGTTTTCAGCTTTATGGGGCTTTGGTTTGTTGGCAGCCTACTCGCTAATTAGTTACAAGACACCCTGGCTAACATTGAATTTCCTCCCGCCCCTGGCGCTGGTCGCCGGGTACTCACTACAAAGGATTTATCAGGTTTTTCGCGGTGACCTGCGATTTCTGGGCTTGATCGCTTTCGTCACTCTGTCCGTCAACCTGTACCAGACTATTGATCTCAATTTTTTCAAGTACGACAACGATGATGAATATTACGTGTACGTCTATGCCCATACGCGCCGAGAGACACTAAAACTTGTCGAGGAGATCGGGGCTCAGGCACAACGGTCGCCCGAAGGCATGAGTATCGGAATAACGATAGTCTCGCCTGACTATTGGCCGCTACCGTGGTATCTCCGCGATTATCAGCACGTGGGATACCACGGTCGCATGGTGGACTCCAAGGAAGAACTAATAATCGCTTCCGAGAGTCAGAAAGCTGAGATGGAAGCGCAATTCGGCGGACGCTATCAACAGATTATGTCGGGCTTCAATCCGGCCGGTAGTTATCCACTCAGACCAGGAGTGAGTTTGTTGTTGTATGCGAGGCGAGATCAGGATGCCACGCCATAACTTCTTATGCAGAGTGACGCGAGCGTCGTCTGAATGAAAGGGAGAATTGCTCTTGCCATTGTTGGTGTTGCGCTCATAGGCACGGTTGGGGCGTACTACCTGAGATCTGGACCATCCCCAAAATCTGACGTCTTCTCAACAGCAACACAACCGGCAAATGCAGACCCAGCTTCCGCAGACGGCGCGAGCACGGCCGGGGCAGTGACTTTGGAGGAATTTGCTGACTATCAGTGTCCTCCATGCGGCGCGCTGCATCCCGAGCTCAAACGCATTAAACAGGATTACAGGCAGCGGGTCAGGTTTATTTTCCGTAATCTGCCCTTAACAAAGATTCACGCTAACTCACTGGCAGCAGCTCAGGCAGCAGAAGCCGCCCGGCTTCAGGGCCGCTTCTGGGAAATGCACGACCTTCTGTTCGAGAGTCAAAAAACCTGGAGCGCGGATAGCGATCCTCGGCCTATCTTCCTTAAGCTCGCGCATGACGTCGGCCTTGAATTGGACCGGTTTGCGAAAGACCTGGATGGCCCACAGGTTCAGGAGCGGCTCATTGCCGACCAAAGGTTAGCCGAATCGCTTGGAGTTGATTCAACTCCCACAATCCTGATTGACGGCAGGCAGTTACGCCCTGAGGCAACGACACCGGAAGGAATCCGAAAAGGCCTCGATTTCATGTTATTCAAAAAGCCCACGCCGTGATCTGCTGGGTCGCCAGCCATCTCTCGTGCCCGTGTGGGGCTCCAGCCGTCGGCCTGCTTTTGACCATTCCGGCGCATCGCTGAGCAGAGTCGGCCGAGACTGCTCGGAAAAAACCGTTTTGCCAAGGGTCGTCCATAAAGGCTTAAGCACAAACCATAACCGTGCTTCTTACTTCATTAAAGTTAGGTAAGTTCAAGTTTTAGTTGACATTCTAAGCAACTCACAATTATATTGGCTCACCCGCACGGCGCCTCCCCTGACCGGCTTTTCTGGTTCTGAGGGCTTGGCGATTATACTGAATCACGAATGTTCAAACTCCAGCGGCTCGAGATCACCGGCTTTAAGTCCTTCGCGGATTACACCGAAATAATCTTCACAGGAGACGGCATTACCGCAATTGTCGGACCGAATGGTTGCGGCAAGAGCAACGTCGCAGACGCTATCGCCTGGGTTCTGGGTGAACAACGTGTGAAGCACCTGCGCGGTGGCGAAATGAAGGACGTCATCTGTCAGGGTTCACGTAACCGTCCACCCAGTGGCATGGCTGAAGTAGTCATGCACATGGTGCGCGACGAAATAGAAGAACATGAACCCGACATCGAAGACATCGATTCTGCTCTTGAAGCGATAGACGAGCACGTAGTTGACCTCAACGCAGTACTACCTCCTGATGCGGTATCGACTGTTGATGTAGTGGCAGATCTTCCACCGGTGAGCTTAGACGCAAGCGTTACTGAAACTGCTGAAACGTCAGCTGAACCATCCGAAACGAAGATAGTGCCAAAGCGGCACTGGCGGCGAAGGAATTTGGCTCTGGAGTTTGCTCCGGGCGAGGCCGTTTCAGTTACCAGGAGGCTTTACCGCTCGGGCGAGAGTGAGTATCTGCTGAACGGCCGACTTTGCCGTTTGCGAGACATCCAGGATCTCTTTTCAGGGACGGGTCTATCTGGCGGCCACTATGCCATCATCGAGCAGGGCCGTATTGGCCAGATACTTTCCGCGAAGCCCATGGACCGGCGCACGATCATCGAAGAGGCTGCCGGCATTACGAAATTTCGTGTCCGACAACGCGCCGCGGAAGCACGGCTTGAATCCGCTCGCGCAAACCTCTCACGCATCTCTGACATAATTTCTGAAATAGACCGGCAGGTGAACAGTCTTAGACGCCAGGCCGCGAAGGCCAGGCGCTACCGCGTATTTCGCGAAGAGTTGCGGGAACTCTTGCGGCATGTTTTCGTGGCAGAAGAGCAGAAACTAACAAAGCTGCTTGAAGAGACTGAGTTCAACCTCCAGGAAGTTGGAGGACGGGAGCGGAAGATCGCCAGCGAGCTGGCGGAAAGCGAGGAGGCAGCTCGCGAAGCTACACAACTGGCCCGACAGGTCGAGGATGCGCTGACGCAAACTCGCGCTGCTGCGGCCGAGGCTGTGCTGAATCGAGATCGCCAGTTACGCGAACGTGGCTATCAAGAGGAGCAGGTTCGATCACTCGAGAAGCGAAGGTCGGAAGTAGTTGCAGAAATTGAGTCGCTGTCTGAGCGCCTGGTTTTAGTTGAAGCCGAATGCAGGCGTTTACAGGATCAAGATGTCACGCTTCGGGCTGAAGCGGATGCCAGCTCGATATCGCTGAGGGCCGCAGAAGAGTCTCACGCGGAAAAACTTGCGTTGGCCAGTCAGGCGGAACAGGAGATTGAAAGCGCCCGCGCGGATCTGCTTAGACATACCGCGGTAGCGGAGCGGCTGCGAGAGATTGCCCATCAATTGGAAGGCACGCTTGAACGCCTAGGCGTGCAGGCAGAAGGTTTGGCGCGAGAAGGTGAGCGTGCAGAGAGGCAGTACCAGGAGCGAACGACTGAGGCCGAGAAGCTTGGTCACGAAATCTCTACAGCCCGCCAATACATTGGGTTGCTTAGCGGAGAACGCGAAGCCGCAGTCGATGCAGTAGTCCGCGGCCACGAAGCGGTGAGCGATACGGAAGCAGAGGTCACTCGAGTCCGCGATGAATACTCACGGACACTGCACCGTCTCGAGAGTTTGAAAGAACTGGACGAACGCCGCGCATACTATTCTTCTGCCGTACAACAAATCTTCTCGCAACCGGATACCGTGCGAGATTTTCATTTCGTTGGCACGCTTGCTGATGCTCTGAATGTGGATGCCAAATGGGAACGCGCGGTAGAAGGAGTTCTTGGCTCGTCTCTGCAATCAATAATTGTTGCCTCGCCGGATGATGCTGCGAGAGCCGCACAATGGTTACGGGAGCACAATGCCGGGCGTGCCAGTTTCCTGGTAGCGGGCCTGCAGGGCGCCAGTGATGATGTCGGCACGGCAATGAGCCAGGTAACGCAGGCGGCCGACCTCTCTTTCTCCTACGAAAGGGAGACAATGGACAACTTGCGTCTGAGTGACCTGCTGGGCGCGCCGCAGGAGCTTGTTGCTGTTCTTGAACGAACGCTGCCGCAGAAGATGAGAGCGCGCGTGGCCCAAAGCCTCGAGGATGCCATGGTGAAATCCCTGGCCACCGGTGAGCTCTATGTCACTCTGAATGGCGACTGGGTTGCCAATGGCCAGTTTGTGAGCGCGGGTGACGCGCGAGCACTTGAAGAAGGGGCCGGCCTATTGACTCTGAAACGAGAGTTGCGCGAACTGGAGGCGCGAGCGCAAACACTCGAAGAAGAATTGCAGAAGGCTGAAACCCTTGCCAAGGAAGCACGCGCCCGTCTGGTTGGTCTCGAAGATGCTGTCGTCCTATTGAACGAAGCTATTGGCCGCGAAGAACGCGAATCGATGGAGCGGGAGTTAACAGCAACGGGACTTGCCCAGGAAATCGAACGGGCCGAACGACATCGGAGGGTGGTTGCGGCAGATCTTTCGCGAGTCGAAGAAGAGCGTCTGGAAGTTGAAAGGCGGCGACAGTCAGCTCTTGCTGATGCTGAAAATGCAGAGGCGCAACGCGCAGCAGCCGCCGAAGCCGTTGCTCGTGCATCCGCATTGCTGGCAGAAACGCGACGCGGTGCGGAGCTGGAGAATGCAGGGTTGGCTGACCAGCGCGCGGCTGCTGCAGCCGCCGGCGAACGCAGGCGCGCAACTGCGGCAGAGTTGCGACGTTTGGAAGCTGATTATGCAGACCTTGCCGCCAGAGTGGAAAGGCACCGCTTCGAATCCGTAGAGATTTCCAACCGTATCGAAGAACTGCGGCAATCCATAGTCCGACTCGATTACCAGGCCAGCACTGTTGAAGTTGAACGCGCGCGTGAGGAAAGCGAGATTGCCGGCCTGACAGGACAACTTGAGCAGGCACGCCAGCAAGCTGACCTGCTCTCCGCCGAACTCTCCGAGCTTAATCGCCGGGCCGGAGAGGTGCGTGATTCTCGCGCCGCAATTGAGGTTCAGCGCGCGGAGGCACAAGCGCGACTCAGCTTTGTGCGAGAGAATTGCCTAAACGAGTTGAGTCAGTCGTTGGAGGAGTTAGCGCGCGAACAGCAACTCCCCGACAACTTCGATTTAGAAGTGTCACATGCCCGAGTGGAGGAGTTGAGGGCACGTTTAGATGCTATGGGAGCTGTCAACATGATGGCTCTCGAGGAACTGGCCGAAGCTGAAGAGCGGCTACTATTTCTCACCGCCCAGCGCCAGGATATTGTGGATGGGATTTCTTCCACGGAAGAGGCATTACGGGAGATAAAACGCCGGTCCCGCGAGCGATTTCGTCATGCCTTCGAGCATATCAACAGGAATTTTGGCGAACTCTTCAAGGAGCTTTTCGGCGGGGGCCGCGGTGAGATGAGTCTGATCGAGGCCGACGACGTGTTGGAATCCGGCATTGATGTGATAGCCCAGCCACCCGGCAAACGTTTACAAAACGTTCTATTGCTATCGGGCGGGGAGAAAGCAATGGCCGCGCTGGCGTTAGTCCTGGGAATTTTTCATTATCGGCCAGCACCATTCTGCTTGCTGGATGAAGTAGATGCCCCTCTCGACGAAGCGAACGTGGGACGATTTACCGACAAGCTGGCCCAGATGGCTATCAACACTCAGTTCATCGTCATTACGCACAATAAGCGCACGATGGAGATGGCCCGCGCTCTTTACGGCGTCACGATGCAAGAGGTAGGTGTTTCTAAGCTGGTTTCAGTAAAGTTTGAGTGACGAATGCAGATCTTCGCTCTTTGATCTATCAGATGGTTTCCTGCTAAGTTTTCCTGCCGTGTGAGCTTGATTCTTCGTTCGCTCCGTGTGAGGAGTGTAACAGCGTTTATAGCGACAAGATACGAGGTTTAAGCGTTTCTGTTATGCTGAAAATTGCTCTGAAGCGACGACGTCTGCTTCCGTCCGCACTGTTATTCATTGCCGCAGCGTTGTTCAGTTCGGCGGATGCCCGCGTTCTCATCCGCACTCAGCAGCAGACCAACTCTGAAAGCAGGAAGCAAAATGCCCGTCCTGAAGCAACCGTTATAAAACCGACAGCGGCAGTACCTGTGACGGAGCCTACCTTGTACTCATATGAATTCACCCAGCCGCGGTTCTACATTCGCCACATCATTGTTGAGCATGATCAGAACGGAAAGGGAAGTGTAAGCTTCGAACGGTTGAATGAAGACACTCCAATCGTCGAACAGATAGTGTTGTCGCCAGCGGTGCTGGCGCACCTTACAAGCTTGTGGCAAGCATTAAGGTTTCTCGATTCCGATACAAACTATCAAGCTGAGAAACAGTTTGCCCATCTGGGCACTATGCGAATAAAGATGGAACAAGCGGGGCGGCAACGAACGGCGGAGTTTAATTGGTCTAATAACAGAACCGCTTCGGAACTCGTGAATGAATATCGAAAAATCGCCGACCAGGCAATTTTCGTGTTTGATGTTT
>Ga0214473_10004525_pt1 | contig 16712 bp, 18 predicted proteins | sample RVTome_7_FD_203509 | JGI IMG/M metagenome (GOLD analysis project Ga0214473, IMG submission 203509) | Soil microbial communities from uranium-contaminated site in the Upper Colorado River Basin, Wyoming, United States - RVT98D197 | ecosystem: Environmental > Terrestrial > Soil > Contaminated >... | reverse complement strand
GCCTGGTCGGGCGAGACCGCGGCGACCTTTGCCGTGGCCGTGGCGCTGCTGCTGCTGGTTCGCGCGGTCGATGAGGATGCCGCCGGCCTCGCCGCCGCGGCAGGCCTGCCGCTCGGCCTGGCCGTGGCGCTCGAGCCGTCGGCGGCCGCGCTCGCCCTGGTCCTGGTGCTCGCCGTGCTCGTGCGCTGGCGGCTCGCGGGTGTGCCGGTGCTGGCGTGGGCCGCGCCGGGTGTTCTGATCGCGAGTGGCTCGCTGCTGGCGGGGTCGAGGAGCGCTTTCGCGAGCGCAGAAGCGGCCGCCGGTGCTGCCGGCCCGGGCGCTGCGGCGCTCGCGCTCGTCGCCTCGCCCGCGAGGGGAATCCTGCTCTTCGCGCCGGTCGTGGTCGTGGCGCTCGTCGGCGTGATCCGAGCCCTGCGGGCGCCCCGAAACCGGCTCTGGGACCAGGCCCAGCCGGGCCGGTTCCTGCCCGTGGCGTGCCTGGTCGCAGCGATCGCTCACTTCGCCTGGCTCGCCGTAGCGGGCGGCTGGGATCAGGGGCCCTTCTGGGGGCCTCGGCTCGTCTCGCCCGCGTGGCCGCTGCTGCTCCTCTTCCTGCCCGAGGGCTTCGCGGCGCTGAAGCTCGCCGCGAGCGTCCTCGTGGTGGCCTCGATCGGCGTCCAGGCGCTCGGCGCCCTGAGCTACGACGGCCGCTGGGACAAGCTCTACGGAGCCCAGGCGGGCTCGCGGCGTGCCGGCGCCTGGGACTTCGAGAAGAGCCCGATCGTGTTTCATGCACGCGAGCGGGTGGCGCGCGTGGCCGTTCCCGCCCTCGAGGGGCGTCGCCTGACGAGCCGCCAGCGGGCGTTCTCGCCGCGAGGCGCCGCGGGCTCGTTCGTGTCGTTCGCCCGGCTCCCGCCGGTCCCCACCGGCGTGGACGCCACCTTCGACGGCCTGCGCTTCGAGGGCGACGCGCGCTTCGAGGCCGGACTGCTGGCGCTCCAGAAGGACGGCGACGGTCTCGCTTTTCGCGTTCGCGAGGGCGTGCGCATGCGCCGGCTCGAGCTCCGGATCGTGGGCCGCGGCACGGGGCGGATCGGCGTCGCCGAGAGCGGCAGCGGGAGCGGGACGCGCTGGCGCGACGAAACCGTGGCCGGGCCCTTCCGGCTGCGCGTGCCCTACTACTTCGAGGACTCGGGCGGAGCCGACGTGCGCGTCGTGTTGCGCGGGAGCGGCCCCGTGTCGATCGAGTCCGTCGCCCTCGTGCCTCCGTCCGAGCCGGAGAACGTGCTGCGCCTGCCCTAGCCGGTCACCGCATCGACGGTCGCGATGAACGCCTCGATGTTCTCGCTCTTCACTCCCGGAGGCATGCCCCCGCCGCAGGACGCGATGAGCCGCGAACGGTCAGGGACGGCGTCCAGCATCTCGGTCACCGCCCGCTCGACGTCCGCAGGCGTGCCCGCGGCGAGGACGTCGCGGGGCGGCACGTTGCCGACGAGCGTGATCCCGCCCCCGGTCCAGGCCTTCATGTCGCTGAGCGTGTGCTGGACGCCGAAGTTGAGCAGGTTGATGCCGGCGTCCGGCAGGAGCGGCGCGCAGGCCTTGCACGGGGCGTCGTTGTGGAAGAACTTCACGGAGACGTCGGTGTCGAACGCCCGCTTCAGGTAGGGAAGGCCGAAGCTCTCGAAGTCGCGCCGGCTCACGAAGCCGACGATGTCGTCGAGCAGCAGGATCCCGTCGATCGACGGGAAGCACTCGCGCTGGTAGGCGATCCAGTCGACCAGGTAGTCGGTGGCGATCTGCAGCAGGCGGTGCATCCGCTCGGCGTCCGTCTTGATCGCGGTCAGGAACTCGGTCGTCCCCATCAGGAAAGTGGCGATGTTGAGCGGGCCGCGCGCGACGGCGAAGCGGATCTGGTGCCCGGCCGCCTCGATCTCGGGCTGCAGGTGCTGGAGTCTCTTGATCACGAACGGGAGCAGCCCCTCCTTGCGGGGGTTGGGCGCCTCGAGCTGGTCCACGTCGGCGGGGGAGCGCAGGACCTTCTTGGCGAAGGGGAACTCGTCCGGCTCCCACACGGACACCGAGCCGAAGGCGGAGGGCTCCGTGCACATGCCGTACTCGGACCAGAAGCCCGGCAGGAACATCGCGCGGGGAAACGCGCGGATCGCCTTCAGGTTGTCGTCGAGGAACAGCCGCTCGTCGGTGAAGTAGTCGAGGATCGTGTGACCGGCCCAGTTGGGGAGCCACGGGCTGTCGATGATGAAGCCGGTGGGCAGCGGGCGCAGCGTTTCCCCGCGGATCACGGCCAGGAGCGTCTTCCATTGCTGCTGGTTCATCGCGCGACCTCATGCCTCCGCGGCCGGCCGAGGCTCTCGTCCGATCAGGCGCCGGGCCAGGTCGACCGCGGTCGCAGCGTTGTCGGCGTAGCCGTCGGCGCCGATCGCCCGGGCGTGGCCCTCGGTGACCGGCGCGCCGCCGACCATCACCTTGACGCGCTCGCGGAGCCCCGCGCTGCGCAGCGCCTCGAGGGTCGCTTTCATCCCCGGCAGGGTCGTGGTGAGGAGCGCAGACAGCCCGAGGATCTGTGGCTGCCGCTCCTCGACCGCGGCGACGAAGCGCGCTGGGGGCACGTCCACGCCGAGATCGATCACCTCGAAGCCGCCCCCTTCGAGCAGCGCGGCAACCAGGTTCTTGCCGATGTCGTGCATGTCGCCTTTCACCGTGCCCAGGACCACGCGCCCCGCGGGCTTGACCCCGGTTCGCGACAGCAGCGGGCGCAGGATCTCGAAGACGGCCTTGTTGGCGCGCGCCGCCATCAGGAGCTCCGGCACGAAGCAGTCCCCCTCCTCGAACAGGCGCCCCACCGTCGTCATGGCCGGGCCAAGGCCTTCGCTCACGAGCCGGATCGGCTCGGCGCCGGCGTCGAGGGCCGTGCGTGCCGCGGCCACGGCTGCGTCCGCATCGCCGTTCGTTACGGCATCAGTAAGGCTGGGGAACTCGGACATGCAGCCTCTCGGAGAAGCTCGTAGCGCGCCGAACATAACAGCGCGACCGAAGAGCCTGAATCATCCCGATGATCCACTCCCGGGGGCAGGGGGAGCGGGACACGCTCCGGGGGGCTAAGCTCAGTCCAACCCGTCTGGCCCGGCCGCTGTTCCTCTTTTCGTCTGTTTCGGCTGTCTGTTCGTCCGCCCCCCTGGTCCCGCCTGTCCGTAACGGTCTGCCTGCCAGTCCCACCGTTACTTTCCGTTTACTCGTTCCGGAACGAGTAACGTCACGAAGGCGGCGTCGGAGCTCAAGAAGCAGGGGCTGATCCGGTAGGAGCGCAGGCATCGCCGCGGCGAGCGAGCACATGCCCCGCCGCGGCGAGACGGGCGGCCTGCTGTCGCAGGCCGTCCTGCGAACGCCTGGACCGAAGCCGCCCGACGGCTCAGGTCGGATCATTCACTCGGACGATCGCCCGGCCTCGTGAATGATCCGGGGAATCAGTAGACGAGCGGGATCTCCGAGGCAATCGTGAGGTCGACCAGCTTGTTGAGGCGGCTCTCCACCTGGAGGAAGCGTGCCACGGTCTTCGCGGGCAGCACCTTCAGCATCTCGTCCTTGTACTTCTTCGTGAGCTTGCCCCGAACGCCCCGCGGGCCCATCCTTCTTCCCTCATGTCCTCGAAGCTCGGCCAGGACCGGGCTCCCGGGAACGACGACCAACCGTAAGGAGGACTCGATGCAGACGATGGCGCTCGGAATGCTCGCTCTCCTGCTCCCGGCCCAGGTCCCGAAAGAGCCGGCCAAGGACCTCTTTCTCCACAGCGCCAACGTGCCCGGCGTCGAGATCCGCTTCGTCGACTACCACTGGCAGCCGGCCATCTTCGAAGCGATGGCGAGCGGGAAGGGCGACGTCCCCGAAGCCAGGCGCAATTGGGTGGTCGTCCGGATGATCCTCGACGCCCGCCCGCTGACGCTCGAAGGCACGCGGCTGGCGGTCGGCAACTACGCGCTCGCGCTCTGGCCGAACCTCGACGGCAAGGGGATGCAGGTCGAGATGCGCCGCGTGGACATGCGCGACGTCTTCCCCGACGTGAACGCGATGGCGCCCGCGCCGCGCGGCGAGACGTTCTACAAGGGCCCCGCGCGGTTCGAGACCGTGAGCCCGCTCGCGGAGCGGCTCGACGTACAGGTCGCCGAAGCAGACGGGGTGGTGGTGCTGGCCTTGCGCTACGGAGACCGCCGCCTGGCGCTGAAGCTCACGCGCTGAACTTCCCACCGCGGCCGGTCCCGGTCCATCCTGCCGACCACGGGCATCCGGCGAGGGAGAGCCGCTCACAATGTACGATACCGAGACACTCCTGCGTCGAAAGTCGGGCGCCTGATGCCGCGCCTGCAGATCGCCGTCGCCGCAACGCTCACGCTCCTCGCGGGAGCCGCTCAGCGCCTCCACGCCCAGGACCTGACGCCGCGGGCCTACGTCGTCACTCCCCTGCGTTCGAACGCCGTCAACCTGAGCTACATCTTCAACGACGGCGAGCTGCTGTTCGAGGGCACGGTGCCGATCACGGGCGCCACCGGCAGGCTCAGCGTCCCCGCGTTGAGCCTCTACCACTCGCTGAGCGTCTTCGGCCGCTCCGCCAACGTCACGGCCACGCTGCCATACGGAGTGGGGACCTTCAAGGGCACGGTCATCGGCGCGGAGGTCTCGGCCTACCGTTCCGGGCTCCTGGATTCCGTCTTCCGCTTCTCGGTGAACCTCAAGGGCGCCCCCGCGATGGAGCTCGGGGAGATGCGGCAGTGGCGGCAGGAGCACCTTCTGGGCGCCAGTCTGAAGCTCGTCGCGCCCACCGGCCAGTACGATCCCACCAAGCTCATCAACCTGGGCGGCAACCGCTGGGCGTTCAAGCCCGAGCTGGGCTACTCGGGGCGCTTTGGGCACTGGGTTCTCGACGCCTACGCGTCCGCCTGGTTCTTCATGAGGAACCCGGAGTTCTTCTCGCGCAACCAGTACTTCCCGGGCACCCAGGACCAGACGCAGGACCCGATCGCCGCCTTCGAGACGCACCTGAGCTACGACATGCGGCCGCGGTTCTGGGTCTCGCTCGACGGCAACTTCTGGTACGGAGGCCGGACGAGCCTGAACGGCGTCGAGAACCCCGCGACGCTCCAGAAGAGCTCGCGCATCGGGGTGACCGCGTCTTTCCCCCTGACACGGCGCCAGTCGATCAAGCTCGGCTTCGCCGACGGGGCCTACGTTCGCTTCGGCGGGGACTACAAGATCGCCTCGGTGGCGTGGCAGTACTCCTGGGTCGGCAAGCCGCACTGACATGTTTCGTTCGTTCGTCCGGGCGAGGAGAAGATCCGATGCGATACACCACCACGGCCCTGGCCGCCGTCCTCGCCTCGCTCGCCGTTCCTGCCGCCACGGCCCAGACCGTGAAGGAGACGCTGGAGGTGACGGCCAGGCGGTCGAGACCCAGCGCCGCGTCCTGGTTTCCGGCGCGCTCCCGTTGACCGACGCCGAGGCGAACCGCATGGGCAAGGCGATCCCGCCGCGCAAGCTGGTGCGCTTCTTCGCACGGTGGTCGACGCGCTCGTGCGCGGGCTCGTCAGGGCGGCCGTAGGCGGCAGCCGCCGGGCCGACCGGGTCAGCGCTGCGCACCCGGACCTGACCGGGCAGGCTCGTCCCATAGACTCGGTCCGCATAGGCCGAGGTGCCGCCTGCGCTTCCTGCCGGCGGTCGGAGCTTCTTCGACCGCGCGTTCAGCTTCACGCTGACCGTCGCCGCGCGGGTCGAGAAGGTCTCCGCCTCGGCACGTGTCGGCTGGCCTTTTTCGCCGAAGCCTTCAACCTCCTCGACATGCGCAACGAGGTCGAGGAAGACCCGCTCTTCGGACCCGGCTTCCGCACGCCGACGGCCCTGCAGCCCCCGCGCGCCGTGGCCCTCGGCCTGCGCCTGGATTCCTGATACTACCCTCGAGATGACCGGGGCGGAGAAGCAACGGTATGCGAGCTGGCAGAAGCCATGAAGATCCCGTGACGGACTCGATTCGGGAGCTGTCGATTCTTTGGGACACCCACCATGTGACCCGCAGGGAGGAGTGCGGGTGCCGTGTGAGAGCGGACCTGCAGTGGCAGGCGGCCGACTAAGATGGGCCGGTGCAGGTATCGGAGTTCGTGTGGACCGAGGACCGCATCGCACACATTGGCGGTCACGACATCGAGCCGGAGGAGTTCGAGGAGGTCTGTTTCGGCAAGGCCCTGGTCCTGAGGGCCAAGTCGGCGGGTAAGAACCCCGTGTACTACGCCCTGGGCCAGACGGAGGCCGGTCGCCACCTCTTCTGCGTGGTGATCTCCTTTCCTGACGGAAAGGGGTATCCTGTTACTGCTCGTGAGATGACCGGGGCGGAGAAGCAACGGTATGCGAGCTGGAAGAAGCCATGAAGATCCCCGACACGGACTCGATTCGGGAGCTGGCGATGTTTTGGGACACCCACGACGTCACGGACTTCGCCGACGAGCTCGTAGAGGTCGCGGAGCCAGTGTTTGTGCGCCGGAGCCCGTCCGAAGTCATCGTCCCTTTGAGTGCTGACGAGCGAAGAGCGCTGCGGGAAGTCGCGGCATCGCGTGGCTTGAACGAAGCCGAGCTCATTCGCACCTGGGTTCAGGAGAAGCTGCACCACTGAGTGCGCCGTCCCGGGCGCTGCCGGGCGAGTCCGACTCGGGCATGTTCGGGGGCAACTCCAACTGGCGGGGGCCCGTCTGGATGCCGGTCAACGGGCTCATCGTGCGCGCGCTCCTGCAGTACTACGCCTACTACGCCGACGACTTCACGGTCGAGTGCCCGACGGGCTCCGGCCGGAAGATGACGCTCTACCAGGTAGCCGAAGAGCTGACGCGCCGGCTCGCAGGCATCTTCCTGCGTGACGCGAAGGGAAGGCGGCCGGTCTACGGCGACGTCCGCAAGTTCCAGGAGGATCCGCACTGGCGCGAGCTCCTGCTCTTCTACGAGTACTTCCACGGCGACACCGGGCAGGGAGTGGGCGCCAGCCACCAGACCGGCTGGACCGGCATCGTGGCGCGGGCGATGCACCTCTTCGCCACCACGACGCCGCAGCAGGTCCTCGAGCTCGGCAAGGTCGCGAGCGTCGTCGAGGAGGCCCGGAAAACGAACCGTGCTTCGTAGCGAGCCGCGCTATCCGTCGCTCTACCAGGTCAACACACGCGTCTTCCTGACCGAGCTCGCCGGACGCCTGGGTCGACCTGCCACTCTCGACGATTTCCCGGACGGGGAGATCGACCGCCTGGCCGCGCTCGGGTTCGACTGGGTCTGGCTCCTGAGCGTGTGGCGCACGGGGGAGGCCGCGCGGCGGATCTCGCGCCAGAACCCCGAGTGGCGGCACGAGTTCGAAGCGACACTCACGGACCTGCGCGAGGAGGACATAGGAGGCTCGGGCTTCGCAATCACCGGCTACACGGTGCACCCGGGCCTCGGAGGCGACGACGCTCTCGCCCGGCTCCGCGAGAGACTCCGCACACGGGGCCTGCGGCTGATGCTCGATTTCGTCCCCAACCACACCGCGCCCGATCACCCCTGGGTAGAGGAGCACCCGGAGTACTACGTTCCCGGGACGGAGCTGGATCTGCAGCGGGAACCCCGGAACTACACGTGGGCGAGACGGAAGCAGGGCGACCTCGTGCTGGCCTACGGGCGGGATCCCTACTTCGCGGGCTGGCCGGACACGCTCCAGCTCGACTACGCGAACCCGGCCGCCCAGGAAGCGATGCTCGGCGAGCTGCTGAGGATCGCGGGGCAATGCGACGGCGTGCGCTGCGACATGGCCATGCTCGTGCTGCCGGAGGTCTTCGAGCGCACCTGGGGCCTCGCGTCCAAGCCATTCTGGCCGACCACACTCGAGCGCGCGCGCCGGAAGGTCCCCGGCTTCCGCTTCATGGCCGAGGTCTACTGGGATCTCGAGTGGACGCTCCAGCAGCAAGGGTTCGACTACACCTACGACAAGCGGCTCTACGACCGGCTTCGCGAGGGCCCGGCCCGCCCGGTCCGCGAGCACTTCCACGCGGGGCTCGACTATCAGGGCAAGCTCGCCCGCTTCCTCGAGAACCACGACGAGCCGCGGGCGGCCGCGACCTTCTCTCCGGAGACGCACCGGGCCGCGGCGGTCCTCACGTTCCTGTCGCCCGGGCTGCGCTTCTTCCACCAGGGGCAGCTCGAGGGACGGAGGAAGAGGATCTCGCCGCACCTGGTCCGGGGTCCAGAGGAGCCGGTCGATGCGGAGCTTCAGACGTTCTATGACCGGCTCCTCGGCGTCCTGCGGCAGCCGGTGCTGCGCGACGGGCGGTGGCAGCTCCTCGAGTGCGTGCCGGCCTGGGAAGGCAACGGAAGCTGGGACGGCTTCGTGGCCTTCGCCTGGGAGGGGCTGCCGGGGGAGCGGCTGGTCGTGGCGGTGAACCAAGCTCCTCACCAGGGCCAGTGCTACGTGCGCCTGCCCTTCACGGATCTCGCCGGCCGCCAGTGGCAGCTGCAAGATCAGGTCGGCTCGGTCGCCTACGACCGCGACGGCCAGGACCTGCAGGCCCGTGGCCTGTACCTGGATGAGCCACCGTGGCAGGCCTCCGTCTTCTCGTTGACACCGGGACCGCACCCAGTCTCGCGAGAGGCTTGGACGAAGAGCAGACGGGCTTGCCTGCTGGGATAGAATCCGGGCCAAGCCACAGCGGTTTAGGCGGCGGAAGCTGAGGGGCCCGAGGTTCATATGGCATCGGGGTGCAACACCGGCTCGAAGCATGAGCTTTTGTGTCCTTTCCGGCCCCCCTCCCCCGTCGTCGACACGGCTTACCGCAGCGAAAAGGTCGTCCCAGCAGAATTCGCTGAGAGGCGGGCCCACCCTCCTGACCCGAAACCGCTCCCCCGAAGTTGACGGACACTTCGCCGGTTCGACCGGCCATGGAGGCAGATGTGCTCACCCGACGTGTCGATCGCATGTGTTTGATTCTGCTGTGTCTCGCCCTGGGGCTACTGAGCCCGGTGGCGGCCCAGGACACCGCCAACACACCCCCTCGCGCTGATTACGAGACCTACCGCGCCGAACTGCTCCGCTTCCTGGACATGTTCGAGGAGGTGGCGGTCCACTTCCGGGACGGCTATCGCCGGGAGCAGCTCGCCCTCGCCCGCCGGATGCTCGAGAGGGTCAAGCCGGAAGACTTCGCCCAGGCCTTCCCCGAAGGGGGTCCGGAGATCAGCCCTCTGCTGCAGGCTACCGAAGATCTCCGCTCCGCGCTCTCCGCTGCCCGGCAACCCGCGGCTCCCGAGATCCCGGGCCCGTCCCTGCCGACGCTGCCGGACCGTCCCCCCATCCTGGGCGCATGCAATGGCATCGCACACGACTCCACGACCAGCTTCGCGCTGCTCATAGTTCAGCAGGCCGCGGAGGTGTTGCTGTCCGCGTCAGGCCGTGTGTGTGACCAGGTCGCCGTAGTTGCCGGTTTCGGGGCCAACACCTCGGCCGTCTGCCTCCCACTGGAGATCGCCTTGACCGCCGCCAAGATCCCCTTCGAGCTGGCCTCGTTCTGCGGCGGCGAAGAGGATTCTTCCTTCCTCGAGGGAACCTTCGACCGCGTGCAGCACCTGCACGGGGACCTCCAGACCGAGGCTGCCAGCATCCGTTCGAACGACGACACCAACACCAATACGGTGATCAACAACGACAACTCCAACCGGGACACGATCGTCAACAACGACAACAGCAACACCAGTGCGGTCATCAGCAATGACAACAGCAACCGGGCCCAGATCATCAACAACGACAACGCCAATACCGGTACGGTGATCAACAACGACAACTCGAACCGGAACCTGATCGTCAACAACGACAACTCCAACCGGGACGTGATCCTGGCCAACATCCAAGGCGCCAAAGGGGAGATACTGGCCGAGCTGCGAGCCGTGGCCTGCGACATCGTGCGGCTGCTCAACACACCAGAGGGCCGGCGATCTTCAGAGATCCTCTCCTGCCAGGGACAGCCTGGCTTTCCGTACAATTTTCCCGAGCGCTGAAGGGGAATAGACGGGTCTACGGGCGGGAGGCGGGGGGCCGAGGCTGACGCTGTTCGGGGCCTTCCCCTCCCGCACTTCTTGGAGACGAGAGGCGCTTGAGGTTCGTGTCGACCCGCCGCGCCGTGACGCAGGGATCACGTATCCTCATCCGTGGCGCGTCCTGGGCACCGCCGAGCACAAGCTCTTAGGATGCCGCAAACGGATTAGGATGCCGCCAACGGAGGGACCGATTCATGAGACCTGTACCGCTGACCCGTCGTGACGCTCTCAGGCTTGGCGGTGCCGGCGCCGCCTCGGTGTTGCTGGCGCCCGTGGTTCGCGCCAGAGCAACGGCATGGAAGGCGATTCCAATCGGCACGCAGCTCTGGTGTGTGCGCATGCAACTGGCCAACGACATTCCCGGGACGCTGAAGGCGATAGGCGCGCTGGGCTATCAGGCCGTCGAGCTCGAGAACGCGTTCTCTAGGTCCGGCGCCGAGTGGAAGACCTATCTCGATGCCGCCAACCTGAAAGCGTGCGGCTTTCATCATCGCCTCTCCGAGCTGCAGGGCGACAAGCTTTCGGCCAGCGTCGAGTTCAACCAGGCGATCGGGAACCGAAACCTGATCATCCGCTCGCTGGCACCGGCGGTCTACACTTCGGCCGAACTGCTGAAGAAGACCGCCGATGAGGTCAATGAAGTGGCCGAGCGGTTGAAGGCGCACAAGATGCGCGTCGGGTACCACAACCACACGACGGACTTCAATCGCATCGACGGCGAGTACTGGTGGAACCGCTTCGCCGATCAGACCTCGAAAGACGTCATTCTGCAGTTCGACACCGGCAACGCGTCGGAGGCGGAAGGCGTGACGCCCCAGTCGCTCATCGAGCGAAACGCGGGCCGCACGATCTCGATGCACGTCAAGCCGTTCTCGAAGAAGGACCCGAACGCGTACCTCGGCGCGGATGAACTCGACTGGCCGGCGATCATGACGGCCGCCGAGACCGTCGGCGGCATCGAGTGGTACATCATCGAGTACGAGAAGGAAGGCGTGCCGCCGCTCGAGGCGTTGAAGGCGAATCTGGACTTGTTCAAGAAGCTCCGGAGCTGATGCGGCGGCTTCAGGGTCGCGGCAGCGGTCGCAGCACTCGGTGCACGGGGGCAGTCCGAAGCGCCTCGCCGCGCTGGGCCTGAAGCGCGGCCGCTGGTAGCGTCGTTACCGCCCGCTCACGCGCTCCGTGGGGGCGCGCCGGCCTCGCCCCACTTCAGCTTCGTGCGCAGGACCTCGTAGTAGTCGCGGCCGGGTGCCTTCACGAGCTTCAAACGGCGCGGGCTACCCGTCACCACGACGCTGTCGTCGTCGACGAACGCGAACGTCTCCTGCCCGTCGAGGGCCGCGTAGACGTCCACCTCGCGTGCCGCCCGCAGGCGCAGCTCGATGCGCGACTCGTCCGAGACCACGAGCGGCCGGTTCGCGAGCATGTGCGGGCAGATCGGCGTGATCACGATCGCCGGCAGCGTCGGGTTCAGGATCGGGCCGCCGGCGGCGAGGTTGTAGGCGGTCGAACCGGTGGGCGAGGAGACGATGATGCCGTCGGCCCGGAACGACGAGACGAAGACGCCGCCCACCGAGACGTCGAGCTCGATGATGCGCGAGGGGCCGGCTTTCGTGATCACCACGTCGTTCAGCACGTCGGCGGTGACGTCGGGGCGGCCGCGGCGGTGCACGACCGTGCGCAGCAGGCGGCGCTCCTCGTGCTGGTAGCGGCCCTCGAGAACACCCGAAAGCGTCGGGTACAGCTCGGCGAGCGTGATCTCGGTCAGGAAGCCGAGGCTGCCGAAGTTCACGCCCAGCACCGGGATCGGCTTGTCGAGCAAGCGGCTCGCGGCGAGCAGCGTTCCGTCGCCGCCCAGCACCACCAGTGCGTCGGCGAGCCCTGCCACGTCGCGCCCGGCGGCCACCAGGCAGCCCTCCGAGGTCGCGGGTCCGGCGAGCGCAGCGGTCGCCTCCTCGAGGCAGGCGCGCAGCCCGCGCGCTTTCAGCCAGGCCGCGAGCTCGGCGATGGCGGCGCTCGCCTCCCTCAGGTCCGGCCGCGCCAGAATGCCGATGGTGTTCATGCCGAGACCGCCTTTCGCAGCAGGGGTTCGAGCGTGTCGGGTGCCTGCGCCTCGCCGCCGGGCACGAGGTGCAGGAAGAACTCGCGGTTTCCGGTGGCACCCGTGAGCGGGGAAGCGCACGCGCCGCGCACGCCGTAGCCCGCGGCCTGGGCGAAGTGCGCCACGTCGCGCAGCGCCTGCAGGTGCAGCTCCGGATCGCGGACGATCCCGCCGCGGCCCACCTGCAGCCGGCCGACCTCGAACTGCGGCTTCACCAGCACCAGGGTACAAGCACCCGGCGCGAGCACGCTCGCGAGCGGCCCCAGGATCTTGCTCACCGAGATGAACGACACGTCCATCACCGCGAGCGTGCAGCTCTCGGGGATGAGCTCGGGCGAGAGCGTGCGGGCGTTGGTGCGGTCGCGGACGACCACGCGCGGGTCCCGGCGCAGCCGCTCGTGGAGCTGGCCGCGACCGACGTCGATCGCGTAGACGCGCATGGCACCGCGCTCGAGCAGCGTCTCGGTGAAGCCCCCGGTCGAGGCCCCCACGTCGATCGCCACCGAGCCGCGCGGGTCTACGCCGAACGCCGCGAGCGCACCCTGCAGCTTGAGCGCCCCCCGGCCCACGTGCGCCGGTCCCGGGTCGACCTCGACCCGGACGCCCGGCTTCACCCGCGCGCCCGGCTTGGTCGCCCGCAGCCCATCGACCTTCACGCGGCCGGCCATCACCAGCGCCTGGGCCTTCTCGCGCGACTCCGAGAGGCCAGCTTCGGCGAGCCAGACGTCGAGGCGGGTCATGGCGTCAGGAGTGGCGTTCCACGATCAGGCGCGCGAGCGCCTGGAGCAGCGCCCCGCGAGGACCGAGCGGCGCCACCGCCGCGATCGCGTCCCGCAGCAGGCCGTCCGCCATCTCCCGCGCCCGCTCGATGCCGTGGACGCTCACGTAGGTCGCCTTGTGCGCGGCCGCGTCCTTGCCGGCGGTCTTGCCCAGGCGCTCCGCGTTCTCGGTCGCGTCGAGCACGTCGTCGACCACCTGGAACGCGAGCCCGATCGCGGCGGCGTAGCGCGAGAGCGCCTCGAGCTCGTCCGGCCGCGCGCCGCCCAGGATCGCGCCGCCGCGCACGCAGGCCGAGAGCAGCGCGCCGGTCTTCGCGCGATGCAAGCGCTCGAGTGCCGGCGCGTCGATCGCGCGTCCCTCCGACTCGAGGTCCATCACCTGCCCGCCGATGAGCCCGCCCGTCCCGCAAGCTTCCGCGAGCACCTCGGTCGCGGCGAGGCGCCGGCGCGCGAGCGCGTCGTCCACCCCGCGCGGGACGGTCGCCAGCAGGTGGAAGGCACGCGTCAGCAGCGCGTCGCCCGCCAGGATCGCGATCGCCTCGCCGAACACCTTGTGCGAGGTCGGCTTGCCGCGCCGCAGGTCGTCGTCGTCCATCGCGGGCAGGTCGTCGTGGATCAAGCTGTAGGTGTGGATCATCTCCACGGCGCACGCGAGCGGCAGAAGCTCCGCGCGCGGCGCGCCCACGGTCTCGCCGGCGGCCAGCACCAGCACCGGGCGGATGCGCTTGCCGCCGGCGAAGAGGCTGTAGCGCACGGCGCGGTGGATCGTCTCGGGCCAGGCGGTCTCCGGCGGGAGCGCGGCCTCGAGCGCCGACTCGGTCGCGGCGCGCAGGGCGGCGATCGCCGCGGCCGTGTCGCTCGCCGTCGCCGTTTCGCTCACCCCTCGCCCTCGTCGCCTGCGGGCGAGAGCGGACGCGTGCGCGGCCGCCCGGCGGCGTCCTTCAGGGCTTCGCCGCGCGCGTCCTTCATCAGCACCTCGATGCGGCCCTCGGCCTCCTCGAGCTTTCCGTGGCAGAGGCGCGACAGCCGGATGCCCTCCTCGTAGAGCCGCAGCGAGTCCTCGAGCGGCAGCTCGCCCTTCTCCAGCTTCTGCACGATCTGCTCGAGCTGCTGTAGCGCCAGCTCGAACGTGGGCTCGTCGGGTGTCGTCACTCGGTCTCCTTCGACACGATCGTGGCACGGAGCGCCCCCTTGTGGAGGCGGATGCGGAGCGCCTCTCCGGTCTCGACCTCGGAGGCGTCACGCAGCAGGCGCTCCTGCGCCTCGTGCCACACGAGCGCGTAGCCGCGCCCCAGCACCGACAGCGGCGAGAGGCCGTCGAGCGAGGCCACCAAGCGGCCGAGCCGGGCGCGCCGCTTCTCGGTCGCGGCTCGGAACAGCACCGCCAGCCGGTCGCGCTGGCGCTCGAGGCGCTCGCGGCGCGCGGCGAGCTGGCGGTCGAGGCGGAAGGCCTCGAGCCGCTCGCGCAGCCGCCGCTCGTGGGCCCGAGCGCGTTCGACGCCCCGCAGCAGTCCCGTCTCGGCGCGGCGGGCGAGCTCGTCGGTGCGCTGGGCGAGGACCCGCAGGCGGCCCCGCTCGGCGGCGAACACGCGGTGCGCGGCCGCGGCCTCGACACGCGCTCGCACCCGCGCGAGCCGGAGGCGCAGCGCCCCGTCGCGGCGCTCGTCGAGGGCCTTCACGCGCGCCTGCAGCTCCTCCTTCGCCTGCACCACGCGCTCGGCGGCCGCGGAGGGCGTCGCCGCCCGCAGGTCGGCCACGAAGTCGGAGATCGTGAAGTCGGTTTCGTGCCCGACCGCGGAGATCGTCGGGATGCGCGAGGCCGCGATCGCACGCGCGACCGCCTCCTCGTTGAAGGCCCACAGGTCCTCGAGGCTGCCACCGCCGCGCGCGAGCAGGATCACGTCGAGGCCTCCCAGGCGGTTGAGCGCGCGGATGCCCTGCGCGATCTCGGCCGCGGCGCCGTCGCCCTGGACGAGCGCGGGGTAGACGAGCACCTCGAGATTGGCGTAGCGCGAGCGCAGCACGCGCAGGATGTCGCGCAGCACGGCGCCCGTGGGCGAGGTGACGACGCCGATCCGCCGCGGCAGCATCGGCAGCGGGCGCTTGCGCGCGGCGTCGAACAGGCCCTCCTGCTCGAGCTTCTGCTTCAGCTCCTCGTAGGCCTGCTGCAGCGAGCCCTTGCCCAGCGGCTCGAGCACCTGGACCGAGAGCTGGTAGGCCCCGCGCGGCGGGTAGACGCGCAGCTGGCCGCGTGCCAGCACCTTCATGCCGTCCTTCGGGCGGAAGCGCACGAGCCGCGCGTCGTTGCGCCAGACCACCGCGGCGAGCTGCGCCGCTTCGTCCTTCAGCGAGAAGTACCAGTGGCCGGAGGTCGCGAGCTTCAGGTTCGAGACCTCGCCTTCCACCCAGACGTCGAGGAACTCCGTTTCGAGCACGCCCTGGATCCGCTCGGTGAGCTCCGAGACGGTGAGCGCGCGCCGCCGCTTCGCGTCGCGAGGCGCGGGCTGGTCGCCGAAGTCGAGGCCTTTCTGGCTCATGGCGTGACGGTCATTCTGATATGGGCCGGCGGGCCAAGTCCATAGCGCCGCGTTATGATCGCGTTGGGGGAGAACGCCCATACTGGAGCACCCATGAGACTCAGGTCACGCCTGCTTTTCCTCGGAAGCCTCGCCGTGGGGGTCGTGCTGGGGCTTTTCGTCTCGATCGGCCTGCAGCGCGCGCTCTCACCCACGGCTGAGCCGCCGCAGGCCGCGTCCGACCCGGCGACCGCCGCGGCCCAGCGGCAGGTCGCCGCCTCGCCCGGCCTCGACCCCGAGGAGCGCCACACGATCGAGCTCTTCAAGGAGGCCTCGCGCTCGGTCGCGTTCATCACGACGCAGGTGGAGCGGGTCGACTACTGGTCGCGCAACGTGTTCGAGGTGCCCGCGGGCAGCGGCTCGGGCTTCGTGTGGGACGACCGCGGGCACGTCGTCACGAACTTCCACGTGGTGCAGGACTCCGACTCGCAGAAGGTGACGCTCGGCGACGTCGAGTACGAGGCGCGCACCGTGGGCGCCGCCCGCGACCAGGACCTGGCCGTGCTGCGGATCGACGCGCCGCGCGCCAAGCTCGTCCCGCTCCGCCTGGGCACGAGCGCCGGGCTTCAGGTCGGCCAGAAGGTGTACGCGATCGGCAACCCCTTCGGCCTCGACTTCACGCTCACCACCGGGATCGTGAGCGCCCTCGGGCGCACGATCCAGAGCGTCAGCAACGCGAGCATCTTCGACGTGATCCAGACGGACGCCGCGATCAACCCAGGCAACTCGGGCGGGCCGCTGCTCGACAGCGGCGGGCGGCTGATCGGGGTCAACACGGCGATCTACAGCCCTTCGGGCGCGAGCGCGGGGATCGGCTTCGCGGTCCCCGTCGACACCGTGAGCCGGATCGTGCCCGAGCTGATCGCGCACGGCCGCGTGGTGCGCCCGCAGATCGGAGTGGCCTTCGACGACCGCCTGAGCGCCGCCGTCACGCGCAGGCTCGGCGTCGACGGCGTCCTGATCCGCCAGGTGTACGAGGGCACCGGCGCCGCCGCAGCGGGTCTCCAGGGCACCCAAGTCGATCGTCGCGGCCGCGTCATCCCCGGCGACGTCGTTCAGGAAATCGACGGCAAGTCCGTCAAGAGCACCTCGGACCTCCTCGGCCGCCTCGGCAGCTACAAACCGGGCGACACGGTCACGCTCACCGCCTGGCGCGACGGAAAAGCCCGCAAGGTCCAGGTC
>Ga0214473_10004524_pt1 | contig 16712 bp, 14 predicted proteins | sample RVTome_7_FD_203509 | JGI IMG/M metagenome (GOLD analysis project Ga0214473, IMG submission 203509) | Soil microbial communities from uranium-contaminated site in the Upper Colorado River Basin, Wyoming, United States - RVT98D197 | ecosystem: Environmental > Terrestrial > Soil > Contaminated >... | reverse complement strand
GTCGCGCTCGGCGATCAGGTAGCGAACGTACAGGCCCATGAGGAAGTCAACCTCCTCCGTGGGCCGCTTCCAGTTCTCCGTGCTGAAGCTGTACAGGGTGAGCGCCTCGATACCCAGGCGGGCGCAATGCTTGACGATGACGTGGACGACCTTGGCCCCCTCCTCATGGCCGCTGACCCGGGGCAGGCCGCGCTGTCCGGCCCACCGGCCGTTGCCGTCCATGATGATGGCGACGTGCCGCGGCAACCGCTCGGGTTCGAGGCCCAGACATTCCCGCGGATCGAGAGGGGGCTCAGCCATGATGCACGGCTACGCGGCCGACGGTTCGGGAACCTTCACAAACGACTGAAGCGACCCGCGGATCAACGTCTGAGAGCGCTCCGGGCCTACCCCGGCGATCGACACGCCGGTGCCGACCAGCGACTCAATCCGGGCGATATAGGACTGCGTGGCCTCGGGCAACTCCTCGAAGCGACGAACGGGGCGGAGGTTCTCCCGCCACCCGGGGAGAACCTCGATCACCGGCTCGGTGCGCTCCAGCCGGCGGGCGTCGGCCGGGGGCGTGGTCAGCGTGTCTTTGTCGCACCGATAGGCGACGCAGATCCCGATGTCGTCGAACCCGCTCAGGGTGTCCAGATGCATGAGGGCCAGATCAGTAGCGCTGGCTACCTGTACAGCATAACGACAAGCCACGGCGTCAAACCAGCCGCAGCGGCGGGGTCGGCCGGTGGTCGTGCCGTATTCACGCCCCTGCTCGCGGATGCGGTCGCCGGTGGCGTTGGCTAGCTCGGTGACGAACGGGCCGGAGCCGACCCGCGTAGCGTAGGCCTTGATCACGCCGACTCGGCGGGTGACCACGTCGGGAAAGACGCCGGCGCCCGGTCCGATCCCGTACGGCCCGGTGCTGCTCGAGGTGACGAAGGGATACGTACCGTGGTCCACGTCGAGCAGGACGCCGTTGGCGCCCTCGAAGAGAACGGCTTGGCCGGCGCCGATGGCCCGGTGCAGGAACTCCGTCGTATCGCACAGGTAGGCGCCCAGCCGAGCCGCGGCGGTCTCCAGGTCCGCGATGACGTCAGCGGCGTTGAGACCGCCGTCCTCGCCGAACATGGCTTGAAACTGGCCTCGCCGGGTGCTGATGATGCCCCGCAGACGATCGAAGATCTCCGGATCGTGCAGGAGATCTGCGAACCGAACGGCGGTAGTGCGTCGCATTTTGTCGGCATAACAGGGTCCGATACCTCGCGCCGTCGTGCCGATGCGGGCGCCGGCACCGGCGGCGCGCTCGCTAAGCTGATCCTCCAGCTTGTGATAGGCGAGGACCAGGTGAGCGCGCTCGCTGATCTTGAGCTTGCCGGTCACGTCGATGCCGCGCCGGGCCAGGCCGTCGATCTCCTCCAGCAACGTGACCGGATCGACGACCACGCCGGGGCCGATCACGCCCACGGTGTGATCGTGCAACACGCCCGAGGGGAGCAGGTGCAGGGCGAAGGTCTCCCGCCCCACGCAGACAGTGTGCCCGGCGTTGGCGCCGCCGTTAAACCGCACCACCACGTCGAACGCGGGGCTGAGCAAATCGACGATCTTGCCCTTGCCTTCGTCCCCCCAACCTAACCCGAACACGCACGTGTGCGGGGCACGTCCGCGGGCGGGGATTGATCTCGTCGAAGAACCGGCCATCGGCGTCATAGCCCAGGCAGAAAAAAAGGGCCAGTGAACGGCCCCGTTACGCGTTCCGCACGCACTTTTTCGTACGTTATCGACGTCTGTGGCCGGTGTCAACGTCGTCGCCAGGGAATGGTTGGACGTACAATAGGATAACATTCGCATGACTTAGACTAAATGTTGCCAATTATAGTTGACAGTTTTAGAAATTTATACTAAATACATTCGTTCGTATCCGTTTGTACTGATACCCGTTTGTGTTTCAGAGAGACTTTAATCTATGAGTACCGACCATCTTCGCGACTTTCTGGAGATCCCGTACGACCGGCTTGAGGAGATGAACCTGGAGGTCAAGCAACAGCGTCTCGAACGCGTGGACCCCGGAGCCATTGAAGAGAGCCGCCGCAAATACCTGACGGAAGAGAAGCGAATCAAGGCGGTCACGGTCTGCTTCTCCGATCTGGAGGGGCGTTTCCACATGCTCGACTACGACAAGAAGTTCCTCCTCCAGTCCGCGGACAACCTCACCTTCGATGGATCGTCGATCCGCGGCTTTGCGGCGATCAGCGAATCCGACCTGAAGCTCTCCATCGACTGGCCCGCGTTCTATTGGCTTCCGTCGGACGTCTTCGGGCCGGGAAAGGTCATCGCCTTTGGCGAGGTCCGCGCCCAGGACGGCACGGCCTACAAGCCCGACTTTCGCTCGCGACTACGGCTCTTCACCGAGGACCTGCACCGGAACAAGGGCCTGGTTCTTCACGTCGCCCCGGAAATCGAGGGGTTCCTGTTCAAAGGCACGGACATCGAGCGCCAGTATTACGAAACCGGCCGGTTCGAGTTCATTTCGACCGGGGGCTACTACCATTCGCTGCCGCAGGACCCGCTGCGGCAGTTCATCGACCGTTCCGCGGAGGCACACCGGGCGCTGGGCCTGGGCAACGAGAAGGACCATCCCGAGGTGGCCCCCTCGCAGTTCGAGTTGAACTTCGGCTTCGCCGAGGCGATGGTCGCCGCGGACCAGGTGCAGCTCTACAAGCTGACCTGTCGCCAGGTCGCCCGGAACATGGGGTTGACCGCGTCGTTCCTGCCCAAGCCGGTGGCGGGGGTCAACGGCAACGGCATGCACTGCAACATGTCGCTCAACAAGAACGGCCGGAACATCTTCCATGACGCCGCCGGTGAGGATCGCCTCTCCGCCGCAGCGTGGGACTTCATCGAGCGCATCCTCAACAACGCCGTGGACATCTGCCTGGTGCTCAACTCCAGCGTCAACGCCTACCGCCGCCTCGATCCGAACTTCGAAGCGCCCAACCAGATCAAGGCCTCGGCAACCAACCGCGCCGCCATGGTCCGCATCCCCCTGGGCAATGAGCGGACGGCGCGGATCGAGTTCCGCTCGGTGGCCCCGGACGCGAACCCGTACCTGGTGTTCTACACGCTTTTGCGCACCGGGCTGGAGGGTCCCCTGCCCGATCCGGCGGATAGCGAAGGGCGGCGCTCTCGGACGCGGTTCCTCCCCGACAACGTTCACGACGCCATCCGCCTGTTCAAAAGCAGCCGGCTGGCGGCGGACCTCCTCGGCGACGAGTGCCACGCCAAATACGTGGAGGTCAAGCAGATGGCCGCCGACCGCTGCCCCAAGGAGCTCGGCACGCGGGTCAAGCGGAGCGAGGTCATCTTCCACCACGAGGTGACCAACCAACTCCTGTGGAGTTATTTCTGACGGGCCTCCGTACGCCGCCCGGAGAGGGAGTACGGGACTCGACGGCGGACGTACCTTCTTCACCGGGTTTGCGTCCGGTGCTCTGACCTGCGCCGCGTTCCGATCCGTCAACCGGCTCGGGCGCCGCCATGCCGGCCTGGAACCGGGCGGACCTACTGCCCGACGGCGATGACGTGCCCTTTCGTGCGGAAGAACAGGGCCCCCTCGGAGATGGCCGGCGTGGCCATGCAGATCTCGCCCATGCTGTTGCGGGCAAGTTCCTTGCCGTCCGGACCGGCGGCGATCACGTGTACGTCGCCCTCTTCGCTGGTGAAGTAGATCTTGCCGTCGCCGGCCACAGGCGACGCGGTGTAGCCGACGTCGCTGCGCAAGCGCTTCCGGTACTGCTTTTCGCCCGTCCGGGCGTCGTAGCAAGCCAGGATGCCGGAGTCGCGGCAGCAGTACAGTTCGTCCCCGTAGACCAACGGCGTCTGCATGTAGTTGCCGATGCGCATGTCGGCCCAGGCGATGTGCTCGCTGCTGGTCTGACCGGCCGGCAAGGTGATGTCGCCGACGGCCGAGGTGCGCACCGCGTAGACCGGGGCCGCCCCGCCGTGGGCGTTGGTGATGAAGATGAGTCCGTGGGCGACGACCGGCGTGGGCACGGGCACGTCCCCGCCCCCCTGCATCTTCCACAGCTCCTTCCCGGTGGCCAGGTCGTAGCCGCCGATGTGCAGGTAGCCATTGGTAATCACCTGGGCCCGATCCGGGCCGACGTGCACCGTGGGCGTACTCCAGCCGGGATCGGTGGGGCGCTGCGTCCGCCAGACCTCGCTGCCGTCGCGCAGGTCATACGCGGCGATGAAGGAATCGTTCCGCACCGCGCAGAGCACGATCACCCGACCGTCGTGAATGACCGGCGAGCTGGCGTAGCCCCAGTCGAGATCGCCGGCCTCGCGCGGCCCGGAGTCGAGCACACCGAGGTTCTTCTTCCAAAGCAGGACACCGTCCACGTCGAGCCCGTACAGCCCCTCCGAGCCGAAGAACGCGACCAGGTTCTTCCCGTCCGTGGCCGGGGTGCAGTTGGCGTGCGTGGCCTTGATGTGCCGCATCTCCTTGGGGACGCCGCGATAGACGCTTCGTTCCCAGACGATCTTGCCGGTGTACTTGTCCAGGCAATAGACGCGGTAGTCGTGCTCGATCTTCTCCTCGTGCTTGGGGCTCTCCCCATACAGCCCGACGCGCAGGTAGGGGTCGGGATCGCTGCTGACGGCCGAGGTGACGAACAGCCGGTCACCCCAGACGATCGGAGAGGAGTGGGCCAGGCCGGGAATCGGCGTCTTCCATCTGATGTTCTCGCCCGTCTCGAGGTTCCACGTGACCGGCAATGATGACCCGTCGGCGACCCCGCTGGCCCTTGGCCCTCGAAAGCTGGGCCAATGTACGGAGGAGGAGGAGGCGCCGTCGCCCCCCCAGGCCGGTCGAATCGCGCAGGCCAAGGCCAGCGCGGCGGCCGCCGTAAACTGTCGGTGCAGCATTGCCCTCTCTCCCTCCTTCAGGCGTGACCGATGACCTCGTGGCGGAACAGGGGCGTGAGGTCGTCCAGCGATTCCAGGTTCCAGGCCTGCTCCAGGACCTTCTCCGCCGTCTCGTCGCTGAAACGGCCGTTGGCCAGGCGGCGGTACTTGGCCACCACCTCGTCGTCGGTCATGGGGTTCCTTGCATGGCCGCGCGGGAAATCTACCCGCTTTCTGACCGTGGTGCCATCGATGCAGGTGATGGTCACGTCGTTGGGGATGCCCTTGGGGTAGCCCTGGTTGAGCTCGGGGTCCTCGACGATGGTGGTCTTGTCGATCAGGTCCAGCAGCCTGGGATCGGTCAGGCGGTCCGTGTCGAACGTCGCCAGGGTGACATCGCCGTCGACTAACGCGGCGGCGCAACAGTAGAACATGGAGTGGTCGGCAGTCTCCCGCGAAGTGGGGCGGAGCTTCTCGGGTTCGCTGCCGATGATGCTCACCGCGGCTTCGAAGCTGTTGACGTGGATCTTCTTGACGGTCTTGCCCTGGATCTGCGGTCGAAGCTGGAGACAGGCGTCGATGGCGGACTGGGAGTGATACTCCGCGGGCCAATACTTGATGTAGGTCTTGTCAATCATGAAGTCGCCATCGCCGCCCAGCACCAGGTCCCTGGCCCCGTGAAGGTTGAGCTGGCGCATCAAGCCCTTGGGACCCTCGAAGATCTCGTTCGGGCCGGTCATGCCCCGGCGGGCCAGGTCCGCGGCAAAGATGCCGTTTCGGGCGGCGTTGGAGAAGGCGCAGGCTTTCCAGTCTGAGATTTGCCCGGTGCGGGTCTGGCGGGTGGCGATGTTGCAAACCCCGGCCAGACCAAGGGCATGTTCCAACTGGTCCTCGTTGAGCCCCCAGAGCTTACCGGCCAGAAGAGCCGTGGAGAGCGCCCCGTAGGTCACATGGTCCCAGCCGCCGGCGCGGAGGCTGGCGGAGTCACACAGGCGGCACTGGATCTCGTAACCGATGACCGTGGCCAGGATGAGGTCCTTGCCGGTCTTGCCGGCGGACTGAGCCACGGCCACAGCGGCGGGGATGTTGTCGGAGGGGTGGGCCGGCTCGAGGCTCAGGTAGGTGTCGTTGTAGTCCAGGTAGCGCACCATGGCCCCGTTGGCGAACGCGGCCATCGCCGCCGGCGTGTAGTGCCGCGTGCCCCAGACCGTCGCGGCCGGGGGGGGATCGTTGACCGCCATGGCCATGGCCCGAGCCACCTTCGCGGGATGCGAGTCATACGCCCCCAACGACGTGGCGATCGAGTCGATCACCCGGCGCTTGACCTCGTGGACGGTGCGTTCGGGAAGGTCCGGATAGCGAAGCTGCCGTACCCATTGGGCGATTCTTCGACCGAGGGTCATGATCTCATGCTCTCATGAAGGACTCGATGATCGGACCGTATCGTAGGGCGCCTGACCAAGGCCGCAAGAAGGTCAAGTCACAAGGCCTGGATCCTCGGGCGGCGAGACTTGGTCGCTCAGGGAGCCGATAAGCCATAAGCGATCCGGACCCTTGTGCCCTGAGCATCTGCTGGCGCGTGAAAAGCGCGGTATCGGCCCGGTCGATACGTTGGTCGGGTTCGCCTTGTCCAGTCCGATTCGTCAGGTCGCCCTTTTTGAGGATCATGCCATGATGTCCCGATGTCGCGGCTCCAAGGGAATCCGCTTAGCAGGATCGACGGTGGTATTCGCCGGTCTGATGGCCGCCTGCACCGTTACGGTCGGCCCCGCCGTACCCGGGTCGCAGGGCCCGCTGATCATCACGTTCCGTCTCGGGGGAACGGGCATTTTCTCGATTTCCGCAGGGGTTCCGGCGTCCAACCAGGCGATCATCAGCGGGTTGCAAACCCCAAGTAAGACGCCGGACGCGGCCGTGCTGCGCCTCGAGCCGTCGGACATCACCGTCACACCGCTGCCGGCCGGGCAGGACGTGGGGACGGGGGATCCCGTCTCCGGCTCCGTCACGGTATCGTTTCGCCTGGGCGCGTCGAACACGTCGAATCCTTGCGCCGCCGGGGTGGACCTCGGCAGCGTCAGCGGAACCGTGGCGGACGGCCAGGTCGCCTTGACGCAGAGTACGCTGACGTTGCCGTCGGCGGCGGTGGGGTTCGCCGCGACCGGTGCCTTCACCCTGTGCATCACCGTCGCGGGCGACTTCCCCGGCGTCGTGGTGATCTCGAATCTGACGATCGAATTCAACCCGGTCGGCGACGACTCGTCCACCGGTAACGACAACACGTTTGCGCCTCCCGACGACAACACCAATGACAACGGCGGCGACGTGAATGGCAACGATAATGCCGACGATGCGGTGAATGACAACGTGGACGACGGTACGACTGATGACGACCCGAATGACGATCCTGCCAACGGCAATGACAACGTCTCCAACGATGACGATCCGAATGACGACGTGCCCGTCGATGACGGAACGGGATCCAGGCTCACCTATCTCAACCTCACCAATGACCAGGACCAGAATCCGGATTCGGGCTTTGACACGCGAAACTCCTACGCCAACATGAGCGACAGCGGAGGCGTCATTGCCTATCTCTCCGACGTCGATACGACGGGCGAAGGTGGGCAGACGCCCAACGACGAGGTCGTGGTGCTGGTCGGCTCGACGAAGGTCCAGGTCTCGCAGACGACCGAGGTCACCAACGGGGCCGGCAACACGTACGACGTCAGCAACTGGGGGCCCGTGGTCAGCGCCGACGGGGCGGTGGTCGTGTTCGGGTCCGACGGCGACCTGGTGAATGCCGGCCCGACCGCCACCGACCAAACCTATCTCTACGAGGTTGCGACGGGCCAGCTCCGCCAGTTGAGCAGCCTGGACACGCCGTCCGCAGGGATCCAGCGCGACTGGGTCGGCTATCCTCGCGTCGGCGGCGACGCCGTCGCCTGGATCGAGAACGATACGGAGTGTCCCACCTTCGGCTGTGGGCAGCAGCAGCGGCTGCGGGTGACCGACCGGTTCGGCAGCGATCTGCTCACCGTTGTGTTCGATGGGGACCTTTTCTTCGACGACTATGCCCTGTCTGGTGACGGCGAGACGATCGTGTTCGTGTCGAACCGTGATCCGGTCGGTCTCAACGGCGGCGGGTACACCCAGTTGTTCACCATGGGCGTCGGAGGCGGCAGTGTCTCGCAGAAGTCGTCGCTGACCACGTCTGCGGCCGGGTGGACACCGCGCTATCAGCGGCCGGCGATCAGCCCCACCGGCGACCGCTTCGCGGTGTGGACCAACGACCCCGCGATCACCACCTCCGCCGAGCCGGTCCTGGCGTTGCTCGATTCGTCGGGCGGGCTGATCCGCGTCCTGGCCCGGGCGGGGGTGGATTTCTCGTCGGGCGAGGACGACACCGGCCGGCCGCGCTTCTCCGCCGACGGAGCGTACCTTGTGTTCGCCACCTCGTGGACGTTCGGATACACCCAACGGAACTTCCGCGCGGCGACCGACGGCAGCGAGCTGCTGGAGATCGGCATCGGGTACAAGTCCATCGGCCCGTCGACGACCAGCGACGGGGCCGAAGTCGTCATCGTCGGCACCGGCAGTCAGTTCTTTCCGGACCAGACGCCCCAGAACGACGATTGGACGGACGAGGTGTGGTTGGTGACGATCGCGCCGTAGGGATGGTACGTCTGTACTCCACGGCCGTGCCGCGCTGCTTGGCAGGGTCGGGTGGAGCGACGACGACGCACCTCCTCGCCCATGAGTGGGCCGGCCGCACGCTCACGGCATCCGGCTCAACTTCCGGGGCGCAGGCCATCGGTGCCAAGCGCAAGCGGCTTGTCTGAACGCCGCTCGTCTCCGCCACCAAACTAGTCAACAAGCCATTCCGCGGTCTTTGTCCGCACGCCGGTGTCCCGGTGACTGCTCGTGGAACGAGTGATTGATCCTCGACACGTCGCCGGTTGGTGGTCGGCACAGCGCGCCCTGCACCGCTACGCCGCTAGTCCGATGCCCCCAGCGCGACGGTTGCCTTGACCATCCGGTCCAGGGCCTCTTCGCGGGTGCACTTGCCGTCGAGATACTCGATCCAAACCGGCGGGACCATCGTGCCGGCGAACCCGACGCGGCGGTAGTAGCCCTCGACGTCGCCGTACGCCTTGTGGTTCCCGTCCAGAAAGCGCCGAATCGTCTCGGCCGCCTGGACGAACATGATCGTGTGGGGTACGTCGTGATACAGATCGCTCCGGCTCGACACACCGGCGTCGGCCAACTTCTTCCGCAGGACGCTGAACACGCTCTCGCTGCTCATGTCCAGCGTGTGGCAGGATTCGTGGAGGATGAGTTCGAACAGCAGCGTTCCCTCGTGGTGCGGGCGCCGCGTCTGCACGAAGAGAACGGGCGTGCCCTCGTGCGTGCGCATGGTGAACGCGCCCGGGAAGTACGCTTCGGCAACAAGATAGATCGGGACAGTGATCTGCGGGTCCGCGATACCCAGGTGCTCGAGCATGTCGGCCAACAGCTTGTCGAACTGCGGGATGAAGTCCGATTCAATCCGGCGAAGGTCTTCCTGGACGATCCGCTGATGGTCCGGCCACGTGTGCTCGAGAAAATGCCCCTCGCACGCCGAGTACTCATCCGCCATTTTGACCGCCAGGTCGCGCAGGGCGATCGGCTTGCCCTCCGGGCCGAACCGCGGGCGGTACTCCGCCGGCAGGGTCCCGAAACGCTCGCGGAGTTCGGCAGCGGTGCGGCAGTCTCCCAGGTTTGACTCCATCGCGCCCCAGCGCCCCCCTCCGAGCTCCCGACCCACGATCTCTGCCACCGCGACCGCGCGGCGATACGCCTCGGGAACCGCGCTGGAATTCCCTTCGGCGAGGGCGCGCACGTAGAAATGCAGATCGACGACCGGCGAAATGAAAAATTCGAGCCGCGTCTTCGGTTCGTCTTCGGCTTGGGCGCCCGAACCGAATCCCACGCCGACAGCGCAAGATAAGAGGACGATCGCCCAAGCCGGCCGTCCGCTAGGTGAATCATCCCTCATGCCAATCTCCCGGGGAATCAGGCAGTCGGCTCGCCCTGGGGTCCTTCCACGGCCTCCCAGAGCAGCTCCGCCACGTCGAGCTGCGGCAAATTCTCGCGGTTCATGTCGGCTAAACCGTCGGTGAGCATCCTCATGCAGAACGGGCAGGCGCTGCTGACGGCATCGGGCTTCGTGTCCAGAAGTTGACGGGTCCGCTGAACGTTGACGCGCTCGCGCCCGTGCTCCTCCTCCTTGAACATCTGCGCCCCGCCGGCCCCGCAGCACATGCCCCGATCGCGGGTCTCGGCCGGCTCGAGCAGGGTCAGCCCGGGGATGCTCCGCAGCGCCTCACGCGGCGGCTCGTACACCTCATTGTACCGGCCAAGATAGCAGGAATCGTGGTAGGCCACCTTCTTGTCCACGCGCTTGACCGGCCTGAGCCTTCCCTCCCGCACGAGCGCCGCAAGAAACTCCGTATGGTGAATCACATCATAGTGCCCGCCGAAATCTCCGTACTCGTTCTTCAGCGTGTTGAAGCAGTGCGGGCAGGTGCAGACGATCTTTTTTTTGTCCGCGCCGCACCCGTTGAGTGTCTCCACGTTCTGCCGGGCGAACCTCTGGAACAGGTATTCATTGCCGGCGCGGCGAGCGGGATCGCCGGTGCACTGCTCGTCGTTGCCCAGGATGGCGAAGTCTATGCCCGCCTTGATGAGCAACTGGGCCGTGGCCCGGGTGACTTTTCTGGCCCGATCGTCGAACGCCGGGGCGCAGCCGATCCAGAACAGCACCGCGGCGTCCGGATGCTCCGCGACGGTCTTGACCGCAAGCCCCTCGGCCCACTTGGCCCGCTCGTCGGCGGGAAAGCCCCACGGGTTGTAGCTCGATTCGAGAGCACGGAACGCGGACTGCAACTCATTGGGAAACTCGCCCCGCTCCTGGGTAAGATAGCGGCGCATATCCACGATTTTGTCGACAAAGGTGATGAAGACCGGGCATTCCTGCTCGCACGCCCGGCAGGTGGTGCACGCCCAGAGCACTTCCGGATCAATCACGCCGTCGACAAGGTCCTTCTGGTGCTCGGGCGTCTCGCCCACGCCGGCCTCCGCGCTGCCATTGGTCTTCGCCTTCGCCGCCACCAGGGCATTCTCGTGCTTGTATAGAAAGTCTCGAAGGTCGAGCGTTAAATGCTTCGGCGACAGCTTCTTACCGGTCTTGGTCGCGGGGCAGTGATCGCTGCACCGGCCGCACTCCGTGCAGGTGTAAAAGTCCAGGATGGCCTTCCAACTGAACTGGTCGATCCGCTTGATCCCCAGGGTCTCCTCGCGTTCCAGCATGCCGTCCATGTCGACCAGCGGCGGCAACCGCCCCGGCGGTGCCAGACTCTGCGCATACACGTTCGGAATCGCCGTGATGACATGGAAGTGCTTCGAATACGGCAGCAGATTGAGAAAAATCAGCACCAGGGCGGAGTGCGTCCAGAAGCCCAGATGCTTGACGACGGTGAGCGTATCGTCCGACGCACCTTGCATGAGCATGGCCGCAGCGCAGCCGGCCGGCTCGTACCATCGAAATTCGATGTCATGCGAACCGAGCGGAGAGCCGATCTCCACAGCGTATTTCTGCTCCTTGCTGGTCAACGCGTCCGGATCGATGGGCTCGTCGGATGGCAGCGTTCGTACGATTTCGCCGTGCGGCGTCGCCAACGTCCCTTCCCTTAGCTGCGATTTCGCATCTCCGGGCACATGAATCGGCGCCAGCGCCACGCCCGGAGCGCCCCGTCCCTGCGCCGCCCGCGCGGTGGCCGCTCCGTCGTACACGATGTCCGCGGCCATCATCGCCACGATGATCCAGATGATGACCAGCCCCTCGGCGTTGAGGGTCATGCGCGGCAGCCGGGCGATCATGCGGTAGTACACGAAGACCAGCGCGGCGAGTAGCACCAGCACCGCGAAGACGTCCTTGAAAAGCGAGTAGATCTTGCCCAGGGGCTGGTCGAGGGCGAAGAACCAGAAGTTGAACGACTCGGCAAAACCGCGCCCCCACAGAATCAGCGAGCGCAGCAGCAGCACGAGGAAGCCGGAGAATATCACCATGTGGGCCAGGCCCGCCAGTGGATAGCGGCGCATGCGCACCTGGGCGATGGCGTAGCGAAGCGTACGTTTGAGGCGCTCCCCCACCTGCCCGCCGCAGTCGGCGGGCGCGCCCACCATCATCAGTTTCCAGCGCCTCCATGCCGCGTAGGCGAAAACACCCCAGCCGACGATCAACAGTATGCTCATGAGAAGCGGATTCATCGGTACTGTCCCACTAGAAGACGCCGACGGCGCGAGGAATAAACTGCTTGTTCGTCGGCTACGCCGCAAAGGCCTGAATCTCGACCTCCGCGCCATTTGACAGCGCCATCTCCGCACGGTGCTGAATCTCGCGATTCACTTCCTCGCTGAGGTAGTATTCGCCGCAATTCTCACACACGTCCGCCGGCACATCTTTGAACACGACGGTACAACGACCGCGCTGCACCGTGACCGTAGCGCTGCCGGCCCTGGCCTCGCCCCGCCTGCAAATCAGACAAGTCATGACTTCCTCCGACTTTTGAAATCGTCGCTCCAGAGGTTTGGATCCGGAACATACGTCGTTATGATGTAGCAGATACGATTCGCATCATCGTACGCCAGAACTACGTGCAGTGGGCGCCCCGAGCAAAGCCCGAGACGCAACTCACTCGGGAAGGGCTTGTCATCGGGGTAGGCATCGATCACCTCACCTGCGTCCACGACGGACTTCACCTCGTCAACCGTGATGCACAGCGCGAACATCTGCCGGGTCGCATGTCCGCTGAAGACCAGTGACTCGACTTTACGATCGCCGTCCAAGGTTGTGCTCCCAACGATGAACGATCGTCATCCAGCATTGCCCGCGCGTTTTGAATTACGCCGACTGGCGACGGAACTCCTCCGTCAGCAGCGGCACCAGGGTGAACAGGTCGCAGAGGCAGCCGTAGTTGGCCACGTGGAAGATCGGGGCCTCCTTCTTGGTGTTGATCGCGACGATCACCTTGCTGCCGCGCATGCCCGCCAGGTGTTGGATGGCCCCGTCGATCCCGCAGGCGATGTAGAGCTTGGGTGTCACCACCTTTCCGGTCAATCCGACCTGTCGCGAATGAGGCTGATAGCCCGCGTCGCAGGCGGCCCGCGAGGCCCCCACCGCGCCGTCCAGCACCTCCGCCAGGGCGTAGATGATCTTGAAGTTCGCCTCGGACTTCAGCGAGCGGCCGCCGGACACAATGATGTCCGCTTCGGTCACGTCCTTGATGCCCGAGGTAGTGGAGACGATTTCCCTGATCTTCAGTCGCTTGTCTGCGTCGCGGAGGGTGAGGGGCACGGCCTGAATCTCGGCCGCGGCGCCTTCCCGCGGCTCCAGCGCCCCGTAGGCGTTGGAGCGGATCGTGGCCAACTGCAGCCGGCCCCCCGCCAGGCGGAAACGGGCGCTGAACTTGCCCGCGTACATGGTCTTGCGGGCGACCAGACTGTCCCCGTCGACGGACACTTCCGTGCAGTCGATGGCTAGGGCCGCGCGGCGGCGGGCGGCCAGCCGCGAGGCCAGGTCTCGGCCCATAAACGACGTTGGCACCAGCAGGATGCGCGGGTCGGCCGCGTCGAGGACGGCGCTCACCGCCGCGGTGTAGGGCATCGCCCGGTACATGGCCAGCTCAGCGTCGTCCACCGTGTAGATCTTCTTGGCCCCTTGTGCCGCAATCCGGTCGGTGAGCTTGCCGACGCCTCGCCCGACCACGCATGCCTCCGCCTGGCCGCCGGTCGCCGAGGCCAACTCGTTGGCCAACGCCAGAAGCTGGAACGACGCCGGAAGCACGCCGCGGTCACGCTGCTCGATGAATACCAGCACATTCTGATTCATGGCTAGATGACTTTCGCCTCCTCCCGCAACAACCGGACAAGGTCCCGGGCCATGTCCTTCGGCTCACCCTCGACGAACGTGCATGCCGGACGTGGCGGCGGCGGCGAGATGGCCTCGAAGTCCGTTCCTGCCTTGAGCGCCGCATCCACCGTCAGGTCGCGAGAGGTCAGCACCTTGACCGGTTTCTTCTTGGCCTTCATCAGGTTGGGAAGGGACGGGTAGCGCGCCTCCACCAGCCCCTTCTCGATCGTCAGGACCGCTGGCAATTGACATTCCACCACCTCCTCCGCTCCCTCGATGCGCCGCCGAGCGACAAAGCCCTTGCCGTCGGGGGTCAGATCCAGCCCCTGCACGGCGCCCACGTGGGGAAGATCGAGGAACTCGGCGAGGGCCGGCCCGATGGCGCCGGCGTCCAAGTCGATGGTGAACTTGCCGCACACGATCAGGTCGAAGCCGTCGGGGTCCTTCTTGACCGCTTCGGCTATGACCGAGGCCGCGAACAGCTCGTTCTTCGACTCGAACTCGGGATCGTTGATGTGAATGGCCGAGTCGGCCCCCATGGCAAGGGCCACGCGAAGGGCCTCGGCCGCCTTGTCCGGGCCGAGGGTCAGGGCGACGATCTCCGCTACGTCCGCTTTCTTCTCGCGAAGCTGAATGGCCAGCTCGACCCCGAACTCGTCGAAGGGGTCGGGAACGAACTTGACCCCGGCCGAGTCGATGTCGCTGCCGTCCGGCTTGATCTTGATCGTCGCGTTGGAGTCGGGGACTTGTTTGACAAGGGTGAGGATTCTCAAAGGGCTCATCTCCTCGCTTTGGGACAGACATCGCTCTCGGCGTCCCGGAGCGTAACGGGCCCGGCATCTTAGCGGATTCCCGCGGCCCACGCACCCGCACCGGAACAGCCCCGGGCACGCCCGGGGGACAGCCATTCGTCAGCGGACCGGAGGGGTGGGGCAGCGCTTAGAAGGCGACGCGGAAGGAGTCGAATTCGCCGGTCGCGGGGGCGTCGGAGGCGTCGAGCGCGGTGATGTGCCGGCCCATGGCCTCGCAGACCGCGTGCTGGAGCCGGTCGAGTTCCCCGGGCGAGCCTTCTGCGACCAGCTCCACGCGTCCATCATGAAGGTTGCGGACGAAGCCGGAGACGTCGAAGCGGGAGGCCACGAAGCGAGTGGTGTAGCGGAAACCGACGCCCTGGACGTCGCCCGAGAAATAGACCGTACGGCGAATGGGCTGGGAGGATCGGTCAGCCATGGACGCAAGGTCGCTCAATCCCGACGTTTCATGAAGTAGATCTCCCGCCCGTGGTCGCGGTAATAGACTTCGTCCATGTAGGCGCGGATGAGCATAATGCCGCGGCCGTTGGGCAGAGGCAGCCGTTCCGGGACAGTGGGGTCCGGGGTCTTGTCCGGCTCGAAACCGCAACCCTCGTCGCGGACGATGACCACGATCTTCTCATCCGTCACGGCATAGCGCACCGTGACCGGTTTGGCGGGGTCGCAACGGTTGCCATGCTTGACCGCGTTGGTCAGAGCTTCCTCGAGGGCCAGCTTGATCCCGAAGATGGCGTGTGCGCTGAACCGGTGGCGCTGAAGCTGCTCGAGAATGGCGCCCTTGGGGATGCGAGTTTCCCTCAGATCACTGGGGATAACGCAAACCTCGAACGTGGCTTCGTTGTCAGGATCAACCTTGGCCATGCTGCGGCAAACGGCTCTGCGCGTCCCCGACCGACGCAGGGCGTGCACCATCCAGCACCCCCGAGGCACCGCCCACTCGGCGCGCTAGAAGCTGGCCAGCGCCTGTTCCGATGTATCATAGATGTCGAAGAGTTTATTCAGCCGGGTGATCTTAAAGACCTCGTAGATCTGCGGCGAGATGTCCGATAGCTTCAGCGTGCCGCTTTGCTCCGAGATTTTCCTGTTCAGTGTGATTAACATTCCAAGGGCGGCGCTGGAAAGATGCTCTACATTCTTGAAGTTCAGAAGAAGCCTCACCCCGGACTCGCCCTCGATCAGCCTGGCAAGCTCGTCGCCGATTTCCGAAATGGACAGCTCCTCCAGGATCTTCCGATCTGCGAACTCGACAATCCGGACGTCGTTCGACTCCGTGATGGAAAGATGGGCGGCTTCATCAGTCATACCGACCGAACTCCTGTTCGCCGTGGGCTTGAACTCGCGCACCAAGCGTCTAGAGTCTATGATGCGCGGGGGCGCTGTCAAGAACCGGTCGCTCGCCGCGGCACGCCGACGAGCGACCTGAACGATCGTCATGACGACCGGCCGAGACCGGGACCATCGATGGGGTGTATAACTCGGGGTAGGAGCGTGCCGCGAGCGCGGCCGCTCGGCTCCCACGCGCGCTGTCCATGAGCCCGACCATCCTGAAGACCCTGGTCCTGATCGCCGTGGTCCTCGGCCTCGCCGAGCCGGCGCTGGCCTGGGGTCCCGCCACGCATGTGGAAGTCGCCACCACGGTGCTCAACCACCTGGGGCTATTGCCGGCGGCGATCGCCGCCCTCCTGGCCCGTCACCGGCTCGCCTATCTGTACGGCAACATCGCCGCGGACGTCGTCTTTGCCAAACGCCTCAGCCGCATCAAGCAGTTCTGCCACCATTGGTCGACGGGCTTCGGCTTGCTGAAGGCGGCCGAGGACGACCCGGGCAAGGCCTTCGCCTGCGGCTACCTGTCCCATCTGGCCGCAGACACGGTGGCCCACAGCAAGTTCGTCCCCCGTCAGATTGCCCTCAGCGAAACGTCCGTCAACTTCGGCCACTTCTATTGGGAGCTGCGCGCCGATGCGATGATCCGGAACTCTGCCTGGCAGGCGCTGGAGGAACTGATCGACGAGAACCACGCGCCCCATCATGAGGCGCTTTCCACCCACCTGACGGAGACCTTTTTG
>Ga0214473_10004523_pt1 | contig 16712 bp, 16 predicted proteins | sample RVTome_7_FD_203509 | JGI IMG/M metagenome (GOLD analysis project Ga0214473, IMG submission 203509) | Soil microbial communities from uranium-contaminated site in the Upper Colorado River Basin, Wyoming, United States - RVT98D197 | ecosystem: Environmental > Terrestrial > Soil > Contaminated >... | reverse complement strand
TCCACCGCCAGGAGCCCGCCCATGCTCACGACCAGCGGGCTCGACACGGGCAGCCGCGAGGCCGCGAAGGCGATGCCCACGACCACGAACAGCGCCTGGCCGGTGATCACCGTCGTCTTGTCGATGACGACCGAGGCGAGAGCCTCCGCGAGGGGCACGTGCGGACGCAGCAGGTAGGCCTTGAGGGGCTCTCCTCCGACCGACGCGGAGGGCGTCGTCAGGTTCACCGCCTCCCCCGCCAGCCGGGCGCGCAGGAGCACGCCGAAGGGGATGGCGTGGTCGCGCAGGAGCACCCGCCAGCCGAGCGTGTCGAGGACCACCGCCACCGAGAAGGGGAAGCAGAGCAGCAGGAGCAGGCGCCAGCCGAGATGCCGGAAGGTGGCCCAGACGGCCGCGGGTCCGATCTGATGGAGGAGCCAGGCGATGGCGCCCACGCCCGCCAGCACGAGCAGCGGCCGCAGCCAGCGCGCCGCGAAGCGCACGAGCGGCACTAGCCCGGATCGTTCACGCGCGAGGCTCCCAGGACCCGTCCACCGCGCGCGTGTAGGCTCATGAACGATCCCGGCTAGGGCCCGGCGAGGGCCGCTCGGAAGCGGTCGCGAATCTGCTCCGGAGAATAGGGGATCCGGGGCGCGGGATGCTCCTCGGCGGTGACGCGCGCGAGGATGAAGGCGGGCCCGCGCCCGGCGAGCGCCGCGGCGATCGCGCGCGCGATCTCATCGTGGCCCGAGACCGCCGTCGCCGTCTCGTATCCCGACGCGAGGGCGACGCGGTCGAGGCCGACGTGACGGGACGGGGAGAGCTGGTTGCCCGTCGATCCGTAGACGCCGTTGTCGAAGACGACGTGCACCAGGTTCGCCGGCCGCTCCCCACCCACGACGGGCCGCCCGCCCACCATCGGCAGGATCCCGAGGCTCATGAGCAGGTTGCCGTCGCCGTCGAAGACCACCGTCTTTCGCCGTGGCACCGCGAGGGCGACGCCGAGCCCGATGGATGATGCGAGTCCCATCGAGCCGATCATGTAGAAGTTCTGGGCGCGGTCCCTGATCGAGAACGACTCGCGGCAGATGTAACCATTGGCGTGCACCACGGGCTCGTCGTCGATGGCCGCGAGCGCGGCGCCGAGCGCCTCGAAGCGCGAGAGCCCGGGCTCCCCCGGCTCACGCCCCGCGTCCGGCGCGTGACGGGGGGGCGGCGCCGCCGGCGGCGGGATCGCGCGATGGCCTCCCGCCTCCGTCCCCACGACCCCGGGCGGCAAGAGCAGCGCCACCGGCTGGCTCCGCCGCGCGGCCTCCGCGCGCGCCCACGCGACGTCGTCGCGGATGCTCGCCGCCGACGGGACCCGGTGCGGGATGCCCATCAACGCGAGGAGCGGCGGCGAGATCTCGCCCATGAGGAGGTGCTCCGGGGCGTCCTTGCCCTGGTAGCCGCGCCAGGTGACGAGGAGCAGAGCGGGCAGGCGGTACATCAGAGAGAGCGACACGAGCGCGTTGAGGCTCGTACCCAGTCCGGAATTCTGCATCAGCACGGCGGGGGAGCGGCCGCCGAGGAAGGCGCCGGCGGCGACGCCCACGGCGACGTCCTCGCGCACCGCGGGCACGTAGGGCAGGCGCGGGCGGGTCTCGAGGGCGGCGATCACGCCCTCCACGAGCGAGCAGGGCACCCCGGTGAAGAAGTCCCAGCCCGCGGACTCGAGGAGCTCCGCGAGCTCCTCTCCGGTCACGGCGACGGTTTCCGCACGGCGGGCCCGCCTACTTCCTCACCGGCGTCACCCTCCGCTTGGGCTCCTCGTTGGAGGTGAGCTCCTCCTGCTTCAGCTTGAGCTTCTGCACGAGCTCGTTGTACGAGGCGGTCTGGATGATCTTGTTGAACTGGGTGCGATAGTTGGACACGAGGCTCACGCCCTCGATGTTGACGTCGTAGACGAGCCACCGGTCGCCCTTCTTGAGCAGCCGGTAGTCGATCGGCACGTCGGTGCCGTTCTTGGTGATGATCCGGGTCGCCACCGAGGCGAGGTCGCCGTCGATGCGCTCGCCGACGTACACGATCTTCTCACCGCCGTAGAGATCGATCTTGGAGATGTACGAGCGCTCGAGGAGATCGCTGAAGAGCGAGATGAACTCCGCGCGCTGCTTGTCGCCGAGCGGCTGCCAGTGGCGCGCCAGCGACCGGCGGGCGATCTCGGTGAAATCGAAGATGTCGTCGGCGATCTTCCTCACCACCGCCCGGCGGTCGGCCGCCCGGTCCTGGCTCTTGAGAGCCGGGTCCTCGAGGACCTTGACCACCCGGTCGATCGCGCCCCTGAGCTGATCGGTCGCCGGCCCCGCCGCCGCCTCCCGGGCCGCGAAGGCCGAGAGGACGCAGGCCAGCAGCACTGCCCACACGCGAGTACGCGTCATCCGGTATTCTCCAGTGAGAGTTCTAGACTTTGCCGAACACGTACTTGGACAGGAGCTCCTCGAGATCGACGGGCGGCTCCACCTCTTTGATGCGCCCGTTGGGCGGGATGGTGCGGTCGGAGCCGCCCGGGCTGATGCGGATGTACTTCTCGCCGATCAGGCCCTTGGTCTTGATGGACGCGATCGAGTCGTCCTGGAGCTTGACGCCGTCGCGGATCGTCATCACCACGCGCGCCTGTTCGTCCACCAGCTTGATCGCGTCCACCTGCCCGATCCCCACGCCGGCGATCTCGACGGGAGAGCCCGCCTTGAGCCCGCCCACCGTGGGGAAATCGGCGGTGATCACGTAGCCGTGACCGCCCAGAAGATCCATCCGGCCGAGCTTGACGGACAGCCAGCCCGCCGCCAGCACGCCGATAAGGACGAAGACCCCCACCGAGAGATCCAGCATGGAACGTTTCATGCTCGCGCTCCTGCGTGTGGGACGCCGTGGCCGGCGCCCTCGATGTCGCCCTGAATGAAGTGCTGGACGACGGGATTCGTCGACGCCTGGATGGCCTCGGGAGAGCCCGACTCGACGATGATCCCCTCGTGGAGCATCGCCACCCGGTCCGCGATGCCGAAGATCTCGGGGATCTCGTGGCTGACCATCACCGCCGTGAACCGGAACTTCCGGTGCAGCTCCACGATCAGATGGTGAATGGTATTGACGAGGATCGGGTCGAGCCCGGTGGTCGGCTCGTCGAAGAAGACCACCTCGGGCTCGGTGACGAGCGCGCGGGCGATCGCCACGCGCTTGCGCATCCCGCCCGAGATCTCCGCGGGGTGCTTGGCGCCCATGCCGGCGAGACCGACCTGCTCGAGCTTTTCCTGGACCCGGTTCTGGACGTCGGCGGCGGGGAGGCGGCTCTTCTCCCGCAACGGGAAGGCGACATTGTCGAACACGGACATGGAGTCGAACAGGGCCCCGCCCTGAAAGACGACGCCGTAGCGCTGGCGGATCTGATCGAGGGCGGCGCCGCGCAGCCGCGTGATGTCCGTGCCGTCCACCATCACGGCGCCCGAGTCCGGGTGGAGCAGGCCGATCAAGTGCTTGAGGAGCACCGACTTGCCGCCGCCGCTCCGGCCGATGACGACCATGATCTCGGCGGTGGCGACCTCGAGGTCGACCCCGCGCAGCACCGCCTGGCGCCCGAAGGTCTTGTACAGGCTCTGGACCCGGATCACGGCAGCACCGAACCCAGCAGGTAGTCCCAGACGAGGATCAGCACCGAGGAGAGCACCACGGCCTGGGTGGTGGCCCGCGCCACGCCCTCGGCGCCGTGGCCGCAGTGAAACCCCTTGTAGGTGCAGACCCAGGGGACGAGGATCCCGAAGGACACCGACTTCCAGAAGCCCACCATGATGTCGGACCAGTCGACGAAGGTCTGCATCTCGCCGAAGTAGGTGCCCTTGGACAGGCCGAGCAGCTTGACGGACACCAGGTAGCCGCCGAAGATCCCCACCACGTCGAAGATCGCCGTCATGAGGGGAAAGCAGATGACCCCGGCGACGAGGGCGGGCACGACCAGGTACCGCGTCGGGTTGAGCGCCATCACGGTCAGCGCGTCGATCTGCTCGGTGATCCGCATGATGCCGATCTCGGCGGTGAGCGCGGAGCCGGCGAGGCCGGTCACGAAGACGGCGCAGAGCACGGGCCCCAGCTCCCGGATGAGCGACAGCGCCACCGCGGGGCCGAGGAATCCCTCCGCCCCGAAGCGCGCCAGCACCAGGAAGATCTGCAGCCCCAGCACCATGCCCGTGAAGGCCCCGGTGAGGATGACGATGGTCAGCGACTGGAACCCGACGAAGTTGACGCGGTCGACGAGGCGGCGGACCTTGAACGGCGGCACGAAGATGAACGCGACGGCCGCCCCCAGGAAGCGCCCGAAGCGCCCGAGCGACTGCACGACGTCGAGCGCGACGCGCCCGAGCGATTCCACGAGGCGCACCGGGAGCGGGAACGGGGGCGAGCTCGAGGGGCCGGTCACGCGCGAGTGCTCCGGTAGACGCCGAGGGCCCAGAGCGGGAAGTACTTGGCGTAGAGGTGGTACTTGAGGTAGAACACCCGCGGGAAGCCCGTGCCGTTCCACACCGGGTCCTCCCAGGAGCCGTCCTCGCTCTGGGTGGCGATCACGTAGCGGATGCCCGCCTCGACCTCGGGGCCGCCCGTATGCCCCACCGCGGCGAGGGCGAGGAGGGCCCACGCCGTCTGGCTCGGGATCGACTCGCCGCGCCCGGCGAGGTCGGGGTCGTCATAGGAGGCGAGTGTCTCGCCCCAGCCGCCGTCGGCGTTCTGGCGGGAGAGGAGCCACGCGACCGCGCGCTGGACGTAGTCCTGCGAGCAGTCCTCGCCGATGGCCCCGACGCCGCGGAGCACCGACCAGGTCCCGTAGACGTAGTTGACGCCCCAGCGCCCGTACCAGGACCCATCCTTCCCCTGGGTGCTCCGGATGAAGGCGAGCGCGCGCCGCGCCGCCGGGTGGGCCGTCCCCTCGCCGAGCGAGCCCAGGAGCTCGAGCCCGCGCCCCGTCAGGTCTTCCGTCGACGGGTCGAGGAGGGCTCCGTGGTCGGCGAACGGGATATTGTTGAAGATGAGCCGGTTGTTGTCGGCGTCGAACGAGCCCCAGCCGCCGTCCGATCCCTGCATGCCGAGGAACCACGCGAGGCCGCGCTCGATCACGCGCCGCCGCCGCTCGGGGTCGAGGCCCTCGATCTTTGACAGCGCCATCAGCACCATGGCGGTGTCGTCGAGGTCCGGGTAGAAATCATTGTCGTACTGGAACGGCCAGCCGCCGGGCAGGAGGTGAGGGCGCTTCGCCTGCCAGTCTCCCGGCACGGTGATCTGCTTGTTCATCATCCACTCCGCCGCGCGCTGGAGCTGCGGGTGATCGGCGGGCAGGCCCGACTCCACGAGGGCGTTGGCGGCGAGCGCGGTGTCCCAGACGGGGGAGAGGCAGGGCTGGTAGTGCAGCGAGTGCGCGCTCTCCACGCCGAGCGCCTCGATCTCCTTGATCTGGCCGCGGATGAGCGGGTGGTCGTCGGGATACCCGAGCGCGCGCAGCGCGAGCACCGCATTGGTCATGGCGGGGAAGATGCCGCCGAGACCGCCCGGCACGGCGAGGCGCTCCTCGAGCCACCGGCGCGCCGTCTCCACGGCGCGCGCCCGGAAGGGTCGGGGGCCGAGCCGCTCCCATCCCTTGAGGCAGTCGTCCACGCCGATGAAGAAGTTCTTCCAGAGAAACGTTCGCGGGGAGAACGGGCGCGGCACCCGGTGGAACCGGAGGCTCGCCTGCTCGCGCGGCACCACCCAGAGCTCGTCGAGCCGGCAGGAGGGGGACAGCCGCCGGACCGGCTTCACGTCCATCAGGATCAGCAGCGGCACGATGACCGTGCGCGACCAGTAGGACACCTCGAGCAGGTTGAAGTACGACCAGCGGGGCAGGAGCATGATCTCCACCGGCATCGCCGGGATGCCCGACCAGTCGTACTCCCCGAACAGCGCGAGCAGGATCTTCGTGAAGACATCGGCCTCCGGCGGCCCGCCCCTGGCGTGGATGCCGGCGCGGGCCGCGATCATGGCGGGGTCGTCGGGCGAGACGCCCGCGACCTTCATTGCGAAATACGCCTTGATGGTCGCCGACAGATTGGCGGGGCCCTTCTCGTAGAGGCTGAAGCCGCCGCCGGGGAGCTGGCGGCCCCTGAGGTATGCCACGATCTTCCGCTCGCGCTCGCGATCCGCGCGGTCCGTGAGGTGGCAGAAGAGGAGGTACTCGCTGGTGATGGTGCTATTGGCTTCGAGCTGGCCCACCCAGTGCCCATCCGGGCCCTGGCTCCCCAGGAGCGCTGCCTGGGCTCGCTCGATGGCCGGGTCGACTTCCGCCAGGACCGCCGTGGATGAGGTCATAGGTGCCGGTCAATCCTCCGCAAAATCATCGGTCGATACTAGCATAGCGCCGGGCGGCGGCGGCTCCCGTTCTTGAAAAAACGTCGCCCGTCTAGTCTAATAGGATGCCATTCGGTCGGCCGATCGCACATGCTCGGCGCACTCGATACTCTCGGCTCGCTCCTGTGGGGCACCGTCCACCTGCGCCCCTATGTCTTCGCCTTCCTCGGCGTCTTCCTCGTGGCGGGGGCGCGCGACCTCGGGCCCGTGCGGGTGCTGGGGTTCTTGCTGTGGGGCTGGGCCGTGGCATTCGGGGCGGAGTACGCGTCCACCCGAGTCGGCATCCCCTTCGGGCTCTACCATTACACCGGTGAGACCCGGGGCGCCGAGCTCTACCTCTCCAATGTGCCGCTCTTCGACTCGCTGTCCTTCCCGTTCCTCGCCTACGCCGCCTTCTGCCTCGCGCGGCAAGTGCTCGGCGGGTTCGGGGGCCCGCGGGCCGTCATCGCCGTCGCCGGCGTCCTCATGATGCTGCTCGACGTGGTCATCGATCCCCTCGCCGTGCGCGGTGACCGGTGGTTTCTCGGACGCATCTTCTACTACCCGGCCGGCGGCCTGTACTTCGGCGTCCCGTTGTCGAACTTCGCTGGCTGGCTGGTCGTCGGCTGGGTGACCGTGGCCGGCTATGTCGCCGCGACCAGGGGCGCCCCGGGCGGATCAGGAGGCGCCGCGGGCTCGCCCCGGCCCGGGGTGGGACTCTACTACGGGGTGCTGCTCTTCAACCTGGCAATGACCTTGTGGATCGGGGAGATCGGGCTGCTTGCGGCCGGAATGCTGCTCCACACGGCCGTTTTTCTGCTACTGTACTGTGTCAGCGCGGCCCGCGGCACCGCGCCGGTGGCCGGTGCGGTGCCGCGGCGCCCGTCACGCCCCTAGCCGGGCGGATCTTTCAGGTCGAGAGCAGGGGAGACTGGTCGGTCATGAGCGTTCCGCTGTCACAGATGTTCACCGTCGGGTCGTATGTGATCAGGCAGAAGCTGTCCGGGAAGAATCGCTACCCGCTCGTCCTCATGCTCGAGCCCCTGTTCAGGTGCAATCTCGCCTGCGCGGGCTGCGGGAAGATCCAGTACCCGGCCCAGATCCTGCGCAAGCACCTGACGGTCGAGCGCTGCCTCGAGGCGGTGGAGGAGTGCGGGGCCCCCATGGTCAGCATCCCCGGCGGCGAGCCGCTGATGTACCCCGAGATCGACCGGCTCGTGGCCGCCCTCGTCGAGCGCAGGAAGTACATTTACCTCTGCACCAATGCCATCCTGCTCAGGGAGAAGCTCGACCTCTTCACGCCCTCGAAGTACCTGAGCTTCAGCGTGCACATGGACGGGCTCCGCGAGGATCACGACGAGGCGGTGTGTCGTGACGGGGTCTACGACCAGGCGGTCGAGGGCATCACGGCGGCGCTCCGGCGCGGCTTCCGCGTGACCACCAACACGACGCTGTTCGACGGGGCGTCGCCGCTCCGGATGCGCCAGTTCTTCGACGAGATGATGAAGCTGGGCGTGGAGGGTATGATGCTCTCGCCCGGCTACAGCTACGCCAAGGCGCCCGACCAGGAGCACTTCCTCCGCCGCGCCCGCACCCACCAGCTCTTCGCCGACATCCTGGCGAGGCCGAAGCGGCACTGGAAGTTCAACCAGTCGCCGCTCTTCCTGCGCTTCCTCATGGGCAAGCACGACTACGAGTGCACGCCGTGGGGCAATCCGACCTTCAACATGTTCGGCTGGCAGCGCCCGTGCTACCTGCTCCAGGAAGGATACGCCGCGACCTTCCAGGAGCTGATGGAGACCACGGACTGGGACGGGTACGGCAGGAAGAGCGGCAACGAGAAGTGCCGCGACTGCATGGTGCACTGCGGGTACGAGCCCACCGCCGTCGACCAGACCTTCGGCTCCCTCAAGGCGTTCGGGGAGACGGTGATGGTCACGCTCACCGGCAAGCTCTAGCGCCCGGCACCGGGACGAAGACGGCCGTGACGCTGGAAGGGTGGGTGCCGCAGATCGGGGAGTACCTGACGCTCGCCGAGGTGGTCGAGTTCGCGTTCGACTACCGTGGGAACACCACGATCGTCAAGACCGACGGCGCCGAGGTCGAGGCCTACGTCTTCAACCGGAACCGCAGCGCTCCCGCGCCGTTCATCCAGTTCTTCGACGAGAGCGGCGAGGGGCCCTTCACGTTGCCGTACTCCGAGATCGCGACGATCAAGTTCACCGGCAAGGACACCGCAGCCGGCAATAGCTGGAAGGCCTGGCTGGAGCGGAAGGAGAAGGAGAAGTCTCTGAAGGCCACGGCGCTCGGGGCGCCTCGTGCGCGCGATCTTGATCCTCACGGCGGTTGAGCTCGAGGCGCGCGTGCTCGCCCGCGCGCTCGAGCTGCCTGTCCTCGCGGCCCGCCCGTCTTTCGAGTTCGGCCGGGGCGCCGTGCGCCTGGCTACCGTCGGGCTTGGTGCGGCGCGCCTGGGCTCCCGCTGGCCGTCTCTTCTCGACGGCCTGGATCGCCCCCTTGTGATCTCGGCGGGCCTCTGTGGCGGCCTGGACCCACGTCTGGCCCCCGGCGACCTCCTCCTGCCCGAACACGTCGTCGGGCCGGCGGGTGAGCTCCACCACGTCACGCCGTCCTGTCATCGATCGGCGGTCGCGAGGGCGCCGTCGGCGTCGACCGGGCCCCTCGTCACGACGCGCGACGTCGTCGCCACCCCCGAGGCGAAGGCCGCCCTCTTCGCGCGCACGGGAGCCGTCGCCGCCGATATGGAGTCGGCGCACATCTTGCGCGCGGCGGCCGGCGCCGGGCTGCCGTCCCTCGTCGTGCGCGGCGTGTCCGACGACGCCCGCCAGAGTCTTCCGCCCGAGCTGATCCGGCTCGTCACTCCGGAAGGCACGATGCGCCTTGCCGGCGCGATGGCCCTGATCACGCGTCCCGCCGTCCTGCCGGTTGCCCTCGGCCTCCGGCGCGCGACCGGGCGCGCCCTCCGGGCGGTGGCGGGACTGCTCGCGGCCCTCACCGGCTAGCCCGGAGCGTTCATGAGCGACGCACGTGAGACCGGGCGGGTCGCTCCGCGGCCCGCGGCGACAGGGCCCCGTCCGCCGCGCGCGCGCCCGCTCATGACTGGTCCGGGCTAGGTCGCCGGCATGGACGTGCTCGTCACCGGTGGCACCGGCTTCGTGGGGGCCAATCTCGTGCGCGAGCTCATCGCCGACGGCCAGCGCGTGCGCGTGCTCGCGCGCCAGGGCGGTGATCGGCGCGCACTCGAGGGATGCGCGGTCGACGTGGTCGACGGCGATCTCCTCGATCCGGGGTCCGTTCGCGCCGCCGTCGCGGGAACCCGCCGCGTCTACCACGTCGCCGCCGACTACCGCCTGTGGGCGCCCGATCCGCGCGCGCTCTACCGGGCGAACGTCGAGGGCACCCGCAACGTGCTCGAGGCCGCCGCCGAGGCGGGCGTCGAGCGCATCGTCTACACCTCGACGGTGGGCGCCGTCGGCATTCCCAAGGACGGCACGCCCGGCGACGAGCGGACGCCCGTCTCGCTCGGCGACATGGTGGGCGCCTACAAGGCCTCCAAGTTCCTCGCCGAGCGGGTGGCCGGCGAATTCGCCGCGCGCGGCGCCCCGGTGGTGACGGTCAACCCGTCGGCGCCGATCGGCCCCTGGGACGTCAAGCCGACGCCCACCGGGCGAATGATCGTGGATTTCCTCAGAGGCAGGATGCTGGGCTCGCTCGACACCGGCCTCAATGTCGTCCACGTGCGCGACGTCGCCCGCGGGCATATCCTGGCCGGTGAGCGCGGGCGGATCGGCGCGCGCTATGTCCTGGGGAACCAGAACCTCTCGCTGATCGAGATCTTCCAGGCGCTCGCCCGCATCACGGGCATCCCCGCCCCGCGCCTGCGCGTTCCCTACGCGGTCGCCTGGCTGGCGGCGGCGGCCATGGAGGGCGTCGCGACCGTCACGCGCCGCGCCCCGCCGGTGCCGCTCACCGCCGTGCGGATGGCGCGCAAGCGCATGTACTTCAGCGCCGCGAAGGCGGTGAGCGAGCTCGGGCTGCCCCAGACCTCCGTCGGGCAGGCCCTCGCCGACGCCGTCGACTGGTTCGTGGAGCGCGGCTACGCGCCGCGCCCCGCGGGCCTCCCGCCCGCGCCCGGGGCGGGAGACCCCAGCGGGCATCGGCTGCGCCAGGCCGCCGAATGGTGATGCGGACGCCCCCGAAGAGGCCGACCCGCGAGGCGACATGAGTCGCGGTCAAGCGAGCTCGACCACATGAACGCGGGGCAGTTCGTCTCGCGGCTCACTCGCAAGAGCCGCTCCAACTTCTTCTACGCGTTTCTCTGCCTGCCGCGGCTTCAGCGCGAGGCCATCTACGCCGTCTACGCCTTCTGCCGCATCGTCGACGATGCGGTGGACCTCGGACAGGACCGCGAGGAACAGCGGCGCGAGCTCACCCGCTGGCGCGAGGAGATCGCCCGGGTCTACCGCGGCGCTCCCGAGCACCCCGCCGCCCAGCGGCTCCAGCAAGCGATCCGGACGTTTCCCATCCCGCGCTCCGTCCTCGAGGAGATCATCGCCGGCGTCGAGATGGACCTCGACCACGCGCGCTACGAGACCTTCGAGGCGCTCTACCCGTACTGCTACCGGGTCGCATCCGCGGTCGGCCTCGCCTGCATCGAGATCTTCGGCTACCGCGATCCGCGCGCCCGCGACTACGCGATCGACCTCGGCATCGCGCTCCAGCTCACGAATATCCTGCGCGACGTCCAGGCCGACGCCCGCGCCGGGCGCGTGTACCTCCCCCAGGAGGACCTGCGCCGCTTCGGTGTGACCGCCGAGGACCTGGCGGCCGGGCACTATACACCGCGCTTCGTGGAGCTCATGACGTGCGAGGCCGCGCGCGCCCGCCAGTACTACGAGCGGGCGTGGGCGGCGCTGCCGGATGCCGACGCGCGCAGCCTCTTCGCCGCCGAGATCATGGGGCGCACCTACTTCGCGCTCCTGCGCGCCCTCGAGGCCCGGCGGTTCCGGGTGTTCGGCAAGCGGGTGAGCTTGCCCGCCCATCGCAAGCTGGCCATCGCGCTGTCGTGCTGGATCCGCGCGCGTTGGGGCCGGCCGCGGGCCGGCCGGGCCCGTCGCGCGTGACCCCGGCCCTGAAGAGGCGTCGGGGACGACAGGGTTGTTGTATAGTCGCCTCTCGTGCAGCCGGATGCGGCCGCACCGGGCCGGCAACGGTACCATGGATGACCGCTTCCCGAGGGAGGCCCCGTCGCGCATGAAGAGACTTGGGACCGGGCGCATGATGGACATGGCGAGGCGGCTGGTCGCGCTCCTCGCCCTATTGCTCGTGGGGGCCAGCCCCGGTGTCGGGGCGGCCTTCGACGCCGGCGAGTCGTTCGCCAAGGGCACGGCGATCTTCTCGCTCCAGATGGGTGGTGGGGCGGAGAACAAGATCGAGACCCCGATCTCCGGCATCACGTTCCTCAACGTCGGCCCGCGGCTGTCATATCTGCCGTTCGCGCCCTTCGGCTCGGGCTGGTACAGGGCGGCCGTCGAGCCGGGACTCGAAGGCTGGTTCCAGTACTTTCTCGAGCCCCAGCGGGCGGCGGCCGGGGGGCTCAAGACGGGCGTGCGCCTGCACGGCCTCGGGTTCGGGCCGTTCGTGCCGTATCTCGAGTTCGCCGCGGGCGCAGGGGCAACGGGGCTCGATCTGCCGGAGATCCGGTCGACCTTCACCTTCATCCTCGAAGCCGGCGCCGGGTTCTCCGTCTTCCTCAAGCGCGACCTCGCGATCTACACCGGCTACCGCTTTCAGCACCTCTCCAACGGCAATACGGCGAGCCCCAACCGCGGGTACCAGGCCGACAGCGGCATCATCGGCGTGTCGTTCTTCTTCCACTAGCGCGTTGAGGCCCCGGCTGGTGCCTGCTATACTCTCGCCATGATCCAGGCTCGCGCGAGCAGCACGCGCATGCAGGAGATCGTCCTCGCGGGGCCGCGCGGCTTCTGCGCGGGCGTCGATCGGGCCATCGACATCGTGGAGCTGGCACTGGACGTCTGCCCGCACCCCGTCTACGTCCGCAAGGAGATCGTCCACAACCGGCACGTGGTGGAAGCGCTCCGCGCCAAGGGCGCGCACTTCGTCGACGAGCTCGGCGAGGTGCCCGACAACGCCACCGTCATCTTCAGCGCCCACGGTATCTCGCCGGCGGTGCGCGAGGAGGCGCAGCGACGCGGCCTGCGCGTCATCGACGCGACCTGCCCGCTCGTCACCAAGGTGCACCTCGAGGCCATCCGGTATGCCCGCGAGGGCTACTCGATCATCCTCGTCGGCCACGCCGACCACGACGAGGTGGTGGGCACCATGGGGGAGGCCCCCGACCGCATGTTCCTGATCGCGCACCCGGAAGACGTCGACCGCCTCGACGTCCCCGACCCGGGCAAGGTCGCCTACTTGACCCAGACCACGCTGTCGGTGGACGACACGCGCGACTGCGTCGACGCCCTCCGCCGCCGCTTCCCGAAGATCGTGGGGCCGGCCAAGGACGATATCTGCTACGCCACGCAGAACCGGCAGGCCGCCGTCAAGACCGTCGCCGGCGAGGTCGACGTCCTGCTCGTCATCGGCGCCGCCAACAGCTCCAACGCCAACCGCCTCGTCGAGGTGTCGCGCGTCATGGGGACGCCCTCGCACCTGATCGCCGACAAGAACGACATCCGCCCGGAGTGGCTCGGGAGCGCGGCGCGAGTGGGCGTCACCGCGGGCGCCTCCACGCCGGAGTTCCTCGTCGCCGAGGTCGTGGCCGAGCTCCGCCGCATCAACACCGCCGAGGTGCGGGAGGTGCACGTGGTCGAGGAGGACGTCCGCTTCGGCCTCCCCCGCGAGCTCGAGGACATCGCGCGCCAGGCCGGCAAGGCCCCGGCCATCCGCAACGGGGCGCCCGCCCTCAAGGGCGAGTAGGCGCCGGGGCCCGCCATGCACCTCGCCACCTTCCGCCGCGGGCGCGGCGCGCCCAAGCTCGGCGCCGCGTGGCACGAATACATGCTCGACCTGGGCGGTCTCGCCAGGGAGCTCGCCGCCCAGCGCGGGGCCATCCGCCGCGGGCGCGGCGGCTTTCCGCCCACGATGCTCGATCTGATCCGGGGGGGAGAGCCCGCGTGGATCCTCGCGCACGAGGCGTGGGAGTATGGTCGGGGCCTCGTCGACCATCAGGCCATCGAGGAGCTCGCGAAGCGGCGGCTCGCCTATCCGCTCAAGCGGGTCCGCCTGCTCGCGCCCATCACGGCTCCCGCCCGCAACGTGTTCTGCCTCGGCCGCAACTACGCCGATCACGCCGCCGAGCGCGGCGCGGCCGTCCCCGAGCATCCCGTCTACTTCACCAAGCCCAATACGGCCGTGGTGGGGCCGGGGGACGACATCGTCCATCACGCGGTCACGAAGGAGCTCGACTACGAGGTCGAGCTGGCGGTGGTGATCGGCACCGCCGGCCGGGACATCGCGCGCGACGACGCCCTCCGTCATGTCTTCGGCTACACCATCATCAACGACGTGACGGCGCGGGATCTCCAGAAGCGGCACGGCCAGTGGTTCAAGGGCAAGTCGCTCGACACCTTCTGCCCGATGGGCCCCGTGCTCGTGACGGCCGACGAGATCCCCGACCCGCAGGCGCTCGCCATCTCGCTGCGGGTCAACGGCCAGGTGCGCCAGTCGAGCCACACCTCCAAGATGGTCTTCCCCGTCGCCCAGTGCATCGACGTGCTGTCGCAGGCGATGACGCTCCAGCCCGGCGACATCATCGCCACCGGCACGCCCGACGGCGTGGGCGCCGCCACCGGGAACTTTCTCAAGGCTGGCGACCGGATCGAGGCCGAGGTGGAGAGCATCGGCGTCCTCGCGAGTAAAGTCGTCCGGCCGTAGCGCAGCAGCTCGGCGGGGTGCGGCGCACCCCTCGTCCGAATCCTTCCCTGGTGTGCCGTCCGAGGTTCGCCGACAGGGCGCCGGGCAGGGCTGGGGCCCTCTCCGGCAACGCGGCGGGGCCGGTGCGCAGTCCCCTGGAACGCTCCGTCACGCTGTGGTAGCATCCCTCCCACATCGTCCTTCTTCCTGCGCCGCGTTCGTCGTTCCATCCGCGCAGCCGGACCAAGGGGGGGCAGGCATGGCTTTGGACATCGCCAAGATTCGCAACATCGCCTTCGTGGGTCACGGCGGCGTCGGCAAGACGTCCCTCGTCGAGTACATTCTCTTCGCGGGCGGCGCCACGACGCGCCTCGGCAAGGTCGACGACGGCACCACGACGACCGACTTCGACCCCGACGAGATCAAGCGCAAGATCTCGCTGAACACCGCGGTGGCCTTCTGCGACTACAAGGGCTACCGGCTCAACCTGATCGACACGCCCGGGTACGGTGACTTCGTCGCCGACGCCCGCGCGGGGCTCCGGGTGGCCAGCGCCGCCGTCGTGGTGGTGGACGCGGTGGCGGGCGTGCAGGTGCAGACCGAGAAGGTGTGGAAGTTCGCCAACGAGTACGCCTTGCCGCGCGTCGTCGTGATCAACCGCCTCGACCGCGAGCGCGCCGACTTCTTCCGCACGCTCGAGTCGCTGCAGAAGCGGCTCAAGGGGCGCCTCGCGCCCTTTCAGGTTCCCGTCGGCAGCGAGGCGGGCTTCAGCGGAGTGGTGGACCTCATCGCGATGAAGGCCCTCATCACCGCCGACGGCAAGGTCAAGGAGACGGACATCCCCGCCGACGTGATGGACACGGCCAAGGCGTACCGGGAGAAGCTCGCGGAGGCGGCGGCGGAGACGGACGACGATCTCCTCGCCAAGTACCTCGAGGAGGGCTCGATCGGCGAGGCGGAGATGCTCGAAGCCCTGCGCAAGGCGGTGCTCGCGGGCGCGCTCGTCCCCGTGCTCGCCGCCTCCGCGACGCGGGGGATTGGCGTGGCGCCCCTGCTCGAGCTGATTCTCAAGGAGTTCCCGTCGCCGGCGGACCAGGGCGAGGTCGACGGCATCGATCCCCGGACGAAGACTCCCGTCACCCGGGCCCCGGACGCCAAGGCGCCCATGTCCGCGCTCGTGTTCAAGACGATCTCGGATCCCCACGTGGGCAAGCTCTCGCTTTTCCGCGTGTATTCGGGCACCTTCAAGTCCGACAGCCAGGTGTTCAACGCGACGCGCGAGGCCAAAGAGCGCGTGGGCCACGTCGGCTGGCTCGAGGGCAAGACCCAGAAGCCCGTCGAGGCGCTGGGGCCCGGCGAGATCGGGGTCGTCGCCAAGCTCAAGGACACGCTCACCGGCGACACGCTCTCGGAGGAAGCCAGCCCCGTGATCCTGCCCGGCATCGCCTTCCCGGAGCCGGCCATCTCCTTCGCCATCCAGCCGAAGAGCCGCGGCGACGAGGACAAGATCTCGACGGCGCTCCACCGCATGACCGAGGAGGATCCGACCCTGCACCACCACTTCGACCCGGAGACCAAGCAGCTCATCGTCTCCGGCATCGGCCAGCTCCACGTCGAGGTCGTCGTCGAGCGGATGAAGCGCAAGTACAACGTCGATGTGTCCCTCCTCCCGCCGCGCATCCCCTACAAGGAGACGGTCAAGGGGCGCTCGGAGGTGCAGGGCAAGTACAAGAAGCAGACGGGCGGGCGCGGCCAGTACGGCGACGTGTGGCTCAAGGTCGAACCGCTCGCGCGCGGCGGGGGCTTCGAGTTCGTGGACGACATCTTCGGCGGCGCCGTTCCCCGCAACTACATCCCGTCGGTGGAGAAGGGCGTGCGCGAGTGCATGAAGCGCGGCATCTTCGCCGGCTACCCCGTCGTCGACCTCAAGGTGACCCTCTACGACGGCTCCTACCACGACGTGGATTCCTCGGACATGGCGTTCCAGATCGCCGCGTCCATGGGCCTGCAGAAGGGCTTCATGGAGGCGCGGCCGTGCCTGCTCGAGCCGATCATGAACGTCGAGGTGACGGCGCCATCGGACAATGCCGGCGACGTCATCGGCGACCTCAACGGCCGGCGCGGGCGCATCGTGGGCATGGAGCCGGAGGGGGAGGTCGTCTCGGTGCGCGCCCAGGCGCCGATGGCGGAGATGCTGACCTACGAGTCGACCCTGCGCTCGATGACGGGTGGGCGCGGCGGCTACTCGATGGAGTTCTCGCATTACGAAGAGGTGCCGGGCCAGATCGCCGAGAAGGTCGTGAGCGCCGCCAAGGCGGAGAAGGACAAGCAACACTAGTGGCCTGTCTCGGAAGCTTGCCGACAGAGCGCCGGGCGGGGGGGGGGGGGGGGGGGGGGGGGGGGGGGGGGGGGGGGGGGGGCGGCGGGGCGGGGCGGGGGGGCGCCGCGGGCGACGG
>Ga0214473_10004522_pt1 | contig 16718 bp, 30 predicted proteins | sample RVTome_7_FD_203509 | JGI IMG/M metagenome (GOLD analysis project Ga0214473, IMG submission 203509) | Soil microbial communities from uranium-contaminated site in the Upper Colorado River Basin, Wyoming, United States - RVT98D197 | ecosystem: Environmental > Terrestrial > Soil > Contaminated >... | reverse complement strand
GATGGCGGCGACGAAGACGACGGCTAGCAGGACATCGGCCCTCCATGGGAACTGCATGATCGCCGCTCCGCCCCATTGGACCGGCTACGGCTCCGGTGACGTCACCCTCTCGGACGACGGAGGGTCGCAGTCCAGCCCGGGGATGACGATCGAGCTCCAACGCTACTTCATGGTGCAGTTCGGATTTTCTGATGCGGACATCCCCAGGAACGCCCGGATCACCGGCATCACGTTGCGGACCGAGGGCCACGGAGATGGCGCGACGGCGGGGACACGTTCGCAGCGAGCGCAGCTATGCCTCGGGACCGACCCGGCCCTCGATTCCCTCTACGGTGCGCGGGTCGGGATACGCACCGCGTGGAACTGGACCACGAGCGACACGATCGTCGTGCGGCCCTACAGTCAGGACACCGATCCGCTGTGGAATTTCCCCTGGACGGCGGAAGCGATCAAGGACCCCTCCTTCGGCGTGGTGTTCTCGTCCGACTCGGCGACTCCCGCCGCCGTCGGCGAGGACCGCTACATCGACCACGTCACGCTGGAGATCATCTACACCGACCCCGCCACCGGCTACGCCTGGCACCCCGTCATCCGCTGCGTCCCCGACAACGGCGCCGAGGAGACGATCGACCTGCGGACCGTGCTCACCGACCTGCATGGGCCGATGAAAACGGACGCGAAATACGCGGCGATCCAGGAGCGGCGCGAGACGATCAACCGCCGCATCGTGCCAGCGCCGTTCGGCTTCCGCGCGGAGATCATCCTCACTCTCGACATTCTCACGATGGCGGACGCGGCCCACTGGACGAAGATCGTCAACCGCTGCATGTCCACGAACTGGGCCGTCTATCTCTCGATGGACGGGGGCATCACCGAGCGCCAGGTCTTCTTGTCCCGCATGGACGGTCCCGATCCGCTCGGCGGCAAGACGCACGTCGGGGGCCGTTTCCTGTTGGGCCTGACGACCGTCGAGGCGTTCGCGGAGATGCCGGAGTTCGGCGGCATCGGCTTCGGCTTGGGGAATTGGTAGATGCCCGCCCCCTCCGTCGCCGTCACCACGCTCGCGGCCCCTACTGGCTTCGGCGGTGTCCTCCAGGCTGGCGGCTCCATCCCGATCGGGGAGCAGCGCTGGTACACGGTCGTCGCCATCGACGCTTTCATCGGCACCAGCGCCAAGAAGCACTCCCCGCCCTCGATTGAGATCGGCCCGTTCACCGCCGATGCCACCAATCGGAAGATAGCGCTGTCGTGGGGCGCAGTCGCAGGGGCGGCTGGGTATCGGGTCCATGCCCGCTCCTCCGCGTTCCCGAACCCCAGCTACAACGAGACGGTCCCGAACGCGCTCGGGACCAGCCCCGCGACCTCGTTCACGACGACGACTTCGGCCCTTACTTTCACGGACCAAATCGCGGCCATCAACTGCAAGCGGCCGTTCTTCGGCGTCGGCCTCCCGCTCTGCATCCTGACGGCCGGAGACTCCGGGACCCCCGGCACGTTCCGCAGCTTCTACGATGCGCTGATCGCCGCCAGTCTGGCCGCGAACGCACAGCCCTTGATCCCAGCCTCCTTCGTTCCGGACATCACCGGAAATTACTTCGCGGTCGCCGCCTATCTGCAGATCGGTGACGGTGCGACCGCGACCTACTTCGAGGCCAAGGACACCTGCCTCTTCCTGGTCGGCGCGCTCAAGACGCTGGGAACGAACCTGACACTTGTGTTAGGGGAGTACGACCCAACAACCGGCCGACGCTCGCGCGGCTGCGCGATCTACGCGGCGGGCTACGGCTCGGCCACTGAATCGGTGCAAGTGAATCGGTTCGTGCTGTTCGCTGCGACGCAGGCGGAGCTGAACGATTCGTACATCGAAGACCTGGGGCGGCGAGGTGTCGTTCTGGTCACCGGGAATGGTGGCAACAGCATCGGCATGGACGGCGGGATGCGCGTCGGCGACGATGCCTCCGGAGCGCTGATCGCGCTACGCGGCACGGAGTTGTCGGGCTGGAGCGTCAGCACCAACATCTCCGGCGACATCATCCCGTCCGAGATTCAGGACCTGTACGTGCGATCGGTCCTGCAACCCCTGCTCTACAGCACGGGCGCAACCCTTTTGACGGTCCAGAATCTCACGGTCGAGGGCTGCACGGTCGGTCTGTTTGCGAAGGTCGGCAACACCGCGCCAGGAGCCGGACAGCGCTACATCGGTTTGAAGGTGCGGGGTCGCACCGAAGCCGACATGGCGATCCAGGCTGCGGTCGTCCCGAATGCCTTCATCCTGCGGGACCCATCGTTCGATGCCGCAGATGATGAAGATCCGCTGTGGAAACAGGGCAGCACAGTGGCGGGATGTACGCTTCAATACGAGTCGCTGGTGGAAGTCGAGGTCGTCGACCCGAACGGATCGCCGGTGGTCGGCGCAGCGGTGTCCGTGGTGGACGTGACGGGGACGACGCTGGCTTCGGGCGTGACCGACGGGGCAGGTGTCGTGGTCGGCGGGATGGCCGTCTCGTACGTGGTATACGAGAACCTCGTGACCGGCACGCTGGCCGCCGCGCTGATGTCCGCGCACGTCGCGGCCGCGAAGTGGTCGAAGATCGACCGGCGGCCACTCCGGCTGCAGGTCCTGGCGGCAGGTTTCGAGCCCTTCGGGCTGAAGTTCTCGCCGATCGGCTCCGTCGCCTACCGGATCCCCCTACACCCGGACTCGGCCTGCCGGCTCGACGCCACGGTCAGGCCGGTCGAGGTGAAGGCGACGGCGGGGCCGCTCTCCTTGCGCGCCACCGCCGGCACCGTCATCCCCCTCACCGCCGTCGTGCAGCCAACCGACCTGGGCGCGGAGGTCGATACCTGATGGACGTCCGGGCCGAGACGGGCTTCGCGCGCACCTACGAGGGGCAGATCCCTGGGGGCTCGTGCGATCAGGCGTCGGGCTGGATCGGCGGGGCGCCGACCTACAACACGGCTGTCAAGTACGAGGGCGACGCCTCCCTCTACGCGGACGGCCTCAACGGGATCGTGCGGCTCGACTTCGCGACGCCTCTGAACTTCGCGGGCTACGGCTCGCTCAGCGTGCGGCTGCTATGGCACCTGCTGACGGCCGACCTCCAGATCGGCCTCTACTCCCATAGCCAGACGCGGGGATCCACGATCACCGTCCCGCAGGCTGGGCTGATCCCCCTCGACGTCTGGCACCTCCGCACGTTCACCCCGGCCGCGGCCGTGCCGGCCTACGGGGGCGGGGCCGACCTGGCGGCCCTGGACCGGATCGACCTGCAGATGGTCAACAGCGTCCCACCCTACGTCGGCAAGTACCTGCTGCTCGACGACTGGCGGGCAACGATCGACCGCGCGGGAAGCTTCGCGCGCGTCACGGCGAGGGCCTGATGGCAGACGAAGCGAACGTGCAGGCGATCCGCGGCGACGACGTCACCCTCGAGGTCACCGTCACGAACCCGAACGGGACCGCCTTCGACCTGACGGGCCACACCATCAAGTTCGTGCTGAAGGCCGGCCGGAGCGATGCGGACTCCACGGCCCTCGTCACCAAGACGATCACCGAGACGTTGACGGGGGACGGGCAGATCCTGGCCCCCGCGACTGCCGGCATCGCGCACATCTTTATCGACGACACGGACAGCCTGGGGCGCACGCCGCCGCCCACGAATCTGGGCCTCGAAGAAGAAGCGACCTACTACCACTTCGGCATCAAGAAAAAGACCTCGCCCGGGAAGCTCGGGACGCTGATCATCGGCACCTGGCGTTGGACTCGTGAGATCATCGGGAGCTTCTGATGACCCCCCGCGACGCCCACGGCCTGCCGCTCGCACCCGGAGATCGGGTGACGCTGGCCGGCGTCGTGACCCTGGCTCCGGACGGCACGCCGCCCGAGGTGCTGGTGCGACCCGACACACCGGAGGGGAAGTCCGGGGCGCTCGCGGTGTGGGTGGCCGCTCGGGCACTGGTGAAGGTGACGACGTGACCAACCCCACGGCGAAGTCCGTCCGCTCCCATGACCGCTACGGCTCCGGGGCCTACGGGGCGTCGCGCACGTCCGGCAAGCGGCATCGGGCGCATGGCGGGATCGACTTCCTCGCCTCGCCAGCCCAGCCCGTCTATGCGCCCATCGGCGGCCTTGTCTCGCGGCGCTGCCATCCCTACGGCGACGGAGCGCCCGGAGATACCGGCGTCGAGATCGTCGGCGGCTCGGAGCGGGAGGCCCTGCGAGTCAAGCTGTTCTACGTCGAGCCGGTCCCGCAAACGCTCGGTTCCATCGTGCGGGAAGGCGAGGTCGTAGGCTTCGCGGTGACGCTGCAGGCCCGTTACCCGGGCATCTCGGATCACGTTCACCTCGAAGTCTGGGAGGGCGGGGCGCGGGTAGACCCGGTCCCGTACTTCGACGATTTGACCATTGGCGACGGCGTGCAGAGCGCCTAGCCTTTTCCCCCGGCGCTGCCCCGCCGCCGAGGAGCACGATGACAACACGATTGAACGGTAACCTGACCCGAGCGGTAAAGGTGATCGCCATCATCGTCCCGCTGATCGCGCTCGCCTCCATCCTGGTCCAGCAGGGGCGGCAGGTGGAGCGGCTCGACCGGCTGAATACGAACATGGAAACGGCACTCGACCAGATCGCGGCGCTGAAGCTCCAGGGCATGAGGAACGAGATCGAACTCCAGGCGCTAGGCGAAGACGTCCACGCTCACTGGAATTGGGCGACCGATAAGGAGAAGGCGTTCGACGATCGGGTCCGCGAGCTCGAAAGGAAAAGACCATGATGATGATCGTCGGCTACTGCATCGGCGCAGTGCTTCACATCGGCGTGAAGATCCTCGGCTACGTCGGCGCGCACAAGGATCAAACGTTCCGCAACTACTGGAGCCTGTACGGGGCGCTGGTGGGGAAGGGGGCGATCTTCGACGTGGTGATCTTCGGCCTCTGGCGGATCGGCTTCATCCCCTACCTCGCCGGAGCGGTCGGCGTCGCCATGCCGGAAGGTTTCGTGATGCCGGAAGGCGTGGACGTGTGGATCGGCATCTCGGCCGGCTACGCCGCCGACTCGATCGGGAAGTCGTTCATGGGGGCGATCGAACGGTTCTACTCGAAGGGCATGGGAACGCTCTCGGGGAAGGCGAACGGCTCGTGAAGGACTGGCAGGTCATCTCGGGGCGCTCTCGAGGCGGGCCCCACCGCGGCGGCCGACCCAGCCGAGAGCACCGCATCCGCGGCCGGCCATCCTCGCCCACGGGGATCTGCCACGTCGCCCGGTAGCCCGTGCCGATCCGCCGGGCACCCGACACCACCCCCCGGGCGCAGAGCTGGCGCAGGGTCCGGGGGGAGATGCCGAGGGCGCGGGCGGCGAGCTCGACGGTGGCGAGGGGTCTCATGTCGTCGCCTGCATCGGGACCGGCTCCGTCCCGAGATACCACCACGTTTCCGCCCCCGTGGGGAAGTCGTCTGTGTAGCGGATCCAGTCGTACTCGGCCGCGAGCGCCTCGCGGACTGCGCGCTCCGCGGCGAGCAGGACCCCGACCGAAGCGTAGCCCTGCGACTGGATCCGGTCGCGCTCATCCTCGTCCCCGATGCCCGCCGCGTCGAGAGCGGCCTCGATGTCGAGCCGCTCGCCGCGCAGGTCGAGGATGTGCGCCGGCGCGGCAATCTCGACGCGGTAGAGGCACGGTCCCCCGAACCCCGGATCGTCCTGGTACGCCTCGGCCGTCTCCGGGTCCGCCGCCGCGCTCTCGTGCTGCCGGAGATGGGTCGCCCCGTCCCGCGTCGCCCGCCAGAGGATCCTCGTCTCGCTGGTCATGCTCTATATATACGCCGCAGCGGCCAGAATAGCAAGAGAAATCGGAGGCCACAATGCAGATTTTACAAGTCGCGCAAGTGCTAGTAGGAGCTATGATTATCGCGCTCTCCTGGGGGAACGCACCGGAATACGGCCCCGGGGTCGAGATGCGCGCCCGCTACGGCGTCGTGGGGCGCGTGGTGGTGGCCGGCGAGGTCCTCCCCGTCGCCTACAACCTGGGTGAGGCGGCCGGGCCGGCCAGCACGGGCACCCTGACCGTCCAGGTGGGGGCGTCGCCCCTTCCGTCCTTCCCCTGCGTCGACGAGGACGGCCTGCCGATCCTCTGCCCCCAGCCGCGGGTCTGGTATGTGCGCGACGTGCGGGCCTGCCGGGGGGACTGCTGCGGGGCGGCGTGGGGGTCAGGGCAGGCAGTCCCCGGGCAGCCAGGTCTCCAGGACCACGGAGGCGCCGCACCCTGACAGCGCGCCCGCCGGGTCGTGGGCCGGCGTGAGCGTCGCGCAGCCCTCGCCGCCGGTGAAGCTGACCAAGAGCGTCCCGTCGCCGCACCCGTGGACCGTCCCCGTCCAGGGCGTCTCGCCCCCGAGGGACGCGTTGTAGATTCCGCCCGTGTCCGCGTACTGGCCCGAGTACCAGACCACCGCCCCGGGGGCACCGGCCGTCAGCTCCACGTCGGCCCCCGTGCCGTGTGGTTTCGAGGGCCCAGAGACCGCGTCAGAATCGCCCCCTCCGCTGCACGCCGCGGCGGCGAGTAGGGAGATGAGCAGCAGGACGCGGATGAGGACGGACATGGGGCGTAGTCTACCGCTCCCGGCCGGTCGGGAGCACGACGTTGCCCTGCCAGCCGGGGCGGTCGGGCGGTCGGCCTGGGGGTCGGAGGCCAGAGCCGCCGGAATCGCATCCCCAGCGGCCCCGTAGGCGTGCGGCCTGGCTGCGGGGCGTGGCCGGAGCGGGGCGATCGGCCACCGGGCGGAAGGCGGATACCCCGGCCTCGTCCTGGGGGCTCCTACGGGGCCGATCCATCCCGCCTCCGTAGAATCCGTCCCATGTTTCCCCTAAAACGTCCTACGATTCCTGTTGCAACCGGCAACGTATGATGTATTATTTGGTGACGGAGAAACGTATGCTCGCTGAAACGGTCGCCATTTTGAAGGTCCGCCGGGAGCGTCTCGGCCTGTCGTTGGAGGTCGTGGCCTCGGAGCTGGAGGTCACGCGGCAGACGCTGTGGCGCTGGGAGGCCAAGCCGCGCCGCATCCGCAAAGGAATGCTGCAGGAATGGGAGCGCATCATCGCGGCCGCCGAGCGCCGGGCGCGGGAGGGCGCGGCATGAGACGCTGTCCAGTCAGATGGACCAATCCCCGGGAGTGCCCCCGCGCCTGGGCGGAGACGAGGATAGGGGATCATCGCTGTCGGCAGCCGATGGGCCACCGCGACGGCGCCATTCAGAGCTATTCAGTGACTGGCGCCCCGGCAACGAAAGACGATCACGAGTGCGGATGCAGGGTGCTCATCACGCGGGCCGAGTTGATCGCCCGCCAGCGCAAGGCTGCCAGACAGGCTCGGGAAGCTGCTGCTCGTGCAGTCCGGGCGACGGACGCGGCGCCATGACCGCCATGCTCTGCCTCACCGCCTGGTGTGTGCTCTCAATCCCGCTCGGCCTGCTCCTGGCCCGGGCGATGCGGAGGCTGTCGTGATTCCGATGATGCTCGTCCTCGGGGCCGCGCTCGCCGCGACCCCAGGGCCGCAGCGGGTGGAAGTGCTCTGCCTCACCTTCGGGAGCGAGGAGATCGGCCCGATCGCGCTGACCGATGGCCCGCAGATCCGGGATGGCCGGGTGCGCTGGTCTCGGTGGGACGCCGAGCGCATCCGCACCGAACTGCACCTGCGCGGCGTGGACCGCGAGCGCGCCCTGGCGGCGATGGACTTCCGCCTGGCGGACGAGCATGCGGCGACGCAGCAGTGCGGCACCTGCTACCTGGGGATCTACTACCCCGCCAAGCAGTCCTGCGGCAGGTACTACGGGCAGACCGTGTGCATCCAGTGCACCGCCTGCCCCCCGGACCCGCAACGGATCTCCTGCGCGGCACCGGCTCCGGTCACCGGAGTCCATGTCGTGCCGGCGGGGACTGGACGATGACCCCGACGATGGCGGTGGCGCTCGCCCTCGCTGCCGTAGCGGAGGTCGCGATCTGGCTCGCGCTGGCCTGGTGGTGCTGGCCGGCAATCTGCGACGAGAGACGGAGTGCATCCCGTGACTGACCCCGCTATCTACCCCTGCCGCCAGTGCTCCCGCCGGCTCGTGCCGACGCCGGGCGGCTGCTGCGCGATCTGCCGGGCGAGGATCGCCGGCCGGGCGGGGGAAGCCGAGCGGCTCGAAGCTGAGGAGCGCGAGAGAGAGGGACGCCGTGCGGACTGACCTGATGATCCAGATCCGCCGCCCGGACGGCTCTCGCGAGTGGGTGCCGGCCCGCAAGGTGAGGAGGCCGTGATGCTGACCTCTCCCGTCCCGAGCGCGCCGGAGCGGTGTCCGAAGTGCAGGCACCTGGAGCACAGTCCGATCATGTGCGGCGTCCACATGGGGCTGCGCCGCACCTGCTATTGCATCCCGCCCCGGCCCGAGGAGCCGGCCTCGCCCACCTCGCCGCCCGTGTCAGCGGCGCAGCCCACCACGAGCCGCACTGAAGCGCAGGACGCCGGGGCAACACCGCGAGCCGACACCTCAGACGGCTCGGCCCCGGCGACCCTCCGCGTGCTCACGGCGGGGCGGATCGACGGGCGGGGGTGGTACGTCCAGCACTGCGGCGCCCAGCCAGAGCGCGTCCGGCCACCGTGCCGCTGGACGTGCTACGGCATCCCCGGGGCGGGTGGTTGCGGCCAGACGTTCCGCCTGATCCTGCCGGAGGGGACTGCATGAGCATGACCGGCCCCCGCGAGCCGCGGATCGCGGATTCCCCTGGGGAGGCTCGGTCATGCGGCTGAGCCTCCCGCGTTGCAGCGAGCCCACCTCTTCATTCTCCGGGGCCGTCTATCCGGCGAGTGGTCGCGGCGGGCGGGCTCCCTGGAGCGCACTGATCATGCGCCAGGAGGGCAGATTCATGACGCCGGGCCGGAAAGCGGCCGGGGCCTCTCACGGGAGGCCCGCGCTCCAGTCTGCACAGCACCGGCGTCTCGACGGCCGCAGGCCCCCGTGGGGTTCCCTGGCGAGCGAGACGAGCACCGGCAAGGGGAACGGTCCACGGACCAACCTCGCTGTGCAGACTGGAGCGCGTTGCGATGTGCAGACCGAGACATGGAATCGTAGTCCCACACCGAGCAGCTGCGTGAACGGCGCAAGCCTTAGTAGCGACGCTTGGGGAACCCCCGTGAAGGTGGTGGGGAATCGAAACTGTGACCGGAACTTGGTCTGCACTTCGGAGCGCGCCCTGGCAGGCAGCTCCAGCGGAGACACGGTGACGCCGACCGATTCGGCGCAGCGCAGGACCCCTAGGTCGGGCCTCCTTCCCGGCTCTCTTTGACAGCGACCTGGGGGAGACGAGGGGGCGGTGGTCGCTACCCGCCGCCCCCAACTCTGAGGAGTGATCGATGATGCCAGAACTCGAAGCGGTAATGAAGGCGATTCAGGGACTCGGGGCTGATGCCCGCGAGGCGTTCATCTGGTGGCTGATTCTTCAGGCCTTCACCACATGTCTCGTCACGCTGGGACTTCTGACCCTCATCGGTGCGGTCTATCGGCTCGCCCGCTACTGGATCGCGTGCGCGAATGGGCTGAACCGATTCAAGATTGCGCTCGGACGTCAGCCGTACTCGTGCTGGAGAGAGCAGGACGTGGAGGACATCCTCGACCGGCTCCGATCCTCCAAGACATGAATTTCCCCCGCCGCAAGCGCGGCCGCTGGACCGAGGGCGGCCGGACGTTCGAGCGGCGCGGCATGGTCGTGCGGGAAGTCATTCGATGCCAGTGCGGCAATTACCACCTGGCCGAACTCGGGGAGTGCAACCCGAAGGTCGTGCCGTTCCGAGAGCGGCACGGGAAGGGGGAGACAAGATGACGGATACGGCCGAGCTGGAAGTGGTGATCGGGATCAGGAAATTCGGGCGCAGCTGGATCCTCGCCGTGAACGGTGAGGACAAGACCTCCGGGCCGCTCGGATACGTGCTGGCTCAGGGGAAGGCGCATCTGGCCCTCCACGTCATGGAGATCAAGCCGACCCAGGACTCGGGCGCGTGAACGGCAACGGCAAGGATGCAGTCGTCGGGCGGGTGACGTTCGGCCAGCCAACGGCGGAGCCGACCCGCGCCGGGCGCATCCTGGCGACACGGATCGCCGAGCCCGACTCGCCGCCCCCGGACCTCCGGCGGGCGCTCATCGGGACCGCCGCGAAGCGCATCGCCGACGCGCTCGAGGATCTGCGGATGGCCTTCGTCATCGAAGCCAACGACGAGGGCGAGTTCGCGCAGGCGATCCGCGAGACGCAGGACCAGGCGCGATCGACCCTGGCAGGGTGCCAGGCGCTGATGCTCGGGATGGCGGACCGGGCGAGGAAGGCGGGGCCGCGACGATGAAGGTCTACATGGTGCGGTACGACGCCCAGGACCGGATCGTGGAGGCAGAGAGCTTCCACGACTGCATCCTCGCGTGGCAGTCCTGGCTCGCGGCAGACCTGAAGGCCAGCGGCAACTACGACCCAGGAGACGAGAACACCGAGCCCGAGTCGGTGATGCTCATGTCGGAGGAGTACGTGATCCGCCCGGTCTACATGGGCGGGGAGCACGCGCTGCTGCAAGAGCTGCTTCAAATCCTCGGGAATCACGCGGGAGAGCGGGGTCGCTCGGAAGGGGCAGTGGAGACGCTACGTCGGATTATCGTAGAGCGAAACGACGCGCAGACGACGATTCTCAATGACGCTTCGGTCAAGAGGTCCCCGTAGTTCCCGTAACGAGTAGGGCCGCGCCCGCTGACACGGAGCGCGGCCCGGTGCAGCACCAGTCAGCCCGCAGGATAACCCCGGCGGGCAGCAGAGGTCAACATGGAAGCGCACATGAAGGAATTCCACGAGGAACGCCGGAGCGGCATCGGCGGGTCCGACGTCGCCGCGATCCTCGGCCTGCCGAACCCGGGCGGCCGGACGCCGCTCCAGGTGTGGTCCGAGAAGACCGGGCGGGCCGAATCGAAGCCGGATGCGCCGCTGCTGCGGCGGGGCCGGAAGCTCGAGCCCGTCACGCGCTCCGAGTACGAGGAGGAGACGGGGCACCGCGTGATCGCGCTCGACCGCGACAGCGGCCAGGACTTCTTCCGCCATCCGACGATCCCGTACCTCGTGGTGCATCTCGACGGGAAGATCGAAGCGGCGGAGAAGGATGGCCTCGGAGCTTTCGAGGGCAAAGCCGCGAACGTCTTGCGTTTGAACGCCTGGGATGACGAGGCGCCGCTCTCCGCGCAGCTCCAGTGCCAGCACGGGATGTCCGTCGCCGGCCTCAAGTGGGGCGTGGTTGCCGGCCTTATCGGCGGGCTCGAGTTCCGCTTCCAGGAACTGGACCGGAACGACGAGCTGCTCGCCGCCGTCCAGGAGAAGCTCGCCGCCTTCTGGGAGCACGTGACGAGCGACACGCCGCCTGATCCCGTCGCCGCCGACGTGAAGGTGATCGGCCGGATCTTCCGCGCGATCGAGGGGAAGTCGGTCGACCTGGACGATGAGGCGCTCGCTTGGGACCTCGACCGGCTCCAGGCGTCCGGCGAGATCAAGCGATGGCAGACGATCAAGGACGAGGCGGAGGCGCGCCTCAAGTTCGCGATCGGGGAGGCTGAGATCGGAAAGCTGTCGAGCGGGGCGAGCTACTCGTTCAAGCAGTTCGCCCGCAAGGATTACGTCGTGGCGGCGACGCGGTACCGCCAGCTCGCGCGGCAGAAGGCGCGGTAGGGGGACACCATGGCCAAGGAAACGAAGCTCGCAACCCCGGTCGCTGCGGCGACCGATGCACAGCCAGCGCCCGCGGGGGCGCTCGCCAAGATCGAGACGGCGGAGATCGCGCCCTTCCGCCCCGAGAATCTCACCCAGGCGGCCCGACTCGCGACCGCCCTGGCGCGCTCGAGCGTGCTCCCGACGCCGCTCCGCGGCAAGCCGGCCGACGTGCTCGTGGTGCTCATCACGGGGCACGAGCTGGGGCTCTCGCCGATGCAATCGATCCGCGGCATGCACGTGATCGAGGGCAAGGCCGTGATGGCGTCGGAGATGATGGCCGGGCTCGTGCGCAGCCGGGCGACGATCTGCCAGTACCTCCAGATGGTCGAGAGCGACGATCAGCACGCGACGTACGAGACGCACCGCAAGGGCGACCCGAAGCCGACGCGCCTGAGCTACACGATCGAGCAGGCGACGAAGGCCGGCCTCGCGAGCAAGGACAACTGGAAGCGGCACCCGGCGGCAATGCTACGCGCCCGGTGTCTCTCGGCGATCTGCCGGGCGGTCTACTCCGACCTCGTCAACGGCGTCTACGACCTGGACGAGGCCGACGAGATCGGCATCCGCAACATCACCCCGCGACAGGCAAGACTCGAGCCGGGACCTGGGACGAAGCTCGACGCCCTGACCGAGATGCTCCGTACCCAGCCGGAGGCCGAGGCGGGTGAGGAGGCCGTCGAGGACCTGGCGGACGAGCCTTCCCCGGCCGCGGCCCCGACCGCAGCGGTGCGCCCGGCCCGCCCGGTGGCGCCGGTGGCCCCCGGCAGCCTCAGCGGCTCCGACTTCGTCGACGGGCTCGACCCGGAGACTCCGGCGACGGCCGCCCCCGTCACCCCCGCCGCGAGGCCCGCGGCCGGCCCGGCTCAGCAAGCGCTCGCCGATTTCTAGAGGAGCCCACCATGCAGATCAGCAAGCTGTCCCTGCGGAACTTCCGGTCCTTCGCCGCGGCCGACGTGGATCTCGCGCCCGGCCTGAATATCGTCGGCGGGGTCAACGCCGCGGGCAAGAGCACGCTGCTCGACGCGCTCGCGGTGGGACTGACCGGCACGGCCCGTGGAGCCGAGTCCGGCCGGGGCCACGAGGACCTCCGCCGCCACGGCGACCGGAAGAAGTGGGCGGTCCAGGTGGTCGCCGGAGGCGAGACGTTCGTCCGCCGGGAGGGGGAAGGCCCCCGAGCCGCCGTGCAGCAGCGGATCGAGGCGGTCCTGGGCGTGCCCGGCTCCGTGATCCGCGCCTGCCTCTACTCGGGGGAGCTGCTCAGGCTGGAGCGGAAGGACGCGCAGCGGATGATCCTCGACCTCGCGAAGCCGGCGGCGATCGAGCTGCCCGAAGAGGTGCGGGATCTGCTGATCGACTTCAATCCGTGCCCAGCCCTGCCGGCGACGCTTGGGGACCTCGATCGGACCTACCGCGAGGCCTACGCCCGCCGGACCGAGACGGGCCGGTCGCTCAAGGCGATCGGCGCGCCGAACATGCCGGAGACCCCGGCCGGGCTGGAGGGATTCACGCTATCCGAGATGGTCGATCAGGCCAACGTCATCCGGACGAAGGTCGGGGACCTGGAGCGGGAGCGGGATGCGGCGGTGAAGGCCCAGGCGGAGGCCACGGCCGCCCCGGGCCGGCTGCGGGAGCGGATCGCCGGGCTCGACCGGCAGCTCGCCGGCTGGCGGGAACGGATCGCGCAGCTCCCCTCGAACGAGGACGCCAAGCTCCGGGCTCGCTCCATCTCCAACCAGATCGGGGCCGCCGGCGAGGGCCGGGAGGCGTCGGAGCAGACGCACCGGGAGGCGCAGGCCCGGCTCGCGAAGGCAGACGCCCGACTGGAGCAGTGCTGCACGGCCGTCCAGGCGGCAGAGGAAGCCCCGGAAGTCTGCCCGACCTGCGGCGCGAAGGTGAACGCCGCGACCCGCAAGAAGTCCCTGGAGATCGCCCGCGACCGCGTGAAGGCGGCGGAGGCGGAGGTGGCAGCCGCCCGGAATCAGGCGACCGAGGCGGCCTCGATCCTCCAGGCGGCTCCGGATCTCGCGGGCCTGCAGCGGCAGCTCATGCAGCTCGACGGACAGGACGCGGAGCGGGAGCGGCTGGCCGGCCAGATCACGGCAGGCACGATGGACCGGGACGCCGCAGCCGCCCAGCTCGCCGAGATGGAGGCGCAGGCCCCGCCGCCCGCCGACGTGGACGCCCTCGCCGCCCGGATCACCGAGGGGCGGCGGCGGCTCGACCTCCTGACCACCCACACCGCGGCGCTCCGCGCGTACGAGCAGGCGATGCGCGCCCGCGTGAACGCCGAGGCGGCGCGGGAGAAGCTCGACCGGCTCTGCGAGCTGCTCGGCCTGGGCGGGATCCGCAAGGACCTCGCCGGTGGCGGGGGGGTGCAGGAGTTCCAGTCGGCGGTCAACGCCCACCTCGAGCCGATGGGATTCCTGGTCGACCTGGCCCCGCTGCTGTCGCTGGAGGACGACGCGACAGTCAACGGCCTGCCGACCCGGCTCCTGAGCAGCAGTGAGCAGATCCGGTTCGGCCTGGCGTTCCAGGTCGCGGTCGCCTCCGCCTGCGGGCTCGGGCTCGTGGTGGTCGACGACTTCGACCGGCTGGACCCGGGGAGCCGGGCGGCGGCGCTCGCGGTGCTGTCTGCCTGCCCCCACCAGGTGATCGTGCTGTCGACGATCACCGGCAAGACGCCTGAGCAGTTCGTCGTGATGGCTGCCGAGCGGAACGCCGGGGCTGGCCCGCGCTACATCTACGTCTTCCGCGACGCGCAGGGCCGGTCCTGCGTCGAGGCGCCGGGGGTCCGGGCGGCGGAGGCGGCATGAGCGATCCTCGGGATGATCGGTTCCGGCAGTACCAAGGCGACGTGTCGTACGAGGTCTGGCGGCACGGCGGCAATCCCGACTGCGTCTCGTACGACCGGGTGACGAGCCACTACTACGACGGCTACTCCTCGGAGGAATCGGCCGTCTCGGAACTGCGCGCCCAGCGGCGGCGCGAGCCGGAGCCGGAGCCGGAGCCGGAGGAGTACTGCCCAGAGGAGCCGCCATACCATGGACCGACCGGACCGGAGGGACCGGAGCCGGAGTACCCGGACGCGCCTGGCGAGGCGGGGCCAGACGGCGAGACTCCCGCATGACCCGGCACCGCTGGTCCGCACCCGAGCCCCGCCCGGCCCGCTGCGTCCACTGCGGACTCTACCGGCGGACGATCCGGCGCAAGGCCCGGAACGATGACCGCATGATCCGCATCGTAGAACTATCGGAGCATGGGGAGTACTGGGACCCGGCGCGGTGGTTCAGCGGGCGCTGCTAGCCGCGGACGTGATTGGCCCCAAGCCCCGCGCCGAGGTCTGGCGGCCGTTCCCCGCCGAGCCGACGATGGCCCGGCCGTGTGCGCGTTGCGGGATTCCGCTCGCCTTCGGTGCCGGCAAGGTGCCGCCCGACCTGACGACGCTGCGGGCGATCTACCCATCGGCGATCCCCCCGGTCGGGTCGCCAGACCGACAGCCCATCGGCTGGGAGGCCCGCTGCCATTTCGAGACCTGCCCGAACGCGCGCGAGTTCTCCGGGAAGGGGAAGCGGTGAGCCAGGGTGCGGTCTACGTCTGCGGTGGCCTACGCAACGCGACGAAGATCCGCCATCCGGTGCGCTGGTGCCCGCGCTGCAAGCGGCGGCGCCGGATGCGCGCCTGGTTCGAGGAATGGTACGGCTGGACAATGGTCTGCGAGGCAAGCTACAAGGGACGCAACGGTGTGACCTACCGATGCCGGGCGTCGTGGGGCAGCGGGTGAAGGTCCTCGCCATCGACCCCGGCACCTCCTGCGGCGTCGCCCTCGGGAGCGCGGAGCGCCCGCTCATCTGGTCCGGGACGTGGAAGCTCCAGCCCGGCCGCGGCGAGTCCCCGGGCGTGCGCTACCTCCAGCTCATGTCCCGCCTCGACGCACTCCGGGCGCAGCACCCCGAGCTGGCGCTGATCGTCCTGGAGGCCGCCCACCACCGCGGCGGCGCGGCGACCCGCTACGCGCTTGGCTACGAGGCCCACGTCGAAAGCTGGTGCGCGGCCAGGAAGCTGGAACACACGTCGGTCCACACGTCGAAGCTGAAGATCCACGCGACCGGGAAGGGCAACGCGGGCAAGCCGCAGATGATCGCCTCGGCCGCCGCCCGCTGGCCGGAGGTCTGCGCGAGCGCGAGCGAGGATCAGATCGAGGCGCTGTGGCTGCTGGATTACTCCCGGCGCGTGCTGATGGGATGGGGGGACGCGGCGTGAGAGCTGGGGAGCACGAGGCGCTGTCCGCGGAACGCGCGCGCCGCTACTTCCGCGAGCAGATGGGAGCGGAGGCCGAGGCCAGGCGGGCGGCCGAGATTGCCGCGCTTCCGACACGAGACTACCCCAGGGGGACGCTCTACTCGTTGACCTGCGCGGGCGGACATGGGTGGGGCGTGCCGCTGGCCGTCCTGTGGCACCTGATCTCGCTGGATCACTTCGAGTGCGCACGCCACCCTGGGGCGCTACTGAAGGCCGCCGATGCGCGCTGACCCTCTCGTCACCACCCTAGTCCGCGAGCTGCTGCCGCTGGAGCCAGCCGACTGCGTGACGGCCCGGGAGCTGGCCGCGATGGCGACGGCGACCCTTTGCCGGCGCGTCCACCTCCGCCGGATCGGGGAGGCCGTCGCCGCGCTGAGGCGCGAAGGCGTCCACGTCTGGAGCGGCAGCGGCAAGGGCGGACTCAGGGGCTACAGGATCGCCGCCTCCGACGCGAGCCTGTCCGACTGCGCCAGAGAGCACCAGCGACGGGCGCTCGAATCGCTTCGCATGGCGGCCAGACTACGCAGGATGAGCGTCAGAGAGGTTGCAAAGCAAATAGGGCTGTTCGGATAGCGGACACGGCCGCTGAAGGGAGGGAGCGACATAGTTTTCCGCACCGAGTAGCACCCCACGCATCGCGACCCCGACCCGCGCTCCAG
>Ga0214473_10004521_pt1 | contig 16718 bp, 1 predicted proteins | sample RVTome_7_FD_203509 | JGI IMG/M metagenome (GOLD analysis project Ga0214473, IMG submission 203509) | Soil microbial communities from uranium-contaminated site in the Upper Colorado River Basin, Wyoming, United States - RVT98D197 | ecosystem: Environmental > Terrestrial > Soil > Contaminated >... | reverse complement strand
TCTTCTCGAACTTGATATTTAGTATCTGCTTTCCGGCATTGGTAAATATCTTTATGTCGAGTTCCCCGAAAATGTTATTATCCATCTCCACGGTAAACATACCGGGAGTTGGGTTGGGATAGATCTTCAGACCCGAGAAAGGATCGATATCTTCAATACCTACTGCTCCGGATGGTATTTTAAGAGTATCGCTCAGTGTGAAACAACCTTTTGAATTTGAGATGCTAACATTATATTTCCCCAGGCTATGGTTTGCTACATAAAGAAAAGACTTAGCTTCAGGAATAAGATTCCCGTTATAGTACCACTTATATGCTGAAGCATTTTCTTCGCTGCATGTAAGATACCAGACGGTTGGTCCCTGTGCACGAATATCAGGTTTTGCAGGAGCATCCTCAAAATAAACATTCAGAGAGTCGGAGGGATTTTTGCATCCGTTCAGATCAGCCTCGAGGTAATAATATCCCTGCTGGAGGAAACCTTCAATGAAGGTTGCATTGCTGATCGGAGCACTGTTTTTGTACCATTTATAGTTATAACCTAAAATAATATCCTTCACGCTGAGTCTAAGAGGTGTTTCTCCAAGACACTTACCCTCAGTATAATTGCCTTTATCGATAGAAGGTTTCAACGGCATTTCATTGACCTCAACGTTAACTGCAGCTGTTCTTGTCACACAACCTTCTGAGTTAGAAATTTCAAGCTGAAAATTACCTGAATTGGTTGCCATGTAACTGCTGGAGACAGCACCTGTAATAAGTCCGTTTTCATTTCTCCAGTTATATGAATAGCCTGAAACGGATGGAACGCTCAGTGTAACATTTCCGCCGTGGCAGAACCTGGTGATACCGCTCAGGCTCACAGCGCTCACAGAAGGCAGGTTGTTTACTACAATGTCAACAGTGTTTACAGATGGAACAGAACAGCCATTGCTGTTTGAGACAACCAGGTTATATGAACCGGAATTTTTAGCAGGGAATTGATTCGAATTTGTACCAACAGCACCTCCATTCAGTTTCCATTGGTAGTTGTAACCTGCTGTATTTGTAACACTTAACATAACTGAATCGCCCTGGCAGAATATTGAGGACCCGCTGGAAGAAATAGTTGGTACTGAAGGTATTGTTAAAACATCAACAGGAACATTTTCAGTTTTGATATAGCATCCGTATGAATTGGATATTTTAAGAGAGTATACACCCGGATTCTGTGCAACTAATGTTGTGGTTGTTGCTCCGGATATTCCGGAATTGCTATTCTCCCATTGATATGTATATCCTGCAGTATTTGTTACACTCAGTTCCACACTACTTCCATGGCAGAATGTAGTTGGTCCGCTGATGTTAACTGTTGGGGCAACCGGTTTTGGATTAACAGTTACTGCTATTGTATTTGTTGAAATTGCGGAACAACCGGTTGAATTTGCAACTATCATTGAATAGTTCCCTCCACTTTTAGCGGTGAACTCGCTGGAGTTAATACCCACTGCTCCTCCGTTAAGTTTCCATTGGTAGTTATAACCGGCAGTATTTACGACACTTAGCTTAACTGAATCACCCTGGCAGAATATATCAGGACCGCCGGCAGATATCAAAGGTGAAGAAGGGGTTGTTGCTGCATTGACAGCTACATTTTCAGTCTTGATCGAGCAACTGTATGAGTTGGTTATCTTAAGTGTATAGTTTCCGGAGTTTTGGGCGATATAGGAGTTATATATTTCCCCCGGGATTCCTGCACCGTTATTCTCCCACTGATACTGATAACCTGGTATAGTTGTAGTACTCAGTTCCACATTGCCACCCAAACAGAATGAAGTTGGTCCGCTTAAGTTAACAGTTGGCAGTGTTGGATTTGGATTGACAGTAACGGCAACACTGTTTGTTGAATTAACTGAACAATTGGAAGTGTTTGTTACAACAAGTGAATATGTCCCCGATGCATCGGCAATAAACTGGTTGGAATTTGTTCCCACAGCCCCTCCGTTGAGTTTCCACTGGTAAGTATATCCGGTAGTATTGGCTACACTCAGGGACACAGCATCACCCTGGCAGAAGTTAATAGGACCTCCTGCGATGATAGTAGGGGCTACTGGTGCTGTTGATACATTAACAGGGACATTTTCAGTTTCGATAAAGCAATTATTTGTATTAGTTATTTTCAGCGAGTAAACACCGGATGAACTTGCGACATAAGTATTTGTCGTAGCTCCTGAAATGGCCCCTCCATTATCTTCCCACTGGTAGGAATAGCCTGAAGTAATTGAAACATTCAGTTCCACACTGCTTCCCTGGCAGAATGTTGTTGGTCCGCTGATATTAACTGTGGGGAGCGTTGGTTTTGGATTGACTGTAACAATAACATCATTTATTGAATTGACAGAACAATTGGAAGTGTTTGTTACAACCAGCGAGTATGTTCCGGATGCATCAGCAGTATACTGGTTTGAGTTGGTACCTATTGCACCTCCGTTTAGTTTCCACTGATATGTATATCCCGGTGTACTTGTAACACTCAGCACCACAGCCTCATCCTGGCAGAAAGTTAAAGGTCCGCTGGCAGAGATAAGGGGAGCTGTTGGTGCAGTATTGGCAACAATTGGAATTGCAGATGACAGGGTAGCACAATTTCCTATAGTATTGGTTACTGTTGCAGTATAGTTGCCTGATATTTCTGCCAGATATGTGTTTGCAGTGGCTCCTGTGATGTTTGATCCGTCCCTTTTCCATACATAAGTGTAATCAGTATTCAAAGGTACAGATATCGTCACACTTTCACCTGAGCAGAAGGTGGTTGCTCCATCAGCGGAGATTGCAGCTACAGGATACCCGGCAACTGTAACAGTTTTGGATATCTCATCCATGCAACCATTATCAGCCTGGGCTCGGAGAATTACTGTGTAATCTGAAGCGCCTAAATATCCGTGTGGTGAAGGATTCTGAACAATTGCTGTCTGTCCGTCGCCAAAATCCCAGAACCATGATGAAATTGTCAATCCATTATTATTGGTTGTATTTGTAAACGAGGATGGTGTACCCTGGCATACAATTGGTGTAGTGAAATCTGTAAGTGGCTTTGGTTTGACAGTAACATCTTGTATGAGAAAATCTGTTGAAGCCTCAGTATCTATTATTGTTAATTTAACGCTGTAGGTTCCACTTGCTGCATAGGTATGTTCAGGATCCTGAAGAGTTGAAGTGGTTCCATCCCCGAAATCCCAGAGCCATGAAGCTATACCTTTAGTGGCCACAGACTGATCTGTAAAATGAGTAGGTAAGCCAAGACATGCTTCATCAGCGGAGAAAAATACCTGTACATTTTTTACTTCAAATGGTTCAATGGTTGACCAGTCACCTCCCATATATCCCTGGTCGACAGCCTGGACACCCCAATTATATGTTCCTGAAGGCAGATTCTTTATTAGTAATGTTGTGTCAAGCTGTGCATTACCCATTTTGGAAATTCGCCGGACTCCTGTTGTCAAATCACTGGAGGCTGGATAAAAATCGGAATTGTCCGATAGTGTGCCGATACGGACATTATAGGTCATGGTTTTCGGACTGGTTTCGTCATTTTTTACGTTCGACCATTTAAGCATGATCCCACCAGGCTGAGCTAAAGCTGATAGAGCTACGGGTGCTTCCGGCTTGTTATTGGCAGTAAATCCACCGGATGTCATAATAGTATTGTTACGGAGGACTTTAGCAATATAGGTACTTGACATTCCTGCCAGAAACAAATCAAGGTCTCCGTCATTATCAAAATCACCCCAGGTTCCTGAACCGCCTGTAACACTGGGAAGGGCTAACCCATTTTGTAAGCTGAAGCTGCCGTTACCATTATTGCGATACACTGAAGTTGTGATTCCTCCGGCATTTACTGATCCGGTAATGATAAAATCGAGATCACCATCATTATCATAATCCCCCCAGTTGGCTGAAGCATTTGTAACTTCTGCAATACTTGTTCCTGCATTTGTGAATGTATTGTCGCCATTGTTATGGTAAATTCCTGAAGAGCTGCCTCCTGCAATCAGAATATCTGGAAATCCGTCATTATCGTAATCACCCCATGACACATCGCTTCTTATAGCACCTTGTGGCAAACCTGAAACTGAACTTACAAATGAATTATTTCCTTCATTGATGTATAACATCAGGAAGGCACTATAGGTAGCCTGATCTCCTTGAACCAACAAATCAAGATCACCGTCGTTATCAGAATCTCCCCATTCAACAGAAGAATAACTTAATCCTTGTAATCCGGCATTGATGTCAATAAAAGTGCCATTGTCATTCCTGTATATTCTTGTGATTGAAGCTGATCCAGTATAGCCGGCAATAGCCAGGTCGAGATCCCCGTCATTGTCAAAATCTCCCCAGTCTCCTGAACTGTAGTATAATCCTGGCAATCCTGCTGAAATATCAGTAAATGTATCATCATGATTGTTAAGGTAGATTTTAACCACAGGATCTTGAGTATAATTTATAGTTGCACCTCCCATCACCAGATCAAGCCAACCGTCATTGTTATAATCACCCCATACTGCAAATCCGTTTGAAACACCTGTAAATGGTTCTGGTGATATATTTGAGAAGGTATTGTCGCCGTTGTTTTTAAATAACCTCATGATAAAACCTTCACCGGAAGAGAGACCTCCTATTATAACATCGAGATTCCCGTCATTGTTAAAATCGCCCGGGGTTACTATCGCATATATTGATGGTGTGAGCCCGGCAGTGAGAAGTTCATTAAAGATACCTGTTCCAAATATTCCAGGATTTGTCTCTGAGGTACCCGTATAGTATTGTTCATTCCCGGGAGTACCTATGTACTCAATAACATGGAATATATAATCCGAGTTCATGCTCAGACCGGTAACCAGAATACTGTCAAGTCGTCCGTTGTAAACACAATACCAGCCGGTGGCACCAATTTGAGTACCGGATCCGAAATTGTAGTCGGCAAGGTAAGTACTGCTGTTCGAAGGAATTGCCGTTCCTGTGGTTCCTGCCCTGCAGAATACCACACCTCGTTCCCCGTTTCCTCTGGTCCATTTAAGGAGGATGCTTGTCGGACTTGCAATGGATGCAGTTAATCCTGAAGCCTGGATATAGGGAACATTGAAAGACTCCTCAGCAGAAAAAAGGCCTCCTGCAAATGAGTTATCGATCGCCTGTACACTCCAGTAATAATTATCAGGTAAAAGTCCCTTCATAATGCAGGAAGTCCCAAGCTGCATATTCCCTGTTTCGGGGAATAGCCTGAATCCATTATCAGCTGAATGCGGACTGGATACCTCGATACCATTGGGAGTAGTAGTTCCTATTTTAATATTATAACTTAAGGCATCTGAAGGAGTATGATCATCTGTAACTGCTCCCCATTGCAGAAGAATATGATCGTTTAAAACTGTGCTGGAAAGACCTGTTGGCTGCCCGGGCTTGTTGTTGTCCAGGTTTATATCATTTCTGTAAATTTTTGAGTAGGAATTATAGTTAACATCTGATCCCAGCATGATAATATCCAGGTCTTTGTCGTTGTCATAGTCTCCCCAAAGAACAGAACCGGTGATAAGTCCGGGTAAATTATATCCTGTCTGTTCAGCAAAAGTATTACCACCGTTGTTTTTATATATTTTGGCAGCACAACCACCTCCTACCCAGCCTGTTATGAGTATGTCCAGGTCACCGTCATTATCATAGTCTCCCAGATCGCAGGATCCGTCTGAAAATGCAGTTAATCCAGCGTTGGCATCCGTAAATGTATTATTTCCGTTATTAAGCAATACTCTGGCGCTGGAGCTCTGGCCTGCAATCACTATATCCAGATCGCCATCGTTATCGATATCTCCGCAGTCCATAAAACTTGAACTGAGCCCTGGTATATTTGTATTGGTAATTTCTGAAAATGTATTGTCTCCATTATTGTGATAAAGCCTGGAAATATTTCCTGATGCTGAATTGCCACTCAAGACAATGTCGAGGTAGTTGTCATTGTCAAAATCTCCCCACATAGCTGTTCCGTCACTGATCCCGGTAAATGATGTTCCGGTCTGTTCTGTAAATGTATTATCCCCATTGTTCCTGAATATTTTGGTTACACTTGTCGAACCGGTTGTTGTTCCTGTCATAAGGATATCCATATCGCCATCATTATCGTAGTCTCCAATTGCATTTTTGTTATCTGACAGTTCAGGAAACAATATGGATGGCTGGACTGTAAAAGTATTATCCCCGTTACCCTGGTATATTTGGGTAGCCCAGTTTGATAACAGATAATTCATCAAGATATCTATTTTGCCGTCATTGTTGTAATCGAAAAGATTAGCAGTTGCGGCATTATTGGGTAATCCTGCACTCACTTCAACAAAGGAATCAGTATTGTCATTTCGGTATAAGATTCCTGAAAAAATAACATCCAGATCCCCGTCATTGTCATAATCACCGAAATTGACTGACGCATTGTTGGCCCCATCAAAGTTCCCGATAACCTCAGTGAATAGATCAGTCGTGAATATGGCAGGATTATTCGTTGTGATCTGAGTATAATATTGCTCTGTATTTGCTGAACCGTCAAATTCAATAACATGAAAGATATAGCTGGATTCAGGTTCCAGTCCGGAAACTGTTGTTTCTCCGGGTGAACCTTTATAGATGCAGAACCATCCGGAGGTTCCTATCTGATCGCCGGTTCCAAATACAGAGTTGGGGGTATATGTTTGGCTGTTAACAGGAGTCGCTGAACCTGTCTCTGCCTTCTTCGCAAAAACGATACAGTTTTCAGCATTTCCCCTTATCCATTTGAGGTTTACGCCTGCCGATCCCAGTACAGTGCCTGTAACATGATGAGCTGGTGAGTCTGTATTAATTGTGAAATCACCGCCATATAAAAATGCTCCTCCTGTATAACTATTGTCTACCGCCTGTACACTCCAGTGATATTGATCTTTCTTAAGTGTCTTAATCAAAAAGGATGTTCCAAGCTGTCCGTTGCCCATGGCTGTTACTTTCCTCTGGTATGCTGTTGTGGTATTTGGAGAGACTATATCAAAACCTCCTGCCGTGGTTCCGACTTTTACATTATAAGTCATTGATTGATCTGAAGTTTCATCGGCTGGCACACCAGCTGACCAGTTCAGAGTGACATCTGCTGCTGAAACCGTTGATGAAGGATTCTGTGGGGCTGCAGGAGCGTTATTTGGTGTAGGGCAATCATTACGGTATATTTTGAATATTATCTGTCCTGACTGATCTTCTCCTGTCAGTATTATATCAAGGTTATCATCCATATCGAGATCGCACCAGAGCGCCTGGCCATTTTTGACACCTGTCAGGCTTGCACCAATATCCACAAATGTGTTATTCAAGTCATTTCTGTAAATACTTGCAGATATGGTACCAGATGAGTTTTCCCCGGTCACCAGCACATCCAGATCCCCGTCATTATCAAAATCACCCCATGAGGCATAGCTGAATCCAACCTGTGGCAAATCGACAACCTGCAGTGTGAAATTGTTACTTCCATTATTTCTGTATATCCTTGTTCTTCTTCCATCATAAGCTATCCCGGTGATCAGGACATCAAGATCACCGTCATTGTCATAGTCGCCCCATGAAGAATTCCCGGTCTGATGTCCTAATATTCCGGTATTGACTTCTGTAAAAATCTCATTTCCATCGTTTCTGAAGAGAGCCACAATAGCAACAGACGTGACTCCGTTCTGAAGAATATCCAGATCTCCATCATTATCATAATCACCCCAGGAGACTGTTCCTCTGATGAGTGATGATAATGATACATTCAACTCAGTAAAAACATCCCCTCCTTCGTTCCTGTATATTCTGGCTTGCCTTATGTTATCATCTGTTAAGCCGGATATCACTAAATCCTGATCACCGTCATTGTCATAATCACCCCATGAAACAGATCCATAATATAAAGGTGTTATGCCTGTGTTTATGTCTGTAAAGACATCCGCACCATCATTCCTATACAATATTAGTGACCCGTTAGAGGAAGCGTCACGCCCTGTGACTAAGAAATCGATATCCCCATCATTGTCATAGTCGGTTGCAGAGGCAGAAGAGTAATATAAATCTGTAAATGCTGCAGATGACTCAGAAAAATTGAAACTCCCGTTATTATTGTATAATTTGGTTAAGGGAGTAGTAGAAGGTGAAGTAGATGACCCTGATATAAGTATATCCTGGTAATCGTTGTTTTTATTGAAACCGCTTAATACCACATTGCCAATAGAAATTCCCTGTATAGAGTTCGATATTTCAACAAAGGGCTGAGAAAACAAATCAGGGATGATTGATAGAAAAATCAGAACTAGATACTGTATCTTGAAATGACTTTCTTTCATACTGGTCAGGTGTAGAAAAAACATCTTCAAAATATATGATAATAATCCTGATCTAACAAATTTATTTTTACTTATTTGACTAATCGATTGATAGTTGGGATGAGGAAGAAAGAATGGGTGATGAGGGGGAGTGGGAGAGTAAGAGATTGCTACGTTTCCTCCGGCCACCGGTAGCCGCACACCGCATGCCGGATTCATTCCACCACAATTTTCCGATTCGCAAAATAATCTTCTAACAGGAAGTTAATCAGGTATATACCCTTCGTTTGTCCGCTTAGATCGATGTGGCCCTGGAAATGCTCAGTGGTTTTCTCAAACCTGAGATTGAGTATCTGTCGTCCCTCGTTGGTGAATATCCTGATATCCAGCTCTCCGAAAATATTATTATCCAGCTCAAATGTCACTATACCCGTTGTAGGATTGGGATAAATCTTCAGCCCTGAGAAAGGATCGATATCTTCTATGCCTACTGCTCCTGATGGTATTTTTAATGTATCGCTAATAGTTACACAACCTTTATCGTTGGATATAAGAACATTATACCTTCCAAGGTTCTGATTGGCAACATAGAGATAAGTATCCGCACCGGGAATAAGAGTCCCGTTATAGTACCATTTATATGAAGCTGCACTGTTGCTGCTGCAAACAAGGTACCATATCGTTGGCCCTTTTGCATAGATGAGAGGCTTGTCAGGAGCATCAGCGAATGAAACATCCATAATATCAGATTGCAATTTACATCCGTTCAGGTCTGCTTCAACTGAATATCCGGCCTGTTCCCTGATCCCCCCAAGGGAAGATGATGTTGCATTGTTAACAGATACCCCGTTTCTATACCACTGGTAGTTAACTCCGGTCACGACATCTCTTATATTCAGTATGACAGGATCCTCTCCGAGACACATTCCGGCGTGGTAATTATCGGAAACAATAGCAGGTTTCACGGGCATGGCCCTTACTGTAACACTTACCGGGGAGGTTCTGACTGTACACCCGGCAGCATTTGATATATCGAGCCGGTAATTACCGGATGTGGATGCAGTGTAACTGTTCGCTGTGGCACCGGTAATAGGTCCGTTATCGTTCCTCCAGTTATATAAATTACCTGATGTCTGAGCTACACTTAGGGTAATGCTACCGCCCTGGCAGAATTGCGGAGCACCGCTGAAACTTACAGCACTGACCGCAGGAAGGACGTTCACAATAACATCGAGAATGTTTGTAGCAGATACTGAGCAGCCGTTACTGTTCGAGACAACCAGGTTATAGGACCCTGCGTCTTTAGCTGTGAATTGATTCGAATTGGTTCCTACTGCTCCGCCATTAAGTTTCCACAAGTATTCATAACCGGTTGTATTGGTGACACTCATAGTAACTGAATCGCCCTGGCAGAATTGCAGCGGACCGGCTGCAGATATAGTCGGAATAGTTGGAGAGGCCAACACATTTACAGTAACATTCTCAGTTTTTGTTATACAGCCATCGGAATTTGATATCTTCAACCTGTAAATACCGCTGTTTTGTGCAGAATAAATATTCGAAATGGCTCCTGATATTGTTGCCCCATTATTTTCCCACTGGTATATGTAAGCGGTATTGTTTGTTACACTCAAGTCTACACTACCACCCTGGCAGAATTCTGTTTGTCCGCTTATATTAACTGTGGGGAGAACAGGTTTTGCAATGACAATAACATTAACTGTGTTGGATGAATTTACAGAGCAACCAGTTGAATTTGACACAACAAGCGAATATAATCCTGAAGATTTTGCCACTATTGAATTCAGGTTGGTACCTGTAGCTCCACCATCTTTTTTCCAATCGTAAATATATCCCGATGTATTTGTTACACTCAGGATTACTGAGTCGCCCTCGCAGAATTGCAACGGACCGCTTGCTGAGATCGATGGAGCAAGCGGGGCATTCCGGGCTGTAACAGTAACCTGAGATGAAGTAGTGCTACAATTACCAACAGGATTAACCACTTCAACACTATAATTACCGCTTAGCCTGGCAACATATTTACTTGAATCAGCACCTGTTAATCCTGCTCCGTCCATTTTCCATGAGTAAAGGAAATCCTTACTGTAATTTGCGGATAGAGTTATACTGTCTCCATTGCAGAAGGTGAGCGGGGCACCTGTCACAACAGCAACTGGTACAGATGATACAATTACTGTTCGTGATGTCGAATCAGAGCATCCGTTGTCAGCATATGCCCATAGTTCTGCTTTATAAGTCCCCGGATTAATATAACCATGTGACCCGGGATCCTGCTGAGTTGATGATAGCAGGTCGCCGAAATTCCATTGCCATGTACTGATTGTCAGTCCATTTGTATTGGTATTATTGGTAAAAGTTGTTGCAGTTCCCTGGCAGGCTATATCTGCTGAAAAAGCAGTTAAAGGAACAGATTTGACAATCACATCATGGCTTTGATATGCGCTGTCCCCCGATAATGAGTATGCCCAGAGTCCGACTGTGAAAGTTCCTGAACTGGTATAAAGATGCTGTGGATTCTGCAGCGAGCTGCCGGTTCCATCACCAAAATTCCAGTTCCATTTAACAACTGCATCAGTTGCAACTGAAAGGTCATAAAAATCGTTAGTACTGCCAAGGCAAACATTATCATAGGTGAATTCCGGACTTACATTTACTAAAATAATGGAAGCCATTTCTGCCCAAGGTCCACCTGTATTAGCGAGATCGACAGCCTGAACACTCCAGTAGTAGGTATCAGCAGGCAAATCTGATATTTTCCAGCGGTTATTTAAAAATGCATTTCCCGGTTGAATTACATATCTGAATCCTGATACTTTATCTGCCATAGGCGACATAATATTAACACTGTCAGGGTGGGTTCCAATCCAAATATTATAGGTGCACCCCGGACAATCTGCTACTTTATCCCATTTAAGGATGACATCAAGACCAGAACGTTCATAGTTTAAATTTGTCGGAGGAGTAGCTACCTTATCATATATGGCATAATTGTCAAAAAACTGTACATAATCGCCATCATTTATTTTCATTATGAAATCCAGGCCATTTTTGTTATCAAGGTTGGGTGCCAAAAATGGTTGGTCCAATTGTTGAACATCTCCTAATTCTACTACAATTTCTTCCAATACCTGATTATTATTAATGTATAATCTCACACCATCAGCGGAAGTCCCATATGTGGAAGCCGAAAAAATGTCAAGGTCACCGTCGTAATCATAATCAGCCCAGAAATTTGACATGTTTCTCCAGCTTCTGATGGGCAGGTTTGCATCGTCAAAAATCAGATTATGGTTTAATAGTACTCGTGCATAGTTGTCACCCTGGCTACTTCGACCGGCCATGTAAATATCAAGTTCGCCATCTAAATCATAATCTCCTGCTAATATTCCATAACTCTTTATGTATCTGTACAATTGATTGTCAGGGATTACATTTTCAATAAAATTAAAATCACCATTATTATTGTATTGATAGGTATTAAGTATCCCTAATGAGTCTCGACCATATATTACCAGATCAATATCCATGTCATTATCAAAATCGGCTGTAACTGCTCCGCAATCTTCAAATCCACGAATAGTATGCGACACTTCCTGAAATGAGCCATCGCCTTTATTTTTAAAGATATAGGTAACTGGTTTATCATTAACTCCAAGATTCGTAGTCCTCCCGGAGGTTATCATATCCTGTAAACCATCATTATTAAAATCAGCCCAAAGCGCATATTCAAAATTAGTGTTTCTAACAAGCGCACTATCAATAATATCATAAGTTACTCCATTGGTGCTGCCGAAAAGGACTATGCTGGAATCAAGTGATATATCACCTGAATAATTACCTGAAAGTGAAAAATCGAGAAAATTGTCATTGTTATAATCATTCGGGGCAATGGTGTATAGTGGATTAAATGCATCACTAAATATGGTGTCGTAATTATTTGGACTGAATCCACTACCTGTATTTTTTGATACTATAATTTTATTATCCCCACTCAGAAAAAGATCATAATCATTGTCATAGTCGTAATCAATATAGATTGCAGGAGTAGTAGTGTTTGGCGCCTCACTAAATGCAGATTCTGTAAATTGGTTTTTAATTTCAAAACTGTTCTCAGCAGAAAAAGGAGATGCAGCTAAGGAATTATCAATAGATTGTACACCCCAGAAATATGTTCCGGTTGGTAAATCTTTTATTATCCATGCTGTATCCTGGATATATCCTTGTTTGGATATTTTTCGGAAACCATTTGAAATATCAGCCAGGGGAGATACAATATCCACTCCCATACTTACAGTACCTACATAAATATTGTAAGTAAGTGCTTTTTGGGGTGTATTATTATCAGTGGCGTGATCCCAGGTCAATATTACACTGGTTCCTGAAATAGTGGCAGTCAGGTTCTGTGGCGCTGCGGGTTTTAAATTTGCAGTAACTGTTGTGTTTATATGTATTTGCGTAGCACCCGGACCGTTGTTATATCCGTTAATTATAAAATCCAGATCATTATCATTGTCGTAATCACCAAACTGATAATTGGTTATAAGCAAGGGATTCATAGTAAATACTGCAGGTTTCAGGGAATCTGATCCATCATTAATATAAATAACGTTACCATTATAAGCAGGGTCTTGTTTACCGCCTGAGCAATGAACATCCAGGTCCCCGTCATTATCAATATCTCCAAAGCCGGTACCTGCATAATTTGAGCCAGGAACAATTATATTGGATAGAGAAAAGCTGTTACCGGAATTATTTATATAGAGTAATCCTCGTATTTGAGATCCATCATCTCCACCCAGTAACAGGTCAGGATATCCGTCACTATTGAAATCTCCCCACTCAAACCTGCTATATGCCAGATTCACAAACTGATCACTGGTAATGGAATAAATACCACCATTATTTTCCCATAAACGGGTATACTTGTTAGTATTTATATCCTGACCGCTAATAAAAATATCAAGGTCCTGGTCCAGGTCATAATCTATAAATCCAATTTTCCCATTGATAATACCAGGCAATCCTGCCATAATAGCTGTAAAACTACCCTTATCATTCCTGTATAGGGCTGTAAAAATTCTATTACCGGTACCTTGGCCGGATATTAGTACATCATAATCTCCGTCATTATCATAGTCACCCCAGTCCAGTGACGAACTTGTTACAGGATTAAATCCGGTGAAATAGTTATAGAAGGTTTTATCAGAAATATTAAAAGTGTCGATTCCGGCAACCAATCCTGAGTTATCACCTGAATAGAGCATATCAGGCAGGTTGTCATTATTAAAATCGCACCAGGACATATCTCCTTGCATTAAAGGAGGAATAGTTGAATTATCCACAATGTTATTACTCTCAAAGAAATATAGGATTCCCTGTCCTGTTCCAAAAGAATACTGGTTTCTTCCGGAAATGGAAGCATCCAGATCTCCATCGTCATCAACATCAACCCAGTTAACCGATGACAGCATAGTATTGGCGAGTGATAATCCGGAATTAACGTATTGCGCATTACCGTCTTGTGCAAATACACACAATAAAAACAATATAGCTGTAGAAACTTTGAGAATGATAACTCTTGTTTTCATGCTAACCAGGATATTTGATCACTTATTTTTTCCTGAACACAATCTTCTGCATATTAGATTCCACAAGAAACAACGGTTTCTCATATAGTCATCTCCTTTGTTTTCACCAATGGACATGGTAAGATTTACTTTTCTTGGTTTAGTATTTTCATCCAGGATAACAGTTTGAATAAAAGTCCCATCAGGATTTGCACGGATAGGCCCCAGAAGTTCTCCGCTGCTTACTTCAAGATCAATATTCTTTAGGGAATTCGGATGAGGAACATTGCCAGAACGGTCTTTCAGGTTAAGCGAAATGTTGTAGGCAGTGTGCCCGGCAATTATCGTATCACTCTTTCTTACCCTCTTAACATAGTATTTTAAGAGGGTATTTACACGCACAAAGGTGTTTATCTGATCTTCGCGATTTACTTGCTCTCCATCTATGGTCTTTGAGATACCCACATTGAACATATAGGATCCTTCCTGACTCAGTTTTTCAATTTCAGCAGTATAAACTCCATCCCCTGCTTTTACATCCCCTCCTATTCCGTCATCTTTGAACTCTAGTCCGCTAATGGGTAACCGCTTGTTGAAAATGTTTATGTCTTTCTGACTTATCATCCGGGACCTGAGCATTGTTGCTGAACTGACGTCTGTATAGGCCAGTCTGTTTTTTTTCAACAATGCCTGAGTTTGCTCTTCATTCAGGTTTTGTTCCTTGGCAATTTCCAGTGTACGACTTGTCATCTGTTCAAGTTCAATCCCTTTAAATTCTTCTAAAAGGTTCATGGTAAATTTGCTCGCTGCCAAAATATTTCCATAACCAATCAAAGGTTTGGAACCATTTATCATGGTATGGTCGAGGTTTGTGATCGGTTCATTACCCAACCTCAGTTCAAGGTGAATTTTCATTGGATCGCCGGTATAATACCGGTCTTTATCTAACCAGGTATTGAATTTCAGCTGTTTCGGTTGATTCATGACGATATACTGGAACTTCTCAGGGGAGCTGATCCCTGTTGCATCCAATATAAGAGTCCATGGATCAGTACCTACCACTCCCTTTTTCAAAAGGAAACTGCCTGAAACAGTGATAATGGAATAGTTTTCCCTGTGTACATATTTTATATCCGGATGCGAAGCGGGCAGCAAATGGTTATCAGAGCTTTTAACCTTTACATCCAGGTAGTCTTGCTGAGAAGTTGTCCAGCTGACAAAAAAGCTGACTTTGCTGTCAAACCTGGATACTGGAATCTTGAATTCTATAACATCGCCCTGGTTAATAACTCCTATTGGATCAATCGTATAGTCCAATCCTAAGTCCTGAAAGACCTGAAAGTATGCTTGTTCCAATGCATGAGTGGCATCCCATGCAGAAGCAGGAGATGTTGTGGGATTTACAAATTTGGGATTTCCACCATATTGATTGGAAATATCATAGAATTCTGCAAAGGTTTTCTCAGCAATGGAGCCAAGCAGATCAACATCCACATTGGTATTTTGTCCAAAGGCAATTGTATTTATTTTAATGCCAGATGGAAGGATTACGCTCTGCACGTCATCAATGGTATTCGGACAATTCTGTACTCCATCACTTAAAAGGACCATGGATTTATTAGTAACGCCAGGTGAAAACATACCTGCACCAACATTCAGTCCTTCCAGCAAAGGAGTCATATTGCCAGTTGAAAGACCATTTATTTCACTCTTAATTGCCAGAATATTTTCATCACCTATGACAGTCATTGGGATTTCAATGTCTGCGTGACAATCATAAGGATAGATACCATTTGTGCTCTTAAATCCAGCTAATCCAAAGTATGCCTGGTATTCGAAATTTGAATTCAGCAGATCCGTAAAAGATGTGAGTGCTTTTTTCGCATAAGAGATTCTTTGATGGTCAGCAGGTACTGGTTGGTTCCCATTGTAATCCCACGACATGCTTCCTGAAAGATCGATCACACCGACCACTTCAGGACAATTATCAATAATATCAACGGTAACTTCAGCACTGGCAGGGCATCCGTTCAAGATATAAGTGCAGGTGATTTTTACGTTGTCAACTCCTGACGGGACACTACTCAAATTGAACGTTACACTTCCGTCTGAGTTATTTGTAAACGGGAAAGCTGGCGTAAATGTCCAAGTAGTGGCACCTCCTGGAGGATCAATATTACTTGTAATGGTTACTTCTCCCCCTTGTCTGCAATAGGGGCCATAGCTTGCGATACTGACAACAGGAGGTTGGTTAACAGTTATTCCTATACTTCTGGCAATACTTGTTCCGCAGCTATTGCTTGTTGTTACAGATAAATTACCCGATGTGGCAGAAGCAGAATAACTTACAGTTACAGAGTTTGATGCTCCTGTTATAGTTGCTCCTGTGCCGCTGTAACTCCAATTATAGGTTACAGTTGGATCAAGGGGAACTGTGTAGGCGACATTGGAGGCTCCCTTGCATACTGTTGAGGTTGATGTTGTAAAGGCTGCCGGTTGAACGGGCAGAGTATTCACAGTTATTGCAATGGTTCTGGCAATACTTGTTCCGCAGCCATTGGTCGCTGTTACTGATAAATTACCCGATGTGGCAGAAACAGAATAGCTTAACGTTACAGAGTTGGTTGTTCCTGTTATTGTTGCTCCTGTGCCACTGTAACTCCAATTATAGGTTACAGTTGGATCAAGGGGAACTGTGTAGGCGACATTGGAGGCTCCCTTGCATACTGTTGAGGTTGATGTTGTAAAGGCTGCCGGTTGAACGGGCAGAGTATTCACAG
>Ga0214473_10004520_pt1 | contig 16719 bp, 23 predicted proteins | sample RVTome_7_FD_203509 | JGI IMG/M metagenome (GOLD analysis project Ga0214473, IMG submission 203509) | Soil microbial communities from uranium-contaminated site in the Upper Colorado River Basin, Wyoming, United States - RVT98D197 | ecosystem: Environmental > Terrestrial > Soil > Contaminated >... | reverse complement strand
GCATCGCCCGGTGGCGCAAGCCCGTGCGCTCGAGGCCCCGCCGCGCCTTCCCCCGCTTCCGATCGGTGCGCGGGCGCGCGGCGCGCGCGTGACGCTATCGCTCGACGAGAAGGTGCTCGCGCTGCATTGCGCGCTCGAAGGCGCGCGCATCCCGCACGCCTTCGGCGGCGCCCTCGCCCTCGCCTACTGGGCCACACCCCGGGGCACGGTGGACATCGACGTGAACATCTTCCTCGGGGTCGACCAAGCCGAGCGCGTGCTCCGCGCGCTCGCTCCCCTCGGCGTCGAGCACGGGGAGCTGCGGCTCGCGGAGATCCGCAAGCGCGGGCAGGCGCGCCTCCGCTGGGAGCACACGCCGGTCGATCTCTTCTTCTCCTACGACGCGCTCCACGACCGCTGCCTCGAGCGCACGCGCAGCGTTCCCTTCGGCGACGGCGCCTCGATCCCGGTCTTGAGCGCAGAGGATCTCTCGATCTTCAAGGTGATCTTCGACCGCCCCAAGGACTGGTCCGATGTCGCCGAGATCCTCTTCGCGCAGGGCCCCGGCTTCGATGCCAGCTACGCCCTCGACTGGCTGCGGCGCATCCTCGCCGCGGACGACGCGCGGCTCACCCGGTTCGAAGCGCTGGTGCGTGATCCGTCGCAAGGGCCATCGGGTCCGCGGCGGGCCTAGGAGTCGGTGGGAAGGAAGTGGTCGGGCCGGCGAGATTTGAACTCGCGACCTCCTGAACCCCATTCTCGCAGGGCGACTTTCGCGGAGTTGCGCGGAGTGACGTAAGGGTGCGCGGAGTCACGGGATTCGCACGATACCTGTGGTGCTCAGGTTCGGCCAGTTGGGTGAGTTTTGCCGAGTTGGCACCCAGGATGCACCCAAGAATGACACGATTCGGTGTCGGGTCCCTGATGCTTGCCGGGTCGGGGCTGACTCCCACGGCACCGTCGGCTAGATTCCCCCTCGGGTCCTCCAACCCACCCCCCTTGGAGCTCGCGCCGGTCCCCGCTTCGCGGAGTGTCCAGCCATGATGGACGCGGATGAGCTCTATCGGCATAGGATCGTCGTCACGCGCGAGGTCGCGATGGCGATTCTCATCGAGCGCGCGATGAGGCTTGGCGACTGGACGCTCGACGCGGAACCGTGGCTGCGCCGTGCCGTCATGGGCGGCGCCGCTCGGAAGCATCCCGAGGTGTCGCGCGAAGCCACCTGGGCGGTCCTCCGCGAGCCGAGCGTACACCGGCTCCCCCGTACCACTCGCGCCCAGGCGATCCGCTTCCGCGTCAGGCGACAGATCCGGCGCCTGCTCACGAACTACGGCGACGCTGACGAGCTCGGCGCCCAGGATCTCGACGGCCTCGAGATCGACAAGCGAGCTGCCATGCGGCTACGGAAGGTGCGGCCTCAGATGCCGCCGAGCGCCGAGGAGGTCCGTGGCTGGTGGATCGGACAAGGGAAGCTCACCGACGGACCTACCTGGCAGCGATTCCAGCGAGACGAAGAGGATCCTGACGCGCTTGTGAGCCGGTGGGGACCGCCTGATTTCGAGGGGTCCGTTCTCCTTGAGGTGCGGGCTCGGGCCGTGGCGAAGAACGAGCAGGAGCGGGTCTACCTCCGGCTTCTTGCCGAGGGGCACCAGAAGGCGGAGGCGCAACGCCTCTCGGAGCTACCGCCTGGGGAGGCTCGAGCCTTCGAAGACCGGATCCGGCGGGCGATCGGGAGGCGCTGAAGCCTCACCCCTAAGCTCGCCCTGCCACCTGGCCCCCGCACGACCTCAGCTTTCCCGAGCTGGCCCGGGGGGCCAGCACTCCAAGACCACCCCTTCGTGTCGCCCTTCCTCTGTAGAGGGTGCGCGGGCATTCCGCGCGATTCGATTGGAGGGCGACGCAGATGGAGTTCGAGGTCGGCCTCTTCGCCATCGGCCGCGATGGCGCAGTCAGCCTGATCGGGCGCACGCAGGACCCCGAGCTCGTCCGCAGCGTCCGCGAGGAGCTGGCCGCCGCCCACCGGCGCGAGCTCGGACGTCTCGAGGGTCCGGTCCGCCTCGTGCCCATGGGCGAGGGGGCGGACCGTGGCTGAGCCGCTTCGCGTCACCGAAGGCTCGGTCGCGCCGACCCGGCCCCTCCCCCAGCTCATGACGGCCGCCGAAGTGGCCCGCGTGCTCCGTGTCACGACGCACCGGGTGTACGAGCTCGGGCGATTGGGCGTCCTCCCCGCGGTGCCCATCGGCCGCCAACGCCGGTGGCGCGAAAACGTAATTCGGGAATTCGTGGAGGGCGGCGGTGCTCCGCTCGCGGGTGGCTGGCGCCGGGAGCCGGCCTGAAATGCGAAGCGCGGCCTCGCCAGACCGCGCTTCTCGGAGAAGACAACAACGTGAACGACCGTGCAGCATCCTACCCTACGCGCAAGCGACGATGCAAGCCGCCGGGTGGCGACTGGCTCTTTTCCTCGCGTGGCCGCGAGCTCGTGCGCGGCCGGCTGCTCCACGGCCAGGTCCACCGGCCTGCGGCGCAGGCCGAGGGCGAGCTGCGCACCCTCGAGCTCGGGGCGGAGCGATGAGCGCGCTCGCGCATTCTTATGCGCCTAGGGCGATAAGATCGCGGCGTCACCGGCGGACCAAACCGCAGATCCGCGCCATCCGCGACTCCATCCGCGAAACCCTTGAGGACATGCACCCGCAGACCGTGCGCGGGCTCTTCTACCAGCTCGTCACGAGGGGGCTCGTCGAGAAGAGCGAGAGCGAGTACAAGACGACGATCGTTCGGTTGCTCGCCGCCATGCGGCGCGCGGGCGAGATCCCGTACGAGTGGATCTCCGACGAGTCGCGCTGGATGCGAAAGCCCGAGACGTTTGACTCCTACGGCGAGGCATTACGGCGCACGGCTGCAAACTACCGCAGAGACCTTTGGGCCGACCAGCCGGTGTACGTCGAGATCTGGTGCGAAAAGGAAGCGCTTGCTGGGCTGATCGTCGAGGAGACGTGGACGTACGACGTGCCCCTCCTCGTGAGCAAGGGCTTTTCGAGCCTCTCGTACCTCCACTCCGCGGCGAAGCAGATCGAGGCCCACGAGAAGGTGGCGTACGTCTATCACTTCGGAGACCACGATCCCTCAGGAATTGCGATCGCGAAGAGAGTGGAGCTCGAGCTCCGCCGCATGGCTCCTGACACTGAGATTCACTTCGAACGCGTCGCGGTGACGAAGGAGCAGATCAGGCGACTGAGACTTCCGACGCGGCCGACGAAGAAGTCCGACACGCGGGCTAAGAAGTTCCGGGGACGCAGCGTAGAGCTCGACGCGATCGCGCCCGACGAGTTGCAGCGCCTGGTTCGCGGCTGCATCGAGCAGCACATCGACGGCCGCGTGCTGGCCCGGACGAAGCGCATCGAGGAGATGGAGCGCGAGACGCTCACGAACCTGATCGGAGCGGAGGCCGGCGTATGACAACCCTCGTTCGCGATCGCGTCGCCGAGCACCGCCTCGCCGAGTGCTGGCTCGCCCGCCTTCGTGCTGAGGCCGAGCGCGAGATCGCGCGGCGTGGTGGATTCGGTGGTCGTGTGCGTCCCGCGCAGCGGCGCTGGAGCCGCGCCCTCGACGCGATCGAGCAGGCCGAGCACGAGGTCGCCGCGTGATGGCAGGCGCCCACCCTCACTCCGAGACCGAGCGCGCGATCCCCTCGCGCGAGATCCCCGCCATCGACGAGCTCGCGCGGCTCAGGAAGTGGGTCTCGTGGAAGTACGCCACGCGCGACGGAAGGGTCACGAAGATCCCGATCATGCCGGACGGCAGCGCGGCCTCGGTGACGGATCCCAGCACCTGGTCCTCGTTCGAAGAGTGCGGCAGCGCGGCCTTGCAGGGCACGGGCGAGGGCCCGGGATTCGTGCTCGCGCTCGGCGACGGCTACGTGGGCGGCGACTTGGACAAGTGCGTGAAGCCGGACGGCTCCATCGAGCCCTGGGCCGCCGAGATCGTGAAGGAGTGCAACACCTACACAGAGGTGAGCCCGAGCGGACGCGGGCTGCGCTTCGTCGCTCGCGGGCGACTTCCCCAGGGTGGGCGAAAGCGTGGCCAGGTCGAGGTGTACGACGACACTCGATACCTGACGATCACCGGCCGCCACCTGCGGGGCACCCCCGACACGATCGAGGAGCGGACCGCCGAGCTTGCGGCCGTTCATGCGTGGGTCTTCGGGAAGCCCCGCACCAACGGCTCCGGCCGGGTCGAGTACGAGCGCGGCGAGGGCTGGGATGGCGAGTTGCCCGAGGCTGTGGCCGCACTCGCCGGCAAGAACGAGCGCATCCGCCGCCTGCTCGAGGAGCGCCACGAGGTTCTCGACTACCCGAGCGAGAGCGAGGCCGACCTGGCGCTCGCGGCGAGCCTCGTTCTGCACGGTCTACCGGGCGCGGAGATCGAGGCAACGCTCCTCTGGCGGCGGCGCGGGGACGGGAAGGATGCGCAGTATTTTCGGCGGACTGTCGAACGAGCGCTCGCTGGAGCCCGCGATCACCACGACGAGGGCCCGACCGACCAGACCGACGATGACCCGAACGCTGCGGCTGGTGCTGCACAGATCCTCACCATCGAGCTCGCCGATCGCCAGCTCGACGACATCATCGACGACTCCGTGGAGGCGATCCTCCAGGCGAACAATCCGCCGTCCCTGTTCATGCGTGGCGGCACCGTGGTCTCGATCGCCGCGGACGAGCACGGGAGCGCCATCATCCGCGAGCTCACGGAAGCCGCGCTCGTGGACCGGCTCGCAGGCTCGGCGCGGTGGCTCCGTGGCAAGGGCGAGTCCGGCCCCTCGAAGACGCTCGCGAGCGTCGTGCTCCCGAGGCTCCTGCGCTTGGACTCCGACTCGGCCCTCCCTGCGCTTCGCGGCGTGACCGAGAGCCCCATCCTGCGGGCGGACGGCTCTCTCCTCGAGCGCCCCGGTTACGATCCGGTGACGAGGCTCGTCCACGCCCCCGAGCCTGGATTCTCGCTCCCGCCCGTCCCGCGCATCCCAACGGAGCCGGAGCTGCGCGCCGCCGTTGCGGTGGTCGAGGACATCCTCCGCGACTTCCCCTTCGCGACCAACGCCGACCTGGCGACCGCCTGGGCTGCGTTGTTCACGATCGCGTTGCGCACGATGATCGAGGGCGCGCTCACCCCGCTCTTCCTCTTCGATGCTCCGGCTCCAGGGACCGGAAAGGGACTACTTGCCCGAGCGCTCGGCCAGGCGGCCACCGGGGCACGGCCGCCGATGATGAGCGCGCCCGGGGATCGCGATGACGCGGAGTGGCGCAAGCGCGTGACGGCCACTCTCTTCCTCGGCCGCTCGCTCGCGATCATCGACAACGTAGAGCAGCCGATCGGCTCGCCCGCGCTGGCGGCGCTCCTCACCACCGACACGTGGACCGACCGCATCCTTGGGCGCTCCGAGATGGTGACCCTCGCGGCGCGGACCGTCTGGATCGTGACGGGGAACAACCTGCGGTTGCGCGGGGACCTCCCGCGGCGAGCGGTGTGGTGCCGCCTCGACGCGCAGCTCGCCCGCCCCTGGGTTCGCGACGGCTTCCACCATGCGGACCTCCTCGGATGGGTGAGCGACAACCGGAGCCAGCTCCTCGGCGCCGTCTTCACGATCGCCAGGAGCTGGATCTCCGCGGGGCGGCCCGGACCGCCCGAGAGCGTGCCGAAGCTCGGGAGCTTCGAGGTCTGGCGCGAGACCATCGGCGGGATCCTCTACTCGATCGGCATCAAGGACTTCCTGGGGAACCTGGGGTCTCTCTACGACGCGCTCGACGACGAGACGCCCGCGTGGGCCGCATTCCTCTCCGTGCTGCGGAAGACCTACGTGAACACGGCGTTCACTGTGGCGCAGATCATGAAGGTGATCCTGGCGAGCCAGGAGTCCGAGCTTCGGGCGGTCCTGCCGGCGGACCTCGCGTCAGCACTCGAGAAGCCTGAGAGCCTCGCAAGGCGGCTCGGCAAGGCCTTCGCGAGAAGGGTGGACACCCGCTTCGTGGTGGAAGGCGGGACCACGATGCGCCTCATTCGGGACGGCACGGCTCACCACGCCGGCCGCTGGAAGGTCGTGGGGGAGTGATGCACTACCTCGACGCTGGGGGGTTTGGGGATTTGGGGGGTCATTCTCCTACTACTTCTACTACTCATCTCTCTTACGCGAGGACGGGTAAGAAACCCCCCGAAACCCCTAACCCCCCTCGTGACCGCTCGGCTCGCGTCCACCCGCTCGTCCTCCCGCTCCTCGCGTTCCTGGTTCCGCCGAGCAGCCCGCGAAAGTGTCTCGGCGGCCGAGCGCGTGCCCCGATCTCGTGGTCCTGCGTGGTCCTCGGCTCTCGCGTTCACCTTCGACCGCCTGATTGCCAGTCAAGCCGTCAGGGTGAAACCTCCGAAGCATCGGGCGCTTGCGGGACCCGGTGTGCCGCCGGTGTGCCGGGAGGCCTCGCGTGAGGGCCCGATACCGCTCGCCCGAGTGGAGGGCGAACGTCGCGCGGGGGCTTCGGCGCAGGTACGAAGTCCTCCGCAGGGCCGCTCGCATCACGCCCTCCGACCTGGTCGCGCTCGCCCGTGTCGGCTCCCCGGTGCGCGCCGAGCTGCGCCCGCTCGTCGATGCCGCCGCCAGCGAGCTCGAGGAGCTCGTCGCGGCGCTCGGTGGCCAGGACCACGTGAGCCCGCAGCGGCTCCTCCTGGCGCAGGACGTGGTGCGGCTGGGGCTCCTCGTGCGTGCGCTCATGCAGCGATTCGCGCAGTCGGGTGACGCCGACCTCGCGAGTCGCCTCGGGACGCTCCTCTCGACGCGCCGCGCCGGGATCGTGGCGCTCGGCCTGGAGCGTCACGCCCGCGAGGTGAGCCTGAAGGACTACGTCGCGCAGCGCGAGCGCGAGACGCGCGACGGCGCAGGCGGCGCGAACGGCAGCGTGACCGAGGCCGAGGTCGTGTCCCCCGCAGCCGCGATGCCTGGCGAGGGAGAGGAGGTGCCCGATGCCTGAGCCGTCCGAGGTGGAGATCGTTTCCAGGACCCCTCATAACGCGGGGTTCTCGCCGGCAGGATTGATCCCTGAGGGCAGCCGGGAGCACTGGTACAGGCTTGCAGCGCGGGCTCATCAGTCGTACCGGGCCGCCGTCGAGCTCAAGTGCCTGGATTGCTGCGGGTGGGACCGCCCCGAGGCGAAGCGCTGCGCGATCGTGACCTGTGCGCTCTGGGCCATGAATCGCCGGATCTTCGGGCCGGGCGTGGGGCCGACCGAGCCGAGGTCGGAGCTGGGTCCGGAGGAGATCGCGTGACCCTCTCGATTCTCGACGCGATGGGCGACGCGAAGCTCCTCGGCGTGGGCCCGTTCGCCGACCTCGCCCCGTGGAAGCCGTGGCTCACGTTCTGCGCCGCCGCCTACGGGCTCGAGCTCGACGCCGAGGGCGAGGCGCTCTTCTGCAAGGCGACCGACCGCTCGACCTACGCGCCGCCGCCTGGAGGCTGGCGAGAGGTCGTCGCCATCGTCGGCCGCCAAGCCGGAAAGACCCGCCTCGCCTCCGCGCTCGTCGCCTTCGAGGCCGCGCTCGCTCCCCCGTGCCTGGACGGGGAGCTCTACGCGCTCCTCTTGGCCCAGGACCACAAGGCAGCGGTGCGTACGGCGTTCGCCTACATCGCGGCGCTCTTCGAGGCCTCGCCTTTGCTCCGCCCGATGGTCGTGACGAAGACCTCGGACATGCTCGAGCTCTCGAACGGGATGCGCGTCGCCGCGTACCCCTGCCGCCCGGCTGCGATCCGAGGGCTGCGGGCCCGCGTCCTGACGCTCGACGAGCTGGCGTTCTTCAGGAGCTCGGAGATGCTCCCCATCGACGTGGAGGCGCTGCGCGCGGTGCGCCCCACGCTTGCGACGACGGGCGGCCGGCTCATCGTGCTCTCCTCGCCCTACGGCCAGAGCGGCGCTCTCTGGCAGCTCCACCGAGATCACTTCGGCCGCGACGACTCCCTGACGCTCGTCTGGCAGGCGGACGCGCCGACGATGAACCCGACGCTTCCCGCCGACTACCTGGCCAGGATGCAGGGCGACGACCCCGAGGCGTATCGCAGCGAAGTGCTCGGCGAGTTCCGGGCGGGCCTCTCGACGCTCCTCGACCCCGACGCGCTCGAGGCGTGCGTCGCCGACCGCCTGGAGCTCGCGCCCGCGAAGGGGCTCGCGTACTCCGCATTCGTGGACGTCTCGGCCGGCCGCCGTGACGCCTTCACGGTGGCGATCGGCCGCCGTGACGGCGAGCGGGCGATCGTGGACCTGGTGCGCGCGTGGCCCGCGCCCTTCAATCCGTCCGGCGTCGTCGCCGAGTGTGCGGAGCTCCTCGCAACCTATCGGGTCTCGCGCGTGCGCGGCGACCGATTCGCGGGCGAGTGGCCGCGGGAGGCGTTCCGCGCGCACGGCATCAGCTACGACGTGGCCGAGCTCGACCGCAGCGCGCTCTACCTGGCACTCCTCCCGAAGGTGCAGAGCGCGAGCATCGAGCTCCCCGACGACCGCGAGCTCCTGCGGGAGCTCCGGGGCCTCGAGCGCCGTCGGGGTTCCTCCGGCCGGGATCGCGTGGACCATCCGCCCGGCGCCCACGACGACCGGGCGAACGCTGTTGCGGGTCTCGTGGCGATGCTCCAGAGCGCACGTGCACGCGGCGATTGTGGAATCACAATCGGCTCCGTCAGTGACTTCTCGCTGCCGCTTCCGATGACCGAGCGAGGATTCGAGGCTAGGGCCCGAGAGGAAGAGCGCGAGGCCGACCGTGCGCTGCTCGCTGCAGATGCGGCTCGCCGACGCGCGATGGACAGGTCCGCATGGTGGTATGAAGGCTCCGAGACGCGCGTGCTGCGCGAGCTCGGCCACGCGATGCAAGACAACGCAGAAGAGGAGGCAACCGAATGACACCGATTGACGTGATGCGCGACCGTCTCCAGGCGGCGCAGGAGAAGCTCGAGCGTGTGCTCGGGGCCGCCCGCGAGCGGCTCGAGGGAGTGCAGAAGCAGCGCGAGCAAGTGCGCCTCGGGGTGCGCGCCGCGACCTGGGTCGCCGAGCTCCACGCGCTCGACGCCGACATTCGCGACGTCGAGGCCGAGATCCTGCGCCTGGCCGGGGCCAGGCCCGCGCTCGCCCGGATCGAGGAGCTCCTCGACGAGCACGCCCAGCTCGAGCAGGAGCTCCGGCGCCTCGCCCGCACCGAGGGCCTCGACACGCGCGACGAGGGGCGGGCGTGCCTCACGGGCGTGCACAGCCGCGTTCTCGCGCTCGAGCTGGAGCTCGGCGACGCCGAGCGGCGCGGCTCGCGCACCGTCTCCGAGGTGCGCCGTGCGCTCGAGGCCGCGCGGGCCGAGCGCAACCGTGCCCTCGATTACCTGGCGGCCGTCGGCGCACCCGACGCGGCGCGCACCGAGCTCGAGGCCGCATGGGAGGCGTTCGCGACCGAGTTCGCGGGCCTCGTGGGGGGTGCGTGATGGCGGAGACGAAGCTTCCCGCACGTGCAGAGGTCGCGCAGCGCCTGCGCGAGCTCCGCCACGGAATCGAGGTCGCGACCGCGAAGGCCCGGGAGATCGAGCGCGGCGAGTTTTCCCGCTACCTCGGCGTGGCGGGCGACAACACGGTGCAGGGCCCGATCACGCGCGCCGAGCACGCGAAGGCTACGAACGAGCGCGAGCGGCTCCTGTGGCTCGCGTCGCTGCTCCTCGACGTCGAGGGGGTTCGCGGCGCGCTCGAGGAGGCCGAGGCGATCCGCGCGAGTCACGAGGCGCAGCACGCCGAGCTCGCGCGCGACGTCACGACCTACGAGGAGGCCGCGACGCGCGGAGGGGCGCTCCTGCACCGCGCGGAGCTCGCGGAGCTCCTCGCGAAGCTCACGGGGGCGCAGCGCGTGTCGATCGCGCAACGCGACCACGCCGATCGCAGGAAGCCGCGCCTGAGCGTGCTGGAGATCCTCCAGAAGCTCGAGAACGGCTACCGCAGCCGCGCCGCTGCCGACCGCTTCGGCGCCGAGCTCACGATGAGCGTCTACGGCGCGCAGGAGTACGTGGCGGCGCTCCGTACTCACGCCCACGAGGCGATCGAGGCGGCGGTGGGCCGCGCGCCCGAGCTCGCGAAGGTGCTGCGATGACGCGCCCCCGCGAGCGCGTGGTGGAGCGCATCAAGCGCCCGCCCCTTCGGGTGCTCGCGGGCGAGAGGCCGAGAACGCTCGGCGAGGCCCTCTGCTTCTGGCAGGCCCGCCGCGAGCGCAGGAGAAAGTCACGATGACCAGCACTGCCGACCGCTTCTGCCCCCGCCCGACCCTGGGCGATCTACTCGCCCGACGCCAGCGCGAGCGCTACCGGCGCGCCGTCGCCCGCGCCGAGACGTGCGCGCTCCCCTTCCGGGTGGACGACACGGACCTCGCAGAGGGGACGTTTCAGGGCCTCGCCACGGTCTACGGCGTGCCGATCGAGACCGCGCCGCTCCGCACGCTCCTCCAGCGCGGGGCCTTCGACGAGTCGCTGCGCACCGCTCGTCACCGCATCCGCATTCTCTGGCAGCACGACCGCTCGGAGCCGATCGGGCTCCCGGATTCGATTCGCGCGACCGAGGCGGGGCTCGAGGTCGTGGGCCGGATCTCGAAGACCGCTCGTGGCATGGACGCGCTGACGCTGCTCCGCGATGGGGTCGTCTCCGAGCTCTCGATCGGGTTCGACGCCCTCGAGTCGCGCACGGTGAAGCGCGAGGGCGAGACGTTCCGGCTCGTCACGAAGGCGAAGCTCTGGGAGGTGTCGCTCGTCACCTGGGGGGAGAACCCCCGGGCGAAGGTCCTGGACGTGAACGCGCTCGACCGGCGCCTGGAGGCGGCGGCCGCCTCGGTCGCGGCGAGCCTTGGAGAGGGGGACGCGATGCGTGCGCGAATGACCTGGTGGCGGGTGTGCGACGCGGTGCCGAGGGCCGCAGAGGAAGCGGCGGAGCTCGGGCTACGCCGGGCACGGAGCCAGCTCGGCGAGGTCGCGGCGGAGCTTCACTGGATCGAGGCGCCCTCGTGGTCCGACGGCGAGGCGCTCCGCCTCCTGCCCGCTCCGGCCGAGGTGGCGGCGGGGACCGTTCACGGGGCATGGGGTCGCGTCTTCGTGGCGCTCCCGTCCGGGATCCTGGGCGTGACCGTGCGCGCGAGCTCGCCCGTGCGGATCTACCTCCACGCCACGACCGGCCGGCTCGGCAACGTGGAGACGACGAGCATCGCGGCGACCGCAGCGCACGAGCTCTTCCATGCGAGCCGGACCGGGGGCGGATCGGACGAGGAGGCTGCGGCGCGAACCTTCGAGGAGGCGTCGCTCCGCGACTTCGCACCCACGCATGCCGAGCTTCGCGAACGCGAAGAGCGAGGGCGGCGCTGGGGCGGGCCTCAGATCCTCGGCGGGGCCTTCGGATCGTGATGCCGCGCGCGTGTCAGGTCCGCGCGTTGCGGCGTGGGAGGCGCGGCGGCGTGGATCGCCGCGCCCACCCGGGGCGGCGTCGGTTCCTTTCCCGGCGCCGCCCCCTCGCTTCCCGCGTCGCCTCGATTCCCAAGCGCGAGTTCGAGCGCCAGGTCGAGTCGGACGATCCGCCGACCGTCACGCTTGTCGCCCTACGCGCAGACGTAGGTCACGAGGACGCGAGCATGAAGACGAGGATCACGAGCAGGGATGGCGCGGGGGCGCCTCAGCACTGGACGTACCTCGTCGCCAAGAGCAGCGCGAAGGCCACGGCGAGGATCACGGCGAGCCTGCGCAGCGCACGGCGGTCGGACTCGGCGGGGTCGGGCATGGGTTGCTCCGCAACCCCTGGCCGGCGGGGGAGTGTGCGCCTCGCGAGGGGGTGGGGCAACCGGCAGAAGCGCCCGGGAGTGCTGGACGACCTCCTAGGTCCAAGCGAGATCGTCGCGACGGGATGCTCTCGCTTCCGAGTCTGGCCGGCGCAGGTCAAGCGCGAGCCGAACGGCGTTTGACCGCCGCCCGGTGGACGCGGGAGGGGCGCCGGGGGCATGCTGGGGGGCTGGCAGCCGCAAAGCCCCCACGGGGGCTGGCTAACTGAATGCGTGGATGTTGCGAAGAATCATCGGAGGGAGTAGGATGGCGTCCAAGAGGAGGGGAGGCATGCGACGAGGGGCGGGGCGAAAGCCGCTTCCTCCCGAGGAGAAGCAGCGAAATCGCGTGATGTTGAACCTCACCGACGCTGAATACCGAGAGCTACTCCGCGCTGCCGTCGATGTCCCGGTGAGTGCGTTCGCACGCGATCTGTTGCTTCGCTGCCTAGCACGCCGCCGGAAGTGACCGCCTCGCCTCCATGTCCCACGAGGGGAGGGATCATGGCTACCGCAACCACTTCGATCGACGATTCCCACCAGGGCCCGCGCCCGCGCAGTATGGGCGGATTCCGCAAGGCGATGCTCGCCGACCTGCGACACTGGCCGGCCAGCTTCCGGGCCCGCCTGCGGAAGAGGATCGAGTTCCGCACGGGCGCGCCCCACTGGGCGCGGACCGCGTACGAACGGCTGCAAAGTGCTCGCGCGTGGTCGAATGGCTCGCCGGAAGCTGCCGTTCCCGTCGTCGAGTGCATGTGCGGGTGCCGAGGGGCCAACGATGCCATCGGCGCAGCGATCCGGGGCCTGCGCGTGGCAATCGCGAGCTACCGGGGCGCCACGACCCCGCGTAAGCGCGCCTCGCTGCGCCAGGACGTCGAGTGGCAGAAGACGAACCTGCTAGAGGTGCTGTGGCTCTTCGGCCGCCCTCGCATCGACCGCCGCGCGCTCGCAGAGCACGCGATGGAGGACACCGCCGCTCGGCTCGCGCGGAGCGAGACCGAGCTCCAGTGGCTCCTCGACGCCTCGCGCTACAACCGGGGCCGCCTCGCTCATGGCCGCTACATCAACAATCGCGGGGCGAACCTTAAGGGGATGCCGCTCTCACGGCGCACCCGTGAAAACTTCCGCGCCGCCGCCGAGCGGGCCGAGGAGGCTCTCCCGGGGGTGGAGACCGAGAGCAAGCGGCTGCGCCGTCTCCTGGAAGACCGAACCGCGTGCGTCCGCGCGTTTACAGGCAACCGTCGCGCTGCCGACGTGCGTCACCTGATCGACCTCGGGATCTGGCCAGTCTGGGGGGCGGATCGGGTGCAGGGGGTGGCGCGATGACGGTCGCGACGCTTGCAAAGCCCCACGTGAGGCGCGCTTCCGATGTCGAGCTCTACTTCTACCAGCCTCGCGACCTTCGCACCCGTGAGGACGCGCTCGACGTGCTCGAGGGTGAGGTCGCCGACACGCTGCGCACGCTCGTGGACATGCTCGCCGAAGGCCGATGCCCCGCAAACCCTGCTTGGACGCGGCACGCGCTCGAGGGCATGATGCTCGAGGATCTCGCCGCGCTCGTGGAGCTGCTCGCCGAGTTCCTTCGCGAGGAGCGTCCGAGGCCGATCCAGTTCGCCGAGCCCGAGCAATCGCAGAGCTACGTCCGCGAGCTCAAGCGAGCATTCAAGGCGGTGGAGCGCAGCGATGGATTGCCCACAAGCGCTCCCTTGATCTTTTGCATCTGGCAGCGAGCGAAGCGGCTGCGCGCACGCGAAGAGGTCGCGCGCAGCATGAGGGGCGAGCGCTGGCTCGCGACGGAGGGAGCACGATGACCACGGACCACGTGACCATGAGCCACCTACCGCCCTGTGAGAAGCTCACACCCGAGCGCGCACTCGCCTGGCTCGAGCACGACGCGGAATCGCTGATTCAGGTCGCGGGGGGCGCCTGCGAGCTGGCCGACGTAGAGAATGTCCGTGGTGGCTTCGCGGTCCTCCTGAATGACATCGGCTCGATGGTACGGGCGTGCGGGCTCGTGCTGCGCACGGGCGGGACTCTGTGCGTTCGTCGCAGCGAAGTCTGGGACCCGCGTGGCGATCAGCTCGCGGAGATGCTGGCGTACCTCACCAGCGACCTCCCCGACGCCGACATGCCAGGCGACGGTGTGCACGCCATCGCCATCCTCGCCGAGGAGCTCGGGGCGCGGCGGGCGCTCGTCAAGCACGAGGAGGGCGCCCGATGACGAAGAAGCCCACGAGGGTGCCCCCGGGCACCGTGACCTCGCTCATGGAGAAGCTCGGCGTCGAGGGGGTGGTGCGAATCGCCACGATGAGCCCGGCCGAGCTGCGCGCGTTCAAGGTCCGTGCGGGCCTGAAGCGCAAGCCGGCACGCAGGCGCAAGGCGCGCGAGAGACGGGCGATCGTGGGGAGGCGGTGATGGGCGCTGCACCGAAGCGGAAAGCCGAGCGGATCGGGTTCATCCTGCTCCAGCCGCCCGAGATTCGCACCCACGCCGAGGCGCTCGCCTACCTCGACGGAGCGTTCGCCGAGACCCTGCGCGCGCTCGTGGACACGCTGGACGGTGTAGGGAGCAAGCGCGAGGCGCTGCTCGGCACGATGCTCGAGGACCTCGCAGAATTGGCGGGGACGCTGGCGATCTTCCTGGGGGAGCCGAACCCGCGACCGATGCGCTTCATCGACCCAGACGAGTCGATGGAATACCTCCCGGCGCTGCGTAAGGCCGTCAAGGTGGTCGAGCGAAACGGCGAGGCGTGCCCGACGAGCCTCCCGTTTTTCTTCGAGCTCTGGCAGCGCGCCAAGCACTTCCGCGCCAGGGAGGATGCGGCGCGGGCGAGGCGGGCATGACCCCCGAGCGCACTGACAACGTGATCCCGTTCGGCGGGCGAGAGACGAGCTACTTCGGGAATTGCCCGGAGTGCGGCCGGCAGGACGGATGCGTGAACGTGGGAGAGGACCACTGGCTCGTCTGCCGCGTGCATCGCACCAAATGGTGGATCGGGTCGAATCTCTTCTCGTCCTGGCAGGAAGAGACCGAAGCCGACTGGCATCGCCACGCGGATCTGCTCGCGAGCTATCGCGAGGTGGAGCCCATCGGGGTGGGAACGTGATTGCTCCCGACCTCGAGCTCTCGGTCGAGGAGCTCCTCGTCCGCCGCTTCGAGGCGGGGCGCCGTGCGCGCGGGCTTGCTCCGGGCGCACCCTTCGCGTGGGATCGCGGCGTCGGCCTCGACGAGCTGGAGGAGCTCGTGGACGCCGCGATCTACCGGCGCGAGCGATACCGGGCATGGTACGGGCGCGACGCCTCGCGATGGCCCGAGGTCGCGCACGAGCGGCTCGCGCAGGCGATGGGCGAGGTGGAGGCGCTGCGCTTGGAGCTGCGCATCGGGCCGCTCGCACTCGACGGCGCGGGGGGTATCTCGGGTCGGGTGGAGCGGCGATCGGCGAACCTGGGGCAACGGGGAGCGCCGCTCGGGAGCGTGAATGACGCGGCACGCGCTCAAGGCGCACAAGGGAGGTAGCGATGGCTCAGGGTCAGATCGAACGACGTGGCGAGCGCGTCTTCCGCATCCGTTGGTTCCAGGGGCGGGACGAGGGCGGGAAGCGGCAGTACGGGTCGAAGACGGTACGCGGCACGCGGAAGGACGCGGAGAAGACACTCCGCGAGACGATGCAGCGACAGGACCGAGGCCAAGCCGTCCCCTCCCCTTCCCGCATCCCGACGCTGCGCAAGTACCTCGCGACGTGGAAGAAGGCCGGAGCCGGGGCCTACAAGCTCCGCGAGCGCACGTTTCGGGACTACCTCGACCTCCTCGAGCGCCACGTGCTCCCGACGCTCGGCGACGCGCGCCTCGACGCGCTGCGCGCCGTTCGGATCGAGACCGAGGTCGTGGCGCCGCTCCGCGATCGTGGGCACCTCCGCACGGCGCGCCTCGCGGTCTGCGCGCTCTCGCGCGTGCTCCGATCGGCCGTGAAGGACCCGACGCTCGGCCTCGTCGGGAACCCCTGTGTGGGCGTCGAGATCGGGCGGAACCCGCGCCGGACGATTCAGCCCCTCACGGCCGCGGAGCGCGGGAAGTTCCGCGAGGCGATCCGGGGCAGCGAGCACGAGGCGCTCTGGCTCGCGATGATGCTGACGGGCCTGGGGCCCGGCGAGGCCCTCGCGCTCGGCTGGGAGCACCTGGACCTCGGGGGTGGGACGCTTCGCGTGGTGCGCACGCTCGACTGCAAGGCGCACCGGCTCGTCGAGGACACGAAGCGGCCGAGCCGGCGCCGCGTCGTCCCCCTCGTGGCCGAGCTCCGCACCCTCCTACGGGAGCGGTGGATGGCGCTCGGGCGCCCGACCTCGGGGCTCGTCTTCGCCGACGTGGACGGCGGGCCGCTGGACCTCGACAACCTCCGCGCCCGCCACTTCGCCCCGGCCCTCGCGCGGGCCGAGATCACGCGCCCCGTGCGGATCTACGACCTCCGCCACGGGTTCGCGACGGCCGCGCTCGAGGCGGGCGCCGACGTTCGGACGGTGGCCGACCTCATGGGGCATAGCTCCACACGGACCACCCTCGACGTCTACCAGCACGTGAGTGATGCGCGGAAGCGGGAGGCAGCGGATCGGATCGCCGAACGCCTCGCCCCCCAGGGAGCCTGAGACTGGTGCAGGGGCCCCGAGATTACACGTCCAAGTGTACGTTTCTCAGAGGGGTCGCGAAGATTCGGCACCCAAATCGGCACCCAAGGCGCTCAACCGGAATCTCGCGAACATCAGCTAAGTGGTTGATTTTGCTTGGTCGGGCCGGCGAGATTTGAACTCGCGACCTCCTGAACCCCATTCAGGCGCGCTACCAAGCTGCGCTACGGCCCGACGGATCCATGGGTAGCCGGCCCGCGTCTGTCTGTCGAGCGAC
>Ga0214473_10004519_pt1 | contig 16723 bp, 12 predicted proteins | sample RVTome_7_FD_203509 | JGI IMG/M metagenome (GOLD analysis project Ga0214473, IMG submission 203509) | Soil microbial communities from uranium-contaminated site in the Upper Colorado River Basin, Wyoming, United States - RVT98D197 | ecosystem: Environmental > Terrestrial > Soil > Contaminated >... | reverse complement strand
CGATGACCAGGTGCATCCGGGGCGGCAGATGCTTGAGCAGAAAGGTGAGGGCTTCGTCAACCGGTTTGGCATCAACCACGTGGTAGTCGTCAAGGACAAGGGCGAAATCGTCCGGGACGGTAGTGATTTCATTGACCAGGGCTGTCAGAATCGATTCGATTGGGGGAGGTTGAGGGGATTGGAGCACACCCAACAGCCCTGCTCCGATAGACGGGGCAACCGTCTGCAACGCAGCGACGATGTAGATCAGGAAGCGTGTGGGGTCGTTATCCCCTTCGTCCAGCGACAGCCAGGCAATCGGTCGTTCACAACCAGCGACCCATTCGCTGACTAGCGTGGTTTTGCCGAAGCCGGCCGGGGCAGCGATGAGGGTCAGTCCGCAATGAAGACCCTCGTTCAGCCGCTCCACCAGCTGGGGGCGGAGGACAAGGTTGGCCCGGGGTGGGGGGACATAGAGCTTGGTGGCCAGAACTGGCGTGGGCACGGGCTAATTGTAGAACGCAACCCCCCAAGTAACCAAGATCGGGGGAAGATCTGAGGGTGGCGAGATGGATCCTGGGAGAGCACCAGAAACTCCGATCGCTCGGCTAGGCCCTGGAGAGCATCTTGAACTCGTCCCGGCGAAGCCGGTTTGATCGACCCCATCGGGAGTCGACATCGTGAACCGCGGTTGGCTGTGGTCAACCGCGCGTACCACGTGCGGCAGGCCCTAAGACGTGTTGTCCGGTGTTGCCTGCCGTTGCCTGGTGTTGCTTGGAGGCGACGGTGGGATTTGCCCGCCCTGGCCCCGGGCGCCCATTGCTGGTGAACCAGATTCCTCTCAGGCGTAGGTTCCTACATTGGAGACCGGGCCAGGGAACCCACGCATGAGGGTTTTGCAGACCCTTGTCCTCAGTCATTAGTGCGCTTGTGACTGCAACGGTGGGAATGGCGCCGAAGGCAACCCTCGCTGCCTCCCCCACGACCCCAAGGTAACCCGTACCTGGATCTCTCTGTAACTCTAGACCGCAACTCGGCCGGCGATCTCACCGTGCAGGTGGTAATCCCCCATTGGGACAAACCTGGGACATTCCGGGCGTGTTGTTCCCGTAGGATGATTCTGTCGCTGGTCTCTCACTACTGGTTCACAGGATCGGCGACCCAAGGGAGTGTCGCGTCGAGTGCCGCTGTCAGCATGGGCCGTGATGGTGGATGCCGGCGGGTACCGAAGGCGAGCGGATGAAGAAGGTGGCAGGCCTGGGGTGCCTGGGATTCCTCGGTCTGACGGCATGCTATGTGCTCGCGCTGGTCGTCCTGCCGGCCTACGCCGTGGCGGAAACGGCATTTCAACTGCCGATGTTCGCGCCTCAGATCGAGGCCTGGGCCTTGGGGAGCGACCCGGGGCAGGAGTCGGAGGTGGGCGCGAACATCCATTTCTCGCTGCAGGGATATGCGGGTCCGGCGAGCTTCGCCTGCATCCTGCCGCCCGAGGTCGGGGCGTTGAGCAGCCCGTTCGGGGACACCGAAGGCCGCACGTCTCCGCATCAGGGGACTGTTTATTCTACATGCTGGTGCCAGGACCACGCGGTCGGGCCCCGCTTCGGTGCAAGGGTGAGCTACCCGGCGTGCCACGCCGTGATCGTGGTCACACCCAAGGCGGAGTCTGGACCTCTGGCTCGGCGGGCGGTGAGGTCGCGCCGCTCGCGACCTTCGCGACCTGCTTTCGGCCTCGCCTCCTGTCTCTAGGCCTGAATCACCTGCCCGCTTAGTCTGTGTGCTCCAGCAGGTACTCGTATGCCGCCAGGGCAGCTTTGGCGCCCTCCCCCACGGAGATCAACACCTGCTCGGAGAACACGTTCGTCACATCACCGGCGGCGAAGATCGCCTCGGTCGTCGTCTGATTGCGGGCATCGATCTTGATCCGGAGCATCTCGTCCAGCTCCACCAGATCGCCGACGATGTCTGACTGAGGCACGAGGTCCAGCTCGACGAAGAATGCGTCGGCTTCGAGTTGGCGCTGCTGTCCGTCCTGGCGGATCACGATCTTGCGAGCGTACTCGTCGCCCAGAACCGCTTCCACCCGGAAGTCCTGGAGCACTTCGACCTTGGGATCGCTCAGGATCTTGTGTCCCAGGACGGAATCGAGCTCCCCGCGACTGGGGGCGACGAGCGTGACTTTGCGGGCGATGCGAGCGAGCTCGGCCGTTGCCCGAAGCGCCAATCGGCCGTCACCGATGACGCACGTCTCACGGTCGATGAACAAAGGCGCATACGAGACGGCGCTGTAGCACAGGCCGCGCATCATGAACTGCTTCTCTCCAGGGACGTTCATCAGCTGGCCCAGAGCGCCGGTGGCCACGATCAGGGCCCGGCTTTCATAGGTGTTCCCCCCGCGGGTGAGGATCTTGAAACCCCCGTCGATGCGCTCGATCTTCTCGGCCTTGTCGAGCACGCGGGCGAACTCCAGGTAGTCGATCTCATTGGCGAAGCGGCTGACGACTTCCTGTCCGGTGATCACCAGATGCTTCTCGACAAACGGCAACTGGAGGTGGTAGTTGGTCTTCCCGCCAAGATCGCGACTGATCAGAAGAGCGTCGAGTCGCTTGCGGATCGCGTACACGGTGGCCGTGAGGCCGGCTGGCCCGCCACCGAGGATGATCAAGTCGTGCATTGAGTTCTCTCCTCTCGCCCGGGCCTAGTCTTCGGCCTCCGGAATGTATCCGTCCGCCATCATCGTTTGTGTGAGGTTGCGCGAGCGACGGATGATCGCTTCGGCGTTCTTGAGTTCTTCGTCATAGGTCATCGGTTTTCGGGCGATGCCCTCCTCGACGGCCTTGGCCGCGACGGCCGCGGCCTCGCGCGGGAACACTTCCCACTCGTCCATGTTGGGCAGGATGTAATCCGGAGTGAGGCCTCTCTCCTCCGCCATACCGGCCAGGGCGTTGGCCGCAGCCAGACACATCGGGTCGGTGATGGTTTGAGCCCGCACGTCGAGCGTGCCGCGGAAGATCCCCGGGAAGCCGAGCGAGTTGTTCACCTGATTGGGGAAGTCCGACCTACCCGTGGCGACGATCGCCGCTCCGGCTTCCTTGGCTTCCCACGGCCAGATCTCCGGCACCGGGTTAGCGCAGGCGAAGACGATCGCGTCCTTGCCCATGCCGCTGACCCACTCGGGCAAGATTGTCCCCGGCCCGGGTTTCGACAGAGCGATCACGACGTCGGCGCCCTTCATGGCCTCGGCCGCGCCGCCTTGGCGGCCAGCGGCATTCGTCGACAGGCACATCTTCCACTTGTCGACGAATTCCGCCTTGCGCAACTCGATGTCTTTGCGGCCCTTGTGAAGGATGCCCTTGCTGTCGACCACCCGGCACAACGCAGGCGTTGCGCCACAGGCGAAGATCAAGCGCGAGACGGCCACATTGGAGGCCCCGGAGCCGATGAAGACGATCTCGGCCTCCTCGATCTTCTTGCCGACGATTTTGAGCGAGTTGATCAGCCCGGCCAGAGTCACCGTGGCCGTACCCTGTTGGTCGTCGTGCCAGACCGGGATCTCCGCCTGGGCCTTGAGCGTGTCCAGCACCCGGAAGCACTTCGGCTGAGAGATGTCCTCCAGGTTGACCCCGCCGAATCCGGGCTGGATGAGCAAGACGGTTTCGATGATCTTGTCGGGATCCTTCGTGTCGAGCATGATCGGCCAGGCATCGACCCCGCCCAGATACTTGTAGAGCAGTGCCTTACCTTCCATCACCGGAAGCCCCGCCTTGGGTCCAATGTCGCCCAGGCCGAGCACGCGTGTCCCATCCGAGACCACGGCAACGGTGTTCCACTTGTGCGTGTGCTCGTAGACCAGCTCGGGATTTTCGGCGATCGCCCGGCACGGCGCGGCAACGCCCGGCGTATACCAGACGGCGAAATCATTGAAGTCGCGCACGCGTGCTTTCACCGCGACCTCGACTTTTCCACGATAGTAGGGGTGGAGGCGCATGGCATCGGCGGACGGCTGTTTCGCCTTGGCCAGGAGTTCCTCCACGGTGGGGGGTGTCACCGTATTGGCCATGAACATTTCCTCCTGTCGGGCTACGGGCGTTCAGCAATAAGCAATCAGCAATAAGCAATTAGCAGCAAGACAAGACTTTGGGACGAGGGACTTTGCTGCCGGCACGAACTCAGGTCTTATCCCTGAGGGCTGATTGCTGACTGCTAATTGCTGATTGCTGCTCTCTCATAGCCTCAGATACGAGTCGGTATAGATCACCCGGTTGAGAAGCACTTGGGTGGTCTTCCAAATCTCAGCTTGAGCCGGATCGCTCATGTCGACTTGGTCGGCCTGCAGGTCTTCCACGGCGGCAACCGCGTCGAAGAGTTTGAGGTAGAGCGCGCCGACCGGGGTGCTGTCGTCGCGACCTTCCACGATCCGTATCACTTCCATCAATTCCTCGTCCAGTGGGTCGAGGATCGCCGCGTCCAGCCCAGCCGCCATCAGCATAACCACGTAGACCCGGTTGATCAGCGGCCGCATCTCGTGCGGGACTTGGTTGGAGACATTCGACAGCCCGACCACCGTCATCGGAGGAGGATCGGCGACCATCTTCAGCATGCGCACCGTTTCAACGGCATGCGGGACATACTCCTGACATCCGGATACGGTCAGGATCAAAGGATCGATGAGAAGATTCTCCATCGGGAGCCCAACCTCCTGGCCGCGTGGGATGAGCTTTTCCATTGCGATGCCCACTCGGGCGTCGGCACTGACCGGGATCCCGCTCTTTTCCATGCACAGGGCGATCAGCTTCGACTGATACTGGGCCGCCAGGGGCGGGACGTTCGCCAGTCTTTCTTCCTCGGCCGAGGTCGAATTGATGATGGCATTCGACCCAACCTTCTGCAGCCCAACTTCGATCGCCTCCAGATTCGTCGTGTCGAAGGAGAGCGTCATCCCCGGGACGGCCTCCTGCATGCAGTCGACGAGCCACCCCATGACCTCTTTCCCGGCCTTCTTCTGCGGACCGATGTTGAGATCGAGGGCGTCGGCACCTGCGGTCTGCTGCTTCTTCGCCAGCGTAACGAAGAACCCGCCATCGCGGCTGGCCAGCGCTTCTTTGACCTTGGGCGAAATGATGTGAATGTTCTCTCCGATCTTGTACATCGCTTCTCTCCTGTGCTGCAGATCCTGCGCCCTGACGACAAAGCTGAGTACCAGGGAACTGTCGTCATCAGGGCTCGAATGTGTGCGTCTTCCGAAATGCCAAGTATTAGGCCAGATTGTCCAGAATCCGTTTCGTCATCGCGGCTACGGCCGAGGCTGCCGGAGAGTCGCCATTCAGCGCGATCAGGGGCTGTCCGATCGCATCAAGTTCGCCGACTCGGTCATCCGCCGGGACCATCCCGAGCACTTCAATCCCAAGCTCGTCTACTGCCGTTTGGAGCGCGCTAGGCAGCGATCCGATAACGCGGTTCACGATCAGGGACGTTTGCCGGACGTTGACCTCAACATCCGTAGCCATGGCGGCGATCGAGGCGGCTGCCCGGATGCCGCGGATTGTCGGATCCGTGACCACAATCAGCTGGTCGACGTCTTTGGTCGTCCGGCGGCTGATGTGCTCCATCCCGGCTTCGTTGTCGATGACGACGAAGGGATACTTCCCGCCAATGTCGTCGATAATGTTTCTCAGCAGATGATTGACGGCACAGTAACATCCCTGACCTTCCGGTCGACCCATGGCCAGAAGATCGATCTGTTCGCCCTCTTCCATAACCATGCGTATCTCATGGGAGAGATAGTCGTGACGGCTGATGCTCACCCCGAGCTGTCCGCCCTGGGCCGTTTCCATCATGTCTTCGCGGACCTCACCGATAGTCTCCGGGGTTGCCAGGCCCAGAGCCATGTGCAGGTTCGTCGACGGGTCGGCGTCGATCGCCAGAACGGGTCCCAGACTGCGTTGGACCAGGTTCTGGGTGATCAGCGCAGCGATGGTGGTTTTGCCGGTGCCGCCTTTTCCCGCGAGCGCGATAACCTTTGTCATCACATACCTCCACTTGTACCGACGACGGACGATAGACGGTAGACGACGGGAGACCGGGGACGGAAGACGGGCGTATGTTTCACGGCGCCTTCTGCCCGGTCTTCGGTCTTCCGTCTTCGGTCTTGACCGCCGTCCTTCGTCCATCGTCTATCGTCATATCTTCCTTGCCGCCATTCTCCTGCGCCCATACCTCCGCCACGCTGGGGAAGCGGGCGATCTCGGTGTGTGGAAGGAAGAGCGCGGCGGTGAAGCCATCATAGAACGTGTTGTCGGCGGACAACTCAAGATAAGTCATGCGACGGGCGATCTGCGACAGTTGACCGCGGGCCTCGCGCGAAAGCAAGCTCATGTAGGCGCCCTGGACGGACGTATTGCCCAGGAACACGAAACGATCCCAGGCGAGGTCCGGCAGCAGTCCGATTTGAACGGCCTTCTCGACGTTGATGTATTGGCCGAAGGATCCCCCGATCAGGACGCGCTCGACACTGCCCAGGTCGACCCCAACGCTGTCGGCCAGGACACTGAACCCAGCGAAAATGGCCGCCTTGGCCCGCATCAAATTGCCGATGTCGACCTTGGTTAGCGCGATATCACGCCCAGTCGCGGACTCGTCGGCCCAGGCGACGACATACTCTGGGCCATGGTCGCCGAGGCGCGCCCGCGGCGTAGCCAGATCAAGTTTCACGCTCCCGCCACGGTCGATCACGCCGGTGACGAAGAGCTCAGCCAGCAGAGAGATAAGCCCCGACCCGCACAGACCCTTTGGAGGACCGCCGCCGATCACACGATAGGTCGGCTCGTAGGTCTCGGAGCTGACCCAGACTTCCTCGATGGCGCCCTGTGTCGCCCGCATCCCATCCACGACCCCGGCTCCTTCAAAGGCCGGGCCGGCAGAACAGGCGCAGGTCACCATCCACTCACGCGTCCCCAGCACCATTTCCCCGTTCGTGCCGACGTCGATGAACAGGGTCAAAACATCCGCTTCTGCCAGGCCGCTGGCGAGTACGCCGGCGGTGATGTCGGCGCCAACGTAGGAGGCGACGCCGGGCAGGAATTCAACGGAAGCGTTCGGGTGGAAGGGAAGGCCGAGCTCCCCGGCTGACACCGGCGCGGGGTGGTTGGCGGCAGGGATGTACGGCGTGAGGCGGATTGACTCGGGGGGAAGGCCCATGAAGAGGTGGGCCATGGTCGTGTTCCCGGCTACGGTAGCCTTGAGGATCTGCTCTGGCGCAATACCGGTCCGCTTGCGCAGACGTTCAAGCAGAACCCCGATGGTTTCGTACACAAGATGTCTCAACTCGGCCAGCCCCTCGCCCTTGCTGGCGTACACGATGCGCGAAATGACATCTTCGCCGCACTGGATCTGTGCGTTGTATTCGGCGGCCGAGGACAAGACGCGGCCATCGGTGAGGTCGACCAGGTAGGCGGTCAAAGTGGTTGTGCCGATGTCAAGGGCGAGGCCGACGGCCTGAATCGGCTCAACGGCGATCTCGATCAACCGGGCAGAACCATCGCTGGCGAGGCCGCCGTCCGACTCAATTGCCACCCAAGGCTCCCAGTTCGACGCCCGCAATACGCCTCCCAGCCGGCGCAGTACCGCCAGTGGAACTTCCAACCTGGGGTATCCAAGTGAGACAAATCCAGCTTCCACTCGGGACAAATCATCCGTACTGTCCTGCAGACTTGGAGGCTGCAGGCTGACGCGAAACGCCCGGACTGTCTGCATGCGTGCCGGGTCATAGGCGAACGGAACTTCGATCTTGCGTGCGGATTTGTCTGTGACAAGTCGGCGCTCGATTGCCTCTTGCTCGGGGATGGTGATCTGAAGGTCGCCTTCGATCACTGATTGGCAAGCCAGGGCGCGTCCGCTCGCCAGATCTTCGGGGGTCAGCCGGATCGTCGAGCGCCGCCGGATCCCGCTTCCTGCGACATCGACGGCACATCGGCCGCAGCGGCCCTGGCCGCCGCAAGGCTGGGCGAAAGTCAGCCCGGCTTGCTGAATGGCCTCGGTGAGCAATGCGCCCGTGGGGACTTCGACCGTTTTTTCGTCCGGAAGAAAGGTGACCTGATGAGTGGCCATTAGGAGCTCGGCTCCGCCGGATGCTGGCATGACCGCCGGCCTAATCTTGGATTCGTCATCGGGGAGTCATGCGACTGTATCGGGCCCACTCCTTCATTCAGCGTAGCACGAACGCCCCCACCCCCTTGGTCCCCCTCCCCCGGCAATAACACCGACTCTCTGGGATGGAACTGGAGGCCGGGGGAGGGGAATGTAACTCCAGGGGGATAGGGGGCAGCAAAGCTGCCCCCTATCCCCCTGGAATCAACCCCCCCTCTCCGCCAAGGAACTTCAGGGTTCTCGCCAAGTTGCACGGCGGAGAGGGGGGTAAGGGGGGTGAGGTCGGGATGCCGGTTGGGACGGGGAGAGGTCTTCCGTCCACTCTTGGATGCAACCGGGGGCGACGGATCAGTAGTCGCGGTCATCCTCCCGTCGTATGGAGCATCGACAGTTAGCCAAGCACTCTGTTTCGAGTAGGCGGTGTCCCAGGGACACACACTCGGAACGAGTTCCCTAGCTGTAAGCATCGGCAATGGCGTCGCCGATCCGGGCGGCTTCCACCTGATCGCGATCCCAGAACCAACGCGTCAATGCCAGACCCTCGCAGGCTGCCTGGCCGGCGAGGCGCATCACCCGCGGGATGTCCGCCCCATGGCCGCAGCTGAGTGTGCAGGGCGCCGGTGATGGGCACTGCAGACATGCGGCGCCAAGACGCGCAACAGGCAGGGCGTCGTATCCCAGGTATGGATCCCTGGGGATGTTCGAGAGGCGCACGGTCATCTGAATACTCCCGTTCGGCCTGACATTGCGTTGATCATTTCTGCCACATCGTCTTAAGGTAAGAGCCGATGTCCACCGCCTCCTTCGGCCCGACCATGACCTCCCATCCAGGGAGTTCCTCTTCCAGTTCACCCGAAAGCACGGCGACCTGGCCGGGGATGATCAGTTTCTTGTGTCCGACTTTGTCTCCCACGCCCTGAGTCTTGATCGCCTTGGCGATGCGTTCGGCGTCGAGCTTGCCGGCGGCCCAGGCGGTCAGGACGCTCATGCCTTCGGCGTCGGTGACCACCAGCCATGCCGGCCAACCGGATCCTTCGACCTCGTTCGCCACGGCGAAGTAGGTGATCGAGAAATTCGTGGTCACCATCACAGGGGCGTTCTTGTCCGGTCCGTTGATCTCATAGACACCCGGCTGCACCTGAATCGGCTTCTGTGGATCGGTGTAGATGTTCTGGCGGAGGACGAGAAGCGCATACAGAATGGCCGGATCAAACGTGTCGAGCACGACCAACCCGGCATACTTGGCGATCTGTTCGGCGGCGAGGAGCATGTCATCACCCGGGAAGGTGATAATCGGGAACCCCAGCGCCCGGAAGTTCTTCTTGAGGGCCAGGCGGCGTAAGCAGGTCAGCGTGAACAATGACTTGTATAGCGTGTCAACGACAGGGTCGAGAACCAGGTCTTCGAGACCGGCCTGGGTCAGGGATCCGGTGAGTTCAGCCAATCCGTCGAGGCTGTCCGCCCGGGCGGCGAGCGGTACCTTGGCGGACTTGGCGACCTCAGCCATCGCCTGCCAGTTGTCTTGATCAGCGGCGTAGATAAGAGGTCGTGTGCCGGCCACAGCCTCCAATCCGGCCTTGGCCAGGTCTGCCGTTCCGGCAAGGAAGATCAAAGGCTTCTTGCTTACCGATTGAACTGCTTCAACAGCGGCTTTGAAGGCCGTCGGATCTCCGGACTTCGCTTCCACGGCGAAGCCGTCCAATCCCAGCGGGATGCCAACATAGTCAGCTTGATATGCGTCGGCCTCGGCGGCCTTGCGTTTGACCTCTTCAACTCCGTCGATGTCGGTCACGCGCAGGAACAATCCCGGTCGATGGTAGAAAGTCTTCTCGTGACGGAAGAGGACAGTCTCGTTCCCCACTTGAATCGACCCATCCGTGCCGGCGAGTTCGATCAGCCGGATCGGTGGCGCCGAAGCAGCCTCGAGCTTGGACTTTGATTCTTCCGTGACGTAGGGGCAATCCTTCAGCTCAACCTGCTTGGAGGCCAGCTTCATGGCGAATGCCAGACAGGTGGGGTAACCGCATTCCTTGCAGTTCGTCTGCGGCAGGAGTTTGTAGATTTCAAGACCGGTCAGGGGCATCCTTCGCCTCCAGCGTTTCAGGATTCCGCATGAGGTGGCCGACCTCTCGGCGCGACCAACGGTCTCCGGCCTAAGCCGGTGCCCGGAGTCCCTCGATCACGCCTCGGATCCGTTTCAGGGTCTCGGGGTGGCGCAGCACGAGGATGTCGGCCCCAGAAAGAAGGAGCGTTGTGGCGGTGACCGCTTCCCAGGCCAACGCCCGCCGTTCCCAATCCCCCCAAACAGCCGGTACGCCCTCGCCGACCTTGCTTTCCTTGACTTTCCAGGCTTCCTCGCCGGGATTGACGAGCATGGGCTGTTGAGTCATCGAGTCGCCCTGCAGGGCCGCTAATCGGAGACGTTCCATGACCGAGTAGCCGTACTCGATGCCGTAGCCCAGCGCCCCGGTGGTAGGATCCATGATGATGCGTTCGAGGGGCATACCCATATCGTGGATCAGGATCACCATCTGCTTGGACAGGTTGACGTCCATCGGCGTCTTCGACTGCACCAGGTGATCATTTGCCAGCGCGCTGGCGACGATCGTCCGGTAGTTCTTGTCCTCGCAGATACCCAGGAGCACGCGCTCGCCCTTGGCCTCCTCTGCGGCAGGGACAATCAATTCGTTGTCAACCTCGGCCTGTCCTGGGCCGATGACCGCCAGCGGCAGGGCCGTCGCCTCCAGGACCTTCCTCACGACCCCCCGGGCGTTCTCCCCGGTGTTGGGTTGTCCATCCGCCATGGTCAGTGAGAAGGTGAGGTAGATCAGGTCCGCGCCAGCGGTTTCAGCAGCCCGGGCCCAGTCGGCCGGGTCGTCCATCGCTTCACCCCAGGCCGGATAGAGCAGGGGGCTCCAATCATCCGGTTTGCGGTCTCGAACCTCCAGGGCCAGGGCCGGTGTGCGGGGCAGATTGCCTTCGTGGGGAAGGAATGGGAGCGTGCTCTCCCCGCCGACGGTGAGCGTTCGCTTGCGGGTCCCGCCCTGGTCGGCAGTGGCGCCGATTGTCACTTCTCTAACACTGGCGGCCCATTTCTCGGTTGGGATTTCAACTGGCATAGGATGCAGGCCTCCACGATTACAGACGATGGACGGCGGACGACAGACGACCAATCATCGTCCGCCGTCCAAGGTCTGCCGTCAGAAGATGGGGGGCATATTCGGGGCAGGATGGTTCTTCTCAGTCAGATGCGCCATCAGGCCCTCGACGTCGGTGCACACCCTTTCGTCGGCGATCTTGTCGATGAGCTCCGGGTCGCCTTCTCGGACGGCGACTTCCTTGAGCTGTTCAGCCATCTGATCCTTGAGGATCGACGACATCCAGACGACGCGTTTGAAGCCGCCGTCGGCGGAGATGAACTTCGGACTGAGGATGTAGAATTTGCCGTGACCCATGATGCCCGGGGTCTGCAACCCTCCGCCCGCCATTCCGGCCAGGGTCGAGAAGGTCATCCCGGCCGGGGTCATGCTCGTGTCCTCTCGGCTGATGATCATGATCCCATTGGTCTCGGGGATCACCATGGCGATGCACTCGAAACAGCCGCACGCCGTCATCGGGTTCTCCATGATCGAATACATGGAAACTTCCGGGACCTGCTGGTGACTGGCGCCCAGGGCGAATTCGTTGACCCCGGAGTAGTAGCCTTTCACCGGATCGATGTTGGTTTCTTTCTTGATCGGCTGATTGGGTCCGGTGGGATTGATCTGGTAGGACGCCTTGCAGTCCAGCCAGTTGTACGCGCCGCACAGCCCCAACCGCTCAGGGCTGATGATACACACGTGGTTGGGGGCGAACGATTGACACAGTGTGCACGAGTAGAAGAGGTCGACGCTCTCGTCGGTCATTGAACCGATGCGAACGTTGCGGTCTTCATAGGCGTGGCGGGCCTTCTCCAGCCACTCGGCATGCAGGGCAGGATCGGTGAAGATTGTCACCTGCACCTTGTCGACGATGCTTCCGAAATCACCGTGGAAGCGCGCGTGCAGGATTTCGCCGAAGTGTTTGACGTTGAAACCCTTCTCGGCGGCCGCCTTGCTGATGCGGATCCAGGCGATGTCACGCTGGCCGATGTGCTGGATGCCCGAGGCGCCGTTGATGAAGTAGTGGATCTGGCGTTCGAGCACCGGCTCGAAGTCCTTCTCCATCTTGCGGCCGGCGACCTTCACGATAATCCCCAGATCCATCGCCCCTTGCTCGGGTATGTCTTCTAAACTGGGTCCGACGAGCTCAATCTTGCCGTCTTCGACCTCGTCCAGGTCGGCCATCAAAAGATACTCAAAGGCGCGGCTCTTCTTTCCGCCGAACTCGACCCGCATGTCGTTCTTGCGTACGACTTCGCCTTCGAAGGCGGATCCGTAGGGCACGGGGACGGGGACTTCGGTGATGCGTACTTTCACGCCGCGGATTTCGATGCACTTCTGCACCAGGCGCTCCGCCCGCTCCAGGTCGTCGGCGCCCTCGATCTCATTGAAGGGCATCGAAACGACATGTTCGTACGTCGTCACGCCGGTGGGCAGGATTTCGGGGATGATCGTGTCGGCGATCACCGGGAAACCGAAGTTGATCGCGCCGGCGGCTGTGGCGTATTTCAGGTCGTCGACCTCGCCCAGCGCAAGCACGAAGGCGAAAACGCGGTTCTTGTTGTACATCAAGATATCGCGTGGTTGTCCGCCCTTCATCCCGCCGAATGTCAGCGCCGAGCGAACGGCGAAACCCAGGGCGTAAATGGCCGACTCGGTGTCGGTTCCGAATGGTACGGTGTAAGTGTCATAACCCAGCTCGACGCCTTCTTCCTGGAGCTGGTGGATAATGCTGCGCCCATTGACGTTCCCGGAGAGGAAAGTCAGGATGTTGCGCCGCTGCAATTCGCGGACGATCTTGACCGCGACTTCGTTGCTCCTGGCGCATCCGACGATGGCGGCGAAACCTGGCATGCGGCCGTCCACCAGCTGGATCCCCCATGAACGGAGTTGAATGTCGTCGATCGGTCCGTTGAGGTGTCCGTCCATGCTCGGGCCGCCGCCGTTGTCCGGACTGGTGAAGGAGGTCCCGCCGGCCAGGGCGAACCCGGCCATGGGCTCCGGTTGCAGCCCGTAGACGAAGCGGAGAGCCATGATCGTCTCTTCCGCCAGCAGGGTGGCCATGCCGCTGTCGAGGGTCTCGCCCAGGTACGGCGTCCAACGGCGATCGGGCGGGATTGCGTGCAGCATGCCCTTGGCCTGCTCAACGACCGGCTCGAGGTCCCCGACTTTGGTGACCTCCCGACCGGTGATACCCAGGATCAATGGCAAATAGTAGGCGGTGTTGGGAAAGGAGACCGGCGTGTCGGCTCCCTTCTCGGCGATAGCTTTGCCAAGCAGCGATTCGGCCTCGCCGACGATGGCGTGAGCTCCGCGCATGGCTCGAGTAGCGATGTATCGTGACATTTGGCCTCTCCTCAGTCGCCGATGGCTGGCTGGCCGTAAAGCGCCTCGGCGCGGTCTTCTGCGCTGAGCTGCTCGAGCTCCAAGACGCGCCAATCGCCGCTCCGACCGAACCGATCAGGGTCATAGGCCGGGAGCTTGAGGGCCTCGCGCTTCTTGTCGATGTGTTCGAGGGCCCGGCGGACCATCTCCTCCGGTTCGACGACGAATTCGATCTTGCCCCCGACCATCTCCTCCCAGCCCTGGCTCAACACCTCGGTCACGAACGAGCTGCCTTCGACCGGGTTGTTGATCCCCATGATGACGTAGGCGCCGGAGGCGGCGCAGTAGGTGGCGATGGCGATCGCTTTTTCGCTCATCCACTCCGGGGCGATCCCCACGGCGGGCACGTCACTGATGTCCTCGCCCAAGCCACCCTCGGCGACGATATGCGAGAGCACAGTCAGGATGCGGGAGTTGTCGACACACGAGCCCATGTGCAGAACTGGCGGCATCCCGGTGGCTTCGCAGACCTCGCGCAGGCCCGGTCCGGCCCACTCCATGGCGGCTTCGCCGAGCAGGTAGCCATATTTCCCGCTGGCGATCGCCCCGCAGCCGGTCTCGACCAGAAGCACGTCGTTCTTCAAGAGCTCGCGGACAAGGTAGTCGTGGCTGGCGTCCTGCGTTGTCCGAGGGTTGTTGCAGCCAACGTCGGCGACGACGCCCCGAATGCGACCGGACATGATGGCGTCGTTCAGCGGCCGGAAGGAGGACCGATAGGTGCCGCCGAGCATGTAGTTGATGTATTCGTGCGAAAAGCCGGGCACCACATCCGACTTGACGTCGGGGATGTTCACCTCGCCCCGGTTGGGGTAGTTGTCGATCGCTTTGCGCACGATTTCCTTGGCGATGTCCAGGGCATGCTGCTCGTCAAATTCGATATGAGTCGCGCCGGTAATCTTGACCTTGGGTGACGTCGTGATCACCAGTGTGTGGAATTTCTTGGCCAGGTTCGGCAGGGCCTGCATGATGCACTGCACGTCGACGACCATGGCGTCGACCGCTCCGGTGATGATCGCCAGCTCCTGATGTAGGAAATTACCGGCCGAAGGCACGCCCTGGCGCATCAGCGTTTCGTTGCTGGTGCAGCAGATTCCGGCCAGGTTGATGCCGTTGGCGCCCTTTTCCTTGGAGTAAGCCAGGAGCTCTGGATCGCTGGTAGCGGCCAGGATCATCTCCGACAAAGTCGGCTCGTGGCCGTGAACAACGATGTTGACCTCGTCTTTCTTCAAGACACCCAGGTTGACCTGAGAGACGAGCGGGCTGGGTGTCCCGAACAGGATATCGGAAAGGTCGGTGGCGATCATCGAGCCGCCCCAACCGTCGCCGAGCGCGGCCCGCATGCCCTGGGCGAGGATATGTTCCGGATCTTGGTCGTCGCCCATGTGGGTGCGGTGTAGGATGTCGACGATCTCGCGGTCGATGCCGCGCGGGACCATTTTCAGCTTTCGCCATAGGTCTTTTCGCTTCTCAGGAGCGCGTTCGATCATGGCGATTTCGCCCCGCTGTTGGCTGAACTGCGCCAGGCACTTCTCGCCCACATCCCGGGCCAGCTCAGCCACCGGCCGACCTTCGGTGGGGATTCCCAACTCCTCGGCCAGTTTCTTGAGCTTGAATGGATCGCGGATCTTGTAGCCCTGGGCCTGGCCCTCACCGACGGCGATCAAAGTAAATGCCAGATCGCGGCCGTGGTCGGAGTGCGAGGCGGAGCCGGCGGCGATAGCCCGGGCGAAGTTGCGGGCGGTGATAGTCTCGATCGTGGCGCCGCACACGCCGGTCTGCCCGTCTTTGACCAAGCGGCAGGGACCCATGAAGCACACATGGCAGCAACTGCCGGTGGAGCCGATCGGGCAGGGGGCCATCTGTTCGGCCCGGGTGAACGCGGTATCGATGCCCAGCTCGTCGGCCCGAATCAGCATCGCTTGCGCGGCCGGGTCGATCGAGCGTTCCTCGATGGTGCGTCCCTTCTTCTTAGGTCTCTCAGGTGGCATGTCGCGGTCTCCTTATCGGCATCTCTAGGATGCTTGCGGGGCTGAAGATCGATCCCCATCCGACAGACCCGCCGGGCGCAGATACTTGGCGAGGTCACGATGTGGCGCAAGCGCTTCGTTCAGCGCTTCCTTTAAGAAGTTGCCGGAGACGTGCATCAGGGTGTCCTGATAATCCGGATCCTTGTTCATGCTCGCTAAACACGGGAAGTGATGGTGCAATAGCCCGCCTTCTTCGGCCGCGTCTTCGACCGCCACGCCATTGAGACCCTCGGCCACGTGCTGGGCACAGCCGCAGGCGGCGTCCCGCAGAACTTCGATCCGGGCGATCCGGCCTTTCTCGACAGCCACCTCGAAGACCGGCCGACCGAAGTGAGTGGCGAACCGCCTGACAAGTGGGTCGTCGTAGCTAGCCTTCCGCGGCGGGCGGTTGATCGTCTCAGGGGTCAGAGAGCAAAAAGGCATGGGGAAGACGATCGGCACGCCGGCTTCGGCCAGCCATCCCTCGAGCTGAAGTGCCAGTCCGGGAGGCAAGGATTCCTTGCGATCGATAGGCGCCAGGACCGCCCTGGCACCCGTCATGCGGACGATATCGGGAACAAGCTGAGCGAGGCCGGGCACCTCGCCCAGTGCCAGCAGCAGATCTGTCCTGGGGAGGCCATCCGGCAGGAATTCATCCGGGTCGTCGACGACGGGAGGGATCACACGCGGCGCCGCCCAGACGTTCACTTCCCAATCGGACGGGGCGCGCGCGAGGACGTTTTCCGCGATTCGCTCTCCCCACAAGCCCTGGGTGACGGCCAAGACACGAAAAAGAACACCGGCCGTCGGCAGGGCCCCGCTGTCCATCACCTCACCCATACGAATTCACCTGGATTCACTCCTAAGGATCATCCCTGCAAAGCTTCGGACCTCCCCAGTGGGATTTGTCACCCTTTTGGTCGGTAGGTTATCCCAATTGGAGGGAATCCAAACCTGGCCTCAAGGAACGCCCCGGACCTGTGTCTCCGAAGGTCAACGCCCGCCTCATTTTGAACCTGCGAAGCGCCCTCCAGCTCGCCGGGCCCGGGCAACTGAGGGAGGGGACCGAGG
>Ga0214473_10004518_pt1 | contig 16723 bp, 13 predicted proteins | sample RVTome_7_FD_203509 | JGI IMG/M metagenome (GOLD analysis project Ga0214473, IMG submission 203509) | Soil microbial communities from uranium-contaminated site in the Upper Colorado River Basin, Wyoming, United States - RVT98D197 | ecosystem: Environmental > Terrestrial > Soil > Contaminated >... | reverse complement strand
TATAATATGCGCATGACATCTCCTGGTAACAACATGAAGTAGCCTAGTAGTGTTGGTGTAGTAGCATGTGTAATTGATGGTTGTTTGCGTCTTCTCCTAGGAGCACAAATGCTTAATCCATGCTTAACATACCTGTCAAATGCAATGTATGCAGTATCTACATCCACGTCTGTGCATAGTTTCTTCTTCAAACCATTCTGGTACCATTCTACAAACTCTTCACGGCTGGACATTTCTTACTATGTATGTGATACTTATTAGCTGGTTAATAAGTAGAATAATAACACTTAGTTTGTGTCAGGATATATCCAGGTTGCATCATCACTAATGCAGGCCACGCTAGTAATATTATACCTCTTGTTTAGTGATACTAATGCGAGTTTCTTACCAGTGGATGTAGTACATCTATCTCTTCCAACATCTCCAAAGTATCGCATTAATGTACCAAACAACCTCTCAATATGCATTAATTTGAGAAATGTTGTTTCCGCTTTCTCGTAAACCTGTAGACAATAAGCAGTATACGATTTTTCCGCCCTTCTCACACCTAATATGAGGATTGTTCTGGCTAGATTGTCTAGTATAGTATCCACGTCTTGAATGGATGTGTAGTGGGTTGGAAATGGCGGTTTCTTATTATTATGAATACCATCACTATCTAGCCAATCCGCAAGATCTGTAAGTCGCTTCTTACCTTCGGGTGTAAACCAACCTGTTGTTCTTTTGCTGTTGTAGTTGACATAGTGACGAATAACCATTCTTTTGTGTAATCTTAGTTCTTCTGTTGTCCATTCTACTGGGTCTATAACAAACCCGTTATTAGTGGTAGATGATAGCAACTTGACACCAAGTAATTCTTCAACAGTACAATACAAGCCTCTTGCAAATTGATTACACCATCTTCTTATCATGATGGAGGTTGCACATTCGACATTAGTAGGATAATCTTCTATTATTGTTGGATTGTTATTGAATCGTCTAGTAAGAATGTGTGTAGAAAGTGCCCATGGTACAACAAGTTCTTCTCTACATAGCTTTGTGAGATACGTAACTATTATCCACCAATTTATCCCATTGACAAGATCGCTGTTATTAGAACTAGCTCCTCTATGTTTGATGCATAATTGTTCTCCTCTTCTACAAGAAATATTCAAATAGCCTACTATTAGACTATTCAGACCTTCTATCCCTGGTTTTGGTGTTCTTAAGGGTAGTAATGTAATGAAGTCAAAATCAATATGAATGTAATCAGTGCCAAATTGGTCTTCTTCTACGTTCTCAGCATTGGTTATACTCTTCAGAGAGTCTACTACCTCTTCAAATACTAATGCATTCTTCTGGTGGTCTTCATCTGGCATATCTTCAGCTCTTCCGGGAGTAGGCCATTCTATTGTAAGAGCATTGAGAATACACTTCATCAAATACACCATGTCTGCGCCAATAATAGGTGAGTATTGCCATTTGCGTACTGTGATAGAAGTCTCTTTGTTGTATGCCTTCGAGAGGCATGACATTTTGCCAGCTAAGTAGTTGTCTTCGTATAATATCCTTCTAACATCTCCTGGTAAGTATCCTAGTAATCCAAGAGGTGTTGGTTCTGTGTTATGTGCCGGGAACTTCTTAATACGTTTTCTTGGTATTTCGGTGCGTAATCCATATCTAACATACAAATCAAATGCCGCGTATGCAAATTCAATTGGCTCTGGGATATTAAGAGTCTTGTACAACTCTACAAATTCTTCGTAGCTGGACATGACTTTGTTGGTTGTGTTGTTGTGCTTAGTATACTAGTGCTTGGTAGCAAGTAACAATGAACTGACGTTACACTACTATAATTATGTAGTAGTTGCAACCAAGCGCATACCAAGCACACTCCGCAATGAACAATGACGAATTTGTCCTTCATCTCAACCACACAGCAACTAATACGACAGAGTACGATAGAACTGGTGTGTTGTACACTGGTACGCTCATCCTAGACCAGAAGAGATGCGCTGCAAAGATAGATAGGTGGAGAAGGTTGAAGGACTACTTAGTGGATATGACTTGTGTAGTTACTGTATCTCCTCCCGGTGGTGTTAGTAGCAGCAAACCAGCGTATACTAGGCGAATTTCTGGAGTACATGAGAAGGGTAGTACGCTGGTGATACAAACAACACCATTGGAGATTGTTAATACTGACACTGCTAACATTAGTACACCTCCAGGCGACTACTCCTTTCTCGGCTGGCTGTGGGGAATGCAGAGTAATGAGGATGAAGTGTTGGAGAGTTACCACGCTGTTACTGGCTTGCTGTCTCCCTACCTATCCAAGGAGGAAGCAGAGAAGACTACGAAGCTGAAGGAGTTGTGTAAGACGTATGCCGATGAGTTGCGTGAGAGGAAGATGCCTAGTGTTGTATTGGAATGTACTGTGGAGGGTTGTTGCTTGCTACCAACAGACAGATTGGTGAGAAGCAGCATGAGGGATGCTCTGAAGGACTTCTACAATGTTGGTAACTATGTAGATGATGTCTTTGGAACAAATACTACCATCAGGAAGAAGACAAGAACCAAGGATGTGTTTTGGTGGGAGAAGCTGCTTAACAGCGTGGCTTGGTATAACAGATTGGCCATTAAGGACTATGAAAGGGTTGGAACCACCAATCCAGACCAACTCAAGCAACTCCAAGAGGACTATTCTGTTCTAACAGCCATCAAGCCTGCACACAAATACGAGATTGTTGACGAAGATGACTTTTTTGCATATAATAGTGTCACCAGACTGGATCCAAGCAAGTGGAACAAGGAAGAAGTGGACAGATTGGTGTATCAGGGCTATGTTATTGGTCCTTTTGCATACAACACTGAGAAAGAGGCTCTTAATGCGCAGAATAGGAGATTAGTGTGATTTATTATGATTAGTAGGCTTCACTGCTAATAATTCGCCACTGAGTTCTTGCTCAGTGACGTGTTTTAGTGAGTATAATGGTATGTTAAGTATGCTACCAGCCATTATCTTGCGGCCCAGTATCATCATAGCCATCATCGCTAAACAAGTCATCATTGTTCTCAGACTGGTTATTCTCCTCTTCTGGTGGAGGAGGTGGCGGAGTGTGTTCTTCATAAATCTTCCTCAATACCTCAGCAGAGTCTTGTAGGGAGTTGGCATTGTATCTCTTCCCAAGCCATGCATACAATCCGAGTGCTAGAAGTTGTTGGTCCGCCACATCAATAGCACCATCAGAAGGATATCGTGCCTCTGGGAAGCAAATTGCGATGTCTAGTAGTCTCTTTGCATTGTTGTGATGGAGTGAAGGTCTGTTGTAGTATTGTAGAGTGTTGTTGATGAGTTGTGGATCAGGAATGCCAGGAAGTATGCCAGTGTCTAGTATGCGTTTTAGTGTAGTGTTACCATCGCCATATGTACACTGCAACCTCTGTTTTGGCATTGTATACCTCCTCATTAGTGTATTCTTCTTCCCAAACACTTCCAGGATAAGTACCACTCCCTTTTGTTGGTCAAAGAAGCAGAGTTGTTGGACTGCGTTTTGTTTGAGTTGATGTTGAATGTATGCTACTACTTCTCTTTGTGTCGGGAATGGTAATGGTTGTGGAGAAGAATAGGTATCATTTGCGTTGACACAATAATAGGAGAGCACAAGATGCAGTTTATTCTGCATAGATGTTGGTGTTCTCTCATGGACTTCATCAAAGATAGCTTCTTCGAGTTGATTGTTGTAGTTAAGATCGGTAATGAACCACATTCTTTCCAAGAAGTAGAGTCTGTCAATAATTGTAAACAATGTTGCGTCTTCTAACTTGGTAGTATAAGCATATGTGAGTTGTTCTAGCATGCCATTAACATCCTGGCTAGCTGTGATGTCTGTTGGTATGTCTGGGAATAGTCTAGTGAGTAGTGGAGTGAAGATACTTGTAATTTGTCTTCTAACTTGTTCCAGTCCATACTTTGCGTCTGGATGTGCAGCTTCGTACAGTGTCACGCAACTCTTCCTTCTACGCAGAATATTGTGGTGTGTTCTTGCGTCAACAATTCCATGGTATTTTACCTCATTATTAGAAGCTAGACAACGAGTAATGTTGTCGTAATATGAGCGCATGTTTAGTGGCAAATTATTTATGCTTATTCTAGACACAGTGCCATTTTCTCTGACAGTATGTCCATACTGCTTGATTGCCCAGTGAAGATCAGTCCTGTCTGCTGCTTCTATGGTAACAATGGCGAATTCATTGTTAGTATTGGTAGTGATGAAAGAGATGATGAAGCCTTGGTATGCTTCGATACAGTCTCGTGTATATGCATAGACTTCCCTTCCAGATGGCACTTCTTCTGCAATTTTTAGCAGTCGTTGCTCTGTTACTTGTTTTGTCCTCTTTGAGGTATGTTGGAGTCTACCAATGCTTCTTCTATCTAGGAAAGATGAGAGGTAGAATAGGAGATCTGTTGGTAGTGTGAGAAGCATTGTTGGTTATTCTACCAAACAAGGTAAGTATGTATTTGGTTACTCAACTCAACAAGTATGCAAATATTCACATGGTTTTCTAGTGGAGTTTGACGAGTTGGAGGGTAGTTCTGAGGGGTACCTCGAGAGTTAGTAGATATTACATTCTTTTGGCTTATTGTAAGCCAAGAGATACTAATAACAATACCTAATCCATTGGGTTAGAAACACGATTCATAACACTCTCTGCTACTTGACTAATCAACCCTTTGGTAACTTCTACAGACTGTATTTCCTGTCTCAACATAGGTTCAACACTAATCATATCACCATCAACCCAGTGATTGAGTAGTAGAAGATATTCTAGGAAGGATAACGACTGTTTCAGGTTATTAGAAGTCTCTTCTAATATGTAATTCATACTAATCAAGTCATCAGTATTAGTTGTTTGTATTCCGCACTCTTTTGCGGCACAAATGACAAAATCCGATACAATTCTAACAGCAGATTCTTCTGCAATAATATCTCTCTTAATTAGAATCATTGCAGAAGCTGTTGGATCGACAATGCCTGGCATGTTACCAGTATCTAACACATCATAGAATGATTCTGGTACTAATTGCTTTGGTTTGCTTGTACTACCAATTACAGCACCAGTTTGGTAATCTATCCGCTTTTCGTATGAATAGACAAGGTATTCCACAATTTCTCCTTCAATTATAGTAACAATGTAGACAGTATTTGTTGCATGAGAGTAGAATCTTACTGTTTCTTGACCAGAAGAGTCTAATATCTCACTAATATATTCTCCTACTTCTCTATTTGAAGCATACAACGCACCAGAAGGAGACGGGCATCCTAGACCACTATTAGGTCCAGGAGGAGGTTGTATAAACTCTGCCATAAGCAATTATTTGAATTATATATTCCTTTGATACCCGAATCATATTGTATGTTAGTATCATAAATTGTATGTTAATATGAGGACACAACCAGCAAAGGCTAGCAAAGTTAGTAGGATTAGCAAATACCAAATGATTTGTCTCTACTGTCGCATACTAGTATAAACCAACCATACAACATGGCATCCAAAACCGCCGTTAAGAAACCTAGTGAGGGGAAGACACGCAAAATCAAGCGCGACTACACATCTCTGACTTCTTACATCTACAGAGTATTGAAGCAAGTTCATCCCAACACAGGAATTAGCAATGGAGCTATGAGCATCGCCAACGCGATGGTGGTGTACATTGTTGATCGTGTTGCTAGCATTGTTAGTGAACTCTTGCATCAAAGCAAGAAGAATACAATTACTAGCCGTGAAGTACAGACTGCTGTTCGTCTCATTGTTCCTGGAGAGCTGAGGAAGCATGCTGTTAGTGAAGGTACGAAGGCGGTGACCAAGTACAATGCTACTTCTTATCGTACTAGCGAAGTAGGTGCTTCTAAGAAGATTAAGAAGAGGCAAGACTCTCACAGTCGTTCTTATCGTGCTGGTCTGCAATTTCCAGTGCCAAGAATCGGCAAGATGCTCAAGACAGCTGTGGCTGGTAATCCTCGCCTAGGAGCTGGTGCACCAGTCTACTTGGCGGCAGTCTGTGAGTATTTGACCGCTGAAGTGCTAGAGTTGGCTGGGAATGCTGCCCGCGACAATAAGAAGGCTCGTATCATTCCACGACACATTACTCTGGCCATTAGAAATGATTTGGAATTGAACCATCTCTATCTCAAGTGCACTATTCCTGGAGGTGGAACCATTCCCAATATTCACCGAGTTCTCATATCTCATAAGAAGTCAAAGACTGCCGCTGCTGAGGAGTTGTAATGGTATATTCTACACACAACTAATACTCTGTACTATTATGTAGTACAGAGAATAACTAACTATCCTAATGTAAGCTTGGCAAGACCATTGAAAACCTTCTGGAGATCCTCTTGACTAGATTGTTCTCTAAGATGTTTAGGATTGATGGCATCTCTCATTGGTGGAATGTTGCGAAGAATAGAGCGCGAATCAATTGAGCTCCTTTCGGTATGTATGAAGAATTCTTCGACTTGATGTGGTTCAACAGAGTCTAGGACAGTTGCTAGAGAAGATGCAAATGTAGAAACAGTCTCTTCTATTTGTCTCTGACGATATTTGCCAATAGCAAGTTGGTGGTTGAATGACGTGTTACTTGCTGAACACGCAAACATAATACATACAAGTGCTACTAGTTCTATTGGAGTATTGATGGTGACTGTTGTGTAGTAAGAGAAGAGTAGAATAGATCTACTAACATCAAAGACTATACTAGTATACTGTTGTGCATATTCCTTGACAAGATCATAGCATGTTGTTGTGAAGAGATCCGAACCTATTGTTTTGACTATTTGTTGCTCAAGTGTTGCTAATGATTTTGTTGTTATATATCCCTTTGATTCTAAGTATTCAGGAGAAAGACTAGTACTTCCAGTGAGCATAGTAGCAAGTATTAGGCATGCTGAGAACAATCCATAAGGATTATCTGTTGGTTTCTCTTCTAGGTATCTGTTTGTGAGATCAACCATAACAGCTACTGTCTTGTCAGAGTAATGGTGTTTTATAACTGTTCTATGATAGAAATAAGTATACACAGTAGCATCTATCTCAGTAAGTGGTGGTTTTCTGAGTGGAGGAAGCCTATTCATTAGGATAGTAGAGCATGTTTGCTCTTGTGTTGGAGGAGAGGAATAACATACTAAACTAGCGGAGGATTCTTGCAACCATACATTATTAAGCACATCCTGCATAGATAACCTCTTCTTAGGATCCAATACTAGCAAAGCATTCAGGAAATCTTGCTCTGATTTGTCTAGAGCTGTTCTCGTACTGTCGGCATAGTATGCATATTTAACGTCTTTAGTTGATGCTGGACTGAAATCTTCTTTAACATTGTTTCTAACCTTCTCGGCTTGTATCTTCCCAAGATGCTTCAATGACCACCGTGGAAGATTAGTAACACCTGGCCATGACTGTTCATCTGGTAATCCAAGACGATTGAATATTAGGAAGAGCATATCATTCTCTCCATCTCCCTGGAAGATGGCTTTATGTGTTAATAGTTCTGCAACAATACAACCAAGTGCCCATGTATCTGCTATGAATGTGTATTTTGCACCTAATAGAATCTCAGGAGAGCGATACCATAGCGAGAATATCTCATTAAATGGTGTAACTTCATAACAACTTGCTGTGGATGCAAGTCCAAAGTCTGTTATGACCACTCTTGATGGACAATTCTCTTCTTCGTATAGTAGAATGTTTGGTGGCTTGTAATCACCATGTAAGATGTTAAGTGAATGCAGATATGCTATTCCTCTCGCCATTTGCAAAGTAAACAACTTGGCATTCTCTACTATCTTGTCTCTTGGCAGACTAGGATAGTCCTTGTGAAGATAATCGTGTAAACTCTTCTTAGCAATTGGTAGCACTATGGCCATTTGTTTTACGCTTAACGCAACATCTAACAGCTTAATAACATTTGGATGATTGACTCTTGATAGTATACCAGCTTCTCTTAGGAGAGAGCCATCAATACCATCGGCATCACGCTCTGTACCGAATGTTGCTACTTTGACAGCTACATTAGTAGCTACCTCTTCATTTTCTATTACTATCTTCCATACACTGCCAAAAGTACCAGTACCAAGCTTAATTGGTGGACCAGGATTGTACACGGAAATGAAGAGTTTCTCCTTGGTGACTATACTTTCTAGATTCTTGTCGAAATCCATTTATTACCAGGTTTATTATGATGTATTTGCTGAATGTAATCGCTCCATAACAAGCGAATACTATTTGTGATTATTAGAGTAGTTTGAGAAGTTGTTCTTGCCACACAACCTCTTGTGTAAATTGGTGTTGTTTGTAGAATGCTAGCAGAGATTCGTAGCGCTGTTTGAGATCACAACCAGTAACATATTGTAGCTTTCTGAGACACACAGGACAGAAGTGAAGTGGTTGTCTATAATCTTCTGTCAGGTTACCAGACCCATTCATACAACAATCATACCAAACACAGTGGCTTATTCCATACAAGTGTGCCAATTCGTGGACTAGAACCTTGCAACTTCGCTGTAATAGTATATTGTTAGGAGCAGTAGGAGTAGTATTAGTAATAGAAATGTTACTAGGGACGTTAAATAGCGGGTTGTACCTAGCAAATGAGAAGAGTGCTACTCCAGCTCCCTTGTTTGCAAGACCAACTGTGAAAGTATCACCAATATTTGCATACAAATCCTCCATGGTCACACCAATGACACAGAATGCATCTTTGGGTTTACACAGATGAAGAGCATCAATGATTGGTTCAATTGCATATTGTTTTCCATGCTTGCGTTGTCTCCATGTTAGTATCCGGGTAGTGTTAGTTGTATCTTTTCTCCTCGAGTTGATCTTTGGTACACTAATTGTTTGAGTTGTAGGTGTACTAGTAATGGTTATTAATTCACCAATACGTACAAGAATACCTGGATAATAGGCAGAAACAAACAGTGACAAGTTGGTGAGCAGTGCAGTGTCAAACACACCAATTGGTTGTAGGTATATTATGTTAGGAGTGTTGGGTTGTCTAACGTCATTCCATCCTCTCAGCCACTTGTTGTAGGTTTGTCTTGATTCTTTGTTGACTACTAACCAATCCTTGCTACTAATTGGATCGGGTATATTATGAAAACACTCTGGTATTGGTGACAACTCTTTTGGTGTTTGTTCTAGGGTAGAATAGCCACAACCTCGGATGCATTGTTGTTGGGTTGGTTGTTTGTAGGATAGAAATGTTAGCATACTGGTTAGTTGTTTGTATTTGTTAGTATGCTGGCTTGTATACATATTAATATACTGGCTTGTATTGTCAAGTAGGTTGTTAGTATACTGTGGTATGTTAGTAGCATGCGTAGTATCAGAATAAGAGGAATAAGCAGGAAGTAGCAACTGAATATACTATACTGTATATTGAGAGAAGAAGCAAGGTTGAGAACATGTCGAATAAGAAGGGTAAGAAGCACGCAGAGGATGCCACGGAGGAGTGCATGGTGTGTACGAATGCATTCGACAAGACAAAGAGAGAAAGGATAGTGTGTCCATTCTGCAAAGAAGGTGCAGTGAGTGGGTGTAGGACGTGTGTAGAAACCTACTTGGTTGGAAGTATACTTGAGCCACATTGCATGCAGTGTAAGCATGATTGGGGAGCAGCATTCTTCGCAGCAAACTTCAAAAAGTCGTTTATTGATGGAAAGTATCGCAAGAGTAGACAGGAAAAGATAGTAGAAAAAGAAATGGGTAGGATGGCAGAGGCTATACCACTTGCAGAGGGTAGAAGAGTAAGAACAACAGTCCACAATGAAGTGCTTGTGCTCAAGAGACAAATCAAACAACTCAGAGCAGAACTCAAAACGAAGGAAGCAAAGTTGAAGCAGCTACCAACCGAGGACAAACAAGTAAAGAAGAGTAACAAGGCCCAGTACATGATGAAATGTCCTGCTGGAGAATGTAGAGGAATGATTGATGCTGCTACTTGGAAGTGCGCACTTTGTGACACTCCAATTTGTAAGAAGTGTCATGTTGTACTTCCTCCCAATACTACTAATGCTGCCAAGCCTGTTAATGATACTGTTGAGAATAGTGCTACTAATACTGCCAACAACAGTAATAAGCACGAGTGTAAGGAAGAGGATGTTCAAAGCGCTAAGATGGTGATGAAGGAGACAAAACCATGTCCAAAGTGTGCTGCAAGAATCTTCAAAATAGAGGGATGTGACCAAATGTTCTGTACATTGTGCTACGTGCCTTTTAGCTGGAGTAGTGGAGAGATTGTAACCGGGACAATTCATAATCCGCACTACTATGAGTTGCAGAGGAAGTTGAAGGGTGGTGTAATACCTAGAGAAGTTGGTGATGTTCCTTGTGGAGGCATGCCGAATTGGGGTGCTGTTAATCTTATTCTGCAGAAAGCAAATACTACTAATGCTGACGACGACAAGATGAAGGACATTCACAGACTGGTTGGAGAGGTGAATGATGCACTTGTGGGGAGGAGAGTTGCTGGCAAAACTGTAAGACTTGCACCCAAGGACACTCTGGATATTAGGGTAGCCTATTTGGCAGGAGAATGCGATGATGAAGGGTTGAAGAAGAAGCTATTCTTGCGACAGAGACAGAATGAGAAGATGGGTGAGATTAGGAATGTGCTTGAGACGTTCAGAACTACTATGATTGAGAAGTTGAACGACTTTGTTCAGAGACGCGGAGTAATGATTAATGTTTCTGGACGTATAGTAGAGCGCATTGAAGTGAAGGTACTAGAAGAGTTTGAGGCAGAGACTAGAGTTGTTATTAGCTTCTGCAATGAAGCTATGAAGAATACTCTGCTAGCTATGGGCTTCAAGAATGGTCCTGTGCTTGTAATTGGTATGAGATTTGAGATATCTAGTTCGTTGTTGGAAGAGAGGAGTGGTAGGGGCAAGAAACAGGCTGTTAGAGGCAAGAAACAGGTTGTTGTTGATACGCCAGAAGCGAGTGTTGGTGAGGAGAGTGCTATTGCGGAGGAGGGGAGTGTTGAAGAGGCTAGCGAAGAGGGAGAAGTCGTTGAGGTAGATGAGTAATAGTATGAGTAATTAAGGCAGATGGTTGGAGAACAACCACCTGTTAATTGCATGGGTTTTGTCGTGGAATATTATGAGTTGGTAGTGGTTTGTGAGGTACCCCTCAGCATCAATATGAATGAGTAGAATTGGTAGGTGGTGTGAATAGTAAAATGGCAGAACCAGCCAACAAGAGGATACGATTGTGTCCAAACATTGCAACCAAATTAGTAATACCTCTGAACATTTGGCGCATAATATTGCCACTTGCATGGACACCAAAATCGCATTGTAGTTTGGCGAGAGTTTGTGGTCCATAATTTGGTACTATCAAACGAATTCTTGGCTAAGATATATGAGATTGTTGTGTTGAATTATGAGGTATATGGTGTTGTGAATATTCAACATGGCAAGTACATTCCTTGCTTGGCAATGTGGTGGAAGGTATTGGAATTGTTTGGAAGAAATTTACATCCATATTTTCGACCTAGTATGGTGCATATACTTTGACAAGAATGCGTGTTAATGACAACGCTTATACGAACACTACACGTCTTCTGCACAGGAATAGTAGATAACAAATACTGGATGGTTATACATTAACCATCCACAAACATACAAGTTCCTATTATTCTATGTATCCTTCATACCAATCCTCTTCAACAACTCATACACTTCCCGAGCACGCGGCAAATAACTCCTCTGCCACTCACTTAGTTTTGTCTCATCAACTATTCTAGTGTCTTCTTCTAACATCCTAGAAGTAGCTGCCTTGCCATTCCAAGCATTCACAAGCTTCTGTTCCAGAGGAAGTGGTATCTTACTAACAATACAACACCTCTCTACAAGGTCACCATCTCTGTGTCTCTCTAATACAATACCCTGTTGATATGGCATCTTAGCAGCTAAGAATACCTCCTTCCTATACAACTCATCACTGCAATACTTCTCTGCTTCAATTACAAAGCTAATAAGACCAGGCATTAAGACAAAAGCCAAGAGATTCTCCCAAGTGTAATATACAAACAACTTCTTCACATCTATACCAACAATCTTATTATTAATAGGTAACTCTAATAATGAGTCCATTTGCTTGCTAGGCTCCCTAACCACAATGCAAATAACAGCACCAACACTCTTCAACCAACACAAGTCTTCAATGGTGATATAGCCACTTACTAAGTGTATAACAAGTGGTTTAGTGGTGTGTTGAATATACTTCACTAGCATAGAAACTTGTTGAGTGTGGTATTCATCTGCTGGATAATTATGCGTCATGTACACAGAGAGTTGCGGATTTGGGTGGTGATGACGCTGAATTGGATGGTTGAGAAACTCTGGTTGTATTATGCCATTTCCTTGAGCAAGATGGCAACCAATCACAGTAGAAAGTGTCCTTGCACCCGTTACTATTACTAGTACACTCATTTCTAATACACTCACAAAGTTGGTTGTCTATATGTCTATGTTTGTATATAAGTTATAATCAGTCAGTATATTAACTACTCATTCCAATAAGAATGAGGAGATGCTAGACTAACCCCTAATAAGTCTCTCGCGACGTTCTATCCAACTACCAAATAATATCAACGACACAAAGAAGAAGAAAGTCCACTCAAACTTCATCTCAACAAAACAGTAAGAATAACCTATCAAACAGGTAACAATAATTGCACCAGTTGTAACACGGTCAACACAATCCATCATATTACAGAGTGTTTACTACAACAAACAACAAGTCTACTCATTCATATTAGAATGAATAGTGCATGATTAAGAAGAACACAAACAACCAACCAATGTACAAGCCTGTATACTCTTGTTTACTTTCTTCTTATTGGGTGGACCACAAGCATCTAACACCTTCATTCTGTGACTAAGAAGTGTATTAAGATACCTTATTAGCGCTTCTTTGTTCCATTGTTTGATTCGAGTAAATGGCCTGATTTGTTGTTGTAGAAGTGGAGGAAGTGTGGAATGTATCACTGCTTGTTTGTGTGCGTATTCTTCATCCAAGTCATCAAATAGCCTCTTCTTCAATTCTGGTAGTAGCCGCTCTGGCGGCATTGTAATTGGTGCTACTCCACAAAGAAGCTTCTCTTCTGGGGTTAGTCTAGTAGACCATTTCTGCCTACTAATCATGTTGTTTTGCGTATGTGTCTGCTTCTTGTCATTCTCATCAATACTAACAAGAGACAAATAAACACCAGTATTATCTGGTCTTAGGAGGAAATCAGAGACCATTTGTGGCGTTATTAGTCTCACACTCTTCCTCAGCAAACACAGATACACATTTGCACTTGGTGGTACCAATAGATACACTTCTTGATCTGGTAATACAGTCTTCTTAGTAGCCATTGGTGTAGCGACACGTTCTAGTTGATGGTTATACACTTCATAGGGTGCCTTAACAGCTTCACAACTCCTAGTATCATGTTTCATTCTCATCTGCAATGTGTTGTACCTAGTATGCCACTGTTCTAGCTGCTTAGTTGTGCTTATTAGCTCATTGACATACGCTCTTGTTGGAGTTATTCTAGCCTGTATCAAATACACCATAGCTAGTAGCATAGTAGGAGCCTTGATGCTGGTCATAAGAGCATATGCTAGCCTCTCTTGTACCACCAAAATACTCCTCTCTTCTTGGGGAGTGTCATAGTGTAGGTCTCTGAGTCTTACTCTGAACACAAGATTGGGTCTCCTCTCTGCAATGAAGCGTATTCTTGTTGTTGGTCTGGGAACAATGTCTGGCCTATTTGTTGTGGGGTATGCTCTGATACTAATATCCTCTTTCTTGCTTTGTGCTAGTGTATTAGAGAAGACGAATTCTGCTTGTTCTAGGTTAAATACTCCTTCTTCGTCAATATGTATTAGTAGTAGAGCATCTTCTACTGCCAAGTCTTGTTGGTTGATTGTATACACTCTCCTTTTGGCTATTAGATTGAGTGTTTGTTGCTGTTCTGCTGAGAGGAATGAGTAAATACCTGCAGAAAGGAGTGTTGTGTTTGGTTGTACTCTTTGTAGCATTGTTCTTACCTGTGTCTTGATTTGATGTTAGTCATAGTGGTGTTTGTGGTCATATCAGAGAGACTGAATGTTGATTGTATTTGGTGACTGGATAACAAAGCAATGTCTTCGAGAAGGAAGACAGAAGCTGGAAAAGAAGAACAGAGGACATATGCGAAGACTAGGTATGATAATCTTACTCCAGAAGAGAAACAATTGCGATCTCTGCGCAAGTCTAGGCGCTATTACTTAACAAAGGGAGTAATACCTTATCCGTCTACTCCTCTTGGGAAGTGGTGTATAGTGCAAGGTTATGATATTGAGAAAGTTATGAATGGTGAGCAACCGATCTAAGGACATCAACATCCTCTATAAAGTGGTGAGACCCCAAGGAGTGTCTCACAATGGTAGTAGGTATCTTCTATTCTGAGGAAGATATGGACAACTTCCAAAAGAAATGGGATGGTTTTGTGGGTGTAGAGAATACTCTTATCGCGACAGAAAGGCTCTACTATGACAAGTTCAATGAGGACTTCCATATACGAATGTGTAATACACGGGAACTTAATAAGGCAGAAGAAGAATGGAAGTGTACATGGAGAAAGTGTTCAGACAAGATCAAAATTAACTATGATCGCGACTCTTTGGCGTTCTTAGTACATCCTTGTGGCTATATTATACGAGCATCGCATCCAAAACTTGATAGCGACAAGATATTTCCATATTCTATAATAAGATTAACAAGCTCCATATCTTGTACTCCAGTTAACAGAAAAGCGGAATGTTTTCATCCTCGCTATCTCAAAATAATGGAAGCGCGCAAAGTGGCATGTTTGTCACAGCTAATGGATGCAAAAGATGCGAAGTTGGCTAATGAATCTGTTGAAATGGAACTCATTTGTTATATGAATCGCTATTTTGCACACGTAGAAGATAGTCAAATGGTTTATATCAAAGTAGTTCATGACACAGAAGCAGCAGGCAAATATGAAGAAGTCAAAATAGAAGCATATACACTCAAAGCTTTCCATGATTCATATCCAAGTGCAAATATCACTGCATTACTCAACAACAAAACAGAATTACATGCATGTAGTTACTGGCTTAAACATGAACATCATCGTTGGTACGATACTACTACCATTGCTGCTAGTACGCGCTCTCGTATTCTCAATCTTTTCAGTGGTTTGTTGGCTACCAAGGAAGAATTGGAAGGAGTAGATGAAGATGAAGCACTACTTCTTACAGAACACATTCACTATGTTTGGTGTAAAGGCAATCTTATACATTTCTATTACACCATCAAGTGGCTGGCTCATTTAGTGCAATATCCTTGCACTAAAATGAGAGTAGCACTTGTTTTACAATCTGTTGAGGGTGCAGGAAAGGGTATTGTTGTGCAGAAACTCAAGGACATATTGGGTAGACACTTCAAAAGCCTTGGTATGGAAAGTGTTACAGGACAATTCAATGGACAGTTACTTGATTGTTTGCTCTTGTTTCTCGATGAAGCACTATATTCTGGAGACAAATCTATTGTGGGCAAGTTGAAGCGCTTGATTACAGAGTCTACTCACCAAATTAACGAGAAATTTGCTAAGACTATTACGACTGCTAACCAACTTAACATAATAGTTGCAACAAATAATACGTGGGCTGTGCCTGTTGAGAGAACAGATAGACGCTATTTTGTCCTAGAATGCGCAAATGATCGTGCTAGTGGATCTGCAGAAGATGCGATATATTTTGACCGACTTGCGGCTGTATCGTCCGAGGCATTCCTCAAACTTCTTCTCAGTATTGATATTAGTGATTTCAATCCCGCAATAATGCCAATGACAGAAGCTAAGCGCGTACAGAAGGAAATTACACTCGAAATAGTGCCATCGTGGTGGCTTAGCATGCTACGTGACCAAGATAATAGATTCTTCGACTTGGAAGGAAACACTAATAGAATACTATCCAAGAAGGATATCTACCAATTTTACGTCGATTGGCACAAACAAAATAGCGTGGAGAGGTATATTGAATCCTATACTCGGTTCTGGGTAGAGATGAAGAAGATGGTACAACATGAAGATATGCGTGTCGGTACTCGTACCTCCCAAGTATATAGTGCAAAACTACCAACATTTGACGTTGCTAAGGAACGATTTGGTCGTTATGTGAAAGATCCCGAGTTTTTGAACGAAACTAGCACATAATAATCTAGTATTTATAATCACAAGTTGTGTAGTTAAGCCGTAGTTAAGCCGTAGTTAAGCCGTAGTTAGGACCTCCTTAAGAACAAATTACTACTACTTATCACCATTGATAGAATTATTATTACAACATTTGTAATAGTAGTAATTCGCAATAGAGAACATTCTAACATAGTAGATTACTTGCTATATTGAGTATATACAGAGTATTAGATTGGTAGTTAGGGTAGTCAAGATAGTCAACATATTTTTGTTGCATAAGACCTATCCTACAATCCCTATAACTTTAGTGCTTGACTACCCTAACTACCCTAACTACCAATCTAATACGAGATACCAGTATTGATAAATTAGCCAAGTTACTATACTAGAAGTTCTAACATACAAAAGACTTCATTTGGTATCTGCTAACTAATACTCCTGCATCCTGAACAATAATATGTTTAATATACATTCTAGACATCCTAACTA
>Ga0214473_10004517_pt1 | contig 16727 bp, 8 predicted proteins | sample RVTome_7_FD_203509 | JGI IMG/M metagenome (GOLD analysis project Ga0214473, IMG submission 203509) | Soil microbial communities from uranium-contaminated site in the Upper Colorado River Basin, Wyoming, United States - RVT98D197 | ecosystem: Environmental > Terrestrial > Soil > Contaminated >... | reverse complement strand
TGGACTCTGTCTCCCACGGCTGCAACACTCCGTGCACAATACTATCTAGTTTAGTTCCTCATTCGAACAAAGTGTAGCGCTCGTGTCAACGGAGACCAGGCGTGATAAGCAATGGGTCAACAGCGGGCGCTGGTAGGCCAAACCTTCCATTAGCTGTATTACGGCGCTATATTGTCCCGCAAATTCGGAGCGATGCGTAACCAAAGTGGTGGGCGCCAGTCCAAACCGCAAGTTGAGAGTAATTCTGGTTCATTTCCCGAATGTTTGGACGGAAAGCTACGCGTTCGTACTGTTCAGGAGTTAGCTAACTCATGGCCGAATTACAGTCAGCCGTGCAGACAGACAAGACAGGCCACGCGCGCTGGGTCAGAATATCTCACTGGATCGTAACCCTGAGCTTCCTGACGCTGGCCTTCACCGGCATCGTCATACTTATGGCCCATCCGCGGCTTTACTGGGGCGAGGTGGGAAACGATCTGACCCCAGCGCTTCTTGAACTGCCCATCAGTCGAAACCACCGACATGGTGGCTGGGACAAGACGGTTGCGTTCTTCGAGAATGCAGCTTCTCCTGTCAGCGCCAACCGGACCTACGACATATTCAACAAGAATGGCTGGGGCCGCAGTTTGCACTTTCTTGTAGCCTGGCTCTTGGTGCTGACCGGCGGCATCTATTTGCTGGCAGGACTTTTCACGGGCCACTTCCGCCGGCACATTGTGCCCCGACGCACTGAGTTGAGTCCTAAAGTGCTCCTTGGTGATATGTTAGATCATGCCCGTCTGCGAATCCGGACCGCCACTGTAGGACCACATTACGGCGTGCTGCAGAAGTATACTTATTTTGCGGTCGTGTTTCTCGTGTTGCCACTGGCAGTCGTAACCGGGTTGGCAATGTCACCTGCGATTGCCGCCGCGATTCCATTGCTGCCAGGCATACTTGGCGGTTTCCAGTCAGCGCGTACAATTCACTTTGTGACTTTCGTGCTCCTTATGTTGTTTTTGCTCGTGCACGTCTTGATGATTATCAAGTCAGGATTTAAGCGCCAGATGCGCGCCATGACGATCGGTGACAAAAATGAAGACTAACAACCTAATCACCCGCCGTAATATTCTGATTGCCGGCGTGACCTCCTTTGGCGGCCTGCTTCTTTCTGGATGTTCAAGGAAGCTCCCGCCAACCTATGGCAACATCCTTCGTATGGGCGACACCCTCACGTATGCCGCACATCACGCACTCCTGCCGGATCAGGCGCTGGCAAGGGAATACAGCCAGAAGGATATCTCCTCTTTTCCTGCGATTGGCACCACGGACCCCGGTGACCCCAACAACCCGAAGTCAAGTGAGATCTACCGGCACTTGCAGAGAGGCGGCTTTGCCGACTGGCGCATATCCATTGCAGGCCTTGTCGCCCAACCCGGATTATATTCTCTTGCCGACCTCAAGCGGTTCCCCTCTCGGACACAGATCACCAGGCATACTTGCGAGGAAGGCTGGAGTGCCATAGGTGAATGGACCGGCGTGCCACTAAGCCGAGTGTTGGATGCCGCGGGCATGCTGCCTACTGCGCGTTTCGTTACCTTTTACTCGTACGATGACTGGGCCGACAGTATCGACATGCTCGACGCGCTGCACCCTCAAACCATCCTGGCTTACGGCATGAATGGAAGAGACCTTTCGATCCCTCATGGAGCGCCGGTGCGATTGAGGGTGGAAAGACAGATGGGCTATAAGAGTATGAAGTATCTGGAGCGCATCGTCGTTACTGAAGAGTTGGATGACGGCGGTGAAAAGGGGAACATCCAGAACGGATGGTCGTGGTACGCGGGCATTTGACACTCGGGTTCCCCACCGTTGCTGAAAGCGCACAACAATACTAATAGCTCACAAGGCCGCTCAAGAGCTTCAGAAATCCTCAACGTCGACTCAAAACACAGGCGACATACCCGTGGGGCAGATTAATTAATCTAACATCGAAAAGTGCGCTGACATGCCGGGCGCTTGTGAACTTCCAGCATAGGCCGAGCTTCGGTATCATTTCGGCCGTCAAGCGAACTCTGCAGGAGGATTATTAATGATTACTACGCCCCCAATGAGGGACAGTTCTGCGTCAGCCAACCAAAGGACACGAGTGGTCGCGAAATCCAACTCTTCCTTCTTCATTTCCGCTTTTGCTGCTGTCTCTACCGCTCTGTTTTGTTTGCCCCTTAGCATCAGATCACAAACAGCTCCCGGAAAAGTTCCGTTGACACATGAAGCGATGTGGATGATGAAACGTGTTGGCGCGCCCGTTCCCAGCCCGGACGGTAAGTGGATAGTCTTCTCCTTAGTCGAACCGGCCTATGATGAGAAGGACCAGGTTTCTGATTTGTGGATCGTTCCAGCCGATGGAAGCGCCAAACCTCGTCGCCTGACCTTCAGCAAGAGCGCTGAGAGCGGTGTTGCGTGGAGTCATGACAGCCGGCAGATTGCATTTTCAGCAAAGCGCGAAGGCGACGATGCGAACCAGGTGTATGTGCTGAATGTCGCTGGTGGTGGAGAGGCAGTCCGTATAACTTCAATATCTACCGGAGCCCGGTCACCGCAATGGCGGCCAAACGGCAGGGCGCTAGCTTTTGTCAGTACCGTGTATCCCGATGCGGCTGATGACGAAGCAAACAAGCGTGTTGCCGCCGAGCGCAAAGCTCAAAAATATCGAGCGCGCGTTTACGAGAAATTTCCCATTCGTAACTGGGATAAGTGGATTGAAGACACACAGGCCCATCTGTTTATTCAAGATGCACAGCCCGGCGCCAAGCCCAAGGACCTTCTGGCGGGAACGAAGCTTGTTCGTGAGCGCGGATTTGCAGGTCGCGTTACCGATTCCGGAGAAGAACTCGATCCAGTATGGACACCTGAGGGTGACGCCATCATCTTCGTTGCAAGTTCCAGCAGAGACGCGGCCGCGTATGCAAACTCATACACCTCACTGTTCAGAGTGTCGGCAAACGGTGGCGAGCCCTCTCGGCTGACCACGAGCGCCGACAGCTTTCTGCGGCCAACCTTTCGGCCCGACGGAAAAACGCTGTACGCCATCTCCAATGTTGAAACCAATAACAAGACTTACAACCTGGAGCGGCTGGCCAAGTTTGCCTGGCCAGGATTGGGCCAACCTGAAATTATCACGGCCAATTTTGACCGTTCCGTGGGCAGCTTCGCACTCACACCCGATAGTAAGTCGATTTACCTGACGGCTGAAGAAGCAGGAAACGAGAAGGTTTTCACCATGCCGGCGGACGGCGGTGAAGTGCGTTTGGCAATGAACATGACGCGTGGCGTTGTGACGAACCTGAGAATTCCCTCGCAAGCGTCGTCAACAATCGTGATTGCAAACTGGGAGAGCGCGACGAATCCGCCCGAAGTATTTCGCCTGGATCTGAAATCCAGCACTCAGCAGCCGCTGACTTCATTCAATGCTGATCAGATAGCGAGGATCGACTGGCAACCGCTACGTCATTTTTGGTTTACGGCCAAAGCCGGTAAACGCATTCACAGCATGATCGCATTGCCGCCAAACTTTGATGAGCACAAGAAGTACCCATTGCTCGTTGTGATGCATGGCGGACCGCATAGCATGTGGCGCGACAATTGGGGACTTCGCTGGAATTATTTCATGCTTTCCGGCCCTGGTTACGTGGTGTTGTTGACAAACTACTCCGGTTCTACTGGATTTGGTGAAGCGTTTGCGCAGAGTATTCAGGGAGATCCGTTTAAGGGACCCGCAAATGAGATCAATGAAGCAGCTGACGAGGCGATCCGTCTCTACCCATTCGTCGATGGGTCGCGTCAGGCCGCGGCCGGCGCCAGCTACGGCGGCCATCTTGCAAACTGGATGCAGGCTACGCAGACGCGTTACAAGGCGCTGATCAGTCACGCCGGTCTAATCAATCTCGAGTCGCAATGGGGGACCAGTGACACAATATATTCGCGCGAGGTTAATAACGGTGGGCCCGTCTGGGAACAGGGACCAATCTGGCGGGAGCAAAATCCAATCAGGTTTGCCGCCAACTTCCGGACACCGATTCTGCTTTCGGTTGGCGAGAACGACTTCCGTGTGCCGCTTAATCAAACTCTGGAGAACTGGAGCGTGCTGCAACGGCTGCGCATTCCGAGCCGTCTGATTGTCTGGCCGGACGAAAATCACTGGATTCTGAAAGGCGAGAACAGTCGTTACTGGTATCAGGAAGTTTATTCCTGGCTAAAGAAATATCTAGACGAGGCGTCTAGCGTGATAGACAACTCTGAAGGACCAGGTTCTCACAAGAGAGTTGTGCCCCTGCCGCTATCACCGTGCTTCACTGATGTGTGACGCGCGCTTTTGACCGACGATACCGCGTGACGATACTGACTGCTGTTGCCGCTTAATCAGGAGTTTTGTGTGCGACGCCTGGCTGTATTACTATGGTCGCTAAGGGCTTTCATCATCATCATAATCGTTCCGGAGGCACCCCCCATGCTCGGCAAGACCATCTCGCACTATCACATCAAGTCGCAACTCGGCGAGGGAGGGATGGGAGTCGTGTATGAAGCTGAAGATACCAACCTGGGGCGCCACGTCGCCTTAAAGTTTCTGACACCAGCGATGGCCAAGGACGAAAATCTGCTGCAGCGCTTCCAGAGAGAGGCGCGGGCGGCGTCTTCTCTTAATCATCCGAACATCTGCACTATCCACGGGATCGAGCAATTCGAGTCGGAGAATTTTATCGTTATGGAGCTGCTGGACGGTGAACCGCTCGCCGATCGTATTCGTCGCGGCCCATTGGACATCGATTCACTCCTGACGCTCGGTGTGCAGATCGTTGACGCGCTCGAATCTGCTCACTCCAAAGGGATCGTACATCGCGACCTGAAGCCCGCCAATATATTCGTGACCTCGCGCGGGCAGGCGAAGATTCTTGACTTCGGCTTGGCCAAAATCGAACGACAGAGACCCGACCCCTCATCGATGTTGCCTACAGCACGGCTCGATCAGCTGACCTCAGCCGGCGCAACCATGGGTACAGTCTCTTACATGTCCCCGGAACAGGCGCGCGGCGAGATCACTGACGCGCGGACTGACCTTTTTTCCTTTGGCACCATTCTGTATGAGATGGCCACAGGAGTCCTTCCCTTTCAGGGAGACACTTCGGCGGTTGTGTTTGACTCCATACTCAATCGCGATCCGGCACCGCTAAATCAGCTCAATCCGTCAGTGCCTCCGGAGCTCAGCCGGATCGTCGGCCAGGCCCTGGAGAAGGACCGCGACCTCCGCTACCAGAGCGCCACTGATCTGAAGACTGCGCTCAAGAGACTAAAGCGCGATCTGAGCTCAGGGCGACACTCGGCCGAATCGAGTGGGATCCGGCGCGCTGCCTCGGCGGCGCTACACGAGCACTCCATCGCCGTTCTTTACTTCGAGAATTTGAGCGGAATGAAAGAGGACGAATACTTGCGGGACGGCATCACTGAGGACATCACGACGGAGCTATCGAAGATCAAGGGGCTGAAGACTTTTTCCCGAGCAATGGTGTTGGCCTACCGAGACAAATCGGTAACGGCCGGGCAGGTGGGAAAGGAGCTTGGCGCGTCGTATGTGCTGGTCGGCAGTCTGCGTCGGGCCGGTACGCGCCTCCGCATCAATGCGCAGCTTGTGGATGCAGCAACAGATTTCCCGTTGTGGTCAGAACGATACGACCGCGAGATGAAAGACGTGTTCGAGGTGCAGGATGAGATTGCCGAAAAGATCGCGGCCGCGTTGCGGATTACGCTTTCGCCGCAGGAGCAACAGGCTCTTTCCGCCAAACCAACAGAGAACCTGCAGGCCTACGATCTGTATCTAAGGGGGAGAAATTATGCTCGTCGCGTCGGCCGGCAGGATCTGCTTTTTGCTCTTCAGATGTATGAGAACGCGGTAGCACTCGATCCGGATTTTGCGCTCGCACACGCGGGGCTGGCCAACGTCTGCGCTCAATACTATTACCACTTCGAGCGCCAGCAGCAGTGGATCGAGCGGGCCATTGCCGCCACCCATAAGGCGAGCGCGACCGGTCACGACGCCCCGGAGATCCAGTGCGCCGAGGCCTGGGTGATGTTTGCCGAGGGGCGTTACGACCAGTCGGCAGATAAGATCCGGACAGCGCTAAGCCGCGCTCCCGATCTCGATGGTGGGTACTACCTCCTGGGACGCGCACTCTTCGCAGCAGGACGATATCAGGAAGTCGTCGACATCATGGAGGAGGCGCTGGCGCATGCCGGCGAAAATTACAATACGACTATTCCGATCCACAACTCCCTCGGGGCACTCGGAAAGAAAGAGATGTTGACCAACTACGTGCATCGCGAGATCGCCGTCTATGAGGGACACTTGAAGAAGGTGCCCGAAGATGCTCGCGCCCGCGTCTTGCTCGCCGGCGACTACGCCATGCAGGGCCGGTTCGAGGAATCAAAGCGAGAAGCGGACATGGCGATGGCGCTACGTCCGGACGATTCCATGATTCTATACAACACCGCGTGCGTCTTCTGCACGATGAACAATCTCAGTGAAGCGCTGATCGCGATCAAGAAGGCGTGGGAAACAGGGTACCGCGACCCCACGTGGACGCGCCAGGATCCTGATCTCGCACTCCTCCACGGTGACCCGGAGTTTGAGCGACTCTATCCTGCGCCGAATGCGTGAGCTCTGGGTTCACAGAATTCGTTCCAGATCTTAAGAGCATTACTAGTGTGACTTCAACTGCTGCCAGCCCCAACCCGCTCTCGCCAATCGCTCGCCTCGTCCAGCAACTGCAAAGAGAACTCATCCAACTCAAGTTTCGTGGCCGCGAGCAGTTCATTCAGCTGCTCGAGGCTGGTCGCGCTGGCAATAGGCGCGGTGACGCTTGGCCGCGCAATTAACCATGCGAGAGCCACCTGAGCAGGAGTGACCTTCTGTCGCTGGGCCACTTGGTCCAGGGCAGCCAGGATGCGGAAGCCGCGCTCATTGAGGTACTTCTTCACGCCACTACCGCGAGCGCTCTTGTTTAGATCACTCTCCGACCGGTACTTGCCCGTCAGGAACCCGCTCGCGAGCGCATAGTAGCTTATGACGCCAATATTCTGTTCGACGCACAAAGGTTCCAATTCAAGTTCAAATGCAGCACGGTCATAAAGGTTATACAGAGGTTGCAAGCTTTCATACCGTGGCAGGCCATTTTTTTCGCTGACCTGCAGTGATTCCCGGAGTCGTGCGGCTGTGTAATTTGAAGCACCGATAGCTCTAACCTTTCCTTGGCGCAGCAGCTCGGCATAGGCTTCGAGCGTCTCCTCAAGAGGCGTGTCCGGATCTTCCTGGTGCGACTGGTATAAGTCAATATAGTCGGTTTGCAATCGCTTCAACGAATCCTCGGCAGAGCGGAGGATATGAGACTTAGACAACCCCTTCACGCCCCGGGTTTCCATTCCGACCTTAGTGGCGATGATTACATCGTTACGCTTGCCGCTGCCCTTTAACCATTTCCCAATTATGGATTCCGACTCGCCACCGCTATTACCCGGCACCCACGCGGAATATACGTCGGCCGTGTCAATCAAGTTGAAGCCGCCCCCGACGAAGGCATCGAGCAGCTTGAAGGACGTTGTCTCATCAACCGTCCAACCAAAGACATTGCCGCCAAATGCAAGCGGCGCTACTTCAATTTCAGAGTTCCCAAGCTTTCGCCTTATCATTTTCACCTTCCTTCTAGACTGATTCACAATGTCTTCATTAAGATTTCATCATAACTCCGGATCATGGAAAAAGTATGGCATCGGACAACGGTATTCAAACCTCCAGTTTTCCGCATTAATTCAGCGTATGTCGCCTCAGATTCTTTGTGGCTTTGGGTCTGATTTTCATCTTTTTACATGTGGAGGGTTCGTTTCATGTTACGAGCCAAAAACCACTCATTGGAATGAGGTAAAACTAATGCATACGAGAAAGGGCTTGGCAGACAAGTCTTGGTACGTCTCCCTATTGATCCTTCTTTCAGGATTGCTACTTGTGTCCGCCTTTGCACATGCTCCTGCGACTAAAGCGACCACACCGGCGGGTGCTCAGCAGGACGTGATTCGTCTAGAGAACCGTCTCACGTTGTTGGAACAACGTTTCTACTCTGTCGAGGCAAGCATCCGAAGCCTCGAGCAACAGCTACGGCTCGGTGGCGCCACGTCTCGGAGTGCCGGGCAGGAAGAGATACGTCAATTGCGCGTGGAAAACGAAGCGTTGCGCCAGCGGCTGGCAGAGATGGAATGCGGCTTGGCAAAGTTGGATGAGAGAACGCTTACTGCGTCAATGCGCGAGGCGCGCCGGAAGTCAAGCGGTGGCGCAATCGATCCCTGCAGGTTGAACGCCGACCTACCTTTGCGATTGACCGGGCTTAAATAGCGGAAGGATCATTCGACAAAGATGACACCAGAGATCCAGATCAGCCGACGATGGAGTAGTTGAATCCGGCTTCAGTCTAATCAAAACGGGTTGCCGGCGAAATTGCGCCCTCGTGGTCAATGGCAGACGATTTGACCCGCCACGGCGGGCACAATTTCCCCAGAGCTAAACCACTTTCCAGGCAGTATCCTCACCACAAACTCCAGTTTTATCGCCTCAAGTTTTCCTCAACCACCACAAAATCGCAGATTTCTTAACCAATTTCACCTGGTTTCCCTACCCTGCGGGGCTCAAGTTTTTCTCAAGTCTCCTTAATTAAATTAGCGACGTAAACAGGCACAAGAACTTAAAGGCGGTGCCGGCTCTACCGATTCGCGCAAATTTCTGGAGGCTAAGACATGTTCGAACGCAAATTCTTTTGGTTCTTTTCATTGATCGTTCTGGGGCTGACCGTGGCCTTTTTTTCAAATCATGTATCTACAGTCATTGTTAAGGCCAGTGGCGAAACTGCTTCTGTAATTGTACAACTGCGAGATGACCCGGCAGCTGTCTACAAGGCCAAGACCGAGAACGCCGGTGCCACAGTCTCCGCCGAGCAACTGCAGGCGTATCGCGATCAGTTGCGTGCGAAACAGGATCAGTTTCTCGATGCTCTCAAAAACAACAACGTCTCATTCGAGATTGATGGAGTAGACGTTCCCGACTTTAGCGGAGCACTAGCTGGACATACAGATTTTCGTTACACGCTGGTTCTGAACGCGATTGCTCTGAGGGTTCCTGCCTCAGCACTATCGACCATCAAAGCAATGCCGCAGGTGAAGAGCGTCAATGCAAATCACCCGATGCGGATAACGCTGGAAAAGAGCGTTGACTATGTGATTGCCCCGGCTGCCTATGGACAATATCAAGAGCTCACGCCCTTCGACGACTTCCGTGAAGGCTACGAAGGTCAGGGCATGAACATCGCCGTGCTGGATACCGGCATCGATTGGACGCACGCGATGTTCGGTGGTGATCCAACACCACCTCGCTTTGGTCTGGCACCCTCAGTAGCAGCAATTAATACGAATAAGAAGGTTATCTATTACATGACTTTCACCGGAGGATTGCTGGACGACTTCGGTCATGGCTCGCACGCTTCGGCAGATGCGGCCGGATATCTCGGCATGGCGCCGGGTCCTGACAAGCTGCCAGGCACCGCGGATGACGCCAGGCTTCACGGTGTCGCGCCGCAAGCGCGCCTGATGGGTTACAAGGTTTGCACTGGAAGCGGAAGCTGCCTTCCTACTTCAACAATAATGGCGATTGAAGACGCCGTAAGTCCGGTGTCTCTGAATCTTCAGCCCAAGCCAATTGCACACGTAATCAATCTCAGCCTCGGAGGAGACGGGGGTCCTGACGACGACACGGCAGTTGCGGCAAGTAATGCAGCACTGCTCGGAACCATTGTTGTTGCCTCGGCTGGAAACTCTGGCCCGGGTGAAGGGACTGTCGGCTCTCCTGCCGCTGGTCGGCACGTTATCGCTGTAGGCGCTAATAATGATCCGGCAAGCGGATCCAACACCGCTGATCTGATCGGCGGCCGCAGCGGAATGATAGCTAACATTCTTGATGGCTCCGCGCCTATCACCACCGATATAACTCAAAACTATGTGTTCTGTGGCCTCGCCGAGACCCCAGCCGACGTTCCTGATTCAGTTGCTGGCAAGATTGCTCTAATCGCGCGCGGCAGCACTGTAAGTTTTGGTGACCCGGTAAATGCAGGCACGGGACTCTTTTCGAACAAAGCGGCGAATGCTTTTGCGAAGGGTGCGATCGCCGCCGTGATCTACAACAACGAAGATAGCGAGCTTTCCGCGGCAACGGTGAGAGCTTCGCTGATTCCGGTCGTTGGCATCTCGAAAGTCAATGGCGAGTATCTTAAGCAGCAGATCGGTTCAGACGCTGTTGGTGCCCTCTCGGCAAGCCAACTGCGCATTAACAAGGCCCTCTACTTCCAACCACAGATGACCGATTTCTCTTCTCGCGGGCCGCTGGCGGGTTTGGGCCAGATCAAGCCTGATGTAACCGCGCCCGGACTGAATATATATAGTGCGACAGTACGCGTTGGCGGCGCGGAAACGAACACAGCCACGATGTTTGATCCCACAGGCTACATTCACGCTAGTGGCACGAGCTTCTCCGGACCGCATGTGACCGGCGCTGTCGCGCTGATCAAACAAGCCCATCTTAACTTTACTGCTGACATGATCCGCACCGTGCTGATGAACACCTCGACCAATCTGCGCAATGCTCAAGGCGTTGCGCGGGCGGATGGCGACGCCTCCGAACCGATCAACGCCCAGGGTGGCGGTCTGATCAACGTTAAAGCGGCCATCGACGCTAGGGCCCTCATGGGTATCACAGGCGATGGCATTGACGCACCTTCAATACTCGGAAGCTATTCCTTTGGGGAGGCGCCAATTCTTAATAACCGGATCATCAACAAGCGAACCGTTACTGTCACCATCCGCGATACTTCCGGACAGGGTGGCACTTACAATCTGTCAACCGCCAACAACCGGTACTTCAATGTAAATGGCATCACAGCATCGGTGAGTTCAGGCCAGGTGAGTGTGCCCGCAAATGGAACCGCAACGTTTACTGCCACCGTTACTCTCGATGGCGATAAGGTACGAGATGCGTCCGCGCCAAAGGAGTTGCAATGGTATGTTGTCGCAAAGCGTTCCGGCAGTGCCGAGACTCTGCGCATGCCTATGTACTGGCGCGCTAATCCAACCGTGCCGGCCGAAGGCATTGCCTCCAGTTCGACTGAAACATTTACCGGCACAGTTCTCGCCAGTGATGGTGGATTACAGCGCGACTTTTTAGGTGATTACGTCGCTGCGGACATCACTTACGTAGACGTCCCATTTGAAGTTGGCGCTTCCAGTTTGGGGATTGATGCCACACTGGATTTCTTCTCTGTTCACATTGCAGATGTTCCGGGAGTCGCATCGCTGGGATTTCCTGATCTCGATTTCATGCTCTTCGATGCGGAAGGAAATCAGATCGGCAACTCAGGTAACGGTGGAGGGCCAGAGCACATTGCAGCTCCGGTCACGCGGCCAGGAACTTACACATATCGTGTTTATGGCTGGTTGAACCCGCCGACAGACTTCACGATCACAAGCACTCAACTCCTTGGTGGAGTGCCGCCAACCGTGTTGCCCTTTGCCGCCGACTTTATCGATACACAGCAAAATCGAATCGACTTCGACGGCAACTACACTTTGAATTGGCAAGCGGCACAGGGGAATGTGCTCAAATATGAGGTGGAAGAGTCGGTTGATGGTGCAAACTACACGGTTGTACGCACTGTTGCGAGTAACGTGACGAGTACATCCTTTAGCAGCATCCCCAATGGGACGCGCAGCTATCGTGTCAGAGCTATTCTGCCTGGTCGCATCGGAGTTTTCGTTACCATACCCAGCAACGTCGAAACCTTGATCATCGACCGCCGGTGCAAACTCAACATCACCAAAACAACCCAGTCGGCTATTTCGGGGGTGTCTTTCACCGGCGGCGTCTTCCAGGTGAACCTCGATCTCACTAACGGCGCCTCCTCCGATTACTACCCGCTGGTTGAAATGAAGATCGTGCGGATCAACTCAACCTCGGGCACTGTTAGTGTTATTAATGCAGACAACGGTGGGAGTGGCTTAAGCAACAGTAACGGGGCGCTCTTCGGTTACTCGACTCTGCTTGGTGGCGACGACGTGTTTGCCGTGGGCGAGAAGACGGGTGCCAGAACACTCCAGTTCCGCGACTCAGCTGCGGAACTATTTACCTTTGATGCAGTCGTAACTGCGTACAAGCGACGTGGGCAGGCGGCCAGTGGAAGCACAAGCTCCACAGGCGGCACAAGTTCCAGCGGATCTGATTCAGGCAGTGCTTTGCCGGATCTCACGGAGCTTGTCAGATTCACGGCCAATCCACTTACCAAAGTAGTAACAGCTCAACTCATTCAGTAAGGACGTTTCCAGCGGGGGGTGCGCAGCGGTCTTTGCGCGCGCACCTTCCAATCTTTGTGTCGCGTTATGGTTTGTAAATTTTGTCCAGACAATTCTTGGAGGCCTATGATGCTTAGTAGATTCACTTCGGTTCGTTTGGCCCTCGTTATTAGCGCTCTGATCACTCTTGGAGCGGTTCTGCTCAACAATCTCGCTACCGTCCCGACTGCCGCGGCAAATGGAACCGGCGTGATCGTCGAACTGCGCGACGATCCGGCAGCTGTCTATAAAGCCAAGGCTGAAAAAGCGGGTAACATCGTCTCCAGCTCTCAGCTGCAAGCCTATCGCGATCAGTTACGAGTCAAACAGGATGATTTCCTTAAGGCTCTGAGCAGTAATGGCGTTCAGTACGAAGCAGTGTCGCGCAATATCAAGAACTACGACGGCAGTGTCGCCGCCACTGTGCAACTGCGCTACACACTGGTCTACAACGGGCTGGCTCTCAAAGTTTCACCGGCGGCGATTGGGGCCATCAAGAGCATGCCGCAGGTCAAGGGTGTTTATTCAGACACTATGCTCTACACGTCATTGAACAGTAGCGTGCCTTACATCCGCGCTCCTGAGGTCTATGGCAACTATCCCGAACTAACGCAATTTGATGATCTCCGTGAAGGGTACGAAGGACAGGGCATGTACGTGTCCATCATCGATACCGGCGTTGATTGGACACATCCCATGTTTGGTGGCGACCCAACACCACCGCGTCTGGGTGTGGCGCCGCCCACGCCTGCCGCTACCAGCACCAACCAGAAGGTTGTGTATTACCTGCCGCTAACGGATATAGGAGTCAACGACGGTTTTGGACACGGCACGCATGTCGGCTCGACTGTTGCCGGTTACCTGGCCCAGGCGCCAGGCGCGGACGGACTACCAAATACGGCAGACGATATACGGTTACACGGGGTAGCGCCGCAAGCAAAGCTGCTCTCTTACAAAGTGTGCAGCGACGTCTTTTCCAGCATTTATGCGGTTACTGGTATACCCCTGGGTGGGTGCGAGTCTTCAAACACGATCATGGCAATCGAAGACTCAGTTTCACCCTTTACGCTGACTGGTCAGCCCAAGCCAGTGGCCCATGCTATCAACATGAGCCTTGGCGGCGGTGGTGGACCTGATCAACCAACAGCCGTTGCCTCCAGTAATGCCGCATTGGCGGGAGCAGTGGTGGTCGCAGCGTCTGGAAATTCCGGTCCTGGCGACGGCACCACTGGGGCGCCAGCTGCTGGCGTTCATGTTATCTCAGTTGCTGCTACAACCCATCCAGGTTCAGCGGGATCATCTTGGTCCGCAGACCTGCTGCAATCCAGTGCATTTCCGTCAACTACACTCGGGGCAGTTACTCCCGCCAAGAATTTCGCCACTGCGGCCGATAACACGCGACTCAAACTCTTTGCGATGCAGGGCTCAACCGGCCTTCCTGCCGGCGCAATCGCCCAACGCTACGTCTTTGTTAGTGATCCTTTGGTTGTATGGCCGGCGTCCGTGTCGGGACGCATTGCTCTGGTAAAGGGCGCACTCGGCGCAACGAATTTTGACATTGTGGCCCAGGCTGCCAACGCTGGTGCTGTGGGCGTCATCATCTCCGATGACCGCGGGGCTGTGAATGGTGTCACGACCTCAGTTCCAGCAGCTACGATCATGCCTGCTGATTTTGAGGTTCTCTCTGACGCACTCTCTTCCTCAGACGATAACAACGTCGATCCAGCCAACGGAGCACTTTCAGAACTCCCGGTTAGGATGAATCCGACGTTCAGCGATGTTTTCGTAGGTGAGGTGGCCGACTTCAGTTCGCGTGGGCCCGTCCTGGGACTTGGCCAGGTAAAACCAGACATGGGTGCACCCGGCGTACAGGTCTTCGCTGCCGTTCCACCCGCAAGCTTGATAGGCGCGCTGGCGGCTGCCGGATCTCCGACTTCGCCGAATTACTATCACTTGGATGGAACTTCGATGGCAACTCCGCATGTCGCAGGCGCCGTGACTCTCATAAAGCAGGCTCACCTGAATTGGACGCCCGACATCATCAGGTCTGTTTTCATGAACACCTCCACCAATGGAAGAGATCAGGCAGGCACACCAAAGGCTGATGGGCTAGGGGCAGACTCGATCCTGGCGCAGGGTGCCGGTCTAATCGATGTCCACTCCGCGATTAATGCCAAGGCGGTGATGGGTGTATCCGGCGACGGTATTGAAAAGCCTTCCATTCTGGGCAGTCACTCGTTCGGAGAGGTGCCCGTGCTTAACAGCCGCGTTACTCACACAAAGTCGGTGACTGTGACAATTCAGGATCTTTCAGGGTTGGGTGGAACATACAACCTCCAAGTCGCCAATAACCGGGAACTCGAGCGCAGCGGCGTGACGGTTAACTTGAGCTCCACGAGCGTTACGGTTCCTGCGAACGGGACGGCTAATTACACAGTAAGCGTCTCAGTCGATGGTAATGTCATCAGGCAAACAAGTCCTGCCATTCAGTTTCAGTGGTACGTGATCGCGCAACGTACGGGGCAGAAACTTCGCATGCCCTTCTACCTGAAGGCGTCGCGCAGCCTTCCGACGCAGCCAAGAACAGAAACTGAGACGATCGATGATGTGATGATCGCTTCAGATTCCGGAGCACAAGTTGCCGGCGGCGTCACCTACGTTGACTACCCTATGAATCTGGCCGCATCGGTATTAACTCTGGAAGGCAATCTGGAGTTCTTGGAAGTGGCAGACAGTGGGGTTAATGACCTTGACTTCTATCTTTATGGACCTGACGACCCGACTTTCGAGCATCCAGTAGCTGTCTCCGGCGTTCCGGGCGGGCCCGAACACATCAAGGTGAATATCGACAAGCCCGGGCTCTATACCTGGCGAGTTGTAGGGTACGCCAATGCTCCTGCTACGCAATACACGTTGACGACCACTCGAACCCTGGGGACGAAGGAACCAAACGCTCAAGCGATCGTTGGTGAGTTTACTGACGCGCAGGGCAAGTCAGTCGACTTCGATGGCAATTTCACTCTGAGCTGGCAAGGTAACGGTGGCGAAACGGGTTACGAAGTTGAAAGGTCGAGCGACGGAACGAACTTCACAACGGTTGCTACGCCCGGTGCAAGCCAGACCAGTCTTGCCTTGACCGATCAGCAGAACGGAGATCTGAGCTACCGCATCCGCGCGCTTACACCGGGTGTAATTGGCTCGTATGAGACGGCACCCAGCAATGTGGTCAGTGTTCGCGTAGATCGGCGCACGAAGGTTGACATCACCAGCCTCATCTCTACAGCGGTCTCGAATGTCAGTTTCACTGGTGGAATTTTCAAGCTGGATCTCAACATCAAAAATAATTCGAGTTCGGCTTACGTACCGGTTGTTGATCTGAACATTGTGCGTATTGGGTCAACGTCAGGAACGGTAAGTGTCAGGAACGCGGATAACGGAGGCAATGGAAGGAGTGTGAGCACTGCCGCCTTATTTGGGTATTCAAGCTCGCTGGGTTCCGATCAGATCTTCAGCGCGGGAGAGATAACCGGCAGTCGCTCGCTTGAATTCAACGACAGCGCCTCGGAGCTGTTCACCTTTGATGTGGTAGTGACGGCTTATCAGCAAACAGGTGGATCTAGTGTGCCAAGTGGGGCAACTGGTGCGAGTGCAACAGGCGGCAGCACATCTGGTTCGGGCGGAAACACACTTTTGCCTCTGAACCGATTGATGCGAATAAGTGTTAACCCCCTGACAAGGGTGGTATCTGCAACATTGCTTTGATTCTCACCCCGCACCGACGGAGGGTGCGCGAAGCGTTCGCGTGCCCTCCGTAAAGCAAGCTGTCAACTTTCCCTTGCCCCCGCCACACAGGTTGTTTACGACAGAAGTTGTAAAGGCGCGCGCTCAAAGTTAGCTATGAGGAGTAGAAGCATGAAGACTCGTTATCTAATCGTTACAATGTTGATTCTCGTCGCAGGGTTGGCCCAAGTCGCCACGGCCGCACCCAAAATGGATCCAGAGTTAAGTGCTCGCCTGTCGACAACTCCGAGCACAAAACAACTGGGAGTCATGCTAACTTTTAATGGCGCGCGTGTTACTGATTCACAGGTGAATGCCATAAAGGCGCTGGGGGTCACCATGGGAGTGCGCATGCGAAACTTCCCGATCATGGGAGTTAATGCGACGCCTGATCAAATCCGTCAGTTCATGAATCTCGCCGATCTGCGGTCCATCTATCTCAACGCGCCATTGCAGCTTTACATGAATCAGACTCGGCCCATCATTGGCGTGTCGCGTCT
>Ga0214473_10004516_pt1 | contig 16728 bp, 16 predicted proteins | sample RVTome_7_FD_203509 | JGI IMG/M metagenome (GOLD analysis project Ga0214473, IMG submission 203509) | Soil microbial communities from uranium-contaminated site in the Upper Colorado River Basin, Wyoming, United States - RVT98D197 | ecosystem: Environmental > Terrestrial > Soil > Contaminated >... | reverse complement strand
ACAAGGACGACAAGATCGTCAAGGACGAGACCCTCTCGAATCCCCGCTGCGTGTTCCAGCTGATGAAGAAGCATTACTCCCGGTACACGCCGGAAATGGTCTCCAGCATCACGGGCACACCGAAGGAAACGCTCCTCAAGGTCTACGAGACGTACGCATCCACGGGCAAGCCGGACCGGGCCGGGACCTCCCTCTACGCGATGGGGTGGACCCAGCACACCGTGGGGACCCAGAACATCCGGGCGATGTCGATCATCCAGCTCCTGCTGGGCAACATGGGAGTTGCCGGCGGCGGCGTAAACGCGATGCGCGGCGAGTCCAACGTCCAGGGTTCGACCGACCACGGCGTCCTCTTCCACATCCTGCCCGGCTACATGCCGGTGCCGTCAGCGGACATCAAGGACCTCACAGCCTACATCGAGAAGTACACGCCCAAGACGAAAGACCCGATGAGCGCGAACTGGTGGGGGAACCGGAACAAGTACATCGTCTCCTACCTCAAGGCGATCTACGGGGCCAAGGCGACCAAGCAGAACGACTTCGGATACCACTGGCTGCCGAAGACCGATCCCGGCATGAACGCCTCCTGGATCATGCTCTTCGACAACATGGCGCGCGGAAAGTACAAGGGGTTCTTCGCCTGGGGCCAGAATCCCGCCTGCTCCGGCACCAACGCGGGAAAAGTCCGCAAGGCGCTGTCGACCCTGGATTGGATGGTGACGGTCAACCTCTTCGACAACGAGACCGCCTCGTTCTGGAAAGGACCGGGGGTGGACCCGGCCAAGGTCAAGACGGAGGTCTTCTTCCTCCCCGCCGCCGCCTCGTTCGAGAAGGAAGGGAGCATCACGAACTCGTCGCGCATGGCGCAGTGGCGCACCCCGGCGGTGAAGCCGCTGGGGCAGTCCCGGCCGGACGCCGAGATCATGAACGACCTGTTCTACCGGATCAAGGGACTGTATGCCAAGGAGAAGGGGGCCTTCCCCGATCCGCTGATGAACCTCGCCTGGGGGTACGGCTTCAAGCGGGCCGACGGCACCGCCAAGACGGTGGACATCCACGCGGTGGCCAAGGAGATCAACGGCTACTTCCTGGCCGACGTTCCGAACAAGCCGAAGCCCGGGCAGAAGCCGCCGAAGGAAAAGCTCCTGGGCAAGAAGGGGGAGCTGGTGGGCGGCTTCGCGCTGCTCCAGGCCGACGGCACGACCTCCTGCGGCAGTTGGATCTACTGCCAGAGCTACAACGAGAAGGGGAACATGATGGCGCGGCGGGGGAAGAAAGACCCCACGGGTCTGGGCCTCTTCTCCGAGTGGGCGTGGGCCTGGCCGGTCAACCGCCGGATCATCTACAACCGCGCTTCCGTCGATCTCGACGGCAAGCCGTTCAACCCGAAGAAGGCGGTCATCTACTGGAACCCGACCGCCCCCATGCCGGACGGCAAGTTCGGCAAGTGGGAGGGGGACGTCCCCGACGGGCCGTGGCCCCCGATGGGCAACGAGAAGGAGGGGAAGAAGCCGTACATCATGCGGGCGGACGGGGTCGCAGCGATCTTCGGGCCGGGCCTCAAGGATGGCCCTTTCCCCGAACACTACGAGCCGCTGGAGTGCCCGGTCCAGGAGAACCCTCTTTCCAAGCAGCGGGTGAACCCCGCCGCCAAGATCTTCTCCAATGCCGGGATGCCCGAGGACGTATTCGCCTCGTGCGACACCCGGTTCCCGTTCGTGGCCACGACGTACCGTGTCACGGAGCACTGGCAGACCGGGGTCCTCTCCCGGAACGTCCCCTGGCTGCTGGAGCTTCAGCCCCGGCAGTTCGTGGAACTCTCCCTGGAGCTGGCCAAGGAGAAGAACATCAAGAGCGGAGACCTGCTGGAAGTCTCCTCGGCGAGAGGAAAGATCGAGGCCGTCGCCGTCGTCACCCCACGCTTCAAGCCGTTCAGGGTGGCCAACTCCACCGTCCATCAGGTGGGGATGCCCTGGTGCTTCGGGTGGTTCACCCCGGCCGTCGGGGATTCCGCGAACCTCCTCACGCCGACCGTCGGCGACGCCAATACCATGATCCCGGAAACCAAGGCGTTCATGGTCAATATCAAGAGTAAGGGGTGAGCGCCATGGCCGAATCGAGAATGGCATTCCTGATCGATACGTCGCGCTGCATCGGCTGCCGCTCCTGCCAGGTGGCCTGCAAGCAGTGGAACAAGCTCGATGCCGACAAGACCGTCAACCAGGGGACCTACGAGAACCCGCGCGACCTGACTCCCAACCTCTACAACCGGATCAGGTTCATCGAGAAGACCGACGGCGACAGCTTCAAGTGGCTCTTCATGAACGAGCGGTGCGTGCACTGCGGCGACGCCGGATGCATGAAGGTCTGCCCTTCCCCGGGGGCCCTCTACCGGACCCGGGAAGGGTTCATCGCCTTCAACGCGGAGAAGTGCATCGCGTGCAAGTACTGCGTTTCGGCCTGCCCCTTCGGCGTCCCGCGCTACGGCGCCGACGACAAGGTCTCCAAGTGCCACCTCTGCTTCGACCGCATCGGCGCGGGGATGTTCCCCGCCTGCGCGAAGGCCTGCCCGACGCAGACGCTCCAGTACGGGCCGCGGAGCGGGCTCGTCGCCAAGGCGAAGGCCGCGAAGAAGACGGTCTACGGCGAGGCGGACCTTGCGGGGCTGGGCGTGCTGTACCTGCTGGACGACAAGCCGGAAGTCTACGGCCTGCCGGCCAACCCCTCCATCCCCACGGCCGTCTTCCTCTGGAAGGACGTGCTCAAGCCGCTGGGGCTCATCGGCTTCTGGGGCAGCATCGTGGGGGTCCTCACCCATTACATCACCTTCGGACCGAGAAAACTCGAGGAAGAAACTTCGGAGAAGGGAGGAGACGCCCATGGGTAATTACGTGGAGCGGTTCAACGCGAGGGAGAGGATTCTCCATTGGGTCGTCATGCTGTCGTTTTTCACCTTGGTGTTTTCGGGACTTGGACTTTATTCCAGGCTCTTTCACGGGTACTTCAATCTCTTCGGCGGCGGCGAAGCCGCTATTTTCATCCACAAATACATGGGGGTGGTTTTCCTCGTCAGCTCCATCCTTCTCTTCCTGAATCACTTCAGGGAAATGAACTCCTTCGACGAGGACGACCGGCGCTGGTTCAAGCTCCTTGGAGGCTACCTCGACCGGGACCCGGAACACATCAACAGCGGCAAGTTCAACGCGGGGCAGAAGGCCTACGGCCTTTTCATGGGGATCGCGACGATTCTGCTCGGAGTCACCGGATTCATCAGCTGGTTCCCCACGTCGTTCCCGATCGGCATCGTCCGGCTCTCCCTGCTGCTCCACGGGACGCTGTTTCTCATCTTCATCATGTTCGTGATCGTCCACGCGTACCTGACCACCATCGGCAACCCAGGCACGCTCGAGAGCATGATCTACGGGAGCGTCCGGAGGATCTGGGCGAAAAAGCACCATCCGAAATGGTATAAGGAGATATCAGGCCAGGAAAAATCGAGCTGACACGGGATGCCGCAGACCTGCAGAAAAAGGGAACACCTGGAACGCACGGCGCGGGAGCGGCCGGAGTACCGTGAAATCCTCTCGCTGTTTCAGGATCTCTTCACCTACATCGACGGGCGGGAGGGCGAAAGCGGCATATCCTTCGCCCTCCCGGAACGGCACGGCGCGGAACGGGTAAATGGGGGGCTCCCCCTGATCGCCCCGGAGAACCTTTCCGTGGACCGGGAAACGGCGGGGGCGTTCCTGAACGGCGTCGTGGGCGTCATGCGCGGGGCGAACCGGGATCCGCTGGGAGGAGAGGAGCTGGACCGGATCGGGCGCGCGCTGGGAGAGAACGCTTTGGATCTCGCCTCGCTCTTCGCCGCCTGCCTGCAACGGGAAAGGAAGGCGGTGGAGGAGGCGGCCGCCGCGATCTCCATCCGCCCCCCCCTCCTCACGTTCGTCCTGGAAGTCTCCCTCAAGACGGCGCTTTCGCTGGCCGCGGAATCGGTCGACCCGAAGACGTTCGAAGGATGGAAAGAGGGATATTGCCCGGTCTGCGGCTCCCGGGCCGGGATGGACGAACTGGCGGGCGAAGAGGGAAAGCGTTTCCTGTGCTGCTCCGCCTGTTCCTTCCGCTGGCCCTTCCCGCGCCTCCGCTGCCCCTATTGCGGCAACCAGGACCCGGAGACCCTCTCCTACTTCATCGCAGGGGACGAGCCGGTGCGGGTCGGCGTCTGCCGCAAGTGCAGCCGGTACATCAAGACCAGGGACTCGCGGAAGGGGAACGGGGACGTCCCGCTGGAAGCGGAGGACCTGGCGACCCTTCACCTGGACCTTCTGGCGGGGAAAGAAGGATTCGAGAGGGGTAGATGAGCCGCGGCAAGGATCGGGAAGAACCGGAAAAGCCCCTCCCCGTCCTGCGGTACGACGGGCGCCGGCTCTCCGAAGCGGAGCACCGTCCGGTCCGGGAATTCCCCATCGCTCTCACCGTCAACGGCGTCGATCTCGCCACGCTGATCGCCTCCCCGCACGACCTTGTCTACCTGGTGGCGGGCTTCCTCCGGATGCAGGGGCTGGTGAAAAGCGCCGACGACCTTCTCGCGCTCAGCGTGTGCGGGGACTTCGGGGCGGCCACCGTGCGGATCCGCGGGGAGGTCCCCGCGCGGCTCACGCCGACGCTCACCTCCGGCTGCGGCGCGGGGGTCACGTTCCACCTGCAGCCCTCTCTCCGGGGAAAGGAAAACGGATCCACCGGGGACGTCCCGGCCTTTTCCCCGGGCGACGTCTTCGCCATGATGAACGAACTGGCCCGCCGGTCGGAGAGATACAAGAGCCACGGCGGGATCCACTCCGCCGCCGTCGGGGACGGCAAGTCGGTCCTTCTGCACGCGGAGGACCTCGGGCGGCACAACACGCTGGACCGGATCGCCGGCGAGGCGCTCCTCAAGAACATCGACCTCTCCGGGAAGATTCTCGTCACCTCCGGAAGGATCTCCTCCGAGATGGTCGCGAAGGCGGCCTCCCTGGGGATCGCCGTTATCGCCTCCCGCAGCTCGCCCACCGACCTGGCGGTCCGGATGGCGCAGGAGCTTGGGATCGCCGTCATCGGCTACGCGCGCGGCGGCAGGTTCAACCTTTATACCCGCCCGGAGCGGATCGCCGTCCCTCCGGAAGAGAACCGGATCGCCGGCGTCACCGGCGTTATCCTGGCCGGCGGGACCTCCAGCCGCATGGGTAGCAACAAGGCGCTGCTCCCCCACCAGGGGGGAAGGTTCGTCGAGGCGATTCACCGGCAGATGGCGGCCCTCTTCCGGGAGGTACTCCTCGTCACCAACACGCCGGAGCTTTTCGATTTCCTCCCCTGCCGGAAGGTGAGGGACCTCATCCCCGGGATGGGGGCGCTTTCCGGGATCCACTCCGGCCTGTTCCACAGCGAAGACCCGCATGTGTTCGTCGTGGCCTGCGACATGCCGCACCTCAACTCCGACCTGATCCGGCACCTGGCCTCCCTGGCGGAGGGGAGCGACGTCGTCGTCCCCGAGGGGACGAAGGGATTGGAGCCGCTGCACGCCGTCTACGGGAAGAGCGTGCTGCAAGCCATCGAGGAGGCTCTCCAGGCGGGCAAGGGAAGGGTCGTCTCCTTCTTCGACAAGGTGCAGATCCGGAAAGTCGACCGCGAAGAGGTATCCCGGTTCGATCCCGCATTCCTGTCCTTCCGGAACATCAACACTCCGGAGGATTACTACCGCTTCCGCGACGAAGGGAAATCCTCGCAGGGCGCCGAGCACGGCAAGCCGCAGTCCCGTAAGGACGGGGCCTGAAACATTTCGGCTTCGGCAAACCCGCCCCCCGAGAAAAGGAGGACCCCATGAAGAAAGGGCTCGCATCCGTGTTTCTCGCCGCGGGCCTTCTCCTTTTCGCCGCCGCGTTCTCCGCCGCCGGAACGTCCGCCGCCGAGCAGCGGCACGACGTGCCCATCGGTAATTCGCATGCCCTGGGCCCTCCGAACGCCCCGGTCACGCTGATCGAGTTCATCGATTACCAGTGACCCCACTGCAAGGCGGCCGGTCCGACCGTCGAGAAGCTCCTTAAAAAGTACCCGGGGAAAATCCGGCTGATCGTCAAGCAGTACCCCTACCGGTACCGGGACTTCTCCCACATCGCCTCCGAGGCGGCGCTGGCCGCCGGGGACCAGGGGAAATTCTGGGAGATGCACCACCTCCTGCTCAAGATATCTCCCGACCTGGACCGGGCCAGCCTCGTGCGGTGCGCGAAGGAGATCGGGCTGGACATGAAGAGATTCGTTGAATCGCTCGACGGGATGAAGCACGGGGAGATCATCGAGAAGGATCGGCGGCTCGCCGTGTCGCTGGACCTCTTCAGCACGCCCACCTTCTTTTTCAACGGCAGGAAGGTCGTGGGGGACCGGTCCTACGAATATCTTAAGAAGATCGTCGAGGAAGAGCTTGCGGCGGCGAAAAAAACTCCATAGGGGATCGATTCCCGCAGCGGGCCTCCTGCTGGCGACGCTTCTCGTTGCTCTTCCCGCCGGGGCGGGGGTCCTGCGGCCGCTCCCCCCTCCGCCGGTCCCGGGGGGGAATCCCCAGACCGCCGAAAAGATCGAGCTGGGGAAGAAACTCTTCTTCGACCGGCGCCTCTCCGGGGACGGGACGATGAGCTGCGCCTCCTGCCACGTCCCGGACCAGGCGTACACGGACGGGCAGGAGATCTCCCTGAGCTATCCCACGACCCGAAACTGGCGGAACGCTCCCACCTTGATCAACGCGTCCTACTTCCAGTCCCTGTTCCACGACGGCCGCGCCGCCACGTTGGAGGAGCAGGCGCTGTTCCCCATCATGTCCTCTTTCGAAATGAACCTGAACCTCGATTTCCTGGAGGAGAAGCTCCGGATCGTCCCCGAGTACGAGGCGGCATTCAAAAGGGTCTTCGGCGGAGAGGTCACAAGAGAGCGGATCGCGATGGCGATCGCCGCCTTCGAGCGGACCCTGGTCTCCGTCAACGCGCCGATCGACCGGTTTCTCGCGGGAGACGACGCGGCCTTGTCCCCGGAGGCCCGGCGAGGGTACGAGATCTTCACGGGAAAGGGGAAGTGCGCCGACTGCCACTTCGGTCCCCACCTGTCGGACGACCGGTTCCACGCGCTGAACGTCCCCGAGAACCCGGAGTACCGGAAGGACCCGCGCATCACGGCCACAAGGCGTTTCGTGGCGAAGGTCTTCGGCTACGAAGACTACCGGAATATCGAGGAGGACCCGGGACGCTACCTCGTGACCAAGGACAGGAAGGATTGGAAAGCGTTCCGGACGCCGACCTTGAGGGAAATTTCGAAGACCGCGCCGTACATGCACAACGGAACCCTGAAGACGCTGGAAGAAGTCATTGAATTCCTCGACCGGGGAGGGGGTCCCGGGAACAAGGCCCTTTCGCCGCTGGGGTTGACCGACCGGGAAAAACGGGCGCTGAAGGTCTTTCTTGTCGAGGCGCTCTCCGGAGACGAGGTCCCCCTCAAGGTCCCGGAGGTCCCGTAGGAACGGCACGCACGCCGCATCCTACCTCGTCCAGGCCAGCCACCCGCCCAGGATCTTCTTCGCGAACGGGGTCAACCGCGTCCGGTTGTACGCGTCGGCGACCTGCTTGACGGCTTCCGCCTGGGTCGGATACGAATGGATGACGTTGGCGATGGTTCCGAGGCCGATGTTCCCCACGATCGCCAGGGAGATTTCGTTGATCATCTCGCCGGCGTGGCGCGCAACGATGGTCGCTCCCAGGATCCTGTCGGTCCCCTTCCGGGTATGGACCTTGACGAACCCTTCCTCCTCGCCGTCCGTGACGGCGCGGTCCACCTCGCGCATCTCCCTTACAAAGGTTTCCACAGGGATCCCCCGTTCCCGCGCGTCCCGCTCGTACATCCCGACGTGGGCGATCTCCGGGTCGGTGTAGGTGCACCAGGGGACGGTGAGAGCGCTTACCCTTTTCCTTCCCAGGAAGAGGGCATTCCGGATCGCGATGCGGGCGGCGGCATCGGCGGTGTGGGTGAATTTGTGCTTGAGGCAGACATCCCCCGCGGCGTAGATGCGCGGGTTGGCGGTCCGCAGGAAATCGTCCGCGACGATCCCTTCCCTGGCGTTGTACCGGACCCCCGCGGCCTCAAGATCCAACCCTTCCACGTTGGGGATGCGCCCGGCTCCGATCAGGATCTCGTCCACGGCGATCGCGTCCTCCTTGCCGTCGCTTCGCCGGAGATGGACCCGCTTATCCTTTCCGGCGACGGCGATGCGCGTTACGGCGGTGTTGAGCCTCACGTCGATTCCTTCCCTGCGGAACGTTTCGTGGAGAAGCGCAGCGGCATCCGGGTCCTCACGGGTCAAGAATTGGGGGCCCCGCTCGATGAGGGTCACCTCCGATCCGAACCGCCGGAACGCCTGCGCCATTTCACACCCGATCGGTCCCGCGCCGAAGACCAGGAGCCGCGGCGGCAGTTCGGTGAGGGAGAAGACGGTCTCGTTCGTCAGGAAGCCGACCTCGGCAAGTCCATCGACGTCGGGGACGGCGGCGCGCGCCCCCGTGGCGATCACCGCTTTCGAAAAGCGCAGCGTCTTCCCGCCCACCTCGACGGCGTCCGGCCCCGCGAACCGGCCTTCCCCGAAGAAGACGTCCACCCCCAGCGACCGGAACCTCTCCGCGGAATCGTGCCCGCTGATGCCCGCCCGGAGCCGCCGCATCCGCTCCATCACCGCAGGGAAATCGGCGGTGTCTCCGCCCGCGCCCCTCGCTCCGTAACGGCCGGCCTCACGGATGTCGAAGGAAACGCGGGAAGAGCGGATGAGGCACTTCGACGGCACGCATCCGACGTTCAGGCAGTCGCCGCCCATGAGGTGCCGTTCCACGAGTGCCACCCGGGCCCCCAGGCCCGCCGCCCCGGCCGCGGTCACGAGACCCGCGGTCCCGGCTCCGATGACGACCAGGTTGTAGCGCGGCGCCGGCTCGGGGTTTTCCCAGCCGGGGGGGCGGACGTTGGCGACGAGATCGAGATTGTAACGGTCCTCGGGGAGGACCCTTCCCATGACGGGAGCGGCTTTTCGGATCGCTTCCATCGCGTCACTCTCCCTTGATTCTTTTGATGATCCCGGGAATGAAGAAGGAAAAGACGAATAGGACCACGGAGAAGAGGACCTTTCCGGAGAGGAGCCCGCTCCAGTCGCCGCTCCTCCAGACGTCCCGGACCGTGCCCACGAAAAAGGTGAAGATGAAGACCCCGACGACGATCCCCAGGGCCGTGCCGAAGAAGTAGTCCCAAAAGCGCACCCGGGTCAGCCCCATTCCGAAATTCATGGGCGTGAACGGAAAATAGACCAGCCGCAGGTAGAGAACGGTGGCGAAGCCGTTTCGCTCGATCGCTTCGTCGTACTTGACGAGCCGGTCGCCGACGAGGGAAGCGGCGAGGTCCCGGCCGAGGGTGCGCCCGATCCAGAAGGCGGCGCTGGCGCCCAGCATCGCCCCTATCCAGACATAAAGGAAGCCCTGCCAGGCGCCGAAGATCGCCCCGCCCAGCGTCGTGAGCAGCGTGCCGGGAATAAACAGGCAAACCCCGGCCGCGTATACCAGGATGAAGACCGCCGGTCCCCATATGCCGGACATTTCCAGGAGACGTCCCAGCTCGTCGGGTGTCAGATAGCTTATTATGGGAGTGAACCGGACCGCCGCAACGGCAGCCGCGATGAACGTCAGAAGGAAAATCCCCTTGATGAGCGGCCTTTTCCCCTTGACCGGGGCAGGCTGTGCGGCTTCCACGCGACTTCCTCTCCGTCGACGCGGGCAACGGCTCCGATTCCCCATCCAACGGATGCCGCCCCGGTTCGGTCCGGCGCAATCGATTCTTTCATGGGATTCCCTCCGGACAGGGATCGTTTCCCCCCCGGGTCCGTTCGTTTCCGATAACAGAGGATTAAGAACCTCCCTGTTTTCGTGAGCTCCCTACGCCAGGTCGTGGTCCCTCGGTATCGGTTTCCCTTTGGTCTCCAACTGGTCCAGCTTATGGCTGATGGAGATCTTGATGTTCTGGATCGTTTCCTTCTTCGTGCTTCCATAGGCGCGGCATCCGGGCAAGGCGGGACAGTGGGCACGATATCCCCCGTCATCCTTCGGCCCCAACAGCACGGTGTATGTGTATCTCTTCATCTCTCCCCTCCCCCTCTCCCTTCCTCCAACTGCCCCGGCGGAAACCATTCCGCCCGGCAGTCGACGTTGATGGACGAAGACCGACCGAAAGAAATGCTGTAAGGATCAGGCAGGGGGTCGGAAGATCTCGGGGCAATAAAGCGAGGAGGCGATATTCCGCGAAGCGTGGCAAAAAAGCTCTCCCGCCCGCGGGGGTAGGACCAGAGGCGCGAACGACTCGCCGAGCGCCTCCATGCATACCGGGCAGATGCAACTGTCGTGGGAGTCGAAGCCGTCGTCTTCCATCGCCGCGAAGATTTCCATCCTCACGGAGATCGTACCCTTCAGCGACGGGAAGGCAAAATCGTCGGCATCGGCTTGCGGCGCGAACAGCATGCACGTCAAAACGAGAGCGACAACGCTCATCGTCCGACGATATGCGCCTGAACGGATCATGGATCCCCGCACCCCAACGGCGTTTCGCCGCCCCCAAGGGATGGATTATGCCAAACCGTCCGCCAAAAAAAAAGGGGGTGCAACCGATGACGCGCAACTAATTGATTTCCAATATATTGTTTGCTGAATGCGATCCAATTACCATGCCAACTCAGGGCTTGCCGGTTTCCCCTCCCCCTGGCATCGGATGATTTCGCGCGTCGAGCTCACAAGGCCGCAAACGGCAACGCAACGGCATCCGGTTCCAGCGGGAGCGTCGCATCGCCCGGATGGACGACGAAACCTTTTTCCGCCTGGCCGTAGAAGTCTTTCCGGAACAATACGATGTTCCTCGCCATGGCGCGATCGGGAGTCGCCGACATCTTGATCTCTATGGGAATCAGCTTGCCCGCGGTTTCCACGATCAGGTCCACCTCGACGCCGGTGGATGTTCTCCAGAAATAGAGGTGTGAACGCCCTCCCCTCCCGGACAGCCGCCGCATGACTTCGCCGACGACGGCCGTCTCGAAGATGGCGCCGCCCATCGGGCCGGACATGGCGTGCTCCGCGTCCTTCAGACCCACCAGGTAGCACAGGGTGCCCACATCCGCGAAGTAGACCTTGGGCGTCTTGACAAGGCGCTTTCCGACGTTGCGGAAGTACGGCCGGAGAATGAAAATCTGGTAGGTGGCCTCCAGGACGGAGATCCATGCCTTGACCGTGTTCACCGCAAGGCCCAGGTCTCGAGCAAGGTCGGTGACGTTGAGCAGCTGCGCGCTTCGCGCCGCCAAGGTACGGAGAAACTTATGGAACTGCAAGAGGTCCCCGATCCGGCGAAGGGAGCCGAGGTCCCGTTCGAGGTATGCCTGGACGTAGCTTGCGTGCCAGCGGGCGACGTCCCGCTTCGGATTCGTCGCCATTTCCGGATAGCCTCCCCTAAGGAAACTCTCCCACAGGTCGCGGAAAATAAATTCGTGCCTCCCCGAATCGGCTCCCTTCTCCCAAGGGAAGCCGGTCTGCGGCGTCTTCGCGATCTCCCGGTAGGAAAACGGCAGCAACCGCAGCATTACGGCCCGGCCCGCGAGGAACTCGGTGACCTTCTCCGATAAGAGCAGGTTCCTGTAGCCCGTCAACAGGTACTGGCCGGTCTTTCCCCTGGACTCGTCGATCCGTTCCTTGATGTACGGCATCAGACCCGGAACGTACTGGACCTCGTCCAGAATCACCGGCGGCGGGTTTCGTTCGAGGAAAGACCGCGGGTCGTCCGTGGCCGCGGCACGCATGTCCGGCGGCTCCAGGGAGACGTACCGATGGGTCTCCCGAAACAGGTCCCGCAGGAGGGACGTTTTCCCCGACTGCCGCGGGCCGGTAAGTACGACGGCGGGAAAGTCTCTTGCCGCCTTTCGGACATCGGGCTCCAGCGATCTTTCCAGGTACGCCATGGTTGCCCCTTGAATTGTCGATCTTTGCAATTATGCATTATAAATGCATAATTGCATCAAAAAAAATACTTCCCTATCTCTTAGGAATCGTCATAATCAATCCTTTATGTCGGAAGCCCTCTCTCCAGACGTGGTCGTTTACCTCTGCACCAACTGCATTCCGCAGGGCACGCATTTGCCGCGTCAATGGAACCAGGACGGCGCTCGCATTCTCGTACGAGAAGTCCCCTGCAGCGGCAAGATGGACGGGCAGTATCTGCTGCATGCGCTGGAAGGCGGCGCCCGCGGCCTTTGCGTGGTAGCGTGCCCCAAGGGGGACTGTCATTTGTCGCAAGGCAATTACCGGGCGGAGATCCGCGTCTGTACGGTCCAGCGACTGCTGGCCGAAATCGGACTTCCGCCGGAACGAGCCCAGCTGGTGCACTTCTCTCCGGTCGATCCGCCCCCGCAATTGGAACGGCTCGTCCGCAGCACGGTCGAGCGCATCTGTGCCTTGGGGGAAAACCCACTTCGAGCGGCAAGGTAGAAACGAATGAGCACACAGACAACCGGACTCCAGGAACGAATCGCATCCGGGAAAACGATTCTGCTGGCGGAGATCCATCCTCCGCGAGGCGCCGATCCGGCGCCGTTGCGAGCGGCCGCCAAGCGTTACGCCGGGAAGGTTCACGCCGTGGGCGTCAGCGACAACCGGGACCGGGTCGCAATGTCGGCGCTGGCGGCTGCTTCTCTGCTGAAGGCCGAGGGGTTGGAGCCGATTCTCCATGTAACCACGCGGGACCGGAACCGCATCGCCCTGGTTTCCGAGGCTCTGGGCGCGCAGGCCCTGGGGATCCGCAACCTGCTGTGCACCAGCGGCAACCACCAGACCCTGGGCAGCTACCGTGCCGCCAGGAACGTCTACGACATCGACGCCGTGCAGCTGCTGCAGACCTACGCTCATCTGGATAGCGACGGCGGGCTGTTGGGCGAAAGCGGATTGGAGGGAGCAGGCCCGTTCTGCCTGGGCGCCGTGGCGTCTCCGGATGCCGATCCGCCCGTCCTGCAATGGTTGCGGCTCGCCAAGAAGACGAGGGCCGGGGCGAGATTCCTGGTGACGCAGCCGGTCTACGACCTGGAGCGTTTTGAAGCGTGGTGGAAAGAGGTCGTTTCCCGCGGCCTGCACGAACGGGCCGCCATCCTGGCGGGCATCCATCCGCTTTCCGACAGCCACTTCGCGCATGCGGGGCCGCGCGCGCAACAAGCGATTCCCGACCCGCTGGCGGCAAGACTGGCGTCCTTGAGCGATCCGGGCGCCTGGCGCGACGCCGCCATCCGGATCGCGCTGGAAACCATTCACCGGCTGTCGAATCTCCCCGGGATTCGCGGGTTTTGCATCTCCGCCGACGACGACCACGATGCCGCCCTGCAGATCATCGAAGAATCCGGTTTGGCGAGCGGCTGATCGTGCCGGCCAAGTACGTCATCCACCACACGACGGCAAAGCCCCGGTTCCGCCCCGTAGGCAAACTGGGGATCGTCGACTGGAGAGAAGACTGCTCCAATTGCCACAACTGCGTGAAGCGGGGCTGCGTCTACCGCCTGTATCGCGACGAGGCCGACACCCTGCGCAACGAGGTCGGCTACCTGGACTACATCTACCAGTGCAAAGGCTGCCTGAACTGCGTCCAGAACTGCACGAAAAACATCCTGACCCGGGTGGTCAACCCCGAGTACCGCCGGCTGGGCGACAGCTATTACACGCCGGACCTCATATTGTCCACGTGGTATCAAGCGGAGACGGGGAAAATCCCGGTTTCCGGATCGGGCTACGGCGGACCGTTCAGCGGTCCCGGCTTCGATTCGATGTGGACGGACATGTCCGAGATCGTACGACCCACGCGCGACGGGATTCACGGTCGAGAGTACATCAGCACCAGCGTGGACATCGGCCGCAAGCTTCCGCACCTGGCGTTTGCAGACGGGCAATTGAAGGTCGATCCGCCGCCGCTCATGGAAACGCCCCTGCCCGTGATTTTCGATCGAATTCCCCGACACTGGCAGCGCGGAGCGGTAATGACCGCTGTTACGACCGCTGCCGCGGAGATCGGCACGCTGGCCGTCCTTTGCGAGGCGGATTTTCGGGAGAAAGACGCCTCCGTTCGCGGCCACGGGATCCCTCTGCTTACGACTCCGCCCGCGGCGGCGGCGCAGCCGGGCGGGTCGGCGCCGCTCGTGATGGTCCCGGACAGCCCCGACGTTATGACGGTGCAGGCGGCGCTAAAAGCTGACCACCCGTCCAGGATCGTGGCGATCCGCATCCCGGCCGTCCCGACCGTGGCCGGACGCGTGGCGGACCTGGTCCGGGACGGAGCGGATGTGATCCACCTGGCGTTCGACAGCCACGGGCGGGAGCAGGATTCGGCCCAGCCGCGCCACATGCGCGACGTGCTGCGGGACACGCACACCACACTCGTCAAGCAGGGCATCCGGGACGAGGTCACGCTGATCGCCTCGGGCGGGATCGCCGCCGCGGAGCACGTGGCCAAAGCCATCATCTGCGGCGCCGACCTGGTGGCGATCGACGTCCCCTTGCTGCTGGCCCTGGAGTGCCGGCTCTGCGGGGAGTGCGAACGCGGGCAACTCTGCCCGATCGCCCTGGAGGAGATCGACGCAGGGTTCGGCGTCCGACGCATCGTGAACCTGATGGCGGCCTGGCATTCACAGCTCCTCGAAATGCTGGGCGCGATGGGGATCCGCGAGGTCCGTCGTCTGCGCGGCGAGACCGGCCGCTGCATGTTCTTCGAAGACCTCGAGCGCGATACCTTCGGCCGTTTATTCGGAAAGCGAAAGAGCTGACCCATGAGCACCGTCCCCTCCGACCTCCAGCGAGCCGAACCCCAATCCCCGGACGCCTTCCTGTCGCGGCCCGAATATGCGGAGGTGAGCCGCGAGGTGCGGCCGGCGCCGCCCCGCTACCGCAACGAGATCGGCAAGTACAGCATTCACCGCGCATCCCATTGCGAGGCCTGCGGCCGATGCGTGGAAACCTGCCGGTACGGCGTCCACGTTCGTCCCGAAGGTTATCTTCACGTCATGCGGCCGTTCGACTACCGGTGCATCGGCCCCGGCTGCAAGGACACGGGATGCTACTGCATCGACGCCTGTCCCCATGGCGCGCTGAAGTTATCCGTAAATCCGGCTGCTGAGACGATGGGCGACCACCGCTGGACGCCGGATCTTCTCATGAGCACCTGGGCGATGGCCGAAACCGGCCGTCCGCCCGGAAACCACCTGGAGTGCGAGGTGGGGGCCTCGGGCGGGGGCTTCGACCGCCTGCGGTTCCGCTTCCCGGACTCGCCTCCCCCCGGCCTCCGGCGGGAAGACATCTCGACCCGGCTACCGCTCAATCGCCGCGGCGATTCCCGGCCCAGGATCACGATCGACGTCCCCTGGTACGGCGGCGGCATGTCCTTCGGCTCGACCAACATCCGCGCCTTGTTGGGCAAGGCGCGGGTGGCAAAGGCGTTCCACGGGTTCACGTGCACGGGCGAGGGGGGCTATCCGGAACGGTTCGTTCCCTACAAGGACCACGTGATCACCCAGGTGGCCACGGGGCTGTTCGGCGTCCGCGAGGAGACGATCCAGCGCGCGCCGATCGTGGAATTCAAGTATGCCCAGGGAGCCAAGCCGGGGCTGGGCGGCCACCTGCTGGGCGACAAGAACACGCCGAGCGTCGCGGCGATGCGCGAGACCGTCCAGGGCGTCTCCCTGTTCTCCCCGTTTCCGTTCCACAGCGTCTACTCGGTGGAAGACCACAAGAAGCACCTCGATTGGATTGCGCACGTCAACCCGCGGGCGCTGCTCTCGGCCAAGGTGTCGACCCCCGTCGACGTGGACATGGTGGCCGTCGGGATCTACTACGCCGGGGGCCATATCGTGCACCTGGACGGCAGCTACGGCGGCACGGGAGCCGCCCCCAACGTCGCCAAGAAGAACATCGCCATGCCGATCGAATACGCGATCGGGCGCGTGCACCAGTTCCTGGTGGACGAGGGGATCCGCGACCAGGTCACGGTGATCGCCAGCGGCGGCGTCCGGACCCCTGCGGACGTCGCCAAGGCCATCGCCCTGGGCGCCGACGGATGCGTGATCGGGACGGCGGAACTGGTGGCCCTGGGCTGCATCCGCTGCACCGCCTGCGAGAGCGGACGCGGCTGTGCGCGGGGGATCGCGACGACCGACGATGAATTGCTGGAGATGGTCCACGTCGACTGGGCCACGCAGCGGCTGGTGAACCTGTACACCGCCTGGCGGCAGATGCTGGTGGAACTGCTGTTTCGCCTGGGACTCGACTCCGTGAGCGCCTTGCGAGGCCGCACCGATTTGCTGACCCACCTGGATTATGAAAATGAACCGTGATGGAACCGGGAACCGCTCGATGACGCCGATGGTCCGGAACGGAAACGGCCGGTCCGCAATCGGCGAGCGCGGCGAGGTCGACGTGCGCCGAGTGCAGTCCCTGCTCCGCGCACGCACGCATCTGCGGCCCGCCGAACCCTGGTCGCCCCGCTCGCCGGAAGCGGAGGGGGGCTGCGGCGTCACCGGGTTCGCCTGCACGATCCCCGTGGGCGGGAAACACATCTACGAGCCTTCCATCCAGATGCGCAACCGCGGCAACGGCAAGGGCGGCGGGATCGCCGCCTGCG
>Ga0214473_10004515_pt1 | contig 16728 bp, 14 predicted proteins | sample RVTome_7_FD_203509 | JGI IMG/M metagenome (GOLD analysis project Ga0214473, IMG submission 203509) | Soil microbial communities from uranium-contaminated site in the Upper Colorado River Basin, Wyoming, United States - RVT98D197 | ecosystem: Environmental > Terrestrial > Soil > Contaminated >... | reverse complement strand
ATCTCCGGGTCGGCGGCGACGGTCGCGATCGCGTTTGCGTAGCTGTCGGGCCCCGCGCTCGCGATCATGTCGACCGGATTGCCCACGGACGCCTCGGCCGGCAGGAACGCGCGGAGCGCCGCCGTCGTGGCCTCCGACAGCTCGGATACGTGGAGCCCCCGTGCTTCGCACATGTCGGCGCATTGGATCCCCAGCCCTCCGGCGTTGGTCACGATCGCGACCCGGTTGCCCTTCGGGACCGGCTGGTTCACCAGCAGCGTCGCGACGTCGAACATCTCCTCCAAGGTGTCCGTGCGGATCACACCGTGCTGATGGAACACCGCGTCTGCGGTGGTGTCGTTCGCGGCGAGCAGCGCCCCCGTGTGGGAGGACGTGGCGCGCACGCCCGCCGCGCTTCGGCCGCTCTTCACCGCCACGATCGGTTTGTGCCGCGAGATGCGACGGGCATAGCGGCCGAACCGTCGCGGGTTCCCGAACGACTCGAGATAGAGCAGGATCACGTCGGTCCGTGGGTCCTGGTCCCAGTAGGCGAGCAGGTCGTTGCCCGAGATGTCGGCCTTGTTCCCCACGCTCACGAACGACGACAGGCCGATCCCCAGCGTGGCCGCCTGGCTCATCACGGCGAGCCCCAGCGCGCCCGACTGCGACATGAACGCCACGCGTCCCTCGGGCGCCGCGGCGGTGGTGAACGTGGCGTTCAGCTTCACGTCGGGGTCGCTGTTCGCGATCCCCATGCAGTTGGGGCCGATCAGTCGCATGCCGTGCGCGCGCACGATCTCCATCAGCTCGTGCTGGCGCTCGATGCCCTCGGGGCCGACCTCCCCGAACCCGGATGAGATCACCACGAGAGCGCGCACGCCCTTGCGTCCGCACTCGTCCACGACCTCGGGGACGTGGACCGCAGGCACGGCGATCGCCGCGAGCTCGACATCGCCGGGGATGTCGAGGACGCTCTTGTAGGCGGTCACGCCCTGCACGACCGGGGTGGTGGGGTTCACGGGATAGACCACGCCCCCGAACGGCTGGGTGATCATGTTGCGGAACAGGCGCCCACCGATCGACTCCGGGTTGCGCGAGGCGCCGATCACGGCGACCGATCTCGGCTCCAGGAACGTCCGGACGGCGTTCGCATCCGAGATCCGCTCGCGATCCTCGAACTGATCGACCGTCTCGTCGGTGATCATCGTCGGGAACTCGACCTCGACCATGCCCGGCTTCGCGTGGATCGTCGACATGAAGCCCGAGTCGCGGAAGACCCCGATCATCCTGTGGTTCTCGGGGAGCACCTCGGCGAAGAAGGTCGTGATGTCGACCTCGCGGGCGGCCTGCGCGAGGACGCCGAGCAGGATCGAGCCGAGACCATGACCCTGGTACTCGTCGGCGACCGACATCGAGACCTCGGCGCGGTGGGACCCGTCCTCACGGAAGAACTGCGCGCCGCCGAGGATCCGCGGCCGATCCACCCCGCCCACGGCGACCAGCGTCATGTGGTTCACGTTGTCGACGTCGATCGTCCGGCGTGACTGCTCCGTGATGTCGACAGACGGCGTCCAGAACCGCAGGCGTCGCGACTCGTCGGATAGGCCGATGAAGTAGTCCTCGACGAGCCGGACGTCGTCCGGGGTCGCGGTGCGGATGTGCACCGTCTGGCCGTCCCGCAGGACGACATCGGTTTCCAGGTGCGACATGTCGGGGGCGCTCACACCGCAATCCTACGGCGACGCGTGGGTCAGCCGGCCTCAGCGAGGCCCGGCCGCTCGTAGGACCTCACGACTCGCTCAAGCCCGGCGGCGACGCGGCCTACACCGCCTCGGCGAGCGCCTGCCGTTCGTAGGACTCCATGATCAGGTCGAGCTCCGCCTCCACGCCCTCGGGGAGCGGGTCGGGCTCGTGCGTCGCGAGGATCTGTTTCGCCTTCTCGTTCGCCGCGACGGTCGGGTTGGGCCTGCCCTGCGCCTCCCAGTCCTCCCATGAGCGACGGTCCATGTGGGTGTCGCGCCAGAACTCGCGCATGTGCAGCAGCGTGTGCTCCTGGTCCAGGAAGTGGCCCGCGGGTCCGACCTCGTCGATCGAGTCGACCGCGAACGCCTCGTCGTCGAACGCGAACCCCTCGGCCCACCGCGCGGCGATCTCGTAGATCTCGGCGCCGAGCATCAGCTCGGTGATCGACGAGACGCTGTCGCCGTAGAGCGACCCGATCCCGGTGAGCATGTCGGAGGGCACCATCATCGCGCCCATCGCCGCCAACCCCGCCTGTGCCCCCGACTGCCAATCCGAGAACTTCGAGCCGGTGCCGTAGGCGCCGTGGCACGTGGGAACGCCGAAGTACTCGCCCATCTGGGCCGAGCCCATCTCGGCGAAGATGTCGTTCGCGCCCCACGCCGGGTTGAGCTCGCCCGTGTTCATGTCGATCGTCGTGTTGTACGAGACGTGGAACGTCTTCGCGCCTGGCACGAGCGTCTCGAGGATCACGATCCCGCTCAGGATCTCGGCGTTCGCGATCGTCATGAGGCCGGCCACCGACAGCGGGGCGCTCGCGCCCGCCAGCGGCATGGCGCACATCCCCACCGGGATCCCGGCCTCGGCGAAGACCTCCATCGCGTCGATCGTGGGATCGTCCCAGTGAAGCGGCGAGATCGAGCACTGGAAGTTCGACATCAGCGGGCGCTCGCGGAGCTCCTGCTCGCCGCCGGCGAGCACCCGGCACATCTCGACGAGCCCGCGTGCGTTGAACGGGTCGATCGCGGTCATCTGCATGATGTGCTTCGAGGTCACCGGGAACTGCGCGTGCGTCTCGTGTATCGGACGAACGGGGACCGGCTTGTCGTTCGCCGAGGTGCACTGCCACTGGATCGCCACCTGAGGGAGGGCGTCGGCCACCTTCGTGAACTGCGCGATGTCCTGCTTGTTCGAGTAGCGGCGCTGGCCGGTCTCGATGTCGAGCACGTGAGCGGGACAGCCGTCGGTCGAGAGCCATCCGCGGTCGCCGCCCAGCGGGAGGTCGAACTCTGGGTTTCGCGCGTGCAGCGTGTACGTGCGTGGCGCGAGTGCCCGCTTCTCCTCGACGAACGACGGATCGAACCGGATCCGTTTCGCCTCGAAGTCGACGTGCTGGCCGTGGTCCGCCATCACGCGGAGCAGCCGGTCGTTCGTCGTCGAGACCCCCGTTCGTTCGAGCACCTGAAGGCAGCGGTCGTGCACCGCGCGTTCTTGCTCGGGCGTCAGGATCTTGAACGTCGAGGTGCGCGGATACGAGCGGATCTCACGTGCGGCCATCCGATGTTCCCCCTGGTGACGGTGAGGCGTTGCCGCGAGCCTAGACCTCAGCGCCGACCAACGGGTAACGCTGCGCGGCACCACCTCTTGAACGCCGTTCAACTGAGGCGGCCCAAGATGGTGGAGGCATGAGAGTCCTCAAGTGGAGGAAGGCACTCCTGGTGGCGATGACATGTCGGGTCTGCTGGCCTGTGTGGTCCGTGATGAGCGACGGACGGCTACTTCACGACCCACAGATGCCGCCGGGGCTCGAGTGAACGGCCGGTGAGCGCGAAGCACTTCCGCGCGAGGAGGTCACGGTGAATGCCCGCGCGGCTCGTCGCTGCGCCGAAGACCTCGACGGCGAGCTCGGTGTCCCGCGGCGATCGCCGTCTCGGCCAGGGCCGTCACCGGTATCCACCAGTCGGACCCGAGCCGCTCGGCGGTCGGGACGAAACGGTCGAAGCTGCGGGTGGCGACGTGAAGCCAGGCGACGTGCTGCGCGGCGTGGTCCGCCTGGTAATCGAGGTGGCTCGTGCGGTGCTCGGTCTCGATGTCCCAAAGGATCTCCTCGACCAACGCCACGTCACGCCGCCGGACCCGCCGGAAGGGCGCCGTGTCCCGTCCGTGCAGGAGGCCCCAGTCGTCCCATACGCACACCTCGCACAGGTCCCGGTACCACTCGGATGCGGCGAGGCCGGCGCGCTCCCAGGGGAGGTCGGCGTACCGGGCGATGGCATCGCCACCACACCGCGCGATCGCCCCCTCGGGGTCTCGCTGGCCCTTCTCGAAGGCCTCGATGATCGCGGTGACCAGCCCGCGCCAGAGCGCCAGGCGTTCGCCGGGCCTGTCGGCGCGCTCAGCGTCCAGTCTCTTTGCGAGCTCCTCGAGGTCGGCGGCCGTGCGGGAGCTGCCGCGGCGTCGGGAGCGGGCCTTCTCGATCCTTTCCTCGAACACCTCGCAGTCTGCGGCGGGGGAGACCGGGAAATGCTCCCAGTGACCCCGCAGGGCGCGGGTCCGCAGCCGCTCCCGCGGGGTGTTCCGCATCGCAGGTTGGAGGTCGCAGCCGGCCAGACCCTGCTCGAGCACCTTACGCCGTGCCTTCGCAAGCGCGGTCTTGTTGCCCGGTTGAAACGCGGTGAGCGCGTCGGCGTCCATGTCGAGCGCGAGCAGACGCGCCTCGAGGTCGTGCAGGTGGCTGTCCTTGGCTTCCCAATCGCGGCCTCCGAAGGAGCGGCGCCGGCCCTCCGCGACGACCGCCTCTTCCAGAGCGCGCCAGTCCCCTCCGAAGTCGGTCACGCACACCAGGCAGAACCACAGGTCCCAGTGGGACCACACCTCGCCCGCGACCTCCCCCCAGGGCTCGGGTCCGTAGATCGGCGCCGTGCGGCCGGCCACGATCAGTCCCAGGGGCTCGGCCGGGGGCCCGTGGCCCGGGCCCTGAGCGCCTCCAGGGCCGTCACCTTCCCGGCGGTGGTGAGGCCGTAGCGGCGGTCCCGCCAGGTGCCGTTCTCGGCGAGGATCCCGAGCGCGCGGCATGGGTTCAGGGTGGCGTGGATCCCCCGGCTCACGTCGTGCTCGCTCGGCAGCTCGCCGGTTCGTGTCTCGCGGAAACCCTCCTCGGCGACCGCTTCACCGATCGTCTTCGTCAGGTCGTGATACAGCATGGACTCGACGTCGACGAGGAGCGCGAGGAACAGCTCGCCTACGAAGACGCCGAAGGATCGCACGCCGACCAGCCCGCGGGCGACCGAACGCCACAGGCCTTCCCGATCGGCAAGGAGCCCGCGGCCCTTGGCGGTCAGGACGAGCTTGTGGCCGGAGCGACGGGCCAGGCCGTGGCGCTGCGCAAGGGATCGAACCTGGTGCAGGTCGTACAGGTCGTCCTCGGTTCGAGGTGGACGCGAGAAGTTCCATCCGAATCGTTCGGCGGCGCTTTGCACGAACCGCTGATTCAGATTGCCGGTCTGTGTGAGGGCGATCCCCCCGGCGAGCTGCTCGAGGAGCCAGCGGAGAGGGGGGAGCGGATCGGTGGCGCCGGAAGGAAGCTCGACCGGGCGCAGAAGCCGATTGGCGATCGGAGAGAGGATCCCTCGCCGGGTCTCGCTGCGGCGGGACTCGAGCCAGGCTTGTGTCCGCTCGGTCAGGATGACCTGGGCAAAGCTCTGGCCGGCGAGGTCGGGGCGGGATTCGTTCAGGTGCCTGCGCGCCAGCTCCTGTTGGCGGACCTTCCATCCCCGCGTCCCCGGGATGACATCGCCGCCCGCCACTGCGAGCTCCAGGAGCTCGGCGGTGGAGGAGAGCGCCCGGCTCTCCTCCCAACCCATCGTCGAGCCCCACTCAAGCTCGGGCAAGTCGGGCGGCCGGATGCCCGATGCGACATCGGCCCGGTCGAACGCCTTGAAGCCCCGGTCGGCGTCTTGCTCGTAGGTTCGAAGGATGACACGGGTCGTCTCGGACCGGCAGATCTCCGCGTAGCGTGGAAGGCCGAGCAGGTCGAGGGCCCGGCCGAGCGCTGCGGCGACCGAGAGTCTGTGATCGATCTTCGTCAACCACTTGAGTGGCAGTGAGTACCAGAGGAAGTGCTGGATCCGTTCCTGGGTGATGGCGTCCGGACCATTTTCGCCGGCGATCCACTCGAGGGCGGCCTCGGCGTCGCTCGCTGCCGACGGATCTTCAGTCCTCAGCTCGGCCAGGGCGGCCGCGAAGACGGGGTCCTTGGAGCGGTCGGGATCGCCCACGCCGTTAGTGTCGCAAACGGGACAACGACGCCGACCCACAGACGCGCGTCTCTCGTGCCGCCCCCGGGACGGTCGATGGGTGGGAATGCTCAGCTCACGGGCTCGAGCGGCCCGCGGACGCGGCGATGCGCTGTGTCTCACGCTTGGGCGCCACCGATGGCGGCATGGCATCCTTCAGGCATCCATCGACGCACGCATGACACAAACGCGGCCGGGAGTGCCGAGACGGGAGAGGAACGATGGCCACGCTCGTTGTCGGAACGTTCCTGACGCTCGACGGCGTCATGCAGGGCCCCGGTGGTCCCGATGAGGACCGCAGCGGCGGGTTCGCTCACGGCGGATGGTCCGTCGGCTACTGGGACGACGCCATGGGGGAGATCATCACCGGATGGACCGCGAAGGCCGATGCGCTTCTCCTCGGACGGACGACCTATGAGATCTTCGCGGCGCACTGGCCGCACGTCCCCGACGACGATCCGGTCGGTGGTGTGTTGAACCGCGTCCCCAAGTACGTGGCCTCCACCACACTGAAGACGGTGGCGTGGAACAACTCGATCCTCCTCGAAGGTGACGTGCCGAGTGCCGTGGCCGCGCTCAAGGAGTCGGCGAGCGGCGAGATCCAGGTCCACGGCAGCTGTGAACTCCTGCAGACCCTGATGGAGCACGACCTCATCGACGAGTACCGACTGTGGACCTTCCCGGTCCTGCTCGGCGGTGGCAAGCGGCTCTTCGATGCGGGAGCGATCCCGGCCGGCCTCGAGCTCATCGACAGCACGACCTCTTCCACCGGCGTGGTCATCAACCGGTACCGTCGCGCAGGCGACGTCAGATACGGCTCGTTCGCGGTCGACGAGCGAGGAGGAGTGAAGGCGCTCTGGACCGAAGGGGAAGAGCGCTGATCGAAACCGCGCGACATCGTACAAGGTCGAAGATGTTCATCGAGGTTGGGGGTCCGTCGAAGGCGTTCAACCTCGCCGCGTTCGGGCAGCAGCTTCAGAGTGTTGCAGCGTACGCTCAGTCTCAGGGTGGTGCACCGGTCTTCTTCTGCGACCGTGGCACTCCCCAATCGGCGATCGACCTCGCTGCGAAGTGGTTTTGCCACGGGAATGTGAGGCCGATACCGTGAGCTCGGCCTGGGAGCTTATGCTGCTGGCTGGGCCAGGTCGCTTCGATACGGGCGCGCTCGCACAAGTCGGAGCTGCAGCGTCGAGCGCGGGCATCGAACCCGTGATTGGGTTGGACGCGAGCTGAAAGCCGAGCCGGTGGGTGAGCTGCGGGTGCACAGCAGCGGCCGCCTGGTCCGCTGGCTGTTCGACAACCACCTGGTCGACGAAGTCATCCTGCTCACGTATCCCGTGGTGATCGGCGAGGGCGCGCGCTCTTCCCCGACACCGGCCCGGATACAGCGCTTGACCTCGTCGACTCGCGAGTTACCCCTCAGGCGGGATGACGATCCAGGTCTACAGGCCCACCGGTCGCCCGCTGTATGCAACCGCCACCATGTGACATAGGCGCCGCGGTCAGGGAGAGTCGACATCCCGAGGCGATGTCAACGGAGTTGGACCCCCGATCCCTGAAGGAGGTCAGTCGTGTCACTCGTTCGCATCCACAACTTCTCGATCTCGCTCGACGGCTTCGGCAGCGGCGAACCTCAGAGCCACGACGCACCGTTCGGCCACGCCGGCGACCGACTGCACGGATGGATGTTCGGGACCCGGTACTGGCGCGAGATGGTCGGCGAGCCCGGCGGCACCCGCGGCCTCGACGACGCCTTCGCGCGGCTGCACGACCCCGGGATCGGCGCCGAGATCATGGGTGCCGCGAAGTTCGGCTACCCCGGATGGCACGAGGACCCGGACTGGAAGGGCTGGTGGGGTCCCGACCCGCCGTTCCACACCCCGGTCTTCGTCCTCACGCATCATCCGCGCCCGTCGATCGAGATGGAGGGCGGCACGACGTTCCATTTCCTCGACGTGTCGCCCTCCGAGGCGATCGAGACCGCTCGGGAGGCCGCTGACGGGCAGGACGTGCGCATCGGTGGAGGCGCCACCGTGATCCGCGCCTTCCTCGCTGCGGGGCTTGTGGACCACATGCACATCGTGGTGGTCCCGATCCTGCTCGGCCGAGGCGCGCGCCTGTGGGAGGGGCTGGAGGGCCTCGAGAAGGACTATCAGGTCGAGGCCGCCTCCTCGCCCAGCGGAGTGACCCATGTGACGTTCACGCGGGCGGCGTGAACACGACCCTCCTCGATGACCCACTCGACGTTCTCCTCGGCGTTGCAGCCTCCGTTGTCGTGGCCCAACACCCGGCTGATCGGCGGGGATGCGGTCGAGCGGTGGCGGCAATGAGGCAGGACGGCACCAGCCCCCATGCGCACCTTCGGCAGCCTGACCCTGTGCCGGTCGCTCCTCGAGGCAGGCCCGGTGCCGTTTCCGTGCTCGTCTTCCCCGTGATCACCGGGAGCACTGGTTCGGGATGACCGTGGATCACAACTACCTTTGGTCCGCGGAGATCTGGGGTTGCGACAACTTCAACTACTCGTGGCAGTCATTGACGGGATCGGCAATGAACTACGGAAGGAGGTGTCCTGTTGGAATGCGGCTGATCTATGACCCCGAAGCGGACGCCGCGGACATCGTCCTCGGAGACATGTCCTCGTTTGTCGAGGAACACGTGCCAAGTGTCCACACACCTGGCGCTACGTTGATCCTTCGCTTCGATGAACACAAGAAGCTTGTGGGAATCGAAGTCCTTGGAGCGTCCGTCATATTGCCCGCTGGATGCTTGAGAGACGCCGTGGAGGGCGGAGCCGACTGACAATCGGAGGCGCTTGCAGCACCACCCTGCAGCGGACGACGACTTCGACTCGCAGCACCGTGATACCGGACGGCATGCTTCAGAACCTAGTCAACGACCTGCGCAAGGGTACGACGAACCCGAGCCGTGTCGGGATGGGCACTACTGCCGACGCGGTCCGAAATGCAATACTTCGAGGTCTGAGTTGCCACGACCGACTCGTGGCACCATCGCTCCTTGATGATCTTCCGAACGCATTGGGGAACGGACCATGAGGGCTTACGAGGTCGCCTTCATCGGCGCGCTGTGCCACCGCTTCCCCATGTTCATGCCGATCCTGCAACAACACCTCGACGACTTCGACGGCCTTCTCCCTCATGTACTGATGGGTGATGTGACGCGCTGGGTCGTGCACCGATTCTCTGCCGATGCGGCTGACAGGACATTGCGAGAGGTCCTCGAATTCATCGAATCCGACTTTGAGGGCGCACCCGGCGAAGATCGAGAACTCGTGACTGCGTCGTTCCTGGAGAACCTCCCGCAGAGCGGGCAGGATGGCGCTGGGGTGAGAGCGCTGCTCGGACCGGCTCTCCAGGAGCAGCTACGACAGATGGGATAGGAGTGCACTGCGTATGTCGGCCCCCTCATCGAATGGTCGAAGAAACGCCGTGCGCCACGTTGATCCTCCGCTCCGACCTGAGGACAGGTGCGGTGGACCGGAGCGGAAGCTGACACGCCGGAAGATTCCCGATCTCAGGCGCACCTCGCCGCGCTTGTCGGGCGACCGCCTTCGCGAAGGCACGCCGGGTGGTTGGGGGAGGGAGAACGTGGAGCCTTTCGGACTCCACGATCTCTCCCCGTTCTCTCCTAGCGGAGGCGGAGGGAACACTGTAAGAACCCGAACGTGCCTGGTCAGCGCCTATGGGTCGATCTTCGGAACTGGGGTCGGGTCTCGTGATCTCGCGCAGCGAATCGTCAATGGGTTCAAGAGAGAGGGTCGAGTCAGGAGCGCCATCCGCGCGATCGAGAGTTACCTCGTCACCCCGATCGTTGTGCCGGCGGTGGGGGACGCCTTCCTGCACGGCCGGTGACTGTTTGGTTTCACGACATAGTTGACGGGTGTCTCACGACATCGTTGACACCTCAGATCGGAGGGTGGGGCGATGTCGGAATCGTTGGCGCGGCTGGTGGTCGCGGCGGTCTTGTCGCCCGGACCCGGCGGCCACGGTCCAACCCGGCTCGGACCCCTGACGCGATCGTGGCGCTTCGCAAGGAGCTCGAGGAACGAGGCCTGGATGCCGGCGCGTACACGATCGCCTATCACCTGGCGAACGCGGGATCGATCCTCCCTCAGTGGCCACGATCTGGCGGATCTTGACCCGACGTGGGTTCATCACTCCCCAACCTCAGAAGCGCCCGAAGGCAGCCTCGATCCGCTTCGCCGCAGAGATGCCCAAGAACGCTGGCAGGAAGACCACCCACTGGACGCTCGCCACAGGCATCGACGTCGAGATCTTCAACGCGATCGATGACCACTCCCGGTTCCTGGTGGGGTCCGACGCCCTGGTCGTGTTTAGGCGGCCGATGTGGTGGGTGATCCCTCGTGCTTGATGTCGATGCGGCCTGAGTTCATCACGAGGGTCGTGCCGAGGAACGAAGTATCGACGAGTGAGTTTCACTGTTCGGGTAGATGGCGGCACTCAGCCGCCGGCTACGAGACCCACACGGAGCCGAGGAGCCCCGGACTTCGACACCCGTTTCAGCGACCACGTCCGGCTGGCCCAGCTGACACCCGCGGCCTCCGGGCGCTCCATCGCACTGTTGACGGGCATGGCGCCGGGATCGCTCGACGGGTTGCAGATCTTCCCGAGATTCAGGCGGCGCGAGCGCGACCCGTCGAGAACAGGGTCGAGGGGAGTGAGGTCATTGAGGCCGCCACGAGGAGGATGGTCAAGCCCACCGCCGTGACGGGGGAGCCGCTCGGCTGGAACGCTTACGCGTTCTTCGAGGACCCGGACGGCTGGATCCGGCAGCCGAGCACTCCAGATGAGTAGGGGGCCGCGCGCATCACGTTGCGAGGGCTCGCTCCGTCGGATCGGGACCGAGATCCTCGAGCTCTGCGAGACGGGCAGCCGCCTCGATCCTCGATCGTGCGTTCAACTTGGTCGACGCGGAACGGACGATCTCGTCGACGGTGCCGGGTTCGATGCCGAGACGGGCGGCGATGTTCCGGGTCCGCAGACCACTCGAGACGAGGTGCAAGACCTCGCGCTCGCGCCCGGAAAGGGAGTGGGCACCTTTCGAGCGGGGTGCGGAGCGACGCACGCCGAGCGAGCGCAGCGACGCATGGATCTTCGCGAGGAGCAAGACGAACCCGAGCTCCTTCGCTCGTCTCTCCACATCCAGCAGATGTTCCCGAGCCCGTTCCACCGCCCCGGCGCGGGCGGCAGCGACTCCGGCGGCCCAACGACAATGCAGCTCCGCGCGGATGTCCGAGTCGCGGAATCCCTCGACAGCGGCGACGAACGATCCCTCTGCCTCCGCAGCTCGACCTCGCGCGAGCTCGACCTGTCCGTGCAGTGCGTCGACGTACCCGTAGAGCAGGTCGTGGGTGAACCCTGTGAACGTTGGAGGCTCTCGATCCAGCTGGAGCTCCGCCCATCCCCTGATCAGCCACAGGACGGGCTGGTTCCAGTCCGCCGGAAGGCGCTCGAACGCTTCGCGCGCGGTCTCGATCGCCCCCGCCGCATCACCATCCGCGAGGAGCAGCTCGGTCCACGCGATGAGCGGGAAGATCGTCTCCAGCTCTTCCCGCGGGGACGACCGCGCCAGCAGTGCCCGGGCATCGTCGAGCCGGCCCAGCTCGGTGAGGGCGCTCGCTACTTGACCGATCGTGTCGTCGACGATCCGCGCCGGGGCCGCGACGTCGTCGATGATCGGCTCGCCGATCTCGACCACACGATCCAGGTCCCCGCTGCAATCGAGATGGGTGGTGGCGATATGGTAGCGGAACATCACATCCCACGTGCGGAGACCGGCCGCGACCGCCTCGCGCCGGTAGTCGTCGGCGATCTTCAGCGATGGCTCCCATTCCCGGAAGTACTTCATGGCGATCACGAGGTGGAGAGCCGCGTCGAGCGCGAGCGGGAGGTTCCGTTCGCGGCGGGCGCGGTTCACCGCCAGACGGAGGTGCGTGATCCCATCCCGTGACCCCATGCCGACGAGGGAGATACCCAGCGACTTCATCGCGTCCGTGAACTCAGTGGTCCCCTTTGCCATCGTGAGCGCTCGCCTCGCAGAGGCGACCGCTTGTTGCGACCGGAACGACCAGTTCGCGATGCTCACCTGCTCGAGCAGGAGCCGGATCTCCACGATCGTCCTCGAGCCGGACGCGAGGGCGAGGCCCTGTCGAACGAGGTCGTCTCCGGCGGCGAGGCCGCTCGTTCCGCGGGCGGCGCGCGCCCGGTACAGCAGCGTCTCGGCCGTGATCACGGGGTCGTCCGAGCGCACCTCGGCGGCCACCCGGTCCGCCTCTCGGTACTCGCCGGCCTCGACGAGGGCGTCGGCTGCCCGGAGACGGATCCCGTCGTCGTCGGGACCACCGGAACCGTTGCGCAGCGCGATCAGGAGCATGCGCGCACGCTGTCCGACGTGATGGCTCGCGTCCGCGGCCGCGAGGGCGGACGCACGGGCGCCTGCGCGATCGCCCGCGAGATCCTGATGAACCGCGGCCTCACCGGCGTCGGGCGCCGAGGCTGCGATCGACGCATGGATCTCGCGCCGTTCGTCGTCGGTGAGTTGGGCAGCGGCGGCCTCGGCCAACAGCGAGTGCCTGGGGACGAGCCCGTCCGCCGTCTCGGTGACGAGGCCGGCCTCGATCTGCTCGTCGATCCCCGTGCCGACGATCGCCCGATCCGCCGGGCGGCCGAGCAAGGCGAGGAAGCCCAGCTTCGTGCGAGCGCTCGGCGGCAGCCGATGTAGCCTCGCGTCGACGGAGATGCGGAGCGTCGCCGACGGCACCCCGTCCCACGAGAGCTGCTCGAGCAGGAGAGGGTTGCCGCCTGCGTGTGAGAGGAGCTCTTGGATCTGCGGACGGCCGAGTCCGGGCCGGCGTGCGGCGAGCAGCGCCTCGGCTTGGCCGATGGTGAGCGGCGGGATCTCGAGCCTGGCGAAGCCGGCGGCCTCGAGCGCTTCGGTCGCCCGCCCCGCGGCCGGATCGTCGGTCCGGACGGCTCCGGCCAGCCTCACCCTGCCGGCGAGGAGCGCGATGACGCGCAGCGTGTCGTCGTCCGCCCATTGAAGATCGTCGACCACCAGGACGCCCTCGCCGACCGCGTCGCTCGTGGCGCCCGCGACCGACGCGCCGTCGCCCCCCGACACCGGTGCGCCGATCGCGGTCTCGAGGGGCAGGTACGCCATCCAGGAGAGCGAGGCCAGACCCCGCCCGAAGAACGAGGGGAGTCGGCATCGGTCGGTCACCTCGGTGAGCAGCGTGGTCTTCCCGATCCCCGCGTCGGCCAGCAGGACCACGGGCCGGGCGTCGTCGATCGATCGGAGGCACGCCTCCAGCTCGGCGTGGCGGCCGATCAGCACAACCCTTTCCTCCGGGCGATGTGGACGGCCTCGGCGGTCGAGGCCGCGCCGAGGGCGGATCGAACACCGGCGAGTCGGCGGCTCGCCGTGCGCAGGGAGAGGTGGAGCTCCCTCGCAGCCTCGGCGATCGTTCGCCCCGAGGCGAGGAGCCCGACGAGGACACGGCCGTCCGCGTCGAGGTGCGGCGGTTCTGGCTCGACGACCCCGGACGACCGTCCGAGCTCGACCGGCCCTATCCGTCCGAGGTCGTCGACGAACGTCGCCAAGGCACCCTGGGTGTGCGGCACGTGCGCGACCACGCCGTGGCCCATGACGGCCGTGTAGACGGCAGCCCTGGCGTCCGCGGTGTTCCGAACGTCGCCGATACAGACGAAGATGGAGGACCCGGCGGTCGCCGACGGCGGGAGGGTCCACTCGTGATGGAGACGGAAGCCCTGCCGCTCGAGCTCCGAGGCGTTCGCTCGGAACGCCGCCTCGTCGTCCTCCACCACGATGAGCGGCTGCCGTCTCATCGTGACTCCTGCGCTCCTGGGGAGTGGGGGGATCTCAGGAGGACAGGCTAGCCGAGCGAGGGGTTGCTGGGAAGAGGGGACAGCCGAACAGGCCCGGAAGGGGCGAGCGTCACTTCCCTCCGCTGCCGCGCAGCGGCTCCGGCGTCGTCTACGCGAGCTTGAAGAACGCCTTCTCCGGTGCCTGGCCGCTGTCGAAGGCGACGAACAGCGTGTAGCAGCCCATCTCCGACGGCGACCTCCAGTCGTAGACGAACTGACCGGCCGCCTCGTCGTAGCGCAGGCCGGAGCTGCCGGCCGACGTCGCCTCGAGCGAGTCCTTCGGATCGCCAGAGAACTCGGCGCAGCTCGTCGGCTTGAACGAGATCGACGCGATGGCGGACACGGAGGTCACGGCATCGCCGTCCATGTCGGTGAGCGCGAACTTCACGGGATAGGTCTTCCCGGCCCTGCCCGTGTTGATGGTGGGCGGGTCGTCGACCGGGGAGGAGAACCCGCCGAACGTGTACCGCTCCCGGATCTCGAGCATCGCCGAGGCCTGATCGGTGCCGCCGTCGTCGTCGGCCACGGTGACCGTGATCTCGTAAGAGCCTGGGAGGTCGTAGGCGTGGGAGTCGGACGCGGAGCCCTGTCCGCCGGCCTCCGTCACGGCCGGGGAGGACGTGGCGCCGTCGCCCCAGTCGATCTCGACCTCGTGGGTGTCGATGGTCCCGGCGTCGGTGAAGTCGACCTCGATAGTCGCCGGGTCGAGGGCAGCGACCGGGCCGGCCGGCAGCTCGAGCGACGCCACGGGATCGACGTTCGTGACCTCCACCGTGGTCTCGGCGGTCGCCGGGACGCCGGATCCATCGGTGACGACGAGGGTCAGGGTCGTCAGCGCGTCGTCGAGGCCGGTGAACATGGGTGTCGCCGATGTCGGATCGTCGATCGAGGGCTCGATGCCCCAGTCGAAGGTCAGGGGTCCGGTCCCCGTCGAGGCGGTGGCGTCGAGCTGGACGCTCGACCCCTCCTGGACCGAGTACGGTCCTGCGGCGTCGGCGACGGGCGCAGAGAAGCCCAGCTCCCAGAGGCTCGCCTCGGACGTGCGCACCGTGACGACCGCGTCTCCGCCGGGAGCCGTCTGCCTGCTCGCCACGCACGGGTCCGGTGAAGCCTCGCCGGCAGCTCCGGTGCAGTTCGGCACGGTGACGCCGTTGCGCAGCACGACGATGTTCGAGGCCGTCTGCGGCGGCGGGATCCGCGTCGCGTCGATCTCGAACACGATGACCAACGGGTTCGTCGCCGTCGCCGTCGGCGCCGTGATCGTCACTCCCTGCCCGGCCAGCACGAACCCCTCGGTGGGAGTGCCGGCCACCGGTGCCTCCTCGATCGTGATCGTCCCGGCGACCGGCGAGGTGATGGTCGTGTCCACGGGATCGGCGTCCGTGACCCCGTCGTTCTCGGGATCGGTCGTCACTGTGCCACCAGCGGGCACGGAGGCTGAGACTTCCTCACCGATCGGCACGATGGTGCCCGACAGCGCGAGGTTGTGGTGGCCGCCCCCGTCGATCGCGGTGATGCCGGCGAGGCCGACCAGCGGAACGGGCGTTGAGCCCCCGAAGAACGTGCCCGAACCGAGCTGACCAAGGGAGTTGTTCCCCCAGGCTTGTGCTGTGCCATCGGAGAGGACGGCGATGCTGTGCGTCCACCCGCCTTCAACGGCGCTGACCCCGGTCAGTACCGGCACTTCGCCGGGCGAGCCGCCCGTTCCGCCGATCGGCACGGCCCGACCCAATTGCCCGTACGAGTTCCCCCCCCACGTCCAGGCCGTACCGTCCGAGCGGCGCGCGATGGTGTGGTAGATCCCCACGGCGATATCCGTCACGTTCGAGATGCCGACCACCGGATCTGGGGTGGGATCGCGCTGACTCGAAGAGCCTTCACCGAGTTCGCCGTCACCGAGTTGTCCGTACTGGTCGTATCCCCACGCGACCAATGTCCCGTCGCCGCGGAGCGCGACGTTATGTACTGCTGCCTCGATGGCGGTGATACCGGAGACCCCAGGCACGGGTTTCGCGTGCGGGTCGTAACCACCGGCCGTTCCGTCGCCCAACTCGCCCCATATGTCGGATCCCCACGCCCACACCGTCCCGTCGGATCGGAGGGCCAGGCTGTGGTTGGCCCCCGCGGAGATGGCCACTACGTCCGATAGGCCGGGCACGGGATCCGGACTCGGATCGTTCCCCCCCGTTGTTCCGTCCCCGAGGGCGCCGCGTTCATCCCGGCCCCATGCCCAGACGGTCGCATCCGAAGTGAGGGCGAGACTGTGGTAGCCGCCGGCCGAGATCGCCACGACGTCCGACAACCCAGGTACGGGTTTCGGAGAGCGTTCGTCCGGCCCGATCGTGCCGTCACCGAGCTGGCCCTCGGCGTCCCGCCCCCACGCCCACACCGTCCCGTCGGATCGGAGGGCGAGGCTGTGATCGCCGCCGGCCGAGATCGCCACGACGTCCAGGAGTCCCGAGACCGGTTGCGCGGTCGAACGGTTCGTTGCGGATCCATCCCCGACCTGCCCGTAGGTGTTGTACCCCCAGCCGAACGGTTGACCATCCGGCACCTCGGTGAAGGTCGCCGTGATCGAGCGATCCTGGTCCATCGTGATCGTGCACGATCCGCTGCCGGAGCATCCAGGGTCCCCGCTCCATCCGTCGAACGCCCATCCGGGGTCGGGCAAAGCCTCCAGGGTGATGACGGTCCCGTCGTCGAAGTCGGCTGCACACATGGGCTCACAGTCGATCCCCGCCGGGTCGCTGGCGACGGTACCTCCTCCCTGGACGGAGACACCGAGGGATCGA
>Ga0214473_10004514_pt1 | contig 16728 bp, 13 predicted proteins | sample RVTome_7_FD_203509 | JGI IMG/M metagenome (GOLD analysis project Ga0214473, IMG submission 203509) | Soil microbial communities from uranium-contaminated site in the Upper Colorado River Basin, Wyoming, United States - RVT98D197 | ecosystem: Environmental > Terrestrial > Soil > Contaminated >... | reverse complement strand
GGTAAAGAGAGCGAGCTTACCACCTCTCCGCTGAATTCCAGCAGCCGGTCCGGCAGAAGCAGAGCATCAATCTGATGGGCCAGATAAGAGTAAATGTCTGAAGCGAAGATGGCCGGATTAAGTTTTCCCTGCAGGGTGATTTTGACCGTGGAGGGAACTTCCAATTTAACTTTGCCAGATTCCAAAACCTGAATAATCTCGGAGCTCTCCAATCTTTTGCCCCAGCAGCCCAAGAAGCCTGTGGCCGTCACGGTCTTGTCAGTCCCCAGGACCAGCCCTAAGGGAGGCAGGGCCGACTTTTCCCAGAGAACCTGGAGGCAGTAACCCTCTTTAGCAGAAATAACATTTCTGACCTGGTTCTTACGTAAAAACTCTTTAGCCGGCTGGATCAGCTTAAAAAATCCGTTTGAAACCGGTCCCCAGCCGGGGAGCTTGGCCCAGACTCGATCCGGCCGTTTAATGCGTTTTAGCCCCAAGGTTCTGGAATCTTCCAATAATTTATCCCAGTCCGAACTCAAAATTATCAGGTCCGGCTCCAATTCACAAGTTTCCCCGGACAGAACTCCTTTTCGCTCCAGTTTGCGGCTGGCTAATTTTTCTATCAGAGTCTGTCCCAATCCAGCCGGCAGGGGGACACTCTCCGGGAAGAGATTCAATTGGAGGTGGCTTAACTTGAGCTGGCGGGGTCTTTCTTTGATGCCATATTTCTGACGCCACTTGTAAAAGGCGGCCGGAGTTATCCCGAGCTGAGCAGCGGCTTGCTTGTCCGAGCCATAAGTCTCCCACAAAACCTTAATCTGTTTCTGAGAATATTTGGGCAAATCGCAGTCAGGAATCTTTTTCTTTTTCCTCCAATAAGCTACTAAGTGGGCCGGCGCTCCACCCAGAGCTTCACCCATTTTTTTATCGGTGCGGTATTTGGCCTGCAGCCGCAGAAGCTCTTTTTTCTTGGGAATCTTCATCAAAAGGACTTCTTTAGTTTAGCATAGACCGACTTCAGACTCAAGGAAAGGACTTTGGTTTGCGCCAGAATCGGCATAAAATTAGTATCCCCGTTCCAGCGGGGGACGACGTGAAGATGCAGGTGGCCGGCAATCCCGGCCCCGGCGGCCCTTTCTAAATTCATTCCCAAATTGAACCCTTGCGGCTTCAGAGCTTTCTGTAAGGCAGAGACCGAGCGGGCTGAAGCGGTCATCAGCTCCAAGGACTCAGCTTCGGACAGATTCTGTAATTTGCCCACATGCCGGTTGGGGACCACCATCAGATGGCCGGTGTTGTAAGGATAGAGATTCATAATCACGAAGCAACCTTTTCCACGATACAAAATATAGTTCTGGGAATCCTTTTTCTGTTTCAGCCTCTTACAGAAGATACACCCTTTTTCTTGGTGGCCGAAAATGAATTTTTCCCTCCAGGGGGCCCAGAGCTTCTGCATGGTTACCGAGGTTTTTTGCTGTCAGGTGTTGTATTTAGTAATTCCAGGTTTTTCCGCGCAGTGATTGTGTTGGGATGGTTTTCACCCAAGAATTGACACAATATCTTAAGGGCGCGCTGGTAGAGTTCTTTAGCTTGCTTTAGCTTTCCTTGGTCTTGAAGCACACTGGCGAGGTTGTTGAGTCTGGTTGCTACATCAGGGTGGTCAGGTCCCAAGGTTTTTTCATCAATACTTAGGGCCCGCCGGTAGAGTTCTTTAGCTTGCTTTAGGTCTCCTTGGTCTTGAAGCACCACGGCGAGGTTGTTGAGGGCAGTTGCTACCCTAGGGTGTTCAGGCTCCAAGGTTTTTTCTGCTATAGCCAGGGCGCGCTGGAAGAGTTTTTTAGCTTGCTTTATCTTTCCTTGGTCTTTAAGCACACTGGCGAGGTTGTTGAGGTCAATTGCTACCTCAAGATCATTTGGTCCATAAGTTTTTTTGTCAATAGCTAGGGCGCGCTGGAAGAATTCTTTTGCTTCCTTTAGGTCTCCTTGGTCTTTAAGCACACCGGCGAGGTTATTTAGTCTAGTTGCTTGGTTAGGGTGGTCAGGCCCCAGGGTTTTTTGGCCAATAGCCAGGGCGCGCTGGAACAGGTTTTTAGCCTGGCTCAGATCGGCTCTTCCCCAGACGTATAGGCCCATCTGATTGAGAAGCGTGCCGGTTTCTGCGATTAGTTTACCAGCCTCATTGCGGGCAGTGACGGCCAGACCGTGTGGAAGTAAACGGGAACAGATAGGCCAGGTCCGGACATCATCGCTTTCGTGAGGAAAGGAGGTGTTGACCATCTTGACTGCCGCGCTAGCCCAAGTCTCCCACTCTTTCTTGTTCAGCTTATCGTGTGTAACTGCCTGCACTAAACGATGAACAGAGAAGGCATCTTCGGCAACCTGGACTAACGAATATTTACGGAGAGTCGCTATAACCTTATCAAACTTCAGTTGATTTTTAACCGTGGCAGATAAAGGCTGGGGGAGAATTTTAACCCCTTCGGCAAAAAGAGTCTTAGGGATGTCATCCGGGGCCAGAAATGCGCACAGATTTAAGAGTTGGGCTGCAGAAAGTGATTCCTCATTTACTTTTTGAAAATTCACCCCCCAGGTGGTTGCGACTGTGGCGGAGTATTCCGTAGAAGTAAAGCCGGTCTTAAGCAGTTCAGCCTGATTGTCCTTAAAAAGTTTTATATAATCTTTAAGGCTCCTGCCACTGTTCTCCATGTAAGCGGCGGCCTGCTCTAAAGCCAAGGGTAGATCTCCCAGAGCTTCTGCCAAGGCCTCTGCTGCTTGCCGGTCTTGCTGCACAGTTCTCTTTAGAAGAAAATCAACCGATTCGGTTCGCTTCAGCACGGGCACAGCTAGCGGGCTGGCCAGGCCTGCCCAATTGGGATTGCGGGAGGTTACAATTACGTGGCCGGTTGCTCCTTGTGGTATGTAATCTCTGACTTCGCACTGTTCGCGGGCATTGTCGAATACCAGCAGCCAGTTTCGGTTCTGCTGAAACCAGCGTTTTACTGCTGCGACAATCAGCTTCTGGTCTTTTTCTTCTTTCTCTTTAAGATTGAGTTCCATGGCCAGGCCTGCGTAATCTGCTGCCAGCTTGGCCGGCTCTTCTGCCCGCACCCACCAGACCAGAATATAATCCGGTGCACAACGGTAAGAGTATTCAAGAGCAAGTTGCGTCTTGCCAACCCCACCAAGACCGTGAATTGCCTGAGTAAGGGCAGCAGGTTGGCCGGCTGTCAGTGCGTTGCGAAGCTCAGACAACAGCTTCCCTCGGCCTGTGAAGTTCCGGTTTCGGTGAGGCACATTCCATATTTCAGGCAGAGCGCCCGGGAATCTCGGCCTTTCAGTAATAGAGCGTTGCACCGCAGGAAATCCAGGATATGGGGACTTAACTTTGGGCTTGACGCGTCCCCTTTTTATGCCTTGAAGTAATTCATTTTTGGCCTCAGGTTCATCCAGCCCAACCAAATCGATATAAACAATTGGAGCCAATAGCCCTTCTAGGTGGCAGGACTGTACCCGTACCGGAACCAATAGCCCCTTTTCCCCCTTGGGGTCCCTTCCAAAAAACGCGGCCCACTCCGGCTGAGTATAAATAGCATCAAGGTAATTTTGAGATAAAACAGAAATCATCCTCTCCGCTTCCTGTAGAGCCTGATGCATTTGTAGTACGAAATTAGAGCCGGCCTTAAAGTCCCAAGCCTGTAAAATGGTGCTATACCCGTTATCCTCCAGCTGCCAGGCTGTCCATTCTGCCCAGCCTTTGTCAGCATGGTTATAACTGATGAAAAAGTCTCTCTTAGAATCTGGTTGAGGGTTCACGCCTATGCAATTACTCCAAGAAATAATATGGAGAGAGCCTTGGGCTGTCAAGCTGGACTAGGAAGTATTATGAGAGTATATTTTGGCTTAGGGCCGGGCTAAGTTAGTTAAGTCCAATAGACTTTGAAAGCTTACTCCACCGTCACGCTTTTGGCCAGATTCCGGGGCCGGTCCACGTCACAGCCCCGCAAGACCGCAATGTGATAAGCCAAAAGCTGCAGCGGGATAATAGACAAAAGCGGGGTGAGCATGTCAGTGGTCTGGGGTATGTAGATGACGTGCTCGACCTTCTCGGCTACTACCGTATCCCCTTCGGTGGCAATGGCGATGACCCTTCCTCTCCTGGCTCTGATTTCTTCGATATTGGATAAGACCTTGTCATAAATCGCATCCTTCAAAGCCAAAACCACCACCGGCATGTTCTCATCGATCAAGGCAATCGGGCCATGTTTCATCTCTGCGGCCGGATACCCTTCGGCATGGATGTAAGAAATTTCCTTCAGCTTAAGAGCGCCTTCCAGGGCGACCGGGAAATTGATTCCCCGCCCCAGATAAAGAAAGTTATTTTTCTGATAAAACCGGGCCGCAATCTGTTTGAGCTCTTCTTCATTGGCCAGAATCTGCTCCACCTGATAAGGTATCTTCAACAGATGAGTGATTATCTCTTTGCCCCTTTCTACTGACATGGTGCGCATCCTGGCCAGAAGCAGAGTCAAAAGTGACAGGGCTGCGATCTGGGCCGTAAAGGCCTTGGTCGAGGCTACCCCGATTTCCGGGCCGGCATGGGTATAGACTCCGCAGTTCGATTCTCTGGCAATGGTGCTTCCCACCACGTTACAGACCCCCAAGACCGGGGCCCCTTTTCTTCTGGCTTCCCTAAGGGCTGAAAGGGTATCCAGAGTCTCTCCGGATTGGCTGATGGCGACTACTATGGTCCCTTCAGGAATAATGGGGTTGCGATAGCGGAACTCGGAGGCATATTCTACTTCCACCGGAATGCCGGCCTGCTCTTCAATCAGGTATTCTCCTACTAAACCGGCATGCCAGGAGGTACCGCAGGCTAAAAAGATGATCCGGTTGGCATGTTGTAATTGCTCATAATAGCGGCTGATCCCTCCTAAACGGGCGGTCCACTCTTCAAAGTCTAATCTCCCCCGCATGGCATTTCTGATGGTGGTAGGCTGCTCATGAATCTCTTTGAGCATGAAGTGGGGGAAGCCATGCTTTTCAAGCATGTCCAAGGTCCAGGAAATCTCCTGCACCCGGGGGGTAACTTTAACGTTGTCAATAGTAGTGATGTTATATCCGTCAGCAGTTACCACTGCCAACTCCCGGTCCTCCAAATAAACCACCTGGTTGGTGTGTCTCAGAATAGCGGAGACGTCAGAGGCCACAAAATTTTCATTCTTGCCGGTCCCCACCACCAAAGGGCTCCCCATTCTGGCCACCACTAATTCACGAGGATCTTTCTGACTCAAGACTGCAATTCCATAAGTCCCTTCCACTAAACTCAAGGCAGCCCGGACAGCTTCCACTAGGTTTCCTTCATAAGATTCTTCAATCAGGTGAGCCAGGACCTCGGTATCGGTCTGGGTGGTGAACTTGTGACCTTTTTTCTCTAAGACCTCTTTTAAGCTGGCGAAATTTTCAATGATGCCATTGTGTACTACCGCAATTTCGCCGCTGCAATCGACATGAGGATGGGCATTCTGGTCGGTCGGCTCCCCATGGGTGGCCCAGCGGGTGTGGGCTATTCCGATGGTGGACTTAAAAGGCTTATCCTGAATTAAACTTTGCAGAACGTCGATTCGGCCGGCGGTTTTTTCAGAAAGCAACCCGCCTGCTTCCAGAACCGCTATTCCGGCTGAGTCATACCCCCGGTATTCCAGCCTTCTTAATCCCTCCATCAAGATGGGGACGGCAGGCTGCTGTCCCACGTAACCGACTATTCCGCACATGACTGCCTCCGTTATCTATTTTTTAGAATTTTCGAAGCCTGCTGGGCCAAACCCGAGGCTATCTCTTTGCTTTTGGCCTCAGCTATTATACGCACTACCGGCTCGGTATTTGACTTCCTCAGATGGAGCCAGCGGTCAGCAAAATCGAATTTAACTCCGTCTAAGGTTGTGACTTCAGCCTCCTTAAACTCAGTTTTTATCCGATCTAATTTAGCCGGGAAATCGCCGTCTAATTCAGCCACTTGCTTCACCATATAATATTTCGGAATTTTTTCCTTTAAGCTGGTGATTTTTTCACCGGTTTCCGCCATATAACTTAAGATTAAAGCCATTCCCAACAGGGCATCTCTGGTGTAATGTAATTCCGGCAGAATTACCCCTCCATTCCCCTCCCCGCCGATGATTCCCTTGATTTCTTCCAGCCGGGCGGAGACATTGGCTTCTCCCACTTTGGTTCTTTCCACGGTCACCCCATATTTTCTGGCAACTTCCTCTATCATGCGGGAAGTGGAAAGATTAACCGCAACTTTGCCTTTCTTCTGGCTGAGCAGATAGTCAGCTGCCAGAGCCAAGGTATATTCTTCTCCGATGGCCCGGCCTTTTTCTGATACAATCGCCAAGCGGTCGGCATCCGGGTCTAAGGCGAAACCAATATCTGCCTTGGCCTTCTTTACCGCTCGTTCCAATTGTTTCAAGTTTTCTGCCAGAGGCTCAGGCTTCCGGGGGAAAGTGCCGGTATTTTCACAGTTGATTTCGATTATTTTACAGCCCAAAGTTTGCAAAAGTTCAGGTCCGGCTTGATATCCGGCACCGTTGACTGCGTCGATTACAACTTTGAAGCGGGCTCTTCTGATTTTCCGGGCCCGGACATATTTTAGGTCCAGAATCTGGCGGATATGCTTCTTAATCTGAGAGTCGTCGGTGCGGGTTTTGCCTAAATGGTTCCATTCCCGAAAGACAAACTCTTTACTCTCAAGCACTCTTTGGATGGCTTCAATTTCAGGGGGGCTTAAGTATCTCCCATTTTGATTAAAGAATTTCAGGGCGTTCCACTGGATGGGGTTGTGGCTGGCAGTGATGGTTAAACCGCCTCGGGCCTTGAGATCGGTGACCGCCAGGCCAACTGTTGGGGTTGGAGCAATACCTATATCTATGACCTCACAGCCGGTGGAAAGCAGAGCTGAGGCCGCGGCCATTTTCAACATTTCGCCTGAACCTCGAGTGTCTCTGGCCAAAATTACTTTACCTCCACGGCACCAGGTGCCAAAGGCGGTAGCATAATCTAAGACCGTAGAGGGATAAAGGGATTGCCCCACAATTCCCCTCAGGCCGGAAACCGTGAATAAGAGGGGTTTGGCAGAGTCAGCTGACATAGGATTACCTTAAAAAGAATTAGATCAGACTCAATATAGCAGAAAAATGGGCTAAATCAATATCTTTGGGCTCTGGACCAATTGCGGGATTCTTTCCATAAAAGGAGAAGATGCCTTTCGGCAATAGCCCTTTTCAACAGGCTGGCTAAAAAGCCGATAAAACCAAGCCTCCTTTCCCCGGGGAGAGCCAGCCAGCCGACCGAGAGATGCCTTCCCAAGCTGATGACTTCTCCTAACACTTTGGGTTTGTAAGGTTTTCTCGGCTTTCCGGTGACTTCAGCATAAATGTTATTAGCGACCAGCCGGCCCTGCTGCAAGGCAAACTGGGCCGCAGCCGGAACCGGCTGTCCAGTTTTTGGATTCATAGCCAGGGCATTATCCCCTATAGCATAGACTTGAGGATAATTTTTCACCTGCAAAAATTCATCCACCACAATTCTCCCTAAGGGACCAGTCTCCAACCCGCTGGCTTGCATCAAGCTGGAAATCCGGATTCCGCCAGTCCAGATTAGGGTATGAGCTTGAAGGGGTTGGCCGGGCTGAATGATTACCAGGCCCGGCTTCATCTCCATAACTCTGGTCGATTCCAGAGTTTTTACCCGCTTTTCAATAAGCTCCCTTTTTGTTCTCTGGATGAGATTCTCTTTAAGATTAGGGAGAATGGAATTGCTGACTTCTATCAAAATCAGGTTGCTGTCCGAGGGGTTCATCCTGTATCTCAGGCTTAATTCTTCTATAAATTCGGACAGTTCGGCAGCCAGCTCTACACCGGTCAATCCTCCACCGCCAATGACAAAGGTCAAGTAAGGCTTCCTCTGGACCGGATCGGCAATACCGGCTGCCCTGGCGAACATTCTTTCAATCTGGTCCCGGATTTTGAGGGTGTCGTGAAAGCTCTTCAACTCCAAGGCGTACTCTTTCAAGCCGGGGATGTCGTAAAAATTGGTTTTGCTCCCTAAGGCAATTACTAAGTAGTGATAGAGAATCTCCTGGTCCAGGCAGATGACTTTCCTGGTTTCCAAATCAATCTTAAGAATTTCAGCCAAATGGAAAAGAACCTTACGTTTTTTGAGCAATCCCAAAATTGGAACAGTTACCTCGGCTCGACGGGCAGCCGCCTCGTGCAGTCTGGTTTCTAACAGATGATAAGGATGCCGGTCAGCTAAGTGGACTTGATAATCAGGGTGGCTCTTGAATAGCTTGGCCAGCCTCAAGGTGGCGGTGATGCCGCCGTAGCCGGCTCCGAGTACCACAATTGGTTTGGGAGAGCTTGCCATATTAGTCAGATAGAAGGTATTTAGAAAAACAATCTATTTAGAATGAGAGTCAGGAAAGAGCTTACCGGGATTGAGGATATTTTTAGGGTCGAAGACTCTCTTAATTTGCCGCATCAGAGCTATTTCGGTTGGGGTTAAGGCAATCGGCAGATACTCCTTCTGCACGTAGCCGATGCCATGCTCACCGGAAATAGTGCCACCCAATTTTACCACTTCAGTGAAAATTTCCTTTATGGCCATGGGCAAGGCTTGGTTCCACTTGCGGTCGTCCATATTCTCCTTGATGATGTTGGCGTGGATATTGCCATCGCCGGCATGGCCGTAGCAGATGATGTTTAACTCGTATTTCTTCTCAATCTCCTTTAGAACTCGCATTAAGTCCGGCAAGGCGGCTCGCGGGACGACCGTATCTTCTTCCTTGTAAATAGAGATAGACTTGACCGCCTCGGAGATGGAGCGGCGCATCTTCCAGAGTTCTTCCTGTTGCTCTTTGCTTTCAGCTACAAAGACATCTTTAGCGCCCTGGGCTAAACAGATTTCTCCTATTTTTTCAATTTCCTTCTCCAAAACCTCTTCATAGTTGCCATCCACGGCTAAGAGTAAGAGGGCTTCGCTATCTGAATAAGGGATTTTCTTTTCGAATTTCTTTTCGGCGGCCTGAACCGCCTTCTTTTCTATGAATTCAGCGGCGCAGGGGATGATTTTGTTGGCAAATATCTGAGTCAGACAGACTGCGGCAGCTTGAATAGAATCAAAGGGCACTAAGAGGGTCTTTCGGAACTGAGGTAAGGGGAGAAGTTTGAGGATGATTTTGGTGACGATTCCCAGAGTCCCCTCGGAACCAATAATCAACTGAGTCAAGTTATAGCCGGAGACATTCTTGAGCAGTTTGCCTCCGGTGTTGATAATCTCTCCATTGGGCAAGACTACTTCCAGTCCATAGACATAGTCCTTGGTAACTCCATATTTCAAAGCCCGGGGGCCGCCGGCACACTCGGCGATATTGCCGCCCATGAAGCAGCTTCCCTTAGAAGCAGGATCAGGAGGATAAAAAAGGCCCAATTTTTCGACTTCATTCTGCAGCACTTCGGTGATTACCCCCGGCTCGACCACGGCCATCAGGTTATTAGTGTCAATTTCAAGTATTTTGTTCATCTTTTCAGTGGAGAGTATTACGCCGCCATAAATCGGAAGCGCTCCGCCGGAAAGACCGGTTCCGCCCCCCCGGGGAGTGATCGGAAGGTTGTTTTCATAACATATTTTCATGATCTGGGAGACCTGTTCGGTGCTGCGAGGTTTTATGGCTACCTGGGGATAGAAATGCAAATCTTCGGTCTCGTCATGGGCATAAGGCTCAAGTTCGCTGCGTTCGGTGACTACAAGTTCAGCGCCCAAGATTTCCCGAAACTGCTCTAAGATATCAGGAGTGACTTTTTGATAAGCGGAAGGATTCTTGGCTAAAATTTAATTTTGCAAAAGCAGAGGTCACTCTACTACAATTTGGATTTTATCCCCTACAATCTGCAGGGGATAAGTGCGCAAATCTGCTCCGGGGGCGGTCAAACACTCACCGTTCTCGACGTTATATTCCCAGCCATGCAGAGGACACATTATGACATTACCGGTTAACTCTCCTTCGTCTAAGAATCCTCCTTCGTGCTGGCAGATGTTGGAGGTAGCGTAGAATCTTCCCTGGCAGTTGTAGATAACGATTGGCTTTCCCTTGACCTGAAAGCATTTGGCGGTGCCGGGTTTTAAGTCCTGGATTTTAGCTACACTAACAAAGTTGCTCAAAATGTATTCCCTAAAAAATTATAGATAAATCAGGGCAAACATGATCTCACCGGAAGCGACTGAAATTCCCCATAAGAATAAGAAGAGATAAGTTCCTAATCTGTGGTCGCGGAAGAAATTCTGCTCCAATTTGGCTGAGCTGGAGGCCAGGAAAAAAATAATGATCAGCCAGATGAAAACCAGCATGGAAAAAGTCCCATGCAGGGTGGCAAAAAGCTTCATCTGGGAAGAAAGGTGTACCGGAGAGTGGGGGCCGATAAAGCGGGTGACCATATAAGTGACGTTGACTATGGCCTCAAACAGGATGGCAAATCCCAGGAGCTTGAAACGGAAGGGCTTTCCTTTCAAATGACTGAGGATTGAATAATAGACAATGGTAGTTACTATCAATTCCGCGATAGCGGCAAAGATGCTGAAAGCTGGCGGGGTCATTTCTCCTCCATCAAGTTTTACTTAATTTAGAATTTATCGGCAGGCTGTCAACTTCAAAACTGATGAGCTGAGGTCGTAATCAGTTCGCGGGATAACAGATAGTCGTACAGAGTCCGGCCCACCAATTTATGCCCCAGGGCGTTGTAATGAATATAATCGGCCTGAGGATGGTCATAGAGATCGTTACTCTCTTCAAACAAAGCGGCAATATCTATGAACTTGAAATTATGGGTCTGGCCCAGCTGCCGGATGGCATCATTGTAGGCCTGATTTATCAGATGTACCTTGGATACTTTGCCCGGCCCCCAATAGGCCTCTAAAGAGGCGACCGGATTAGTCAGAAAAATGGCTGGGATATTGTTTTTCTGGCAGGTTTGCTCAATCTCTATCAGATTCTGCTGGAAATCTTCCAAAGAAACCCGGGAGATTCCCGGTTCAACCCCTTTTTTACCTGAAAATCTCCCCACCCAGAAAGACTTCAGGAACTGATAGAGTCCGGTTCTGGAGAAAACATTCTGGATATTCAAAATCCATTGGGGGGGCATTTTTTGCTCTTTATCGGGAATGCCAAATTTAGCGGGCAAGAGGTCATTCCAGCCGTAGTTGACCAAGATTAGGTCGGGTTTGAATCCGAGAACATCTTCCCGCAGAAAATTTTTCCCTTGATAGGAAGAATAGCCGGTGATGCCAGCATTGATGACTTCAATTTTTTGTCCGGGAAGATTCTGGTCAAACAGTCGCTGCAATTGCCGGGGGTAGGCATTTTCCTGGCTTTGTTTCCAGCCGAAGGTGTTGGAATTACCTAAGCAAACTATGCGGAAAGCGTCTTTAGGCTTCTCCAGCGAGAACTCTTTATTCCGCAGGCCGAATGAGTTTATCCGGTACTCCCCCGCCACCATGAAATTGCTCTGGATTACTTGATTGGGCCAGAATTTCCAGAAGAGCTTGTGGTCACGCTTGAAAAATTGGGGATAGTCCAACTCCGGGTTGAGTAGGAAATAGAGATTGTCGGGTTTAGAAGAAACACCGACGATTCTAAACAATCCTTCGGCCACTATCATAAAGAGGCCCACACTCCCCAGAGAAAAAATAAGAAGCAAAGGGAGTTTCTTGATAGAAGAAAAAAAGCCCACTTAGAAAAGAGTGTAAATGAAGGGCAAAATGGCCGAGCTTTCGGTCAGCACGATGAAGAGGGAGAGGAGCAGAAGAAATATCAAAATGGGGGCCAGCCACCATCTCTTGCGGTAGCGGAGGAAAAACCAAAGCTCTTTGAAAATTGACAACTTTTCTTTGAACCTTGAACTCATTAGGCTATCTAATGGTAATGGTTTTAACTTCTTCGGGCAACACTTTCTTCTCCTGAAACTCCACCCTTTCGGTCATCTGCTGTTTGTCCAAGAGATAATTTCCCATAATCAAATAGTCTAAGCCGGAGCGGATGAAGGTCTGGTAGGCATCCTGGGGGGTGCAGACAATAGGCTCACCTTTCAAGTTGAATGAAGTATTGAGTAAGACCGGGCAACTGGTCAGCTTTTCAAATTCCTTAAGAACGGTATATAGGAGTGGGTTCTGTTTCTGGCTGACGGTCTGGATTCGGGCGGAACCATCGACATGAGTGACAGAAGGAATCTGACCTTTTTTATCTTCTCTGACCTGAGCTACCAAGAGCATGTAAGGAGAAGGGCAATTGATTTCGAAGTAGTCAGAAACTCTTTCCTCCAAGATAGCAGGGGCAAAGGGGCGGAACTCTTCCCGGAACTTGATTTTTTTATTCACCAGGTCTTTCATATCGGGTTCTCTTGGGTCAGCCAAAATAGAGCGATTCCCTAACGCTCGGGGACCGAATTCCATTCTTCCCTGAAACCATCCCAGGACTTTTCCCTGAGCAAGCAGCTTGGCAGCCAAAGCCGGCAACTCTGAAGTCTGAATTCTTCTAAAAGGGAGTCCTTTGCTTTCCAAGAAGGACCGAATCTCCTCGTCAGTAAACTCAGGCCCCCAGCAGGCATGTTCCCAAACAAAATTTCTGGGATGGTTCAAAAGAGAGTAGTGGATGTAAGCGGCCACGCCTACTGCCCCGCCAGCATCACCGGCGGCTGGCTGAATAAAGAGATTCTTAAACCCACTCTCTCGTAATATCCTGCCATTGGCCACACAGTTTAGGATTACTCCTCCGGCCAAGCATAAATTTGGCAGATTAGTTTCTTTATGCAGATGTTGAGACATTTTGAGCATAATCTCTTCGGTGACTTTCTGGATGCTGGCAGCGATGTCTTTGTGTTTCTGGCCCAAAGGCTCTTTAGACTCTCGGGGAAGTATGCCAAATAATTTCTCGAATTTCTGGTTAATCATGCTCAAGCTATAATCATAAGGGAAATAGCCCATATTTACTTGAAAAGAGCCATCCTCTTTTAAGCTGACCAATTCCCTTAGAATCAGTTCATAATAAACCGGCTGGCCGTAAGGGGCTAAACCCATGACTTTGTACTCATCCGAATTGACCTGAAAGCCTAAATAGTAGGTGAAGGCGTTGTATAAAAGGCCTAAGGAATGAGGAAATTTCTGCTCTCTGAAAATCTCAATCTGGTTGCCAGTTCCAACTCCATAAGCAGCCACGGCCCATTCTCCCACACCATCCACGGTCAGAATGGCGGCCTGCTTGAAAGGGGAGATTAGAAAAGAGGAGGCGGCATGAGAAAGGTGATGCTCAATCATCAGGACCTCTTTAGCGTAGTTCAGCTCCCTCTTGATCCTGTGCGGTATCCAGATTTTCTCTTTGAGCCAGAAGGGGAGGGCTTTCAAAAAGGCGGGGTAAGAGCGCGGAAAATTAACCAGATAGCTGGTGAGGACTCTTTCAAATTTCAGGAACGGCTTTTCGTAAAAACCGATAAAATCCAAATCGTTAACAGAGATTTTCCCCTCTTTCAGGCAGTAGTTGATGGCCTGAATTGGAAAAGAAAAGTCATGCTTGATTCGAGAAAATCGTTCTTCCTGGGCACAGGCTATTATTTTACCCTCTTGGATTAAACAGGCGGCAGAATCGTGATAAAAAGCGGAAATTCCTAAGATGTTCATGGGTTAAGATTGTCTTTTGGCCGATTCCAAGTCGATTTTAGACTGAGGCTTCTTAATCCAGAAAGACTTCTGCTTCTTCCACTTTTTGTCCAGAGGGTCCTGCCGGAAGAGTTTTATGAAGAGGGCATAAAGACCAAAAATGGTAAAGTAAAACAGGGTGAGAAGCAGAATGGTCTGTGCTTTGGCTATCTTGAGAGCCAGCCTCTTCCAGGCCTGCCAGATGGTCTGCCATAATTTCATGCCAATAATATAGCTTAGGAACAAGATATTACCAATTGACTCAAAGTCAGTAATTCCTGTTCTGGGAGCCAAGGTAGAAATAACCCGGCTTGATTTAAGAGAGTTACAGCCGAATATTTAAGTATGCTGCAGCGCCAAAAAGGACCGGCCTGGTGGTATAGGGTCAAAGCCGTAACTAAAAACATGTTTGAGAATAGAAAATCCAAACTCTGGCTGTTCTTTTGGGCTTTCATTTTAGCTTTCAATTTTTTTTTCAGCCAGATGGGCGCACATTTTGACCGGCCTTATACCTCAGAAGAGAGGGTGTTAGGGATCCCTCTTTTTACCACAGAGCCTTTGCGCTTTGCCATCATCTCGGTCAGCGGCATATCAGTAGGAGTCATTTCAGTGGGGGGTCTATCATTTGGGCTGCTCTCTTTAGGCGGCTTAGCCTTGGGCTGGCTGGCCTTAGGAGGATTAGGAGCTGGCTATTTAGCTTTTGGGGGAATGGGACTCGGATATTATTCCATTGGAGGATTAGCCATCGGGGGATATGCTTATGCCGGAGGAGGGGTGGCTTTGGGATTGCACGAGGCGGAAGGGAAGCAAAAGGAAAGTCTATTTGGCATGAAACCCCATCAAGAGGCGCTCTACCGAAAGAACTGAAGCCTCAGTTTTTATTCAAAGCATCCATCCAACCGGTCGGCCTGAATTTCTCCAGCAAAGCCTCAGCCATCAGCCGATGTCCTTCTGGTTTGGGATGGCAGTGGTCAATGAAAAGGAATTCGTTATGGTTAGCCAAAAATATTGAGTCGAGGTCAACCAAGGAAATCTTCTGCTGTTGGGCCAACGATTTCAATTTATCATTGTAAGCCTTCTTGGTGCGCAGAGAGTAAAAGTCTAATTCCTTGGCTTTTTCGAATTCGCCGGATGCAGATAGTGAATCCCCCATTTTTTTGGCAAGCATTCCCAAATTGTAGTGTAAAATGGCATTGGCACTGTCCAGAGCCAGGGCCTGAGTGATATACTGTAAAGATTTAAGATAATCCTGCTTTCTCCAGTAAAGCACAGCCAAGTTATTGAGATCGACTACCGTATCCTTTCCTGCATCCAATTTCTGCTGATGGCTCTGGATGGAAGAATCAAGGTTACCAGTATCGGCATAAACTTGCCGCAAGACATTCAGGGTCCAGTAATCAATTTGGGGATATTTCTGTTTGATTTCCGACCAGTCCAGGCAGTAGGCCATTTCCTGCGAGAGCGTGTTTCGGGATTCTTCGGCCATGACCGGCTGGCCGGCTTTGGTCTGCAGATTCACAAAGGGCTTGAATTCAATAGCCGGGGGCCACTGGCGAGGTACCGGGACTGTCATCAGCATGACTTTACCTCCGCTTTGCCGGGCCAGCCTCACAATATCTTCGATATTGTGATAATAATCTTCGGCAGAAACTCTGACTTTCAACCTTTTTGGCTGGGAGTCAGCAGTATTTAAGAGTTTCTCTTTTAAAGGGAGCAGGATACCCCTCAGGGTCCGATAGAGGGCAAAGTTACTCAGGAACTCTTGCAGACTGACCATCCAGACCAATCTGGAGAGAAGCTCCTTATCTTCAATATAGCCGTTATAGGAAGCGTCGTTATTTCCAAAATAAATCAGGACTAAATCGGGCTTGAGCTTGACTCCATATTTTCTGAACCAGAGCAATCCCTGGGCGGAGGTGTAGCCGGAGACCGCCGCATTGATTAACTCAAACTTCTGGTTTGAGAGATTCTCAGTGAGCAATCGCTCGAACTGCTCGCCAAAAGCATAGCGACGATCGGGCAGACCCAATCCTACCGGAGAGGAGTCGCCTAACAGAAGAATTCGAAAAGTTCCGGGGGATTTTTTAGTCTTGTACTCCGGTCCCAAGGTTCCCTGGGAATTGGTGACGAAAATATGTTTATTAAGACGGGGCTTGAACTTCCACAGAAGATAGGGGTCGGACTGCTGTACTCCTAAAAAATTGGAGAAGAGCTGCTGCTGCCAGAGCTTGTTCTGGGTGATGGATTTCTCCGGGGTAAGCCCACTAGGGGCCCAATGGAAGACCACAAATACAGCGCGGAGAGATAATTCTAAGGCTGATAATAATATTACAACAATCAAAATTCCCCAGAGGATTTTCTTCATGGTGAGTAAATAGAAGGTTTTAAGACTGGTAGAATGCTTTTAAGAGAGCCAATAGGTCTGATTTGGTCTGGTCTCCTCTCTGGCCGAAAAGAATGGCGGGCTGGCCGTTTAATTGCGGGATTTGGCAGTTGTGGAACAGGATGGTCACCGGCACTCCGGGCAGATTGAAGCGGGTACGGAAGCCTTCATTTCCTTTAGTTCCGTCAACTTCTGCGTAAGCAAACATTATATCTTTATACTCCGGTAGCTGCGAAACCGCTCTAAAGTCCGGGTCGAATTTGCGGCAGTCCTTGCACCAGTAGGCGGAAAAATTGACTAAGACCCAGGAGTGCTTCTTCAGCACAAAGTCAAGGTTGTCTTCGACATATTTGTCATCCCCCAAAAGGGTTGAATCTGCGGTCTCACCATGGATATAGACCGAATTGGAAGATTGCAGATAATCACGATAGCCTAATTCAGGGGCAGGATCTTGTTCGGCGCTCTTTTGCTGGCAGTGAAAAAGTGCAAGGGGGAACAGGCCTATTGCCAAAACCAATAAGACTCTTCTTGACACAGGTTGAAAATAAGTCTCTAGGCTACTTCTGTAAAGCCTTTTGAGACGGATAAACTAAGGTTATATTAAATCGGCATGACAGAGATAAAGCTTC
>Ga0214473_10004513_pt1 | contig 16728 bp, 21 predicted proteins | sample RVTome_7_FD_203509 | JGI IMG/M metagenome (GOLD analysis project Ga0214473, IMG submission 203509) | Soil microbial communities from uranium-contaminated site in the Upper Colorado River Basin, Wyoming, United States - RVT98D197 | ecosystem: Environmental > Terrestrial > Soil > Contaminated >... | reverse complement strand
GGCACGAGCACCTTGAGGACCATGTCGCCGAACTCGATCCCGATGACCGTGATGGCCGCCTTAAGCTGCGCGAACCTGAAGCCCGGGCTATCGGCCATCTTGCGGAAAGCCTCTTCCGTCTGGCCAGCCTTCTCGCCCATCTGCCCGAGGATCGTGGCGTAGTCTTTCCCCGCGTTCCCCGACAGCGCCATAATCGGGACTAACGCTTCTACCCCGCCGAACAGCTTCGCGAGTGACTCAGTGCTCCCTCCAGTCTTCTCCTTTACTTCGGCCAAGAAACCGGCGAACCCCTTGGCCTTCAGACCTGCCGCGGAGAAGTTGATCCCGAGCTGCGCTGAGAGTTCCACGGCATCCGCAGACGGCTTGGCAATCGCCGCAAGAATTGCTCGCACGCCAGCTGTTGCGATACTGGTAGCGATGCCGCCTTTGGTAAGCGCAGCGATGGCGGCAAGCAGATCATCAAGCGCTACCCCGGTCTGCGCAGCGATTGGCGCCACCTGTCCGATGGACCGTGACAGTTCTCCTATTGTGGTTTTTCCCGCCTTCATCGCCACAAACATCGCGTCCGTGACTTCGGTAGCTTGCCCTGAAGCGATTCCGTAGGCGTTGAGGATGGTGGTGAGCCCGTCCGCCGCCGTGAAAACGTCCGTCACGCCGCCGACTGCGAGTTTGTTCGCAGCGGTAAGGATATCCGTTGCGGTCGCTGCGTCCGTAGCGCCGGCAGAGATGATCTGGTAGTACGCCTTCGCCTGTTCTTTCGGCTGGGAACCGAACGCCTTGGCCATCTCCTTCGATCCCTCGACAATCGGGCGCATGTCCGTGTCCGAGGGAAGAAGCGTGGACACCTCGCTGACGGCGTCAGCGAACTCAGTCGAGGCAACGGTCGCCTGCTTGAGCGTGGAGATGGCCGCGCCGATGGTAAACGCCCCGGCAAAGTAAGCAGCGATCCTCTTCGCGTGGCCGGAAAGCCGGGACTCGAAGCCGCGGACATCACTCTCGACGCGGCGGATGCCCGCCTCGATCTGCTCCGTCTGCGCAACGAACCTCAGAACTAAAGTCGCGAGGTCCTTACTTTCCGCCATCCGGCTTTCCTCCGAGAAGCATCTGGAGTCTCATTGCCTGCGCCTTCCCGATCGTCTGGCCTTTCTTTCGCACCTCACGGTATCTCCTGGAATCGAGGAAGTGCTTCCAGTCCTTGTCCTTCGCCATCGCGAGCCTTGCCGACGCCGCCCGACTCAGAAACTCTTCCTCGATGTTCGCGTTCGCCGCCTTCACGAAGGCCGAAACCTGCGGCATCGTGTAGACCTCCAAGATATCCTTCAGCCGGTGGCCACGGGAGACGAGGAGTTCGATTTGACCGATCGGATCGTCTGACTCCCCCCGCCTCCCTTTCCGAAAAAACCAAGGAGGTATTCCGCGTTCTCGATCAGGAACGCGAGATAGAGCGCGGCCACCTTCCCCATCTCCATCTCCTGCACCTCGTCCTCCGTGATCCCGAGGGACACGGAGAGGACCACCGGTGCCTCGTCCATGATCTCGGGAAGGATGGTGCCGACGATCTCCGCGAGTGAGTAACGGTCCAGGATCGAAACGTCGGCACCGCCTTCCCCCTTCCGGTCTTCGTAGAACTTCCCGATCTTCTTGATCAGGGAGGAGACGGTAGGCATGAGAGTCTTCCCCTGCCGGTACGTCCAGGGCTTGACGTCGTACCCCTCCACCCGGATCTCCGGGAAGAGTATGTCGAACCCTGTCTTTTCCTTTTCCTTCTTCTCGCTGCCCACCGTCCGCCTCCTTCGCTTAACTCATGTTGATTTCGGTGATGATCCCGTACTCCTGGCTCGGGTGGTTATCGATGTCTGACTGCACCTCCGCATCGAAGGGGATCTCTCCCCACGCCTCGTTGATGAACGGCACCTCGGCCGTCGACTGAAGCGCGACCTTCCACAGATCCACCTGGAAGTTTGGGCCGACGTCGTTCGCACCCACGAACCGGAGCGCACCCTCGATCGTCGGATCGGATAGAAGGTTGATGACTCCGCCGCTGTGCGTTCCGAGCAGAGCCAGGGCCAGGTTGTCCCGGTCGTACTCGTCCAGGGTGAACTTCGCGGTCAGGCCCGCAGAAGTGATGACCACCTTGTCCTTTTTCTTGATCCCCTCTCTCGAGGAAAAGTGTTCGAGCTTCTCGAGTGCCGGGGTGATCGTGAATCCCGTAGCGTTCCCGAGATCCCGGTATCCCTCCGGCACGCCGCTTACCAGGCGGTTGAAGGAGAGAATCCCCTTCCCGAGGTAGTAGAGGTCCGTGCTGTGAGCGTTTGCCATTCTATGATCCTCCGCTCGGTGCTTTGGCGAGGGTGTAAGGATCCCCCGCGACGGTTGAGAAAGTCACGATGAAGCGCATGACGAGGGCGAAGAGGAACTCGTCAACCAGGTCCTTATCCGAAAACCCCGCAGGGTCCTTTGCTACCCGCATCGCGTACTGCCGAATCCCGGCGTCCGTCGGGATGTATTTCAGCACCTCCGCTTCGACGAGATCGGCTTCGTCGGAAGCGCTGTCTTCGTGGAACGGGAACCAGACGTCGATCTGCACCGGCATTTCGTACCTATCGATCCGGTTCTTTTCGGTGATGGTGGTCTGCTCGTCCCACATGTGAGCGAGCGTGCCGGAGACGGTCTCCTTCGTGGCCGGCTTGGATGGGTTGCGGATCACCTTGTCGATCCCGTCGATGTTCTCGAGCGCGTCCTTGAAGGCTTGAAGGAGAAGCGTCTTGATCGGAGTTGCCACGCTACCTCACCTCCGCCGTGACGTTCGTCACGACCTTTCCGAGCGCCCGGATCACCCGGGGCTTCCACCAGCGCAGGATCGCCTCCGGATCGACGCGCGCCGGGATCTCTACCTTCTTCACGAGCAGGAACAGCGGCACGATCTTCCCGCGCGCCTGGCCTGCCCGTGCCCCGCGCTGTATGCCGATCCTCCCGAAGATGAACAGGTTCCCACGCTTGGACATCGCGACGAACGTATCCCGGAAGACCGAAGACCTCGCCGAGCCGCGTGCCACTCCCACCGGCGTCTTCGCGAACTCCGTCGGGATCGTGAGGTACTTGCGCGTTTTCGGACGGATCGTCGTCTTGCTTCCCGCGCGCCCGAAGTGCATCGGCGCGTAGATCGTGCCGACGTTGATCCCGCCCTCGATCCCCTCCGCTGTGCGCTTGATCGGCGCGGGTTTCGTCGACGCTCTCATCTTGCCGGTGCGCACGTGCAACCTGGTCGACGTCGTGCCCCCGGTGAGGTGTCTCTCCTTCACGTACTCGGCCAGCTCGATCGACTGGAGAACCATCTCCTTGGCGATCTCGCCGGGGAGACGGGCTCGGAGTCTCCCTGTTCCTGCGGCGGCGTCGGTCACAGCAGGATCCTCCTGTACCTGTTGAGAACTTCCTCCACGTCGGGGAGCCACTCGGAGACCTCGTACTTCGAAACGCTCCCGTCCGGGTAGCGAACGCCAGAGAGTCCGGGATCTTTCCTGCGCCGGAACTCGTAGGACGCCTGCTTGATGACCTTGAACCGCAGGTCGCTCGGCGCTGCATCCTCTCCGTAGCCGCCGGAGTATTTGATATGCACGCTGTCCCGCCCGACCTGAAGCTCGTTGCTCCTTACTTTCACGATCCCGCGGGCCGCGTTGACGATGTAGTAGTCCGAACTGACCACCTCCTCTGTCTCCCCCTCGACGACAAGCGTGAACGATAGCACGTTGACGTTCGCGTATCCGAGCGAGAAGATCGCTTGGAACCCGTCGAACTTCTCGGTTGCCCCGTTGACGGTGGCGAAATACTTAAGCCCCATGTACCGGTCCGCTTCGACGATCACGGAGTCGAGGATCATATCGAGCACATCGTTGAACGCCGTCTGCTCGTCCAGGGTGAGACCCAGGAAAGACTTCAGGTCGGCGAGCATGGTCATGACAGGGTCTCCTTCTTGTCTCTTCTCCAGCTCGTGAGCGGCTGCGGTTCGGGGTAGAACCTTCCGGACGAACCGATCCCGTATACGTCATACTTCGTCAAGACCTGACGCCGGCGCGGTCGGTACAGTATCGCGTCCATCGAGGCCGTCTTCTCCAGGGAGATGGCGTTAAGCAGGGCATCGATGAAGGACTCTTCCGTGAATCCCTTCACGAGCAAGGCATCGATCACGGCCGTCTCCTGGAACGCGGACTGCAAGAAGGCGTCTATCGAAACAGATGCAGAGAGGTCGTACATCGTCAGGAGCGCGTCGACGAGAGCGGTCTTCGTCAGTCCCACCTCGTTGAGCAGCGAATCGAGATAGGCATCCTTCATCAGGCCGATCCGGATCAGCAGAGAATCGAGGCTCGCGTCAGCGGATACCCCGATGGAGTTTAGGAGCGCATCGAGGCCCGCGTCCATCGTCAGGCCCACCTCGTTCAGCAGGGCGTCGATGCTCATCGACTTGACGAGATCGACCTTGTTGAGCAGGGAGTCGAAGCTCGCCGCCTTCTCCTGCGCGAGTTTCAGAAGCAGGGAGTCGATGGAAGAAGTTTCCGCCTGCGCCTTCGACAGGTACGCATCGAAAGAGGCGGGCTTCGAGAGCACCTTCTTCAGCAGCGCGTCGAGCCCGAACGATCTCCGCACCGCCTGTCTCCAGTCGAGGAAGTTCGCCCCGAGGTCGAACATGGCGTAGGGGGAAGCGTAAAGTTGCGCGACCTCAAGAGCGGAGAGGGCGCGGTCTCGGTACATATAGATACTGTCAATAGATCCGTTAAGAAAACCTGTTGAGTATGAATTTGCAGACTCTCCAAACCCCATTCCGTAATCAGTAGCGGGCCAAGTAAGCCCATAATTCAAAGGACTGGCATTCCAATATGTTGTTGGCTTCTCCTCCCCGTTTATATATATTTTCGGAGCAACCCCCGGTTCCCGAACGAAAACCAAGTCGTACAAAATTCCGGCGACTACGCTGTTTGTGGGGGAACCCCATACATGGTTATGGGCATCTGGGTCCATATCCCCGAGAATAATAATTACGGAGTTAGCGTTCAGGCCGTAATCTGTCGTAGCGCAGTCCATAATCGAAATGCCCCCGAGGACTCCGCCAGCAAAACTCCTGTTGCCAACAATATTTTTAAAGTTAGCCATCACATTTATTTTGACTTTCACTCTAATCGTAAATGTTCCCGCGCCGTACAACGGATTTATTGGAGCAATTATCTTATCATTTGACCCATCGAATGCCACCGCCGCGGCGTTCCATCCGCTTGTAGGAGTCCCATCGAATCCGGTAAGCGTTCCTTTGTTCCCGTTGCCGGATAAATCGTATGCCTTTACGCCTGCACCTTCGTTGAACAGCCAGCACCCCACCAATCCACGCGCCAGCGGGTGACTTCTACCAAGCATCGCCCCAAGCGGAGGCTTCTGGTATGAAGTGAGGATGCGCGGCATCAGGTTCCCGTAACCATCGATACCCGAGAGGTGAAATCAACATCCGCATCGGAGTCGGAATTGTAGATGACCACCCGCACGAACGCCGCAGCCATCGGCACTTGCACGACCCACTCATCACAACGGTCGTAGACGTTCAACCCGTTCGCATGGGCGCGAAGCAAAGCATCGCACAGCGTCACGACATTCGCCGCCTGCGACTTCGTCCGCACGGCTTCCGAGTTGGCAATCGTGCCGTCCTTGATATACCAGAGCCGTCCAGGGACATCGAAATCTCCGGTAGTCGCGTCCGTCAGCGTCAAGGATGTCTCCCCTGCGCCTACATCGGCATCGTTGATCGTGGTCGTGGCGGGAGTCTCCGCAGTGCCAGTGACCTCGAAGAACTTCACCCAATCGTTGCCCGTGTACGATACCTCGGCCATGACGGTGCAACCGGCCTGCGCCACCGCCTCCACAAGCGCGACCTGGATATAAAGCAGCGTGTTGTACGACCCGGAGACGTCCTTGTCCGCGCCGACAACGAGCGTACCGGCAGGAACATTCGTCCAAGGATCTACCGTGTCAACGGCAATCGTTTTCGTAACGCCCATCGCTACACCGCCTTCGGATCGGCAGCGTTAATCACCCCAAGCACCCACGCCGCCTTGTCTATGTTGCCCTGTTGAACCGTCTGCCAGTGGTCTCTCGCGGCGATAGCCTTTGCCACGAAAGCGTTGCCGCTCTTAACGTCAGCCTGCACGTTCTCGGAGAAAGTGAATACCCCGAAAGCCAGATTAGGATCGGTCCACGTCGCGGAAGCCGTGCCGGGGTTGCCCTTCACAACATTCGGAAACGATACGGTAATTGCCCAACTCATTTAGCAGCCCTCCTTGTCTATAAGCTCACAGGTAGGCCTCGTATTCGGGATTCGTCACCAATGCCCGGCCCGTTGACGAGAACACCCAGAGCCGGTAGCGGTTCGTCTCGACGACTTGCAGATATTCGGAATGCGTCTCCTTCTTCGGAAAGCCGAGTTGATTCAGCAGGAGACCGAGGGAGTTCCTCGGGCTCAGCCCGGCGTTCGATATCAGCCCACGCAGGGAGGTCGATCCACCGTGCTCCGCAAGGATCTTCCGACAGCCGGGGGACTGCTCTTCGATCCCCTTCCCGCGATCGAAGCACTTGAGCGCGGTCAAGAACTGCGTGACCGTCGAATCCATGGACAGCCCAAGAACGACGAAGGCATGCTCCAGGGAGGTAGAACGGGCCAGTGACCGCACAGCCGACACCGGGATGCCTTCCTCCGGGACGATCTCACCGACCGAGCCGAACGAGTAGTGAACGCGGAAGGCTTTCGTCCCTTCGACCCGGTACTTGCAGAGCGCGAGGATCTCGTCCAGGTTCGTCTCGCTTCTCTTGTGAAACCCCCGCCCGAACCTTCGCACGAAACGCTCCCCCACGGCACGATCCACAAGCACATCGTGCCGAACGAGGTTGGGGAAGCGCGGCAGGAGGGAGAATCGCACCACCTCGTCGGTGCGGATCTCCGTGGAAGGCGTCTCACCCCCGCTCCCGTTGTACTGCGAGAGAGTGCTGCCGTCGATGTGCTCGGCCTCCCAGCCGTATCGGTCACGGACCGGGAGCATCCTACGTCTCGTCGTACGCCAGCGTGAACGTCTCCGCCGAGAGCTGCCCCGGCGATGCGGTGTTCTGGATGATCATCTGCATCCGCACGATGTCCCCCTTGTACCCGGTCCCGGTGTGCGGGCCGGTGTTGATGGCGTCCATATCGATCGGTACGCCGGAAGTCTTCGTGAAGAAGTCCGTGCCGGCCAGGTCCGTGTCGACGTTCGGGAAGGTGCCCAACCCACCTCCGGGGATGTCGTACTCCACCGCAACGCCCGCGCCAAAGTCGTTTGAAGCGTCGGAGTACGCCCGCAGGTTCTGGATGTCCACGCTCGGCGCGGAGTTGAAGTAGGCCCGTACCTGCTTGGTGTAGGAGTAATCCTCCCCGGCCACCGGGATCTGAAGCCGGTTGTTCGTATCAACCGTCTGATCGTCCGCCGCCTTGAACCGGATCGTGCCGGAGGTCTTATCCACCCCCGCCCCTGCCGCAGTCATCTCATGGATCTGAACGTCTGCCGCCATCTCACCTGACCTCCGTCTCTTTCCGGTCCCCCGGGAGTAGTTTCAGTTTGCGAACCGCGTTCACCACGTCACGAGGCTCGATGGATCTCAAGCACCGATATTCACGGCACGTTGCGAACCTCGCCGTGTACTGGCAGGGCGCGCAGATAAGCTCGCTCTTCAGGTAGTGCCCGTGTCGCCCGACCGGCGCGTTCTTCGACGTCATCGTCGGACCGAACAGCGCGATCAACGGAACACAGAGCGCGTCGGCGATGTGCATGCACCCGGTGTCCGTCGTGATGAAAAGGTCAAGCTGCGAGAGGATCTTCCCCGTCTCGGAGATCGAGGTCTTCCCGGAGAAGTTCTCGATCCCCGGGACCTCGGACAGGTCGCCCTTCCCGCCGACCCCGAAGATCGTGCCGCCCCACTCCCGCCTCGCTACCTGCGCCATCTCGGGGAACCACTCCCACTGCTTCTTCTCCCACACGACGGAGCCGAACGAGGAGTTGCAGAACCCGATCCACGGCCTCGGTCCGGAAAGGATCGGCTGCTCCGCCACCGGCGCGAAGGGCTTCGGCAGCGGTCCCTTGTACCCGTAGGCACGGACGAACCCCATGTTCACCTCGATCTCGTGCAGCCCGTCGATGCGCCACCTCGCCCCGGGCCACGCGCCTTTCCTCGGAGATTTCCTGCAAACGTGGTGACCGGCGTTCGAGGTCTCCGACTGGATCGGCACGAAGTATCTCTTGTAGTGCCCGTTCTGTCCTCCAAACTGAACGACCTCCCCCACGAACGGCGCGAGCCCGAGGATCTCGGTAATCGCATGGTAGCGAGAGTCCCGCTGGAAACGCGGGTCGAGAAGCACGTCCACCTTCCCCGAAGGATCAATCGAGGCGAGCGCCTTGAAGGCCGGGGTCGCCAGGATCAGGTTACCGATACCACTCTGGAAGTAGCACAGGGTCTCGCTGCTCATTCGACTGCGACCCCCACCATCGTTCTCATCCTCTCGATCTCTTGCTCGAACTGTTTCACGAGCGATGCGTCCGTATCCTGACGAAGAAGGTCCTGGACGAGCGTCGAGAACTTGTGGAACTCGATCTCGTCACGTTTCACGAGCCCCCTGCGGATCTTCTCCAGGTACAGGTCCCGGATCACTTCGTCCACCGGAACGCCGCGTAACCATAGTGCCCATTGGACCACGGCTTGTGCATCGTCATCTCGTAGTTCGGGTCCTCCCGGAGCTTCTCAAAGGTCCACAGGCACTTCAGCGTGTGCGTGTCGTCGAGCACGAGGTATTTCGCGCCGTAGACGGCTGCCACGTCCGCCCTGCCGCTGTACGTGCCGCCGTCCACGAACGCCAGATCGAAACGGTTCACCTGGTTGCGGTCCTTGATGAGCTGGACCCCGTCGAGTGGGAGCCGCTCCTTCTCGAAGTAAGCGATGTACCGGTTCCTCTCCCGCTTGTGCCACGCTGGATCTTGCTTCTGCGCCGGCGAGTGGAACGGCTGCTTCGGCCAGTCCTCCCGGAAGAACCGATCGATCTCCGAGTCGGTGTAGTGCATCTTCGGCTTGGTCGAGCATACCCGGTAGCACTTCATGTACGGAGCGCGCGTCTTGGCGAGCACGCGGTACATCTGCGCCACGGCCTCGATGCAGAACAGACGCACCCGCGGGAAGTTAGGGTTGCGCTCCAGTCCCTCCCGCAGCGCCATCGTCGAGCCCCCCCCGTCAGTCGAGCCGATCTCGATCACCGTCTGCACGTCCTCTCTCGACGCGAGATCCGCGAGAGTCTCGTACATAAGCCCCGTCTGTGGGTGACCCTTCACGTGGTCTGGAGCCCGGGTATGTTCGTAGATCGGCTGCGCGCTCATGCGCACCTCTCCTCCACGAGTCGCCAGAACTCGATCGGCGCCTCCTTCAACCTCTTCCGAAGCCCAGCATCGTCGGAAAAATCGTACCCCCAGGAGGCGTGCCCGACCCGCTCTCCCAGGTGGAACTCACGGATCCCGCAAAGCGCGGCCTCAAAGACGACCCTCTCCCCCGCGCACTCCATGTCCGGGAAGTGAACGAGCGACGAGGCGCGGGAGTATGCCTCCGGCATCTTCTCGAGCGGTTGCTTCGGAAGCAGCTCCGCGCCTGGCACGGGAAGCCCGACGGACAGGTACCGGCAGTCACCGTTCCCCTGGATGAACGCCCGCAGCTCCTTCCCGACCTTCCCGCCGCGCATCCACCCGCCGACGATGAGCGCGAGTCCCTCTTGCCGCTTGATCCCGGGGACCGGCTGAAAAAGTCCCACGTCGATCGCCAACGGAAGGGCAACTCCTTCGCACCCAAGACCGCGCACGTAGTTCCCCATGTGCCTCGGGCTGATGAACACGTTCAGGCGAGACTTATCGAACAGCTTTTTCGCGAAAGCCGGTCTTGCCTGAAGATCCCGGTGATCGTGTGAATAGACCACGTAGGGCGTCCCATCTGCCCACAGCCTGTGCGTGATCAGGTCGGACATCGTTCGCCCGAACTGGAAGAAGTTGTTCACTATCAAGACGTCCGCCTGGTCGAGGACCCACGGGTTGAAGTTCTGCGGCGTGATGCCCACGATGTCGTGCCCGAGCTTCTCCCCGGCGGCCACCACGGTGCGGTTGCTGCACTCCGCTCCCCCGTGCGGGCGGGAGATATCTTGGATCCAAGCGACTCTCATCGTCCGTCGGCTCCCCCCTGCGTAGTCGGCCGGTGATCCTGGTCCAAGCTCTCTTCCTCCTTCGCGGCCTGCTCCATCGCCCGCCGCACGAACATCCTGCGGCGTAGTTTGCCGATCATCTCGGTGCGCGCCTGCTGCTGCTTGCGTCTCTTCTCCTTCTTCGCCAGCGCCTCGGACTGCTCGGCCAGCGAGAGGTTGCGCAGGGACTTCGGGTTCGCCCGCTCAGCCCAACCCATCGGGCTTCTCCCCCTTCGCCTTCTCCTCGGCCTCCCTCTTCGCCTCTTCCTTGTCGCCATAGAGGTCTCGCGACCCGAGTGAGTTCCTCGCCCCGTCCGAGCGCTTCGAGACGAACGCCGTCTTCGTGAGGTACTCCCCCGACCCTCCGGCCAGCAGCACCTTCGTCTCCGGCCCCGGCCCGATGTGCCCCTCGACGCAGATCTTCCCTTTCTTCAACTTCTCGAGTCGCTGGGCGATCTTATACCCGTAGAACCCGAACCGCCCATCCCGCTTCCTGAGCACCGGATCCAAGTGTTCGACCTTGAACATCCTTCCCTCCATGAGATCCTCCATCTCCGGTCCTTTCGTCTCAGTGCTGTCCCGGGGAGATCGCTCCCCCCGGGACATCAGATTGGTTGCCGCTTACGAGATCGCCGAGTCGAGAACCGCGAACGCGATGGAGACTCCCGGCTTGCCGTCCTGCCGGACGACGAACCGCGCCGCGCTCTCGTCGAACTCGAAGAACCGCTCGGTCGAGTAGTCGATGGTCATGTCCTGCCGCACCGTCCAGATGTAGAACCCGAAGTCGCCCTGGATCACGTCTCCGGTGTCCCCCATCGCCCGGGCGTTCCGAGTACGAATCGCACGCTCCCCGTTCATCGTGGGAGGCATCGCTCCACCGATGAACTGCGCGAGCCCGTCCCGGTACACGGGTTGGCCGTTGTTGTCCTTCTGGAGGCGGAGCTGGTTCGCCGTCGCCTTCCGCAGGACGTAGACGAGGTTGTTGAAGTTGTCGTCGATGGCGCTGTCCAGGTTGATGATGTCCTCGTACTGTACGGTCCCGAGGGTCTGCCTGGACACGAAGTTGATCGCCGGGTCGTTGAGAACCCCGAGCATCTGGTTTCCCGCGCCCGACCCCTGGAGAATCTCCCTCTCCGTCTGCCACTGGAAGGCACGGACGAACAGCGAGGTCACGTAGTTGACGATGTTGATGGCACTGTCGGCGATGAGCTCGTCGGTCAGGATGATCATCCCGATGAGTTTCTTCGCCTCGAACGTCATCGTGGTGAAGGTCGGCTTGGTCTCGAACTTCTCGCCGGCTTCCTCCGGGTGGTAAAGGACGAGCCCGCCGAAGTAGGAACCTGCGGCCTGCGCCAGCTTCGGGATGCGCAGGGTGAGCGAGCCCATCGGCAGACGCCAGCACAGCGGTAGGATCGCCGACTGCGCCGTGGCGAACTCGATCACCGTCGCCAGGAACTCGATCGGTACGAGCGCCCCCACGTCGGTCGTGGTCAGCGGCCCGGACGCCTTCGTGATCACGTCGAGGACGTCCTTGTTGTACTCCTCCAGGTCGAACTTGCGGAGCTTGTTGACCCGCCCGCGGACCCGGATGATCTCCGCAAACTTCTCCATCTGCGGGGAGAGGTGGATCCACGGTCCCCTCCCGCCGCTCTTGAACTGCCGCGCGATCAGGATGCCGTTGAGCTGCTTCCCTTCCATGCGCCCGTAGGGCTGGTAGAACATTGACGTGTCGACGATCGACTTGCCGCACGTCTCCATGAGTCCGGACTTCTCGTCCTCGCCCGGGAACAGCGCCCGCTTCTCGATCGCCTTCATCTCCTCGCGCATCGCCGCGACCTCGGGGATCGACATCCCCTTGACCACTTCGAGGACCGTGGCCGTGAGCTGCTCGGGTGTCATCTGAACCACCTGCTTCGTTTCCGTTGCTGCCGGTACCGTCATCTTCTTTCCTCCGTTAGTTAACCTTGCCTCTCATCCTGTTGATCTCATTTCGGACGCGATCCTCCATCGCCCTCTTCGCTACGCTCGCGACGAGCTTGATGGCCTCTTCGCCCTGGATCACGTCCGGTCCTGGTTCGCGTTCCTGCGGGTTGGTCTGTTCGCCTTCTTCCGGGGAAACGGCAGGTTCGGCCTCCTTCTCGGCGATACCCTGTTCCTCGATGAACTCTCTGATCGTCTTGTCAAGGGTCACGTAAACCTCGGACAACTTTTCGAACGCGCCCTGGTATTTCTCCACCTGCTTTGAGAACCCGTCGACCGACGCGACCATCTTCTCCACTTGCTTCGCGAGCTCGTCCAGGTTCAGCGCGTCCGCGACCTCCTCCTTCTCGGCGACTGGAGCAGGGGTAGCCGCCGCCGCGCACTCCCCGCACTCCTGCGCCACCCCGACTCCGTGCTCCGAATCCACGTCCACGCGGATCTCCTTCTCGCCGCAGGTCGGACAGAGCGTGACGCCCTCGGTAGCCGCCGGATCGAACACCTTGAACCGGATCTCGCTCACGCCTTCCTTCTTCCGGCCCGGCATCGTCTGAGCGTCCGGCTGCGCGGGAACGGCGACGAGGGAGTATTCAAGCAGCTCCCAGACCTGGATGTCCCGACCACGGATCTCCTGGCCTGTGTCGTCCTGCATGGGACGCATCTTGATCGGCAAGAACCCGATGCTCCAGTTCGGCATGAACCCCTCGGTCGTCTTCCTGAAGAGCCGCCTCCCCACGTCGTCGTCGAAGAACTGCGTCTTCGCGATGATCCCAGGAACGCCCTTGTGCTCCGCCCTCTTGTCGAACCCGAGCGGCTTGGCGATCGGCTCCCTCCCCATCGTGTCCCACCCGTGCCCGAGCAAGACGACGGGCTTGCCCTTGACCTGCATCCCCTTCGCCCGCACGATGTCTCCGTGCCTGTCCGGCGTCTCCGTGGAGATGAAGTGCTCGACGATGAGCGCTTCCTCATCGACTGACTTGACAACAGCGTCGAATACCTTGTAGATCATCTGTCCCATCGTCTCTTCCTCCGAGTCAGCTTTTCTTCTTTCGAACGTATGACACAGCGCAACGGCAGTTGCTTGTGACGATGCCTTGTGATATCATCCAACCAACGTCTGTCTGGAGGTCGTATATATGGCCAGTAAAATTAAAATCGCGAATCTCTCTGACTTCATCGAGAGATATTGCTCCGGCGCTCCGATTCAGCAGATCCTGGATGAATTTGGAATGAGCCTCTCGACGCTCTACGTCATACTTCGAAACAACAACATCCCGCTTCGGGATAAATCCACACTCCCAAATCGCAGGAGGGTCTTCCCGGTAGACAAGATGGTCTCCAGATTCCTTGCCGGAGAAAGCGTCAAAGCTCTCGCTGATTCCTTTGGGGTAGAAAGAAGCACGATTGCTCTCCATCTTCGGGAGAGAAATATCCCAACCCGAAGCAGGTCCGAGGCAGAGCGGCTGAAATGGACCAAGATCCACAAGAGCCGCAGGCTGATCGAACGTCAGTGTTCTGCTGCTTGGAATGCCTCTCGCGGGAGAGAGCAATCGTTGAGCGAACGAGTTGCCCGCGCCAAAACTTGCCATCTTCGACTTACCCGAATAGGCCAGTACGAGGACGAGATCTTCCGTGCGCTTGGCAATGCTGGAATCTCGGTCTCCCGTCAGTATCCCCTTGGCCGTTACAACTTGGATCTCGCCATCAGTGAACCGCGCGTCGCCGTGGAGGTCAGTATCGGATGCAGCTTCAAACATTCGTCCGTTCGCCGAGAACGTCTCGAATACATCCTCGATCAGGGATGGTCCGCTTTCGCGGTCTGCATTCCCTACCGCACCCGGCATAAAACAAGGCTCTCCGCGATAGCCGAGAAGTGTATCGCCTTTGCGGAGATCCTTCGCAGGGACAAGCCCACAAGAAGTCAGTATGGGATGGTTGGGCGTAACGGAGAGCCGGTGTCCCCAGGTGGTCTCGATCTCCCGCGCAGGCCCCGCGTACCTGGTTTTTAGTCCAGCCACAAATCTACCGCTCACGATCGTACCAGGGAGGAAGCAGTTGATATTTTCCTCCGCCAGCGATCCACCTCCGGGGTGCGGCATCGAGTCTGCACCGACGCTGAAGTCGTCGTCCACCGGGATGGGACTCTTGCCGTATGCCACCCCTGCGGCGACGTGCGTATCTCTCACCTGCTCGTCTCCAGCCGTCAGCCACCCCTTCTTCAGATCGTCGGCTACGCCGCTCTGCCTCACGCCTTCCAGCGATCCACGGTTGAGCGCGGAGACCGTCTCGGTCCTCGCGATCAACGGTGCACGGTACTTGTCCCACGCCGCGAACATGGTGCGCAGTTCGTCGGCGATCACCGGCAGAGACTGCCCCTCGGCGAAGCCCGCGCGTAGAACCCGGTCGATGGCCTCGAAGGACGTGCCCGACACCTCCTCCGAGAAGAGATCCAGCCGGTCCCCGAGCCACGCCTGGACCCGCTTGTCCTTCGGGTCGAACGTCACGCCCACCCCGAGAGAAGTCAGGGCTTCCTCCGCGCCGTCGACCAGTACGGTTTCCGCGAGCTCCTCGAACAAGGTGCGCAGCCGCTTCGCCTCACTCTTCTTTGGCGGGTTAATTGCCTTCGTCATCCCGCCGCCGGCCAGCAGCGCGGCTACCTTGCGGTGTGAGTTCCCCGCCAGCATTCCCTCCACCTCCTTGCCTGATCGAAGCAGCGCAGCTATCACTCGATCCCTCAAGTCCCGGAAGTACGCTCGCCCACGGGCGGCGTGCGTTCGTTCCCACTTGGATTGTCGCTTGACGAAGGCTTCCCAGAGCCGTCTTCGCTTGTCAGAGGCTCGCTCCAGCCGATCATGTCCTCCTCCTTGTCGTCTTCGTCCTGCCACTCCCCGTTCCCACGATGCCCCTTCCCTTGCCCCTTGGCCGGTGATGTCATCCCCTCGCCCAGCGGCGCGACGCCCGACGCGGCCCACGGGCGGTTGCCCCACGGGACCGGATCTTTCCCAAGCTTCTCCCGCTCCTCGTTGATGACGGTGACCCACCCCTTGAGCCGCGTCTCCATCGCCTGCCGCTCGAACTCCTTGTCCTCCAGATCTGGTAGCTCGAAGTCGCACGACAACCCCTCGTCGTACCTCGGGAGCAGGAACGTCTCGATGTGCTCCTCGATGAGCATCGTCTTCGGCAGGAGGCACCCGCGGACGAACAGCTCGGTGAGCCCCTCCAGGTTCGCGCGGTTTACGTCCCGCACCAGCCCGACGATGCCTTCGTTCAGGCTGTATCCCGTCAGGATCTTCTCCCGCGACTGACGTGCCACCTCGCCGACCATCGCGTCCCGGTTCGACACGGATAGCTGGCTCGCTTTGAGCCCGCTGTGCGTGACCAGGTTCTTCCCGGCTTTCTTCACCCCGGTGAACTGCATGTCGAGGAAGTCCATCAGTTCCTTCGCCTGGTCCGGTTGGAGCTGCTGATCCGTGTGCAAGTTCAGCCCGGGGATGGCCTGGTTCTCGAAGAGCGCCTTCTGCCGCTGCATCATGTACAGGTCGATGTCGTAGGGGTAGGTCTGCGCGAGCAACGGGGACATGCCCTTGAACGGAGAGCCGGGATGCGGGTACCGAAGAAACACCAGCTCCTCGGGCGGGATCGTCTCGTTCACCTGTCCATCGCGATACTTCCAGCCCTGGACCCTGGCGAACCCGTCGACTACCGGCACCAGGGACGCCGACTTCGTAAGCGGCAGCGGCCACACCTCCCCGGGCAGGCCCAGGCGGTTCCTCGGCAGGTACCAACCGCAAGAACCGAGAAGCTCCAATCTCGCGATGGTGTCGTACCAGAACGTGAAGCGCGTGCTGACCGGATTGGGCCGCTGGTTGAGATCGATCCACGGATGATCGAGAATCTCTTCCTTGCGCAACCCCTTCTCCCGCACGAGCATGTCTCGCGCACGCTCGGTGCGCAACCCTTTCAGCTCCGCGCGCAGGGAATGGGGAAGTATGACCTTCGCCCGGGAGCCGCTGGCACGATACACCATGAGCTTGAGCTTGAGCGTCGGCACGGTGCTCGCGATCTTGTCGATGGCTGTGTAGACCCAGGAGGCATACGCGTCGACGAGCTGCGAATACGTCCGGTCCGGCGAGGTGATCGAGGAGCCGAACCCGGACGACGAGGCGGAGGTGATGAGCGCCATGACCTTCGCCGCGGCCTCCTGCGTGCTCTGTACAGCCTTCGCTTCGACTTCCTTCAAGACGTTGCCGGCTTTCTCGTCCGCCTCGCGCACGGCAGCAGCGACCTTCTCGGAAGGAACGAACCCGAACCTGTCTGCCAATCTATCGATCCAGTGATCGCTCATGTTCCTCCCCACGTCGGCCATTCGCGATGCGTTTACTTTTACTTTTACTATTACTTATACTTTTACTTATACTTATACTATTGCGGATTCGATGCGCCATGTATTAACCCTTTGATAATTATAGATATTCATTTTG
>Ga0214473_10004512_pt1 | contig 16729 bp, 12 predicted proteins | sample RVTome_7_FD_203509 | JGI IMG/M metagenome (GOLD analysis project Ga0214473, IMG submission 203509) | Soil microbial communities from uranium-contaminated site in the Upper Colorado River Basin, Wyoming, United States - RVT98D197 | ecosystem: Environmental > Terrestrial > Soil > Contaminated >... | reverse complement strand
TCCTCCCAGTATGTACTTAATCAGGCCTACCCCCGAAGCATACCAATAGTAGTTTCTGGTATTGCCGCCGGCGTCATTGGAAACACGGGCTACGCCGCTGTAATAACTGCCATCGCTTAATTCCACTGATTCAATTTTATCGACAGTCATCAGCGCATAACCTTCAATGGGGAAGGTCGATGCCAAACTTACGCCGATATCGCCCAGAGTAGAATCCTTATCAATAATGACGCCGCCAGTACCGGTGGTATCAGTAATCTGTGATTCCAGTGTGCCAAATCTGGACCAGGTCTTGCCCAATGCTAGCGGGAAATTCAGGATTATTTCCGGGTCTGAATTCTTTTCTTCGTAAAACACCAGCGAACTACCGTTCTGGACAAAGTAACTGGTATCTTTATGGCCGTTATTATTGGCTATCCAGAGAGTAGCGCTGGCACCTAAAAAGGGAACGTCCTTGCCGACTGTGTAGGAGACTACCCCTAAATCGCTATAAGCGGAGCTGATTTGATAAGAGGCCCGATAGCCCTCTTCCAGCGGAAAGAAACTCGCAACTTCATCAATAGAATTTGTAGTTGGCGCAACTGCCTGCACGAAGTGATTGGAACAGCCCTGGGAAAGTAAGGCGGCAATTGCCAAAGTTATTCCCTTGTTTAATAAACGATAAAACAACATAAGATGCTTCCTCCGACCAGTGACTAAAGTGAGTTTTAGGATAATCCCATGGTGGCTTGCAATTTTAGTGCCGGTACAAATAGTGTCGCTGTACTATGCTGTACATCACTATGATAGCGATGATAGTTAAAGGGTTTGTTTATTATCGAATCGCCGTGTTCTATTGAGTTCAACCAATATTTTGGGGAGCTTTCCCATACCTTGCAATCTCAACAAAGTCAGAGAAACTGCCGATAAAATGAACAAACTAACCGGGGTATCCCAAAAGAAGCTAAACAGTTATGGAAAAACTCTATCTCGACCTTGCAATCGTCTTATTCTTCTTGGCGGCATTAGTTCTGGTATCACAAACCAGAAAACAAATGAACCAGAAAAGTAAAGAGTCATTTGACTTGATTTCAGCCGGAATTTGCTGCCTTTCCCTCATGAGCACTTTTTCAATGATCCAAAACCAACTGGTTACGCTGTTAACAATGTCTATGACGGCTACTGCTACCGTGGAGTTCATTCGACTGGTGTTACTGATTAGCGGATTAGTTTTTGTAACCGCGGGTGTATCCAAATGGCTGCCGTCGATGGGGTTCAGGGGAGAAAAAGTGGAATCAAGCATTTTGCAAATTAGAAAATTGAAACGACTGGGCAAGTTCATTTCAGATCCAACTTCATTTGACGAATTCATGAGGGAGTCTTTAGAGGTCATCGCTGACAATATTCGGCTAAACACAGGGGCCGTTTACGCAGTTACCAAGACAAAAGATTCAGCGAAACTAATGGCGGCCTACGGTACATTGAATAACTCTGCCGGAATTACGGAAAAGTTTGTGGTTAATCGGCACTGGTTGGAAAGATTGCGCCCCAATGAGCTCACGGCCGCCGCCGTGTCCTTTTCTAAGATTCATCCGAATGCAACCGGTTATTGTTATTGTTTTCCGATGTTATCTTCGAACGGGCGCACATTTTTGTACTTGCTCTGGACGAAGGATAACTACCAAGCGGAATCATTTGACCCGTATATATTAGAACGTCTGACTGATTCTCTTAATGCCAGATTAACGACCGAGCGGCTATTTTTGAGTAATGATTTTAACAGAATGTTCGGAGAATTTGCGCAATCTCTGAGAAATAAAATTGCGGCACAGCAATCAGCCAATGAAATGCTATTGACTGCAAAAACTGATTTGCAAAATCACATGCCGGTAGAATTCATCTCGATTTGTACATTGAATTCCGATGGCACCGGCCGGCGGATCAGTATCGGTCAGTCGGGAACAGTTTTGAATGAAACTGATGTCAGCTCCGGTCCTCGAAACAGCTACTTAAATCAAGTCATCGAATCCAAGAGTGCAGTGCATTACAAAAATATTGCCGGAGAGAATGAAGTATCGTTTCCGGAATTACTTACGGTGAGCCGCATCAAATCGCTTATGGCGATCCCGCTCCAAGGCGCCGCCGGAACAAAAGGAATATTAACGATTGGAGCCGGGGGGACAGCCGTCTATGGTAAGGCGGATCTGGAGATTTTGAACAGAATTACATCTTCATTCGAAATTGTCCTGAACGAACTTGTGCTGGAAAAGCAGTCTGAACCAGCTCAGGAACGGATGAAGTTACTAAAAGAGTTTGCCAAAGATGTTGCTGGCACTGTCTCTGAACCAGATTTGTACAAACAGGCCGCCGGCGTCATCAGCCGGGCGCTGGGCTGTTCTATAGTCCGGATATCGACAATTGATCAGGAGCAGAAGTTTCTGCATTCACAATCGCTCATCAACGAGAGCACATCCGAAGTGCGAACTCCGGAGCACGGACATTTGATTCTATCGCTATTATTGTGGCACAGTACCGTTCAACAGAACGGCAATACGGTCATAATTAATTGCGGGACCGGCAAACTCAGCATGCCCGAGATAGAGACCAGGCAGGTGTTTTCAGCCGGTGTCAAAAGCGCCGCAGTTGTGCCCATCAATCTGGACAACCGAGTGCTGGGAATGATTAGTCTGGCCGACGATAAAGTTCTCACTGACACATCTTTTACGGAAGAAAATATTCAGTTCGTGGAGACCATTGCATCTCTGACAGCAGTCGCATTGGGTGCTCGGATCCGACGCGAAGAAGCCCGAGCCGATTTTACAGCTCTTGCCAAAGAGGAAATAATTCACTCTGGACAAGACCGGGGAATGCGCAGTCAATTGAAGTCGTCCCTTACCAGCATAATTGGGTCATTGGACATGATAAAAAGCGGCGGACCAGAAAGCGAAATTAAGAAAGACAGATTTTTGGCAATTATTGACAAATCAGCCCGGAAAATGACGGAATTTCTTTCGGAATAAAATGAATAGCCCGGTTGGGAGAAGCAGACATTGATTGAACAGGAAAAGGCGGTACAGTTCAGATTTGATGCCGATGCCAAAGGCCTGTCCAAAAAATTCACGGAGATGGACCTGCCCGGTTACGTTCGGCTGTTTTCATGCGTTGGACTGCCCAATATTTTCGCCTGGAAAAATGTCGAAAATTCAGAATCATTTCAAGAAACCTGGCTGTTCATCCCGGACTGTATTCTTGACAGTATTTTAGATTCAAACACAATATCTGACATAAACTGCGATAAGCACACTTCTTCGGCCGGTTCGTTTCGTCTTGATAATCAGATTCTTTTCCCGGTGCACAGTCACGGCAAAGTTAGTTGTATTGTAGCTGTTCCCGAGGGAAAAGAATTTTCCGCCGCTCCGGCCGATTTGGAAAAATTTGAGCAAATAGACAAAGCCGCGGGATACAGCGAAAAATCTGATGCCGTTCAAATCGCTTACGAGTTTTTCTCACGCCTGTTTGACTGCAAGCAGAGCTATTCGGAATTTGCCCAGCGGCTGTTAAAATTGTTGACCGAGCAGGTAGATAAAAGTTTTGCAGGACTGTATTGCAATGACGCTGACGGTTACCATAGACGCTGGTCTTATGGAGGCCTTCAGTTAAGCGACAAGCTGCCAATGTCCGTTCACGCAGAAACAGTTGAAATGTGGAAAATAGCTAACACCTGCGGGAGGACATTCATCCCAGCCGAATTGGTTCCCGAAGAGCCGGTTTTAGTACAGTCTCCGCCCAGCTTTCTTTTTGTTCATCAAACACCCGAGTTTGGCGATCGTGACCAGTGGTTGGTAATGGCGGTGCCCGGTAATATTTCTACAGCGGCCATGGCCAGGATAAAGATTATCGCAGGTCTGTTAGATGCTTTGGACGACGAACGCATGAGCGGCTATTCCGAATTGGTCGAAATGTTTAGTACATTGCTGAATAAAAATCACAAAGTTCTGGCTTTAGACGACGCTCTTAGGTTGTGTTTTAAGTTCATCGACGGCAAACTGCGCTTGAAATCGGCCTGTCTTTTGGACACTGATAATTCAGTCATTAAGTGCCTGAAAATTGCCGAAGACCAAATGAGAATCGAGAAGACTAAAGTTTCCAAGATTCCTGACCGGGCCTGGAAAGTAATTGAAAGCAACGAGCCGGCCTTCTGCGATGGTCCCGCGCACACGCCACCAGATGAAAAGAAAGTCGCCTGGGAAGGACCGGTATCGCATGTGTTCTTCCCCGTTCCCATAAAGGAGAGCGGAGCCGCATTGCTTTCAGTCGAATTTTCAGGCGGCCTGGAGCGCGCCAGACATTATCAGCGTCTTTTTGAGCTGGCGGCCAAATATCTGGGAATATGCATATCGCTTACCAGGGCTGTGGCAGGAGAACCGAAAATAGTCGGCATGCCAACCAATGAAATTGCCGAGACTATGTCTTTGGCCCGGTTGCAAACATTGAGTAAACTTAACGGAGGATATTTTCACGAGTTGATTGAATACCTTTCAGTAATCTTAGGTCAATCCGAGATAATGGAGTATGCACTTCAAAAAACTAATAAGCCCTTAACTGCCGAGGATTTGCTCCACTCCACCGACAGAATAGTGCGCGCCGCCGGATCTTTGGCGAGGCGGCTGGAAGAATTAAAAGAAGTCAGTACTATCAAGCCGATCGAAAGCGGCAAATCCATAACAGCAGAACAATTTGTAAACATGCTGCCGGTCATGACTTTTGGATACTATTTGACCGTAAAGGACAATAAGAATGTTGAGATTGAGATACAGGCCAAGTCGGATAAAAACGTGTCATTTTCATTTCCAGTACTGCACGTCTACGATTTCATTCTGCCGTTGATTTTGACTATAATGGATGAAGCGATCTGTTCAGGCAAAATCTTCGTTAGTGTTACCGAACATTTCGGACGCCCGGTACTGCGAATTTCTTATCCCAAAAAACTTTCAGGAAAACTTTCACTGGAAAAGCTTTTGGATAAAGTTTTCAAATACTATCAGCCACAAAGAGGAGAAAAGGGCGAAATACTGGTTACTGTAGATGAAGCCCAGTTTATTTTTTCCGTCTGTGAAGGGGACCGGTATCAGGCGATTTATTCAATCGCCGGCCATCACCATCCGGTTGAGGAATACACCTAACACTCGAAAGGGAAGAAAGTGACTAAATCGCAATACCGCACAGATTCCCGCGTTATCAGAAAACTAACACGTCCTGAATCTGCACAAATTGAGCAATCTTTGAGTGAATTGGTAGATGGTGTGGCGCATGAACTGAATAACAATGTTGCGGTCGCACTGGGGCACGTTCAATTGTTGAAGCTCAAGAACAAAGATGACAATATCACCGAAGGACTGAATCGCATTGAGAAATCGATGTTCAAATGCGGTGAAGTTATAAAAGCGATTCGCAGTTATGCCGGCCGGCCGAATCTCAAAACAGAAACAACCATTGCCATTTCTGAATCCCTAATGGCGGCACTGGAGCTTGATGAAACCAGCTGGAAAGAGACCGGCTCCCAAAAGAATCTGACCATAGTTTCAATTATTGAAGAAGGGAGCCGTACAATCAATTCTGATGGAGGCGATTTAATAACGGCGCTGTCACATTTAATTCATAATGCCGTGGAGGCATCTCCGAAAAATGGAACAATTGAAATCAAAGTGAGAGAAGAAGGAGATTTAGCACTATTGTCAATAGCCGATAAAGGCGACGGTATCAGCGATAATTTAAAATTAAAGATTTATGAGCCCTTTTTTACTACCAAGAAAAGCAAAATATCGGGACTGGGATTGACCATCGTGCAGAGTATCGTAGCCCGCTGGGGCGGAAGAATCGGATTTAGCGACAATCACCCGTCCGGAACAATTTTCACGGTCAGCTTTCCTCTGGCCATAGATAGAACAGCGGACGGCAAGAACGCCAAAAAAAAAGCGGCAGAAAAAAGAATTCTGATTGTCGATGACGATGAAGAAGTAAGAAATGTGTTGGGCGATATGCTGGCAATTGAAGGAGTCCGGGCCGAGAACTGTTCCAATGCTTACAGCGCCCTGCAGCTTCTGGAAAAGGGTGCTTTTAATATGGTGATTACCGACTTGGGCATGCCCGGCATGTCCGGTTATGATCTGGCTGAATATGTCCGGGAAAAATACAAAGATGTTGAAATTGTCCTTCTCACCGGCTGGGGAAACAGTCTCAAAAAAGACGGCAAAGAGGTCAAGGGTGTCCGGGCAATTATTTCCAAACCATTCCGGCTTAACGATGTGCTGGAATTAGTGCGCAATTAGCGTTTTATTACTCTAAAATCAGCCCTGAACTAATTTCCCAAAAAACAGTTGAAGTTACACAGGCCGTAATATATACTACGGCAGTCTTCGGGGTGAGGTGAAATTCCTCAACCGGCGGTACAGCCCGCGAGTCCCGAAAAAGACGGGACAGAACCTGTGAGATTCAGGTGCCGACGGCAACAGTCCGGATGGGAGAAGATTAATGAGATTCATCTCCTGTGGGTGTAACTGCCCCGAAGTTTAACTTTGGGGTTTTTTTGTGACCGGACATACAGACATTGAGCTAATGACCAGAGCCCTGGTACTGGCCGAAAAAGGCCGCGGCAGTACTTTGCCTAATCCAATGGTAGGGGCAGTGTTGGTCAAAAATGGCAAAGTTGTGGGAGAGGGATATCACAAAGGTCCCGGAAAGCCCCACGCCGAAGTCGAAGCTATTAAGAAGGCGGGAAAATTGTCCAGAGGGGCCACGATGTTTGTCACGCTGGAGCCGTGTTGCCATTTCGGCAGAACCGGACCTTGCACAGATTCAATCAAAGAGCATGGAATTAAGAAAGTTGTCTATGCTATCACTGATCGCAATCCACTGGTAAATGGCAAAGGAGCTCGGCTATTACGTCAAGCCGGCATTCAGGTTTCCAATGGATTAATGTCCAAAGAAGCGGCTCGTCTTAACGACGTTTACTTTGGGATTGTAGTAAATCAAAGACCCTATGTTACTCTAAAAATTGCCCAGTCGCTTGATGGTAGAATTGCGGCTATCTCCGGTGACTCCAAATGGATCAGTTGTAAGGAATCACGAAAGTTTGTCCACTCTCTGCGCGCTGAAGCCGATGCGGTGTTGATTGGGAGCGGCACTTTTAAGAAAGATAATCCGCATCTAACGACTCGGCTGGTGAAAGGGGACAATCCCTACCGCATAATTGTGTCATCCGATTTGAATTTCCCTAAAGGCAGTCATTTGATTGAAAGCAATAGAGATTACAGGACAATCGTGGCTACCGCTAATGTCTCGCCGACTAATCATGCGGATACCAATAATGGGCTGACCTATTGGAATGTTGCTGTAAGCGGCGACAATCGGGTTGATTTAAAAGATTTGCTGGGGAAGGCCTGGAAGTTCGAAATTAAATCAATTCTGGTAGAGGGCGGAGCGCAGATAGCCACATCATTTCTAAAAGAAAAGCTGGTGGACAAGTTCATAGTCATCACAGCCCCGATGGTACTCGGAAAAGGTGTCGATTCGATTGGCGATTTGAGCATTAACAAAATAAGCCAGGCCATCATATTCCGCGATGCCTATCGTTTCCAAAGCGGGACGGATAATATTTTCGTGGGCTATCCGAAATGGAGCAAATAAAAATGTTTACCGGAATAATTGAATCAGTCGGCAGTATCAGGAAAATAACCACCAGGGAGAATTACCTTATTTTCTCTATCGAACACCGGTTTCCTTTGAGGGAATTGAAAATTGGCCAATCAGTCTCCTGTGATGGAGCATGTCTGACACTCGTTTCATTTGATGCCAAGCAGTTTACAGTTGAAGTTTCACAGGAGACTATCGCGCGGACAATTTGCCGAAATTATCAGAAAGAAACTTGCGTCAATCTTGAAAGAGCCGTTCGTGCCGGAGACAGATTAGACGGACATTTCGTAACCGGCCACATAGACAATATCGGTACGGTTAGTGAAATTGAAAAATTGGGACAATCACTGGGTGTGACTGTCAAATACGACGATGACTTCGATTCGCTTGTTGTGGAAAAGGGTTCTATCGCGTTAAATGGAGTTTCATTGACAGTCAACCAAACCGGAAACGGCTGGTGCACGGTAAATCTCATACCATACACAATCGAGCATACGAATTTGAAAGAACTAAAAGTTAACGATGGAATAAATATAGAGTTTGATTTAATCGGAAAATATGCAGTAAAGAATTCTCTGAAGCAAAATCACAACTTGCTGACGTTTGCCAAACTAAAAGAAAGCGGGTGGTAACGTGGCCGGCCGCATGAGATTTGATTCGATAACAGAGGCCTTAGAAGATATCAAAGCAGGGAAGATTGTTATTGTGGTCGATGACGAAGACCGCGAAAACGAAGGCGACTTAATCATGGCCGCAGAAAAAATAACGCCCGAGCAAGTCAATTTTTTCGCCGCCCATGGTCGCGGTTTAATTTGCGTGCCCATGACAAAGGAGCGGCTCGAAGAATTGCGGCTGCATCCCATGGTCGAGGAAAACACCGCCAAATTGGGGACTCGCTTCACCGTTTCAGTCGATGCCGTCAGCGGCACTACCACCGGTATCTCTGCTTTTGACCGAGCCATAACAATTCAGGCGTTAGTGGAACCGAAAACCAAGCCGCGCGATCTGGCCCGCCCGGGCCATATTTTTCCGATTCAGGCCGCCAACGGAGGCGTCCTGGCCAGAGCCGGTCATACCGAAGCCGCAATCGATTTGGCCAAATTGGCAAATTTACAACCGGTCGGGGTATTGTGCGAAATACTTGATGATGATGGAAACATGGCCCGCGTTCCGCGGCTGATGGAGTTCGCTGATAAATTTGATCTGAAGATTATAACTATTCAGGATCTGATCGCATACCGGCAAGGCCGGGAAAAACTAATTGAGCTGGTCAATACGGTGAATCTCCCCACTCACTTTGGCAATTTCAAACTTTATCTCTACCGCTCGACTATTGAAGATGTGGTTCATTTGGCATTGGTCAAAGGAGAAGTGTCGGGAGTAAATGACATTTTAGTGCGAGTCCACTCCAGTTGTCTGACCGGGGATGTCTTCGGCTCGGTCAGGTGCGATTGCGGCGAACAACTTCACCTTGCAATGGAAATGGTCGAAGAAGCTGGCCGCGGTGTAATTTTATATATGGGGCAGGAGGGGAGAGGCATCGGATTGGTAAACAAACTCAAAGCTTACGCTCTTCAAGAGCACGGTCGTGACACGGTTGAAGCCAATCACGAACTCGGCTTTGCGGCAGACCTAAGAGATTATGGAATTGGCGCACAGATTTTGGCGGACTTAGGGCTGACGTCGATACGGCTGTTGACCAACAATCCCCAAAAAGTAATCGGGCTCAAGGGATACGGGCTGATTGTAAGCGAAAGAGTTCCCCTCCAGACAACTCCGACAACTTTTAACAAGCATTATCTCCAGACTAAACGGGACAAGCTTGGGCACATTCTCAAACTGGTCGGAGAAAGTGAAACAAAGAAGCGTGCATCCCACAAGTTATCAAGGCGGCTTTGATGCCCAAAGCCATAAGATGGCCATTGTGGTCAGCCGTTTTAATCATTTTCTAACCGACAAACTGCTCGAAGGCGCCATCGATTGCCTGACTCGGCACGGAGTGAAAGAAGAAAATATCGGTGTTTACTACGTCCCGGGCGCTTTGGAGATTCCGCAAACTGCGGCCAAAATTTTGAAAAAGAAAAAATATTCTGCATTAATTACCTTGGGCGTTGTAATAAGGGGCGCCACTACTCACTATGAATATGTGGCCGGCCAGTCGGCGGCCGGTATTGCTAAACTGGCGTTGAAGTCGGATATTCCAATTATATTCGGGGTGGTAACCACTGAAAATCTGGAGCAGGCCATCGAAAGATGCGGCGCCAAAGCCGGCAATAAGGGCTGGGATGCGGCCATGGCGGCCATAGAAATGATTAACTTGAATAAGCAAATATGAACCAAGTAAAGAATTCGCCCCGACACCGAGCCCGCGAACTGGTTTTAAAATCATTATATGCTCTTGATTGCGGCACGGCTGACCCGGATAAATCTTTCAAAGAGATCTCTGATGATGTCTCATTACCCGAAAGGCAGTTGAAGTTTGCCCGGGATCTTTTCGCCATTTGTAAGGAACAAGTTCGCTGGGCTGATGAACAGATTTCTCTTTTAGCCAAAAACTGGCGCATAGATAGAATCAATTATATTGACCGTAATATTCTTCGCATGGCTATGATTGAACTTCAGTTTATGCCTGAGGCGCCCGCCAAGGTAGTCATCAACGAGGCAATCGAGTTGGCCAAAACGTTTTCGACTCATGAATCATCGGCGTTTGTGAACGGGATTCTGGATACTTTCTCAAAATCGTCAGCCAATTCAGCCAAATAATTTCATTTTTCAACCTTCGGGCTTGTTGAAAAAAGCTCAAACCTTCTTTGCGAGTCCCCGGCCTTGGCGGGGATGAAGCAATCTAAACTCCAGTGATTTGCTCGAAGACGAGATTGCTTCACCCCGCTGGGGGGAGTTCGCAACGACGACCCGGCGACTTTTTCAACACTCCCCATCGGGCAATTTGAACTGGACACTGTCAACCTATCTGCTATATTCTTGCGATTTCAGAAGTTAACTCAAACAGGGAATTAGTCCAAAGAAGCCGAAAAAGGTATAAATTATTCGATGCTTAATGGATTCTTGAGAAATATCGACCGAACTCATTTGTTCGTGGCCATTGGCGTCTGGCTGGTTTCACTGGTTACTTACATTAAAACACTGGCGCCGACATTGTCGTTCTGGGACTGCGGCGAATTTATCGCAGTCAGCGCTATTTTGGGCATACCACATCCTCCGGGCGCTCCGCTTTATGTAATGATCGGGAGGATATTCAGTATTGTTCCTTTCTATGCCGACATCTCTGCCAGAGTTAATCTGCTTTCGGCGCTCAGCTCATCATTTGCGGCATTATTTTGTTATTTAAGTGGGGTAAGAATTCTCGGCTCATGGTTCGGCAATCAGATGACCCCGTTCAACAAATTTGTTCTTTACGGCGGGGCCGGCGCGGGAGCGTTGTTAGCGGCTTTTGGAATAACCAACTGGAATAATTCTGTTGAAGCTGAAGTCTATGGCTTAGCCATGATGATTTTCACGGCAATTTTATGGATCACTTTGGTTTATCTAGACAAACGCCAGACTACCAATGGTCACCGCCTGATGCTTTTGGCTGTTTACCTGGCCTTTCTGGGAATCAGCGTGCATATGACTACGTTTCTGGTATTGCCGATTGTGGCGCTGGCATTCATAATGAAAAAAGATGCTCCTTCATTCGTCTGGTTTGTATTGGCCGCTTTTGTGGCATTTGAATTGTATCTGATATTTGCGCTTTCCTCGAAACCAGATGAAGTTCCCTACTATATCCCCGTACTCATCGTCTTTTTGGTTTACATGTTTTTCATTTTCTCTTTTGAACAGATTCGTGGTTTGTATTTGATAGTTGCCGCGGGTTTTGCAATTTCAATTGCCCCTCTTTATGCCGCCATTTATAGATCAGTTTTGGTCGCTTCCGGTCGAACCGAAGAATTAAGCGGAAGTGTCGCAATTTTTTTGAATTATCTGGGCGGGATTTCATTTACGGGACTGCTGCTGTTTGGGATCTTCTTATTATTGAAATATGTCCGGCTCAAAAAAGAAGGCGATGTCGCATCACCGTTCCTTCACGCAGCCGTTTTTATTTTGGGCGCCGGGCTTATGAGCGCTCTAATTCTGATTGACCAACTGAAAGGGTACACGCCGTTTCTAACTTTATCTGTGATCCTCACGGGCATACTGGCAGTTGTCATCTATCGATACATAAATTGGGCGATACTGATTGCCTTAGCGGGACTCTTGCTGATTGTTTTGGGCGTGATGCCGTTTGCATATGGTACAATCGCCGCGGCAATCGTGCTTATTCTGGCCGGACTAATTTTCAAATTGCGAAACTGGCGATTGGGACTAGGAATATTATTTGCCGGAGTGATGGGATTTTCCAGCCATCTGTTCATACCCATCCGTTCGGCGCACCATCCCGCCATCAATGAAAACAATCCGTCTTCGAGCATTCGGGCCACAATCAATTACCTGGAGCGTAAGCAATACGGCTCGCAATCAATGATAGAACGGATGTTTGTGCGCCGGGGAGCATGGAGCAACCAGTTCGGCGATCACCAGAGAATGGGCTTCTGGCGCTTTTTCAGCGAACAGTATGCCGTCAAAGGTTCGGCTTTTGTCTTTCCGTTCTTGATTGGGATTTTTGGGATCTGGGAAATTGTCCGGCGGGGGCCGCCCAAAGGAGTCGTACTGCTGTTGGTAGTTCTAATTTCTTCCGTCGGCCTGGTGCTTTATATGAACTTTGCCGACGGCACCAGACAGCATCCGGTTTCGGGCGCCGATTATCTTGAAGTCCGCGAGCGGGATTATTTCTTTACACCGGCCTATATGCTGTTCGGACTTTGTATTGGTCTGGGTATCGCGGCTGTGATTCTCTATGTCCGGGATTCATTGGCCAAGGCGCTCTCATTGTTAAGAAAATCAGTAGTGGGACTGGCATCCCTTTTGTTTCTGATGCCAGTAGTGACAGTAGCGGAAAACTACCATTTCTGCGACCGTTCCGGTAACTATGTTCCTTATGATTATGGCTGGGATCTGTTGACCTCGGCCGATGAAAATGCGGTCTTCTTTACCAACGGCGATAATGACACTTTCCCGCTGTGGTGTCTTCAAGAGGCCTACGGCATCCGCAAAGACGTCCGTATCGTGAATTTGTCGCTGGCCAACACCGATTGGTATATCAAACAACTGGCGCCGAACTTGGGACTTAAGTTTAGTTTAAGCGGCCAAGAAATTGACAAACTGCGACCGTTTCGAACGCGCGAAGGTAAAGTTATCAAAATCCACCATCAGGTGGCTGACAAAATAATTGATGAAAACTACAACGATGTTCCCATTAATTTCAGTATTACGGTCGGCGCCGATAATAGAAGATATCGCGGGCAATCAATCGACTCGCTTCTTTCTCTTAAGGGGTACAGTTGGAGGATCAACCCCAAAGCCAGGCATTTTGGAGTTGACGTAGAGGAGGGCTACGAATTCTTTATGGATCCTGACAAATTCCGCTGTCGCGGCGCCAATGATCCCAATGTTTATCTCGATGACGCTTCCGATCGGTTGGCGCGCAATCTGGCAAACGGCTTTAGCGTCTTAGCCGACACTTTGCGGAAGGCCCAAGATTTTGAGCGCGCGGAAATGCTTTTGATGAAAGCCAGAACGTTAATCCCTCGTGCCACCGACCCGATTCAATTATTGGCTAAGGTTTACGCGGACCAAAGTGCCACCGAAAAACTTCAAAACTTGATTGATACCACTATCTATGAACCAAAAGAAGCATTATTGGTTATACTGGGATTATCCTATCGTCGTAAGGGCGATCTGCCAAGGGCGGAAGGGGCTTACAATGCCGCCTTGACATTAAATCCGAGTTATCGGCCGGCCTTTGATGAATTGATGCGCATGTATATGCAAAACAGAAAATACACAGCTATCAGAAACGGTTTGATGCGCTGGCTGCAGTTTAATCCACAAGACCAGCAAATCCGTGAAATGTATCAGCAGATGGAAAAGGCAATTATCCGCGATACCCTGGACAGCAAAAAGCAATGAACTTGTTGGCGCTCAACTGGAACGATTTGAAAAACCCCTACGCCGGCGGCGCGGAAGTCCATTTGGAAGAATTACTGCGCCGACTGGTCAGGTATGGACATCAAGTTACGCTTTTTTGCTCCGCTTACGAGGGGTGTGCGCCGGAAGAAACAATTGAAGGAATCAGGATAATTCGCCGGGGCAACAGGTACAATTTTAATCTAATCGCTCCCTTTCATTTGAAACGTATCGTAAATGAAAACAAGTTTGACATACTCATTGAGGACGTTAACAAGATTCCCTTTTATACGCCTTTATACCTGAATTTGACTACTCTGGTAGTGGTGCCGCATTTATTTGCGACCACCGTATTCCATGAAATAAATTTTGTGCTGGGGACATATATCTATCTGGCCGAAAGGCCTTTTGTACCTGTTTATAGAGGACGCTATTTCAACGTCATTTCGGAATCGACTGCCGGTGATTTGATAAAGCGGGGATTGCCTAAAGACGACATTTCGGTGATCCATTGCGGCATCGATCGCAGGATTTATTCTTTCGATCTGGTGGCGTCCAAATATGATAGGCCGACAATTCTATATCTGGGCCGAATCAAGAAATACAAATCGATTCAGGATTTGATATGCGCGTTCAAAATTGTCAAAGAAAAGTTGCCCGAATCGAAATTGATGATAGTGGGAACGGGAGACTATTTACCAAATCTTAAAGCGTTGGCTCATCGGCTTGGCTTGGATGACAGTGTGGAGTTCCCCGGATTTGTTTCACAGGAGAATAAGCTGGAAAGGATGAGGAAAGCGCATGTCGGAGTACTCCCCTCAATCCGCGAGGGCTGGGGTTTGACTAATATAGAATGCAATGCCGTGGGCACTACCGTAGTGGCCGCGGACTCGCCGGGCTTAAGGGATTCAGTTAAGGATGGAGTCACCGGATTATTGTATCCTTATGGCGACATAGAGTCACTGGCGACAAAACTATTGATGATATTGACTGACGAAAAATACCGGCAAAAACTGGAACAGGATGCGTTAAAATGGGCGCAAACTTTTGATTGGGACATAGCGGCCAAAGCTTTCGAAAAGCTTATAATTGAAATCGCAGGTAAGAAGAATTGAGCAAAACATTCCGGCGAAGAATCTATTTTCTGATTGGACTGGCTATATCAGTAATATTGGTCTGGGTCTTGTTTCGTAATATAGATACAGCCCAATTATGGGCGGCTCTCCAACAAGCTAATTACTGGTGGTTTCTTCCGACCATCGTGATAATCGTCTTTACCATGTACCAGCGCGCCTTTCGCTGGAATCTGATGCTGGCTCCCATCAAGCGGGTCGAATTCCAAAACCTTCTGGCCGCAACCTGCATTGGCTTTATGGCCAATAATGTCTTGCCGCTTCGCATGGGTGAGTTCGTCAGGGCATATTCGCTGGCTTCGCAGGACAAAGGCATCACCAAATCGGCTTCACTGGCGACTATTTTCGTTGAGCGTATGGTGTTCGATTTGGTGGCTCTGCTGGTGATATTTGGGGGGGGGCTGACGTTTTCACCGACGCTTAAAGATCATATTGACCAGAAGACCATACTCGGGATTTATATATCAATTGGCTTTGCTTTTGTAGGATTAATTTTGATGATACTCTTGGCCGTTCACCCCAAGAGCGTCGGCGATTTTCTGGCCAAATATCTTTTCTTTCTGCCATCTGCCGCCAAAGAATTCAGCAAAGCCATAATTTTAAGATTTTCACGGGGATTGGAATTCTTGAGGGATATCAAGGCAGTTATTTCAATCACCATTCAGACCTTGCTCATCTGGATATTGATGGGCGTTTCCAACTATTTTGTTTTTGCGGCCTTCGAATTTGATCTGCCCCTCGACGCGGCCTTTGTGCTTTTAGTGGTTGTTTCCATCTCAATCTTACTGCCGTCTTCGCCGGGCTTTGTGGGCGTTTATCATGTGGGGGTGGTCTGGTCGCTAAATATATATGGAATTGAACGGGAACGGGCCTTATCGTGCGCCATCGTGCTTCACGTAGTTCAGTATCTGGTAATTACCATAATGGGCTTTTATTATCTCAAAAAAGAACATTTATCTCTAAAGGCGCTCGAAGAAGAAGCAGTAGAGAATTCAACTGCTTGATGGGCTCTACCAGCCCTTAATTTACATACAGTTCAAACTTGACATTATCCGGGGCTGTCCGATATCGTGAACCCCAAAACAAAATGAGGGAGTTCCACATTGGGCAAATTGTTATTGTCGTTTGTGCTATTGCTTATGATTGTCGCCGTCAGCTATTTCCAGGCGGCGCGGCGCCAGTCCAAAATTGATAATTCGTTTATTCTCGGAAAAAAGACGAGTCAAAAAGAAATCCTGGCACTCCAGAGCGCCACTGATTCGCTGACTACAAAAATCGGCCGGCAGGAAGTTATCCACGCCGAGAGTCTTTTTCAGCGTGAGAAGCAAGTACAAAGAAATACAGATTCTCTCGCCGAAATCATTTCCTCGCAACAGCAGTCCATCACCGAGCTCAAGAAAAAGAGGACACCCGTTAAATCGACCGTAGTTCAAAAGTCGGCGGAATCGGAGAAGAAGCATAAGGAACTCCTGTCATATTACAAGAAGCGGTACGAGTCCCTGCCGACAGATTTAAGCGAATACGAACTTAAAGTGGCCGTATTTGAAATCAGGCAGGAGACTTCCCAAAAGTTTTCCATAACATTGACAGAATTCAACCGCATTCGAGAAGCGTATAAAAGCAACTTCTGACAGCCAAATCAAATGACGTCTGAAAAAGAGTTCAGGTTTGCCGAAGTATTGGTCGATCGACTCTTTTTGGAATCGTTCTCAAACGAGCAATCCGCCTATAGCACCGTACTGGAGCGCAAACTCGATCCCAAAATGCGCCAGAAACTCCTGAGCCGGTTGAAATGGCACATTAACAATACTCTTTCAAAGCGCCAGAAAGAGGTGGTCAAATTCTACCTAAGCGGCAAAAAA
>Ga0214473_10004511_pt1 | contig 16734 bp, 13 predicted proteins | sample RVTome_7_FD_203509 | JGI IMG/M metagenome (GOLD analysis project Ga0214473, IMG submission 203509) | Soil microbial communities from uranium-contaminated site in the Upper Colorado River Basin, Wyoming, United States - RVT98D197 | ecosystem: Environmental > Terrestrial > Soil > Contaminated >... | reverse complement strand
GGCGCAGGTGAGGCGCGACAGGAACGGCGAGATTCAGTGCACCTCGTGCCACGACCCGCATGACGACAGTTACGGCAAATTCCTGGTGATGTCGAATCAATATTCGGTACTCTGCACGGTATGCCACGAGAAGGACGGCTGGCCGTCGACGTCCCATTCCATTTCCGGGAAGACTTGGAACGGACAGGGGACGAACCCGTGGTTCGACTCGCCGTATCCCACGGTGTCGGAAAACGGGTGCGGGAATTGCCACGTCCCCCATACCGCGGGCGGGCACGAGCGGCTCCTACATTACGCCGTCGACGAGGACAACTGCCTCGTCTGCCACACCGGGAACGTGGCGACGAAGAACGTCGGGAGCGAACTGACCAAGCCGTACGGGCATTTCGTGCAGAACTACGCGGGCGTGCACGACCCCGCGGAAAGCTTCCTGCCGGGCGGCGGCGTCCGGAAACATGTCGAGTGCGCGGATTGCCACAACGCCCACCAGTCCAACGCCACGGCGTCCACGGGCGCACCGCTGGTTTCGGGTGCGACGGCGGGCGTGAAGGGGATCGACGCGTCCGGACAGGCGATCCGGTATTCGCTGAACCAGTACGAAATCTGCTTCAAGTGCCACGGGGACACGAATTTCATCACCACGCTCTCCATCACCCGGCAGATCGCCCAGTTGAACACCCGGTTGGAGTTCAACCCGGCGAACCCCTCGTTCCACCCCGTCATGGGGCAGGGAGTGAACCCGAACGTCCCGAGCCTGCTCCCTCCCTACACGACATCCAGCAGGATCTTCTGCACGGACTGCCACAACAACAACGACCCGGCCGGGCCGAAGGGGCCCCACGGGTCGACCAACAATCCCCTCCTGGCGAAGAATTACGCGACGGCCGACAATTTCACGGAGAGCGCCACGGCCTACGCGCTCTGCTACGCCTGCCATAGCAGGTCGAGCATCCTCGGGAACCAGAGTTTCAAGGAGCACGATAAACATATCCGGGGCGAGAAGACCCCGTGCTCCGCCTGTCACGACCCCCACGGCATAAGCAACACGCAGGGCAATATCACCAACAACCGCCATCTCATCAACTTCGATGTCACCATCGTCCGGCCGGACTCTCAAGGCAGGTTGCTGTTTGAAGACCAGGGAACCTTCAAGGGAAGGTGCTACCTGACGTGCCATGGCAAAAACCATAATCCTCAGGGATATTGATAATATGGTCAAGGGGGAACATTGAAAACCGTTCGATTCATCGTCGCACTGCTGGCGGTCCTCTCCATTGCGATTCCAGGACTGTCCGCGGAGGAAAAGATACACGCCGGGACCGTCGTCTATACAAAAAACGCCGGGAATTACACGTACATCCGACTGAAGGAGGCCGACAAGAAGATATGGCTTGCGACGTCCACCCTCCAGGTATCTGTCGGAGATCCGATCGAGTACGTGGGCGGGGATGTCATGACGAAGTTCGAAAGCAAGGCGATGAACAAGACCTTCGATGAGATCCGTTTCGTCACGCGGATCAGGGTTGTGAAAAACGGACCCCTGCCGGACAACCAGGCGATGGCGTCGGTCGCCCACCCGAAGGCCGAATCGAACGAGGACCCGGGGGAAAGCGCGAAGGATGCCCCGAAGAACAGCCCGGTGGCCCCCACCCCGAAAAAAGGCGAGATAAAAAAGACGGGAAACGAGAAAACCGTCGAGGAGATTTTTTCAGGGAGAGAGCAGATGAAAGACCGCCCGGTCACCTTGCGGGGGAAGGTCGTCAAGGTCAGCAGAAACATCCTGAAGAAAAACTGGATCACCTTGTCGGACGGGACCGGGACGGCCCCCGACGACCGGATCGTCGCGGTGACGACGGACCTGGCGACCCTGGGCGCTGTGGCGGCGGTCACGGGGATATTGAAGACGAACGTCAACCTGGGGGCGGGGTATAAATACAAGGTGTTGATCCACGATGCGGAGATCGCAAAATAAAGAGGATGCCATGATCGAACGGACCTTCGGATGGAAGTTCGTCGGGAAGTTCGCGGGGATCGTCCTCGCCGGTCTCGGGGGGACGGTCCTCTCCCTCTACCTGGCCCTCCCGAAGGGGGAGGCGACGTCTTTCGGTGAGGTCATCCGCTCCCTGGTGACGGCCGACAACGCCCTCTCCCGGGCGATCGTCGTCGCGCTGGTCGCGGAAGCGGTGGTGATTTCCGCCGCGGTCGCCCTGACGACCGTGGTCACCTCCCACAAGATCGCCGGCCCGCTGTACCGGCTCAAGGTGGGCGTGAACGAACTGATCCGGGCGCACGGTGTCCGGCCGATCCGGCTTCGGAAGTACGACCAGCTCCGGAAGACGGAGGAATCGTTCAACACGATGCTCGCCGGCCTTCAGGAGCGTTTCCGTTCCCTCGACGAAGCGGTCCGGGAGATCCCGGATGCGGCCGCCAGGCAGGGGGAGTCCCCCGGGGACCGGGGAAGGGGGAAGGCGGAGATCGATCGCCTCGGGAACGCCCTGCGGAGGTTCACCCTTTGAAAGAAGGCGGGACGGCGACCGGATCGACCGGGGTCCGAAGGAGGCTTCCTGTACTGCGCAAACCCCGGCGCTGGCTGATCCTCGCCGTAGTCCTCGGGCCTCTTCTCGCCTCGGCGGATCTTCCGGGAAAACCGACCCACAACTTCGAGGGGGAATGCGACGAATGTCATCTCTCCCTCTCCGGTCCGAAAATGATCTTCGTCCGCGAGATCGACCGCCTGTGCGATCGATGCCATGGATCGCTGGGCCTCTCCCACCCGTCGGGGATGAGGCCGTCCATGGCCATTCCCGCGGGTTTCCCCTTGGACTGGAACGGGAAGATGACGTGCGCCACCTGCCACGATGTCCACGGGAACCGGGAACACCTCATGAGAACGGAAAAACAGGGGAGACGGTTCTGTTTCCTGTGCCACCAGTCGCTTACCGGCACCCACGGGGAAGCGAATCTGCCCGCGCACACCGGGAGCCGGAGCAGGACCGTGGGATTCGAGCCGAACCTCTTCGAGGGCTCCATCGACCGGGCCTCCCATGAGTGTCTCATGTGCCATGACGACACTTCCACCCACCCCACCGCCCTCCGGGTTGGGTCGGGGGTCTATAACCATGGCGGCAGCTCCCACCCCATCGGGGTCGACTACATGAAGGCGTATCGTCGCGGTCACTACGTCCATCCGTCGATGTTCAACCCGGCCATCGTCCTCTTCAACGGGAAGATCGGTTGCGGGACGTGTCACAACGTGTATTCGAGGGAAAAGAATTATCTCGCCATGGGCAACCTGCGAAGCGCCCTCTGCTTCCAGTGTCACGTGAAGTGACCGGTCCGGGTTCGAGCCACGGCCCGGAGGAAAGGATAGGAGGTCCCATGGGGGATCGAAACGGCGCCCGACGCCCTGATCGAAGAAGGCAGTTCTTCATCAACCGCAAGCTCCAGGGACGGTTTGCACTTGGTTTTCTCGCGCTGGGTCTTTCGATCGCCTTTGCCGCGGGAGGGGCGACCTGGCATCTTTCCTCGCAGGAGTTGGAGCGGCATATTTACCGTTCCCACGTGACGGTTGCCGGTCCGTGGGAAATCGTCTTCCCCATCCTGTTCCGGAGCCTCCTGGTTTCGGCAGGCGTGCTCCTCCTGTTCACCCTTACCGCCGTCCGTGCCGCATTCAGGAAGATCTCTTCGGCGTTGGAGCCGTTGGACGAAGCGATGAACCGGATCGGGACCGGGGACTTGAAGACGAACGTGCCGGAAGGCGGGGTGGAGGAGTTGAACGAGACCCTCGCCGCGGCGCGGGATTCGCTGCGAACGAGGGTACTGGCATTGCGGAGGTTGCATGAACGGATGTCCGCGCTAGTGGCTGACTCCGGGAGATCGGACGAGAGCGTCCACCGCGAGGTCGGGGAGCTGTGCGCGGCGTTCCGGGCGGCCCTGCCGGTGTTGTCGGACCGAACGTAAATTCGATGCCATCTTGCCCAGACATTCGGGGCCAAAAAGGAAAAGGACCAATGGTTACAATATCCAATGGGAAAACGAAAAAAAGCCTAAGAACCTTTATGCTTGCCTTCTGGCTTGTGTCTTTTTTCGGTGTAATTTCCGTTGGAGGATATTCCATTTATATGGTTCATAGAATTGTTAAAGAAACATACTCGATAGAAGAAGTTAGCAAAAGTATTTTTACTATAGACAATATGCATAACAAGTCATATAACCTGGTACTCGCCATTCATCACTTCATTATAGAACGTGATAATAAGTATTTAAGGCGTGCAATGGGTTTGTTGAGTGATATAGAAAGCGACACGATTGACTATATTAAGCATGAAGAATTATCAGGCGACGCGGGAAGTAGCGAGGAAGCCCGTCTGGTAAGGCTGATACAGGATAACCTGAGGGAGATAAAAAGTACATTTCCAATGTTCGATGATATTTCGAGAAATAAAACCCGTGATTTGCAGGAAATTATCGCATTGGAGAAATATGCCTACAGTATCGAGAAATTGACCAACAAGATCAATGAGATTCACTTGGCCGACATATCCAAAGGCGTATATATATCACAAAGATTTCTATCCTCCATTTTCACGCTCTTCATCGCCTTTTCCATTGCCGGAATCCTAAGCATTTACATTGGTTACCGATTGCATGGCAGATATATCATCAAGCCGATTGATGATCTCGCTGATGCGACACGGAAGCTTTCCATGGGGGACCTGTCGATCAGAGTTTCCAGCAACGATAAAACGGAAATAGGTACATTGTATCATTCGTTTAATGCCATGTCGGAAAGATTGCAGGACTATGAAAAAAAACTGATAGATTTTAACCGATCTTTGGAGCAAAAAGTAAACGAAAGGACTTATGAACTTAAACACGCTTATGATACGCTGAATAAGACCCAGGAAAAGCTATTAAGGTTGGAAAAAATAGCGGTTCTTGGTCAGATATCCGCTAGTGTTAACCATGAAATCAAAACCCCTTTGAACTCTCTTTACATGAACCTTCAGCTTCTCAAGAAGCAGGGGAACCAATCCGGTGGAGTCTTCGAGGATAGGGAAAAAAATGAGAACGGAATCATCGATATAATGGACAGGGAAATACTGCGTATCAGCGGTATACTCGAGGAATTTGTCAGATATGCGCGACTTGCTCCTCTGACTATGAAAAGGAGCGATTTAAATAATATTGTTTCCGAAACGGCCGACATGATCAGCCAAAAAGTAGAGCAATCCGATGTGAGGTTGCATCTGAATCTATCGGATGATGTCCCCCTGTTTTCATTTGACGATAAGAAAATAACGCAATGCTTGATCAACCTTTTCATAAATGCAATCAATTCAATGGGTAACGGAGGTATTTTAACTATTGAAACGGAACCTGTAGAAAACAACATGGTAAGACTGATCGTTTCGGACACGGGTACAGGAATTAAAGAGGAAATTATCGATAAGATATTTCAGCCGTTCTTTTCAAAAAGCAAGGACGGCCTTGGGTTAGGGCTCCCCATTGTTCAAGGTATCGTGGAAGGGCATGGCGGAAAAATTTCCTGCAGGAGCAAGGTCGGAGAAGGGACGACATTCGAGATTTTGCTTCCCACAGACATGCCCCCGGGAAAAGAGGAGGAGGATCAACAATGAGCAGATCCATACTGATTATTGACGATGATAAATTGACGTGCGAGACACTGAAAAGAGCATTATCAGAGGAGTATACGGTTTATTCAGCGAGTAACGGACAGGAGGCTCTTGATATCATCGAAAAGGACAAACCGGTGGATGTCGTTTTGTCGGACTTGATGATGCCTGGATTAACGGGTCTTGACATTTTAGACAGAATCAACGTTCTTCATGACAAGCCTGTTGTTATACTTATAACAGGGCAGGGCAGTATAGATACAGCTGTGCAGGCAATGAAACTTGGTGCGTACGATTATCTTGTAAAGCCAATTCATCTTGACAGGCTTTCCTTGTTGATCGAAAAGGCAATCGAAAATAAAAGAATAAAGGAAGAGAATATTCGGCTGAAGGATAAGATAAAAGAAAGTTACTCTTATGTTAACATGATAGGGAGCTCAAAAGATACGCGCAATATCTATGATATTATCCAGCGCGTGTCTTCTACAACCGCATCAGTGCTGATTCTTGGAGAAAGCGGTACAGGGAAAGAACTCATAGCGAATATTATTCATTATAACAGTTCTCGATCAAACGGTCCCTTTATTAAAGTAAATTGCGCCGCTTTTGCCGAAGGAGTCCTCGAGTCGGAAATTTTCGGACATGAGAAAGGTGCGTTCACCGGGGCGATCTCGTTAAAAAAAGGGAGGTTTGAGCTTGCTCACGGCGGTACGCTTTTTCTTGATGAGGTAGGAGATTTACCGCTTGGCGTACAGGTCAAATTGCTGAGGTTTCTTCAGGAGCACACATTCGAGCGAGTCGGCGGCAATAAGACTCAGCAGGTTGATGTCAGGATTATATCCGCTACCAACAAAAATATTGAAGGTATGCTGAAAGAAGGCTCTTTTCGCGAAGATCTTTATTATCGTTTAAAGGTTATAACTATTGAGGTACCGCCTTTAAGAAAAAGGAAAGGAGATATAGAGGAACTTGCAAGGTTCTTTTTAAAAAAATATTCTGAAATACATAATCGTAGTATAATAGGCATCTCGGATGAGACAATGTTTATAATAAAGTCTTATGAATGGCCTGGGAATGTAAGAGAGCTAATGAGCTTCATAGAGAGTTGTGTCGTTTTAACAAGAAATAATTGCATAACTATTGATGATATCCCTGATTATCTGGTCCCTATGTACAATGATTATCAATCCAATGGTATTGGGGTTCTTGAGGAAAACGAAAGACAAACCATAATAGATACCCTGAAAAATACAGGAGGCAATAAAGTGGAGGCGGCAAAAATATTAGGAATAGGGTTAAGAACTTTATATAGAAAATTGGAAAAGTATCAGAAGGACAAGACTCCATTCCCTGAATCTTATCTTTAGGAGGTGCTCCCATCCGTTTCGCCCAACGACCTGTTTGTGATAAACTTCCAAGAATGCAGAAACGATCAATAATCGGTATCGTCTGCCTGCTGACCCTCCTGGGCTGTTCCCCGCAAGAGCCGCCCGCGCCCGCGAAGAAACCGCCTGCAAAGAAACTCCTGATCGGGTTGATCCCCGAGCAGAACATCTTCAGGCAGATGGAACGGTACGAACCGCTGGCGGAGTACCTCTACTGGAAAACCGGCACGAAAATGAAATTGAAGATTCTCCCCCGATACGGGAACATCGTCGACAATTTCAAGTCCTCGGGCATGGACGGCGCTTTTTTCGGCAGCTTCACGTACACGCTGGCCCACGCGAAGGTTGGGGTGGAGGTCCTCGCACGGCCGGTGGCGCTCGATAACACCTCCACCTACCACGGACTGATCTTTGTCCGGAAAGACAGCCGCATCCGAACCGCCCGCGACATGAAGGGGAAGCGGTTTGTGTTCGTGGACAAGGCGACGACGGCCGGTTACCTTCTCCCGTTGAAATATTTCCATGGATTCGGGATATCGAATTACAAGGGATACCTGAAGGAGGCCTATTTCGCCGGGACGCACGAAGACGCCATCTACGACGTTCTCAACCGGAAGGCCGATATCGGTGCGGCGAAGAATACGGTGTTCCAGCGGCTTGCGAAGGCCGACCCCCGGATCATGAAGGAGTTGGTCGTCCTCGAGAGGTCCCCCGATGTGCCGGAAAACGCCCTTGCCCTGCGGAAGGATATCGATGTGTTGGTGCGGGACCGGTTGAAGGATGCGCTCCTCAAGATGAACCTGGATCCGGACGGGAAAAGGGTGCTGGAGCAGTTTGGCGCACAGAGGTTCATCGAAACCCGGAACGAGGAGTACGACATCATCGTGAAGTACGCGGGAGATATCCACCTGAATCTGTCCACATACGATTACAAGAACGACTGATGAAACGGAAGGTCATTATCGGGCTGGCGATTTACTCCGTCGTCTTCCTGCTGGCCGGTGCGTACATCATCCGCACCATCCGAACCGCTACGACGAACCTGGACCGATTGATCACGCTTCACCAGGTGGAGATCCTGAGGGAGCACTACCTGCTGCAGATCAAAAGAGTGCAGGCGGATCTCACGCTGATCGGCACGCCGCATTCGAGAAGTTTCGATACCGTGGTAACGCACATCATCGGCATGGGAAGAATCATCGACACCTGCTTCGAATGCCACCATTCCCCGCGCGGGACGGAGCGGCTGAACGCGTTGAAGAAGCAGACGGAGAGATACAAGGAAGCCCTGAGCAGGGTGTTGACCATCCGGGCGAATGCCTCCAGGCTCGCCACGGAGGAGAACGCCGCCTTCCGGATCGGAGAAGAGCTGATCGCACAAGTCAGTGACGTGATCGCCTTCACCACCTCCAGGCTCGCGGAAAACACACAGAAGGCGATGAACGAGATCGAGCGCACAAAATATTTCCTGTATTGGCTTGTGGTGCTCGGGCCGTTGGCGTCGGCCGCTCTGGGATTCATATTCCTGACAGGCATGACCCGCCCGGTCAAGGTCCTGGTCGAGTCCACCCGGAAATTGAAGGTCGGAGAACTGGACCACAGGGTTCCGCACCTGAAGGACGAATTCGGCGAGCTGGCGACCGCCTTCAACGAAATGGCGGGATCGTTGAAGGAACAGATGCAGAAGATGCGGCGGACGGAGCAGATGGTGGTGGTCGGGGAGCTGGCGGCGGGTCTGGCCCACGAGATCAAGAACCCCATGGCCGGGATCAAGGTCGCGATGAGCGTCCTCTCCGAGGAATCATACATCTCCCCCGAGGACAAGTCGGTGCTTCAGAAGGTGGTCGCCGAGATCACCCAGCTGGAAGGATTGATGAAAAGCTTCCTCAACTTCGCCAAGCCCCAGAAGCCGCGGCTGGAACCGGTCAACGTGAACCAGATGCTGAACACGACCCTCACCTTCCACTTGAAGCACCAAGCCGTCGGGGCCGGCGGATCCGGAAAGATCGAGATCGTAAAGGAGTTCGGGGAACTTCCCCCGACGCAGGCCGACCCCACCCAACTGCAGCAGGTCTTCCTGAACCTGTTCCTCAACGCGCTCCACGCGATGCCCCACGGGGGCGAACTGGGCGTCCGGACCTTCCTGGAGGAGGGCGGCAAGACGATCCGGATCGAGGTTTCCGACACCGGGAGCGGGATCCGTGAAGACCTCATCAACAAGGTCTTTCAGCCGTTCTTTACGACAAAACCGAAGGGGACCGGGCTGGGATTGGCGATTTCCCGGCAGATGATCGAGCAGCACGACGGCACGATCGTCGTCTCGAACCGGCCCGGCGGCGGGGTGCTGTTTACCATCCTGCTCCCCGTCAAGGCGGACGGGGCGACGGAATGAAGGCCAAGGGTAAAGTCTTCCTGCTCGACGACGACGAGCTCATCGTCTCCATGCTGGAGCGGGCGCTGCGCGGGGACGGGTACGACGTCCGCGCGGAGAGCGACCCCGAGGGTGTCCTCGGCAGGATCCGGGCATTCTCCCCCGACGTCGTGTTGCTGGATATCAAGCTCCCGGGGCGGGACGGCATCGACATCCTCGGGGAGATCGTTGGGCAGGGGGCTCGCACCCAGGTGGTCATGCTGACCTCGGACGACACGGCGGAGACGGCCGTCAAGGCGATGAAGCTCGGCGCCGCGGACTATCTGACCAAGCCGTTCAACCTGGACGAGGTGAAGATCGTCGTCGGGCGGATCACCGAGAGAGGGCGCCTGAAGCACGAGGTCGAATACCTTCGGAAGATCAGTTCCGACCTCACCGACCAGGAGGTCATCGGGAGAACGGACAAGGTCCACAAGCTGAAGGAGAAGTGCGAGAAGTTCGCGACTGCGGGCGTCCCGATGGTGCTCATCACGGGCGAGAGCGGCACGGGGAAGGAGATCTTCGCCCGCTACATCCATCAGCGGATGTACCCGGTCGATTCCGCCCCCTTTGCCCCCTTCGTCGGGATCAATTGCGCCGCCCTGCCGGAGCAGCTCATCGAAAGCGAGCTCTTCGGACACGAGAAGGGGGCGTTCACGGATGCCAAGGCCGAAAAGAAGGGGATCTTCGAGATGGCCCATGGCGGCTCGATCCTCCTCGACGAGATCGGGGAGATGCGTCTGGACCTGCAGGCGAAGCTGCTGCGGGTGCTGGAGGAACGGAAGGTCCGGCGGATCGGTGGTCGGCAAGACATCCTCATCGACACGACAGTGTTCGCTACCACGAACCGGAACCTGGAGGAGGCGGTGGAAAAGGGAGGGTTCCGCGTGGACCTGTATTATCGGCTGAACGGCTTTTCCCTCCATCTTCCGCCGCTGCGGGAGCGCAAAGGAGACATCCCATTATTTGCCCGTCACTTCCTCAAGGACTACTCGGAAAGGTATAAAAAGATCGAGCTGAAGGATTTCTCCCCGGAGGCGGAGGAACTGCTGGTCGCCTACCGTTGGCCGGGGAACATCCGGGAACTGCGCAACGTCATCGAGCGGATCGTCGTCCTCGAAAACGACGAGATCGTCCAGCCGGAGCATCTGCCCGCGGAGATCCTGCACCTCAAGGAGAGAGCTGCGGCGAAACCGTCTCCCGGGCTGACGATTCCCGACACGGGGCTGTCCCTGGAAGAGGTGGAGAAGAACCTGATCGTCCAGGCGCTCGAGAAGGCCGGTAACAATAAGACGCTGGCAGCGAAGCTCCTGGGGATTACCTACGACTCCCTGCGGTACCAGGTGAAGAAGTTCGGGCTGGAATAGGTCAGTTCACGAACTGCAAACCGGCCACGACGCCATCCTTCGCAGGGGCGACCCATACCACCCGTGCGGGGGATTCAGAGGGAACGAACCTCCGGAAGTGATCATTTTCCGAGTCGGCCCGCGTGCGGACATGCTGTCCTACCTGCAGCGGATATTCCGTGTGAAGCCGCAACCCCCCGGAACCGAAGTCGGTCGCCGTGCCGTTCAGGTTGTTGAGGTCGTACTGAGCTTCCTCCGGCGCGGGTTCAACGATCGAGATGCGAAGCGGGATGCGGCAGATGTGCCGCGGGTGTTTCCTCTTATGCGCGTGTTCTCCCAGGGTGCTTTTCAGAATTCGGTGGATTTCGGAGAGGTCGAAAGGCTTTTCGAGGAATTGCAGTGCTCCGCCGGCGAATGCGTTTCCCCGGTTCGTTTCGCTGGCGTCGCTGCTCATGATGGCGATTTTTGCGTTCGGTGAGATCCGACCGACTTCCTCCAAGAGCTCGATCCCGTTCCCATCGGGAAGATGGATGTCGAGAAAGACGAGATCGTAGGAATCCTTGCGCAGCTCGGCGAGTGCGTCCATGGCGGTTTCGGCGACGCGGGTGATGATGTTCAGGGATACGAATTCCCTCTGCAGGGCCCAGCAGATCAACTTGTCGTCGTCGACGACAAGGATTTTCGGGAAAAATCCGGGGGACACATTGATTAGAGAAGCAAATTAAATACCGTTTGTAAAGCCAAGAAGGTTAATTGAAAATTCCTTTTGTTATCAGTATTTTTGATAATTCATCTGCATTAGTAGCCCTTCCTGGTTTTTGGATGTGAGGAAATTCCCCAACAGGGGTGGGCAATTTCCCATGTCCGGGTGTCAATCCTTCGCATGGCACTTCCCGCACAAGGTTCGCTGGGACGTGGAGAAGAGTTGTGGAGGCCGGTCGTAATACACCCTGCGGATTTCGTCCGCGCTCCTCCCCCTCGCCAGCTCGGGATCCCGCGCGGCGTCGGGGTACCGGACCGAGCCTCCGTCCGCGACTGTGATGAAAACGGCGGCGATGTTGAACCGCAGACTGTGCGGCCACCCGGAGGCGTGAGCCCTGTGGCAAGAGAGGCAGGAGACATTGGCGTTCGGTCCCGGCCCTTCGAGGTACGCGTCGTCGCTGCGGGCGTGGGCGCTCAATATCGTATAGTCCGCCGTCCCCTCCTCGAACGGGACCAGGGAGAGATAGGAGCGCGCCTTGTTCCCGGAGAGGTCGCCGCTCCGGATATATGCGTTGTAGTTCCCGGCGATCCGCTGGCCCAGTTTGACGTCGTTCCCTGACGGATGGGACATCCTGGACCCGTGCATGTCGACGTGGCAGGAGGCGCACCACTCCGACATCCCCGAACCGTACGCGACCCGGGTCTGGCTTTCCCCCTCCGACCGGTTGTAGGACGTCGGGGAGACCGCCGCGGGGGGATCCTTCCTGAACGCTTGGGAGGCATCCAGGGACTTCGGGCGGTACCCAATACCGCCGAGGAGCCGGAAGACACCCACGGGGATATCCGGGGCGGGGTCCGGGCTGTTCGAATAGGAGCCTGAAGCTTTGATCGAGGGGCCCTCGAGGGTGATCGCGCCGCCGACGTTCCTGCGATAGCGCCCGTGGGGGTCGTGACAGCTCGTGCAATGGAGGGATCCCGAGGGGTGGTTTCCTCCGGGCGCCGTCCCGTTCGAGCTATTGAAGTATCCGAAATCGGCGGCGATGATGTTGTGCCCGTGAACCTCCCCCGGTTCCTGGGGGAAACCCTTTTTGAGCCAGCCGAAATCCCCCCCCGGCGAAAGGCCCGACGGAGGAACTCCTCTCGGCATGTCGGCGACGGCCGTGCTGACGTGATGTTCTTCGGCGGGCGCCCCCGTCCGTTTCTCGTGGCACCTCAGGCAGGTCGAGCTCTGGTCGCTTCCTATCAGATTGTAGATATTCGTGCCGCGCGCCTTCACGTGGTGGCACCCCTCGCACTCCCCGATGCCGCCGTTGTGGAAGGAACGGCCGGTTTCGGCGACAAGGAGGAACGCAAGGGCGGTTGTCGCAACAAGCCAGCGCTTGCCCCGTCGCCGCAGAGCATTCATTTCCCCTCCCGCGATCCGTAATCGGCCTTCACACGGCCGTCCCGCTTCCATGTGCCTTATCGACAGGATGGTTCAATAAGTTTACCGGCATGCGGGCCCGTAGAGTCAAGCGGATGACGGGTTGGGGATTACACCGGGTCGGACCGGTGAAATCCCCACCCCCCCCCGTTCTCACGATGTCCCGATCTTCTGTAACACTTCGATTTTAATCCTGTTAATAGTGGGTCGCGCTATGGCACGCTCGCTGCAAAGTTGACCGGGCATGGAACCGCTCATCCATCGGATCCTCCGCCGGGAGCGAAGGACGGTTTGTCCGTCGCTCTGCATCGCCCTGCTGGCCGTCGCCCTCGCCGCGCCGTCCGACGCGGGCATTTTCAAGATCAGCCATCTCTATAGTCTTTCCGATTTTTCCGGCGCCATCCCCTATAGTGCCGCGCGGCTATACCCGGACGCCTCCCAGGAGGAGTTGTACGTCGACAGCGGCGGAAAGATCCGGGTCTTCAATGCCGCCGGGATGGAGATATTCCGCTTCGACGATGACCCGGCGCTCGGCGCGACCTACGGCTTGGCGGTCGACGAAAAGGGGGACATCCTCCTTCTCTCCTACGATTTCAGCCGTCCCGCGGAAGGGCCGAAATACTGGATAACGCGCTGCAACTACCGCGGGGAGCCGAAGGAGAGGATCGCGATATCCGGGCTCCCGAAGGAGTATTCCGGTTTCCGCCCGAACGTCTTCTGTTACCGGGGTGGAAGATTTCTCCTGGTGAGCAAGAGCCCGATGCAGGCCGTCGAGACGGACAGGAACGGGGTGTTCCTGAAGGGATACGACTTCGCGGAGATGATCGGCATACCCGAAAAGGACCGGCCCAACACGGAGATCTTCGGCTTCTGCGTCGACGGCGAGGGGAGCATGTACTTCACGGTCCCCGTTCTTTTCCAAGTGTCCAAGATCGCCGCGGACGGCAAGGTTTCCACCTTCGGCAAGGCCGGTTCCGCCCCGGGAATGTTCGGGGTCGTCAGCGGGATCGCCGTAGACGGCGACGGGAACCTGTTCGTGTCGGACAAGCGGCGCCACATGGTCATGGTCTTCGACCCGCAGTTCCGTTTCCTCCAGGAGTTCGGCGGATACGGGGAGAAGAAGGGGAGCCTGGCCTACCCCGACGAGTTGAGCCTGGACCGGTCCGGAAGGGTGTACGTCAGCCAGATGAAGAAACGCGGCGTCTCCGTCTTTCAGGTCGTCCCCAACTGACCGGGGTGGGCCGGAGCGCAAATGCCTACGGGAAGGAGGTGATCCGGGAAGGGCCCGAGGGGGCTCTCGCAGGGAGGATCATCCTGGACGACGTTATTTCGACGTGAACCCGAGACTCCTCCGAAAAAGGTAAACCCATCGTAAGGTGGGGGCACAAAACCGACGGGTCCTTCAGGAGTCGCAGGGAAGGACGGCCGGGTTGCCGGAGTAGAAAAAAGGAGGAGAGATGAAGGCAGTACGGTTTTCTACCATTGTCCTGGCGGCGCTTCTTGCGGCCGGGATCGGCGCCAAGTCCTACGCGTTCCATTCGGGCGGCGTAGCCGAGTGCGAAGGCTGCCACAGCATGCACTCCCCGGCGGCGGGCGGGTCGTTCCTGCTCGTGGGCGCCACGCAAAGCGAGGCGTGCCTCACCTGCCACGAGAACCCCGCGGACACCGGGCCCAGCAGCTACCACATCAGCACCGTGTCGTCGGCGATCAACCCCACCTCCGCCCCGAAGCAGAGGACGCCGGGCGGGGACTTCGGCTGGGTCAAGCTGGACTTCACCTATTCGACGACCAGCAGCAGCGGAGTCGTGACGAACTACCGTGAGGTCGGGGACGGCCACGGCCATAACATCATCGCCCCGGCGAACGGCTACAACACCGACGCGACGAATGCCACGGCGCCCGGCGGGACCTTCCCATCGGCCAATCTCCAGTGCAACTCCTGCCACGACCCCCACGGCCAGTACAGGAGACTGCCTTCCGGTCTGATCGCCAAGACCGGCGCGCCGATCTGGGCTTCGGGCTCCTACCTCGGCACCTCCGTCGCCTTGAACGAGCCGAAGGCGAGCGGCGAGGCCGTCGGCGTCTACCGGCTTCTGGCCGGCGCCGGCTACACCAAGGGCGGCGTTACCTTCAACGGCGTTCCGGCCGCGAAGGTCCCGTCCACCTTCAACCAGACCGAGGCGACGAACCAGGTCCGCGTGGCGTACGGGAAGGCTACGACGGGCGGGCACGAAAGCTGGGGCGACTGGTGCTCGACCTGCCACCCGGCCATGCACTCCGCTCCCGCCGGGGGGGGATCGAGCTACGTCCACCCGGTCGATCACGACCTGGGATCGACGATCTCCGCCAACTACCAGGCGTACGTCAAGTCCGGCGACATGACCGGCACCGGAGGAAACGGGTTCAACTCGCTCGTTCCCTTCATCACCAACAGCGCCGAATACGCCGGCGTGCTGGCCCCGCTTGCCGTGAACAACAACACGAAACTCGCCGGCCCCGACACCACGGACCAGGTATCCTGCCTGTCGTGCCACCGCGCCCACGCGAGCGGCTTCGAGCACATGCTCCGCTGGGATTACGGGTACGAGTTCATGACGAAGGGCGGCCAGTACATCGGCAGCGACAACCCCGAGGTCGGGACTACAGGACGGGGGCCGTTGCAGTCTCGCGGACGCAACAACGCGATGTGGCAGTCGGCGTACTACGATCGTTTGCCCGGCCAGTTCGCGACGTATCAGCGCGTTATGTGCAACAAGTGCCACGCGAAGGATTGATCGCAAGGTCGTCGCGTGTCGGGGGGCACCGCCCCCTGTAACCGAAGTGGGAACGGAGGGGGCCGGCCAAAGGCCGGCCCCCTGCCTTTGGAGGTTGTTTGAAGCAGGCCACGTTCCTCATCCTCCTTGCGGTGCTTCTTTGCGGCTGCCAGGCGAAGCCGCTCCAGGTCCGGCCGAGCCTGGAGGAAGAGGGCGCGGTCTACCTTTATGTCCGGCCGTTCCCCTCGGAAGCGGGGAGGCTTTCCTTTTCCCTGGACGGGATCGACGCGGTCCGGGAGGACGGCACCGCCGTTCCGTTGACCCTCCAGCTGAAGGAGATAACGGGCGCGGTGCTCCGAAGGGAGCGTTTCCTGGCCTTTGGAGTCCTTGCCCCGGGGCGATACGCGGGGTTCCGGGCCCGGGCAGCGAAGGCGGCGTTGAAAGGCGAGGCGGGGAGCGCCGCCCTCGAGACCTCGGAGGAACCCGCCCGGATCGAGGCCCCGTTTCTGGTGACCAAGGCGCAGTCCGTCGTTCTTGCGCTCCAATTCCGATATCGTGAATCGGTGAGCGGCGGTTTCCGCTTCACCCCGGTCTTCTCCGCGGAGGTCCCGCCCAAGCCCGCAGCGGGCGCCATCGGGGTCGCGAGCGGCCGGGGAACGAACACGGTCACGGTCTTCGACAAGGTCTCGGGAAGGGTCAGCGGGGTCGTCCCCACGGGCAGGGAACCTTCGGGCATAGCCCTTTCCGAAGAACGCAGGCGGGCGTACGTGGCGATTCCGGGAGAGGACCGGGTGGACGTCCTGGATCTCTTCGAAAACGCGGTCGTCGACCGCCTCCGGCTGAAGGCCGGCGACGCCCCCGTCGAGGTTGCCCTCACGCCCGACGGGAGGACGCTTCTTACGGCGAATTCCGGGTCGAACAGTGTGAGTTTCATCGATCCGGCGGCCCTGTTCGAAATGAACCGCGTGTCGGTGGGAGGCCGGCCCCGCTCCCTCCGCGTGGAGCCCGCCGGCCGGGGGGGGGTCGGCGTCAACGAGTGTTCCGCCACGATCTCCAGCGTCGACATGCCGGGGGGCACC
>Ga0214473_10004510_pt1 | contig 16736 bp, 11 predicted proteins | sample RVTome_7_FD_203509 | JGI IMG/M metagenome (GOLD analysis project Ga0214473, IMG submission 203509) | Soil microbial communities from uranium-contaminated site in the Upper Colorado River Basin, Wyoming, United States - RVT98D197 | ecosystem: Environmental > Terrestrial > Soil > Contaminated >... | reverse complement strand
CTGCGCCGCGCTGGTGCTGGATGCGACCGGCCTGCCGCGACGGTCGCGCCGCTGGGCGGCGCTCGCCGCCCCGTTACCAGAAGGGATCCCGTCATGATGACGTCCGCCGTGTCCGGCGCCGCCGGACGCCGCTACCCGACCGCGCAGCTCGCGGGCCTCGTGGTCCTCCGGCTCCTCGTGGGCTGGCACCTCCTCTACGAGGGGGTCGCCAAGCTGGTCAATCCCTACTGGACCTCGGCCGACTACCTGGGAAGCGCCCACTGGATCTTCCAGGACACCTTCCACGCGCTGGCCGCCAATCCCACGAGCCTCGGGGTGGTGGATTTCCTCAACGTCTGGGGCCTGATCTTCATCGGTCTGGGCTTGCTGCTCGGGGCGTTCACCCGGACCGCGACCGCGTTCGGCGTGGTGCTGCTGACGCTGTACTACGTGGCGAATCCCCCCTTCGCGGGACCGTCGCCGGGGCCGGCCGAGGGGAGCTACCTGATCGTCAGCAAGACGCTGGTCGAGCTGGCGGCGCTGCTGGTGTTGCTGGTGTTCCCCACTGGGCATCTCGTGGGACTGGACCGATGGATCGCCCGCTGGCGGGCCCGCCGGGGTCCGGCTCCGGGAGAAGCCGCACTGGCCCGGCGCGACCTGCTCCAGATGCTGGCCGGGTTTCCCGTGCTGGGCGGCCTGCTCTACGCCACGTTCCGGAAGAAGGCGCAGGACGATCTCCGGCGCGAAGCGATCCTGGCCGAGCTCCGCGTGCCGGAGACCGGCCCGGCGGTGATTCCAGAGGCCGTGTCACGGCCGCCCAGCCGGCGGATCCGGCTAGGGGTCATCGGGTTCGGCGGGGAAGGGGAGTCCCTGGTCCGGCACGCGGGGTTCGCCCATCCCGATTTCATCACCGACATGACCAAGGCGCAAGCCGAGAACCCGCGGGACACGCGGCTCCGGGACTTCCTGGCCCAGGAAGACCTGAACGTGGACATCGTCGCGGTGTGTGACGCGTTCACCGTGCGGGCCGATCGCGGGGTGGCGGCGTCGAAGAACGACACCCGGCCGGGCGGCGGCACCCGCCCGCTGCCGGGAGCCAGGATCTACCGGCGGTACACCGATCTCCTGGACAGCGACGAGGTGGACGCGGTCATCATCGCCACGCCGGATCACTGGCACAGCCGGATGGCCATCGCGGCGGCCGAGGTCGGGAAACACGTCTACCTGGAGAAGTGCATGACGCGCACCGCCGACGAGGCGGTGGCGCTCCGGGATACGCTCAGCCGCCGGCCGAGCGTGGTGTTCCAGCTCGGCCACCAGAACCGCCAGGCCGAGGCGCACCTCAAGGCGCGCGAGGTGATCCGGGCCGGGATCCTGGGCCCCGTCACGCTGGTCGAGGCCACCACCAACCGGAACGACCCCTGGGGCGCCTGGGTGTGGGAGATCCACAAGGAAGGGAGCCCGGCGACCATCGACTGGGAGCACTTCCAGGAGGGCGCGGGCCATCAGGTCCCGTTCAGTCTCGAGCGGTTCTTCCGGTGGCGCTGCTGGTTCGACTACGGCACCGGGCTCTCGGGCGATCTGCTGTCGCACGAGTACGACGCGGTGAACCAGATCCTGGATCTCGGGATCCCCGCCGCCGCGACCGCGTCGGGGGGCATCTATTACTTCAAGGACGGGCGCGACGTGCCCGACGTGTTCCAGACGGTGCTCGAGTATCCCGACCGCGACCTCACGCTGGTCTACAGCGCGACCCTGGCGAACGGCCGGAACCGCGGGCTGGTGCTGATGGGCCACGACGCGTCCATGCAGGTGGGCACCGGCCTCACGGTCACGGCCGACGCGAGCTCCACGCGATACAAGGAGAAGATCGAGCGGAAGGTGATCGATCCCGCCACGCCGCTGTTCACCTACCGGCCGGGCTTCAAGGGGATCGACGCGGTGACGTCGGCCACGGAGGAGTACTTCGTGAGCCGGGGACTCCTGTGGACCTATCGGGGCGGCAAGCGGGTGAGCGCCTACCACCTGCATCTCAGGGAGTGGCTGGACGTCATCCGTGACGGGGGCGAGGGGAGCTGCAACATCGAGCGGGGCTTCGAGGAAGCCATCACCTGCCACCTGGCGACCGCGTCGTACCGGGAGGGGCGGCGGGTCCGCTGGGATCCGGTGAAGCAACGGATCGTTTAACCTCACCCCCTGTCCCCCTCTCCCTTCGGGAGAGGGGGAACACCATCTTAGGCCAATGCCCGAGATGCTCGCGATCCTCGTTCTCGCTGCCTGCTCCCTGGTCGGGCTGCTGCTCGTGCCGCTGGGCCTGCCGGGGCTGTGGGTCATGGTGGCCGGCATCCTGGGATACGGCTGGCTCACCGGGTTCCGCACGATCGGCGTCGGAACCATCGGGCTGGTGCTGGGGCTTGCGTTCCTGGGGGAGATCCTCGAGGCCTGGATCGGCTTCCGGACCGCCCGGCGATACGGCGGGTCGCGCCGCGCGGGGTGGGGAGCCCTGGTGGGCGGCCTGGTGGGGGCCGCGGTGGGCTTCCCGGTGCCGATCATCGGCAGCGTGATCGGGGCGTTCGTCGGCTCGTTCGCCGGGGCCGCGCTGTTCGAGCTCAGCGCCTCGCGCCGGGTCGAAACCGCCGTGGGGGCGGGCTGGGGCGCGGTGGTGGGCCGGGCCATCGCCGCCGCGCTCAAGATGGCCCTGGGCCTGGTGATCGGCCTGGTTGGCCTGTTCGCCGCGCTGGCCCGTTAGAACGCCCCTTCATGCTCGCTTCGGTTTTCCTTCAGCCCCTCCCCCTGATCTTGACCCCGGCGCCGGCTCGCGGCGCGAGACAAGAAATAGGGCGGAGGATCGGATGACGACGATGGTGAAGCCGTACAACTCCTTCGAGATGGCCCAGGAACAATTCGATCGCGTGGCCCAGCTGCTGGAAATCGACCGGGCGACGCGGGACCTGCTCCGGTGGCCGTTGCGCGAATATGCCTTTGCGATCCCGGTGCGGCTGGACGACGGGTCCTGCCGCGTCTTCCGTGGATTCCGGGTGCAGCACAACGACGCCCGGGGGCCCAGCAAGGGCGGGATCCGCTTCCACCCGCTGGAGACGCTGGACACGGTCCGCGCCTTGGCGATGTGGATGACCTGGAAGTGCGCGGTGGTGAACATCCCGCTGGGTGGCGCCAAGGGCGGGGTGGTGTGTGACCCGCACGACCTGAGCCGGAACGAGCAGGAGCGGCTGTGCCGCGGGTTCGTGCGGCAGATCGCCAGGAACGTCGGGCCCGCGGTGGACGTGCCGGCGCCCGACGTGATGACGTCGCCCCAGCACATGCTGTGGATGCTGGACGAGTACGAGGCGATCCATGGCGTGAAGGCACCCGGGTTCATCACGGGGAAGCCGGTGGGCATGGGCGGCTCGCTCGGGCGGAAGGAGGCGACGGGATTCGGCGTCGTGTTCACCATCCGCGAGGCCCTGAAGGAGCTGAACCTGCGCCCGCGCGATACCCGCGCGAGCGTGCAGGGGTTCGGCAACGTGGCGCGCTATGCCATCGAGCTGTACCAGCAGATCGGCGGGACGGTCATCGCGGTCTCGAGCTGGGATCAGCAGGCCCAGGTGGCGTACACCTTCCGCAAGCAGCAGGGCGTGGACCTCAAGGAGCTGGACGCGATCACCGACCGGTTCGGCGGCATCGACCGGCAAAAGGCGCTCGACGCGGGCTACGAGGTCCTGCCGGGCGACGCGTGGCTCACGCAGGACGTGCAGATCCTGATCCCGGCGGCCCTGGAGCACCAGATCCACGCCGACAACGTCGGCCAGGTGAGCCCCACCGTCCGGCTGGTGGCCGAGGGCGCGAACGGGCCGACCGACCCGGTCGCCGACCAGGCGTTGCGGGACCGGGGCGTGTACGTGATTCCGGACTTGCTGGCCAACGCCGGCGGGGTTACCTGCAGCTACTTCGAGCAGGTGCAGAGCAACACCAACTACTTCTGGGACCGGGACGAAGTGCTGGGCAAGCTGGACCGCACCATGACGGGGGCGTTCCTGGCGGTGAGCGAGCTGGCGCGCAAGGAGCAGGTCGGCCTGCGCGACGCGGCGTACCTGATCGCCGTGAATCGGGTCGCCGAGGCCTGCCGAGAGCGCGGCTGGGTCTGACCGGATCGATCGCGGCCTTCGACCGCCGATTCTTCGGGTCCGCCGAGCTCTGCACCCGCATCGGGGGTGGAGAGCTCGGCGGCAAGGCGAAAGGGCTGCTCGCCGCCCGCGCGGGGATCGCGGGGCTGGACCTCGACCCCGCGTGGGGCATCACGGTGGACATCCCGCGGATGATCGTGGTGGGCACGTCGGTGTTCGACGAGTTCCTGCGCGGTGTCGGCGACGCGCTCGCGGCCCCCCTGCCGGACGAGCGGCTGGCCCACGCCTTCGGCCAAGCCCCGCTCCCGGCCGAGTGGCTGGGGGATTTCCAGGCCATCGTGGACGAGGTGCAGGTACCGCTCGCGGTGCGCTCCTCCAGCCGGCTGGAGGACGCGCTGGGCCGGCCCTTCGCCGGCGTGTACGCCACCAAGATGATTCCCAACAACCAGCCGGAGGCCGACTCGCGGTTCCGCCGGCTGGTCGAGGCGGTGAAGCTGGTGTACGCCTCCACGTTCTTCCGCGCGGCCCGGAGCTACCGCCGCGCGGCCGGCATCACCGACGACGAGACGATGGCGGTCCTGATCCAGGAAGTGATCGGGACCCGGCACGACGAGCGGTTCTATCCCGCCGTCTCGGGCGTGGCGCGCTCGTACAACTTCTATCCCAGCGGCGCCGCGCGGCGGGAGGACGGGGTCGTGAACCTGGCGCTGGGCCTGGGCAAGACCATTGTGGACGGCGGCCGCTGCTGGGTGTACGCACCCACCCGCCCGGCGGCGGCCCCGCCGCACGGCTCGGCGGACGAGCTGCTGGACCAGACCCAGCACGAGTTCTGGGCGGTGAACATGGGCCGGCCCCCGGCGTTCGACCCCACCGCCGAGGCGGAATTCCTGGTGCGGGGCACGCTGGCGGACGCCGAGTACGACGGAACCCTGGAGTACGTCGCGTCCACCTACGACGCCGCGTCGGACCGGTTCCACGCCGGCACCACCCGGCCGGGAGCGCGGGCGGTGGACTTCGCGCCGCTGCTCCGGCTGCGGCGGTTCGGGCTCAACGACGTCCTGCGCCGGGTGCTGGCGCGGTGTGAGGAGGCGCTGGGGGCGGCGGTCGAGATCGAGTTCGCGCTCGCCATCGGCCGGGGCCCGGAACCCCAGGCGCGGTTGGGGTTTCTTCAGGTGCGGCCCATGGTGGTTCCGGAGGAGCGGATTACCATCACGGACGCCGAGTGGACCGACCCGTCGCTGGTGGTGGGGTCCGACCGGGCCCTGGGGAACGGCGTGGAAGCGGGGCTCACCGATTTCGTGTACGTGAAGCCGGAGCGGTTCGACGCGCGGGAAACGCGGCGCATCGCCGACGAGCTCCGGGGCCTGAACGACGGCCTGGTGGCGGAGGGGCGTCCCTACGTCCTGCTGGGCTTCGGCCGGTGGGGCAGCAGCGATCCCTGGCTCGGCATCCCGGTGGCGTGGGGCGACATCGCGGGGGCCCGGGTGATCGTCGAGGCGACGCTCGAGCGGCTGGACGTCGAGGCCAGCCAGGGGGCGCACTTCTTCCACAACCTGTCGAGCTTCCAGGTGAGCTACCTCACTGTGCACCACGCGGCGCAGCCGGGGATCGCGTGGGGCTGGCTGGCGTCCTTGCCCACGGTGGCCGAGACCGAATTCGTCCACCACGTCCGGGCGGACGCTCCGGTGGTCGTGAAGGTGGATGGCCGGACGGGCCGGGGCGGGATCTGGCGGCGGGAGGCCTGATGGCGCGGGACGAACGATCGCCGGACGGGTTGTTGCGCGAGCTCCAGGAGCGGGCCAAGGAGCTGAACTGCCTCTACCGGGTGGACGAGATCCTGAGTCGTCCGGATCTCGACCTGACCGCGGCGCTGGAGTCGCTCATCGGCGTGCTGCCGGCCGGGTGGCAGTATCCCGAGATCTGCCAGGCTCAGGTGATCCTGGACGAGCGGGTCTACGCGCCGACCGGATTCCGGCCGTCCCGGTGGGGCCTGTCTGCGCCGATCGTCTCGGAAGGGGAAACCATCGGGCTGGTGGCGGTTTCGTACACCGAGGCGCGGCCCGAGCTGGACGAGGGGCCGTTTCTCAAGGAAGAGCGGCGCCTGATCAACGCCATTGCCGAGCGCATCGGCTACCGGGTGCTGCAGCGCCGGCTCCAGGCGGCCGTGGCGGCGCAGGGATCCACGGAGGGCCGACCCTGGGCCGTCATCCTCGACTTCCTGCGCGCCACCGACCGGGCGCTCCTGCACCGCGTGACGCGGCGCATGATCAATTACCTGAGCTGGAGCGGGGTGGAGGGCGCCGAGGCGCTGCGCACCGCCGGGCCGTCCGGCGCCGCCGGGGGCGAGGCGATCGGCGAGCAGGAGAACCGGCCGCAGCAGCGGCTGGGCCCGCGCGACCTGGACGCGCTGGCGGACCGTACCTTCGAGCTGGCGGCCGACCGGCTGCCCGAGGACGAAATCCTGGGGCACATCCAGGGCTGGATCACCGAGGACAAGGCGAGCTTTCTCTATTCGGCGGCCGAGCATCGCGACGCGCCGCTCAGCGAGATCGTGGCCGCCGTGGACCGGTTCCAGAGCCTCAACATCGACGAGCGGGACCTGCCCGAGGCGATGCAGCGCGGCCTGCGGGTCAACCTGCTCCGCCGCTTCTTCAGCGACCAGCTGGACTTCATCAAGACCGGAAAGGACGTCACCCGGGTCTCCGACTTCTTCGACCTGGTGCGCCGGGTGATCCTGACCCCGGAGAGCCGCGGCAAGCTGGGCGGCAAGAGCGCGGGCCTGTTTCTCGCGAGCCGCGTCATCCGGGAAGCCCCCGAGTGCCGCGGGGTGCTCGACGACCTGCGGGTTCCCAAGACGTGGTACATCCCGTCGGATGCGCTGCTCGAGTTCCTCAGCTACAACAACATGCAGGACGTGTACGACCGCAAGTACCGCGAAATCGAGCTGATCCGGCAGGACTATCCCTATCTGGTGCAGGCGTTCAAGTCGGCGCAGTTCCCGGCCGACCTGGCGCAGGGGCTGGCGGCGGCGCTGGACGATTTCGAGGAACGGCCGCTCATCGTGCGCAGCTCGAGCCTGCTGGAGGATCGCTCGGGCTCGGCCTTTTCCGGCAAGTACAAGAGCCTGTTCCTGGGCAACCAGGGGAGCAAGCGCGACCGCCTGGCCGCGCTCCAGGACGCCATCGCGGAGGTCTACGCGTCGGTCTTCGGTCCGGACCCCATCGAGTACCGGGCGGAGCGGGGCCTCCTCGACGTGCACGAGGAGATGGGCATCATGATCCAGGAGGTGGTCGGCATCCGGCTGGGCGACTACTTCCTGCCGGCGTTTTCGGGCGTCGCGTTCAGCAACGCGGAGTTCCGGTGGTCGAGCCGCATCCGGCGGGAGGACGGGATGGTCCGCCTGGTGCCGGGGCTGGGGACGCGCGCGGTGGACCGCCTGGCCGACGACTATCCCGTGCTCATCGCCCCGGGCCAGCCGGGCCTGCGGGTGAACCAGTCGGTGGACGAGATCGTGCGGTACTCGCCCCGCAAGATCGACGTGATCAACCTGACCACGAATCGGTTCGAGACGATGCCGGTGGCGGAGCTGCTGCGGCGCCACGGGCGCGACTACCCGGGGATCCGCGGGATGGTGGTGCGGGTGGAGGACGGCCGCATCCGCCGGCCGGGTGGGCTGTCGCCGGACTTTGACCGCGAGCCGCTGGCCGTCACCTTCGAGGGACTGATCGCCGATACGGCTTTCGTGTCCCAGATCCACACGCTGCTGACCGTGCTCCAGCGCCGGCTGGGCGTCCCCGTGGACATCGAGTTCGCGTCGGACGGCAGCCACCTGTACCTGCTCCAGTGCCGGGCGCAGGGGTATGGGGCGGAGTCGGCGCCGTCCCCCCTCCCCCGGGATCTGCCGCGCGACCAGGTGCTGTTCACCGCCAACCGGTTCGTGTCGAACGGCCGGGTGCCCGACATCACCCACATCGTGTACGTGGACGAAGCGGCCTACGGGAAACTCTCCAGCGCGCGACGGATGCGCGAGGTGGGCGAGATCGTCGGGCGGCTCAACCGGGTCCTTCCCAAGCGGCAGTTCGTGCTCATGGGGCCCGGCCGGTGGGGCAGCCGGGGCGACATCGCCCTTGGGGTGCCGGTCACCTACTCGCAGATCAACAACACCGCCGTGCTGATCGAGATCGCCCGCCAGAAGGGCAACTACGTTCCCGATCTGTCGTTCGGGACGCACTTCTTCCAGGACCTGGTCGAGGCGGGCATCCGCTACCTGCCGCTCTACCCCGACGACGCGCACGTGACGTTCCAGGAGACGTTCTTCCGCCGGGCCCGCAACGTGCTTCCGGACCTGGTGCCGGAGGCGGCGCCGTACGCGGACGTGGTGCGGGTGATCGACGTCGCGCGGGAGACCGGGGGCCGGGTGCTGCGCGTCCTCATGAACGCGGACCTGGACGAGGCGATCGGCGTGCTCGGCCCGCCGGGGGCCGGGCAGGAAGCCGCGCGGCCCGAGCGGAAGGCGCCCGCCGAGCCGCCCAGCCCCGACCACTGGCGCTGGCGCCTCCGGATGGCCGAACAGATCGCCGCGGCGACGGATCCCGAGCGGTTCGACATCAAGGCGATGTACCTGATCGGGAGCACCAAGAACGCCACCGCGGGTCCCGGGAGCGATCTCGACCTGATCGTCCACGTCGGCATCGACCCGGACCGGCGCGACGCGCTGGGTCTCTGGCTGGAGGGCTGGAGCCTGTGCCTGGGGGAGATCAACTACCTGCGCACCGGCTACCGGAGCCGGGGCCTCCTGGACGTGCACTACGTGACCGACGGGGACCTGGAGCGCCAGACCAGCTTCGCCGCCAAGATCGGCGCGGTGACCGACCCGGCCCGGCCGCTGGCCCTGGGCCGCGCGACGCCGTGATTCCGTGCCTCTTCGTCTCCGACCTGCACGGGGACGCCGGTCGCGTCGCGCGCCTCCTGGACGTCGTGGCGCGCGAGCGGCCCCACGCCGTGTTCCTGGGCGGCGACCTGCTCCCGGGCGTCGGGGGCGAGGGGTTCGTGGATGGGGTGCTGGCGGCAGGCTTCGAGCACCTGCGGCGCGACCTGGGCCCGGCCTATCCGGCCGTGTTCGTCATCCTCGGCAACGACGATCCGTACGCGGTGGAGGGCCTGGTGCTCGAGGCCGACCGGCGGGGAACGTGGCGGTACGTGCACGGCCGGAGCGCCGCGCTGGAGGGGTTCACGGTCTACGGCTACAACTGCGTCCCGCCGACGCCCTTTCGCCTCAAGGACTGGGAGCGGTACGACGTGTCCCGGTACGTGGACCCCGGGTGCGTCGCTCCCGAGGACGGCAGCCACGCTCCGGACGTTTCCGCGTATGAGCTTCGCCATGCCACGATGGCTGAAGACCTGGCGCGCCTCACGGCCGACGGCGATCTCGGCCGGGCGGTGTGCCTGTTTCATTCGCCGCCGTACCGCACCACGCTCGACCGCGCCGCGCTGGACGACCGCCGGGTGGATCACGTCGCCCTGGACGTGCACGTGGGCAGCATCGCGATCCGCCGGCTGTGCGAGGCCCGGGGGCCCTGGCTGGGGCTCCACGGGCACGTGCACGAGTCCGCCCGGCTCACCGGTCGGTGGCAGGACCGCATCGGCCCGACCGTGCTACTGAGCGCCGCCCACGACGGCCCCGAGCTGGCCCTGGTCCGGTTCGACCTGGAGCGGCCGGAGGGGGCGACGCGGGACCTGCTCCTTTCGAATCCCTTCATTTTCACTTCCGATTCCCTTTAAGAAGCCCTCACGATCTTGACCCCCGGTGCCGGCACCGGCGCCGCGGGAGGGTGTGCGGTGGGCTCCAGTCCAGACAGACCGATCGACGGCGCGGCGTCTCCTCCCGCCGCCCCGGACCTGGCGCACGCCCAGCAGCGGGTGGCCCGGTTGGCGCAGCTCTATCGTTTCCTGAGCGACGTGAACCAGACCCTGATCCGGGTCCACGACCCGGGGGAGCTGTTCGACGCCATCGCCCAGGTCGCGCTCCGCCACGGCAACTACCAAGCGGCCGTGATCGTGCTGCGGGAGGGCACCGACGGGATCCGCGTCGCCGTGGCCGCCGGGCCCGCCGCGGAGCTGGTCTCCCAGATCAGCCCGACCCTGCCGGGCACGGCTCCCGGCCAGGGCATGACGGAGGCGGCCCTCCGAAGCGGCCGCCTGGCCGTGCTGCGCGACATCCCGGCCGCGCCGCACCTGGTACGCTGGCGTGCCCCGCTCATCGCCGCGGGATTCCAGGCGGGGGCGGCCGTGCCCTTCACCGAGGGGGGTGCCCCGGTCGGCGCGCTGCTGGTGTTCTCGTCCCGCCCGGATGCCTTCGACGACGAGGAGCAGGCGCTCCTGCGCGAAGTCGGGGACGACATCGGCATGGCGCTGGTGCACCTGGGCGCGGTCGGTCGGCTGCGGGAAAGCGAGCAGCGGCTGGCGCGGCTCTCCCGGGTGGTGGAGCAGACGGCCGAAGCGGTCATCATGACCGATCCGGACGGCACCATCACCTACGTCAATCCCGCGTTCGAGCGCATCACGGGGTATTCGGCGGCCGAGGCCATTGGCCGGAACCCACGACTCCTGAAGAGCGGGAACCAGTCCACGGAGACCTATCGCGGACTCTGGGACCGGATCACGGCCGGCGAGTCCTGGAGCGGCACCTTCGTCAACCGGAAGAAGGACGGCTCGCACTACACGTCGGACGTGGTGATCTCACCCATCCGCGGCCCCGACGGCCGCATCACCGCCCTCGTGGGGCTGCAGCGAGACGTCACCCGGGAGCGCGAGCTGCAGGATCAGTTGCGCCAGGCCCAGAAGATGGAAGCGGTGGGGCAGCTCACGGGCGGAGTGGCGCACGACTTCAACAACCTGCTCAACGTGGTGCTGGCGAACGGTGCGCTGATCGAGTCCACCGGACTGCTCCGTCCGGAGCTCGAGCCCTACCTGGAGGACATCCAGGCCGCGGCGCGGCGGGGCTCCGAGATGATCCGGAAGCTGCTGGCATTCAGCCGCCGGGAGCAGCTGACGCGGCGGGCCGTGAACCCGGTGATGCTGATCGGGGATGTGCTGCGGACGCTGCGCCTCACGCTGCCGGCATCCATCACGTGCGAGCTGGACGCGCCCGTGCTGGTGCCCGAAGTGGACGCGGACACGGGCGCCATGGAGCAGATGCTGATCAATCTCGCGACCAATGCGCGCGACGCGATGCCGCGCGGAGGGACCCTGCGCGTGTCGGTGTATCCCGAGCCCTTCACGGCGGGCCTCGAGGCGCCGGAGGTCGAGATCGCGGTGCACGATTCCGGGGAAGGAATGGACGAAGGGGTGCGGGCCCGCATGTTCGAGCCGTTCTTCACCACCAAGCCGGCGGGGCGGGGCACCGGCCTGGGCATGGCCATGGTGTACGGCCTGATGCAGCAGCACGGCGGCACGGTCCGGGTGGAAAGCACACCGGGCGTCGGGAGCACCGTCCGGCTCCGGTTCCGGCGGGCGGTGGGGCAGCGGGGCCCGGACGCCAAGCGGGTGGCTCCGCCCAAGATCCGGGGCGGTTCGGAGACCATCCTGCTGGTGGAAGACGAAGAGGCGCTCCGCCGGGCGGCGACCCGCATCCTGGAGCGCTTCGGGTATCGGGTACTCGCCGCGCGGGACGGGGTCGAGGCGCTCGAGCTGTTCCGGACCCACCGCGACGCCGTGGCGCTGGTCGTGTCCGACGTGGTGATGCCGCGGATGGGGGGCGAGGAGCTGCTCGCGGCGCTGCACCGCGAGCGGCCCGGGCTTCCCGTCTTCCTGGCGACCGGCTACACCCAGACCGACCTGTCGGGGCCGGCCCAGGCGGCGTCGGGCGTCTGGTTCATCCAGAAGCCCTGGACGGCGGATGACCTGCTGGGGCGGGTGCGGGAGGTACTGGACCAGCCTCAGCTGTCGTAGTACAGGTGGAACTCGTGCGGGTGCGGCCGCAGCCGGATGGGATCCACCTCGTTTTCCTTCTTGTAGCCGATCCAGGTGTCGATCAGGTCCTCGGTGAAGACCCCGCTCTTGGTGAGGAAAGCGTGGTCCTTCTCGAGCGCCTCCAGGGCCTCGGTGAGTGAGCCGGGAGTATGGGGGTACTTGGCCAGCTCTTCCGGCTCCATCTCGTAGATGTCCCGGTCCAGCGGCTGGCCCGGGTCGATCTTGTTCTTGATGCCGTCCAACACCGCCAGCAGGATGGCGGAGAACGTCAGGTACGGGTTGCAGCTGGGGTCGGGGCAGCGGAACTCCAGCCGCTTGGCCTTGGGGTTGCTCGAATACATGGGGATGCGCACGGCGGCCGAGCGGTTCCGGGCCGACATCACCAGGTTCACCGGGGCCTCGAAGCCCGGCACCAGGCGCCGGTAGGAGTTCGTGGTCGGGGCGGCGAACGCGAGGACCGCCTTGGCGTGCTTGAGCAGGCCGCCGATCCCGTGCAGCGCCATCTGGCTCAGGTCGGCGTAGCCCTTGCCGCCGAACAGCGGCTTGCCGCCCTTCCAGAGCGACAGGTGGGTATGCATGCCGCTGCCGTTGTCCTGGAAGACCGGCTTGGGCATGAACGTGACCGTCTTGCCCTGCCGCCTGGCGACGTTCTTCACGATGTACTTGTACCACATCATCTGATCGGCCATCTGGAGCAGCGGCGCGAACTTCATGTCGATCTCGCTCTGGCCGGCCGTGCCCACCTCGTGGTGGTGCGCCTCCACCACGATGCCCACCTTGCGGAGCTCGTAGACCATGTCGCCGCGGAGGTCGTGGTAGGTGTCGGTGGGGCTCACGGGGAAGTAGCCGCCCTTGAAGCTGGGCTTGTATCCCAGGTTGGGCTCCTCGAACCGCGCCGTGTTCCAGGCGCCCTCGACCGAGTCGATCTCGTAGTACCCCCGGTGCTCGTTCTGCTCGTAGCGCACCTCGTCGAAGATGAAGAACTCCGGCTCGGGGCCGATGTAGCAGGTGTCGGCCACGCCGTTCGCCTCGAGGTGCTCGACGGCTTTGCGCGCCACGTGGCGCGGGTCGCGGGTGTACTCCTCGTGGCTCACCGGATCCACCACGTTCGCGACCACGCTCACCGTGGGCTCGCGAAAGAAGGGATCGAGGCGCACCGAGGCCGGATCCGGAATCGCGAGCATGTCCGACACGTGGATCCCCTGCCAGCCCCGGATGGAGGAGCCGTCGAAGCCCACGCCGTCCACGAAGGTGCCTTCGTCCCAGGTCTCGATGGGGAACGAGCAGTGCTGCCAGGTGCCGAGGAGATCGGTGAACTTGAGGTCCACCATTTCGGATTTGTGTTTCTTGGCGAAGTCGAAGAAGTCCTTCGGGGTGCTCGGCGCGCTCGGCGTGGGGCTCATGCGGGGCTCCGGAGTGGTGTTAGTCCTTGGCCCGGTCGAGGTACTCGCCGGTGTTCGGGTTGACCCGTACCCGCTCGCCCGTGGCCACGAATTCCGGCACGTTGATGGTGACGCCATTGGACAAGGTGGCCGGCTTGGTGGACGCCGTCTTGGTGGCGCCCCGCATTACCGGCGAGGTTTCGACCACTTCGAACGTGCTGGTCGAGGGCAGGTCCACCGCCACCGGCCGGCCCTCGTAGAACTCGGCGATGATCTTCATGCCCTCGGTGATCCAGGGCGCGGCATCGCCCAGCGCCTCCGCGTCCAGTTCGTACTGCTCGTAGTTCTCGAGGTTCATGAACGTGAACCGCTCGGGTCCGGAGCGATACAGGAACTCGAGATCGTGCGTCTCCAGCTCGGCCACGTGGATCTGGTCCACGGCCCGGAACCGGTGCTCCACGGTGGTGTTGCTCTTGAGCTTCAGGAGCTTGGCGTGCACCATGGCCCGGAGGTTCCCGGGCGTGTGGTGATGGAACTCGATCACGCGGCAGGGCTCGCCATCGTACATGATGGCCATGCCCCGGCGGATGTTGGTGGCGGAGATCGGCATTGGGCGGGGAATCTACTGCCGGTGGAGCGGGGATGGCAGGGCGGGGAAAAAGGCGGTCATGGGCGGTCATGGACGGTCGCGCGGGGAGTCGGCATCGGCTCGGACACCGACGACCGCCTATGCCCGCCCGTCTATGGCCGCCTAGAGGTACTGCTGGAACAACACCATCGCGACCAGAGTCACGCTCACCTGCACCGCCACCACCGGCCGCCGGGCTCGGTCGTAGGCCTCGGGCAGCAGCTCTTCCAGGACCATGAACACCATGGCGCCGGCCGCGAAGCCCAGTCCGTAGGGCAGGGCGGAGCGGAAGGTCTCCACGAACAGGAACGCGGGCACCGCCATGAGCGGCTGGGGGAGCGACGAGAAGATGCTCCACCCCGCGCAGGCCGGAACGCTCACCCCGCGGGGCCGGAGCACGGCACTGATGGCCAGGCCTTCCGGGATGTTGTGCACCGCGATCGCCAGCGTGATCACGAAGGCCAGGGTGGGGCCGCCGCCGAAGGACACGCCCACCGCCACCCCTTCGGCGAACGAGTGGACGGTCATGACCATCACGATCAGCACCATCCGCCGGGCGTCCGCCCCGCGCACCTGGCCGAACTCGACTTCGTGGTCGCCCAGGAGGCGCTGGATGGCGAGGATGAACACCACGCCCAGCAGCGCCCCGACCAGGGTCTGCCACGCCCCGTAGTGGGTGCCTTCGGCCACCAGCCCGAAGCTCGCGCCCAGCATGAGGCCGCCGGCCACCGCGTTGGCCGAGGCGACCACGCGCGGCGAGATGGCGCGCAGGAACAAGAACGGCAGCGCGCCCAGCCCGGTGGCCAGCGCGGTGATCAGGCCGTAGAGCAGGACCATCAGGGCCGCGGCGGTCACGCCAGCACCGACTGGAGAAACACCACCATGCCCATCGCCAGCACGGCCACGAGTGCGATGGAGCGGTGCCCCGCCTGGTGATACGACTCGGGCAGCAGCTCGGCCATGACCAGCTGGATCAGCGCGCCGACCGCGAAGCCGGCGGCCCACGGGAGCGCCGCGGGCGCGGCGCCCACGATGGCGAAGGTCACGATCGCCAGCAGGACCTGGCTCAGGTTGGCCGCGACCGCCAGGCCGGCCGCGCTCGCCACCGTGACCCGGCGGCCGGTCAGAATGGCGCAGAGCACGGTGGCTTCGGGGATGTTGTGCACCGCGATGGCCAGGGCCATGAACGTCCCGAAGGGCAGGTCGAGCGCCATGGCCGCGCCGATCGCCACGCCCTCGGACGCGGAGTGCAGCGAGTTGACGAAGAGCACCTGGTAGCCGTAGGCCGGGCTGGTGTCGTCCAGGCGATTGAGATCCAGGTCTTCGGTGCCGGACATCATGTGGGTCAGGGTGACGAACGCGATCCCGAGCAGTGCGCCGGCGGCGATGCCCCCGCCGCCCCGCGGCAGGCCCGCGATCAGCAGGATGTAGGCGGCGCCCAGCATCATGCCCGCCGCGCCCGCGTTGGCCCACCCGATCTGGCGGATCGGCAGCGCCCGGCGGAACAGGAACGGCCCGCCGCCCAGCACCGCCGCGCCCGCCGACACCGCGGAGAACAGCAGCACCACCAGGGTGGGATTCACCCGAGGCTCACGGCGTCCGGGGCGCCGGCATGGTGAGCAGCGCACCGTAGAGATCGATGGCGTACCACAGGTTGCCGATCCGCAGGTTCTCGTCGGACGCGTGCTGGTTGTCGTCGTAGTTGGCGACCGGCACCACCAGCACCTGGGCGCCGCCCCCGGTGAAGAGGTAGAGCGGCAGGGAGCCGCCCATCCCCGGCAGCAGCACGAGGTCCTCCCCCGACACCCGGCCGGCGGCCGCCACCACGTCCCGCACGATCGGCGCGTCCATCGGGGCCCGGGCCGCGGGATAGCCGCCCAGGCGAACGACGCGGGCGAGCCGCGGGTACCGGAGCCGGGTCGAGTCGTCCGGCTCGTCGCGCCCGATGTGGAATCCCTGGGCCCGGATGTGGGCTTCCACCAGGTCGAGCATGCGGTCCGGGTCGTTCCCCTTCACCAGCCGCAGCCCCAGGTTCACGGTCGCGGTTTCCGGGATCACGTTCCGCGCCCCCGGTCCCACGTCGCCGCTCGCGAGCCCCTGCACCGTGACCCCGGGCAGCAGCAGGCGCTCGGCCAGCGTCGCGGGCTCGGCCTCGGTCCGCGCGAGACCCAGCTCCCGCCGGAGCTCGGCGTCGTAGGCGGGGAGCCGGGCCAGGGCCGCGCGCTCGGCTTCGCCCAGGGGCTCCACCGTGTCGTAGAACCCGGGGATCAGGACCCGCCCCGCGTCGTCTTCCATGCTGGCGAGGAGCCGGGCCAGCAGCTCGCCGGGCACCGGCGCCCAGTTCCCGTAGTGCCCGCTGTGGAGCGACCGGTTGGCGCCGTACACGGTGATCTCGAGGGCCGTCACGCCGCGGGCGCCGAACGCGATCAGCGGCCGGCCGCTCTGATGGACCGGGCCGTCCAGGAACAGCCAGACGTCCACGTCGGCCACACGATCGCGGTAGGTCTTGAGGTAGCGGCCCAGACTGGGCGACCCCGCCTCCTCCTCACCCTCGAAGAAGAAGACCAGGTTCGAGGTCGGGGTGACGCCCGCGTCGCGAAACGCGTCCAGCACGGCGAACAGCGCCGCGATGGGCGCCTTGTCGTCCCCGGA